>ERZ777011.42-NODE-42-length-189020-cov-7.613362_pt1 | contig 189020 bp, 160 predicted proteins | sample MGYA00374964_ERZ777011 | MGnify/ENA primary metagenome ERZ777011 (study PRJEB29310, sample SAMD00008975) | mouse gut metagenome | study: EMG produced TPA metagenomics assembly of the Metagenome analysis of fecal microbiota from mouse which was promoted... | reverse complement strand
AATTTGTGAACATTGAATCAGGAAGAAAGATAAAGCTTGAACAGGCTATTCAGCAAGTGGAGAAAAGGAACCCCGGTTATCAAAATTATGTGGCAGTCAAGAATCCCAATGGAACCACTTACTTGCGGTCAAAGCCGAATGGAAGTTTAATAGATAATATTGAATAGGGGGGACATATTATGAGATTGAAAGCACTAAGTCATTATAACGGAGACATGGATACAAGGTTTGGAGATTGCATATTACTGTATGATAGCCTTTCCTTGGTAGTATATGATTGTGGACATCTTGAACATGCAGGTGAGATTGAAAAAGTTCTTAAAAAAAATCCTTTGGTTTCCCAAGTATATATTGTTATTTCGCATAACGATAGTGATCATACAGATGGAGTTGATAGCTTGATGGAGTACTTATATAGTAATGGATATAATGTAACTGTATACTCTTCTTTGTACTTAAAAAGTGCAAGAAAGGTATTGGAGCTGCTCAATGATGAGCGCAGAACATTACCTGCAACAAAACGACATATCTTAGAAACTTTTGATAAAATAAAAGGTATTGTTGAAAAAGCTCAAGAGTATGGGTTTACAATAAAAAATGCTACTATAGGTACAAAAGTATTATCGGGAAGTATTGTTGGACCAACAGAAGATGAGTTTGCGGCAGTTGTCGCACAGGCTATAGAAGATGATAATATTACAAAAATAGATGGGGAAACTGTAATGAATGCTGCAAGTGTGCAGTTAAAATATAAACTGGATAGTGCGGAAACGATTCTTCTATGTGGAGATGCATCGCCAGCTTACTTACATAACCTCGATAATTATGATTTAATTCAACTTCCTCATCATGGAAAAATGGATAATGCAGTAGAAATATTTAATGATTTAAAGGATTCTTATAGCAAAACTTATCTAATATCTGATAATACAGGCTCTGGAACTACTAGTGGCGGTTCTGATAAGTTAGTGGAATTCATGAAAAACGAACATTATAGTCCAGCATTAAATACAAAAAGTGGTGTAGTATCCATACCTAATAATGTATATGGCTGTAATTCTAACAATAAAATGCAAGGGGTGAAACTGGGTGAGATGGATTGTAAGTTCTGATCCCAAGATTTTTGTGAATAGAAATCATATGTCTGCAAGATTACAATACATCCATTCTGTTACTGATACAACAGCAACAGAATGGATGACAACCCAGAAAAGTACTGATATGCCTAAACCATTTTTTTATTGTATGACCAACGACGGACTAAAAGGAACATTTATAACGGCACATATAGATGAAGTCTACCAACTGTGTTCTTTACAGGAGATAGCACAGGGTGATTTTGTGGTAGCTAATACATGTATTTGGAAAAAATCATCAAATAAGCAAATATTATATTGTATGATGCAGGTAAATAAACAGATAGAACTCTGGTTTTCTAAACAAGCTTTGACAGTGGAAAAAAATTATAATTTACGTCAGTCCACCGTACTAAGTAATGTTGGGGATTTTGGCTTTAATAGCTCCCTCTCGGAACGCCTGCTTTTTTCTAACAGACGTAAGGGATTCATGAAAGCTGTTTCTATTGCTTTCAATAAGGTGTCACCTATTATATTACCAGAAGACTATGGGGGTATTGTATGAGCAATTTTATTGAAAAATTAGGTTCTTATCAAATTATGACAAATTTGTTACCGGGCGTGTTTTTTGGAATGACGTTGAATTTGTTACTGGGAATACCAATGCCATTTGAAAATACTGGCGAAAGAATTATGGTTTATTATTTTATGGGATTTGTTGTCAATAGAATCAGTTCTTTAATTGTGAAGCCTCTTTTAAAAAAGTGCAAATTTATTTCTGAGACATCCTATTCCAATTATACTAGAGCAGCAAAAGTAGATTCAAAGATAGACGTATTATCTGAGGCAAATAATTATTTTAGAGCATTATTGACAAGTTCTATACTATTGATTGTAGTATCAATAATACGAATTTCTCTTTGGAAGATAGAATGGGTTTCCTCAAATTGGAAATGGATGTCCATGATATTTTTAGTAATACTATTTTTGTTTTCATATAAGAAACAAACAAAATTTATAAGCAAATATGTTGAGATAACAAATGAACAACAAACACCTGAAGCATAGATTAGTATAAAAAGGTATAGTGAGTTGAAGCATTTTCTCAGAAATATTAAATCTGGTCATTTATCTTTAACCAAATTAAGTAATGCAATTGAAAAAGCGCTTTAGCATATGGAAGTAAAAAAGCATTGAAAAATCCAGTGTTTTCAATGCTTTCCAGCGTCCACGAGAGGATTTGAACCTCCGACCCCACGCTTAGGAGGCGTGTGCTCTATCCAGCTGAGCTACGTGGACTTACATAAATACTCTGCCACATAGTTTATCACAAACAAATAGCAAACGCAATAAAAAGTTATCGCCGCCATCTGCGCTTTGCGAAACGGCGCTCCTTTTTTCTGATGCGTTTGTCACGGCGAAGCTGTTTTTTGCGCTGCCGTTCATGTTTGTAGTCGGGCCTTCCGGAAAAAACAGAGTGCAGGATCAGAAAGGAGACCGTGACAACAGTAAGTCCTGAAATGATCAGCACCAGCATTTTTATATTGATAAAAATGACATTGTCCGGCCTGCCGCTCACCGGCTCTTCATCGCTGTCAAAGCTGTAGGCGAGTATGTTGCGGGAGGAAAAAACGATCCTTCCCGAGCCGACAGGCGTACCGTAATAGTAATATGTAATCTCGGCAATCTCATTTTCTTTCAGTTCCCCGGCTTCATAGTCTATCTTTGAGGTGAGGCCGGCAAAATCGGACATATTGGGAAGTACCACATATCCGTCGGGAGCAATGGAAAGGATCGGCGAGGAATCGCCGAAAATATCGCTTCCGGTGTAGAAAAAACTGGAATTGCTGATGATATGACGCTTGTCATGATCAGCGATATTTGCTTTTGTGAAATTCTGATAGCCATAGTCAAACAGAATCCTCGTATCCGTAAACTGAGCGGGGGATTCTTCTTTCATTACGACGCAGATCAAACGCATGCCGGCCTGCTCGCAGCCGGTGATAAGAGTCTGCCTCGCGTCGTCGGTGTAGCCGGTTTTGCCGCCGATGATCCCTTCGTAAGAATATGTTCCGTTGATGAGGTCGTGCTTGTTTGTCTTATAAAAATCATCGGGCTGCCCTTCGGAAGGAACAAAATGGTAGGTGGCGGTGTTGCCGATGCGCCGCAGCACGTCGTTCTGAAAATAGGCATTTGCAATCAGGGCAAGGTCATAAGCGCTTGTATAATGATCTTCGTCAAACAAGCCATTGGCGTTGGTAAAATGCGTATTCCGGCAGCCAAGTTCCGCCGCCCGGTCGTTCATCATTTCGGCAAAATCTTCCAGAGAACCTGCGACATGTTCTGCCACGGCGTTGGCGACTTCATTGGCGGAAGCCACCATGATACCGTAAAGACATTCTTCTAATGTAAGGTATTCCCCCGCGTCCATGCCCATGTTGGAACCGTCGGTAGGGACGGCGCTTACGGCTTCGTAGGAAAAATGTACGGTCTCATTCAGAGCGCACTGCTCCGCAGCGATCAGGCAGGTCAGCATCTTCGTAGTGCTGGCGGGATAAAGCTCTTCGTGGATATTTTTGGCATACAGGATAGTGCCTGTCTCGGCCTCCATTAAAATGGCAGACTGTGCCGTGACAGCGGGACCCTTAGGCCAACTGGGAAGGTCATTTGTCTGCACTGGAAGTAAAAGCCGCTCATCTGCCGCCTGCTGAAAGCTGTTTTGAGCCTTGTCCTCAGGTGCGGCGAGGACAGGAAAAGAAGCCTGCATCAAAACAGATACAGACAAAAAAGCGGCTGTAATATAAGATAAAAAGAGTTTTTTCTTTTGAAAAGTCATCATTTGCTTTCTCCTATAAATCATCATATCATAATTCCTTTCATTTTTCAGTAAGATTCTGGGAAAATTTGATTGAAATGAGGCAGGGTTGGCGGATAGGGCGCGGTTGTTGACTTTTTAAAGAAAAAGAGTAAAATAGGGAAGAAAAGTCTGCGAAAAGCGGGAAAGAGGTGGCTATGAGACTGCGGAATATACCCGGTGCCAGAGAGGCGATCGGCGTAAGTGAATATGTGATCCCGGAGGAGAGAGAATGCGCCGGAAAGTGGAGTGAACTTTTCGGAAACGGGCAGTCTCTCCATATAGAGATAGGAACAGGAAAGGGACGGTTTATCACGGAACTTGCGGCGCAGCATCCGGAAGTCAATTATGTGGGCATTGAGAAATATTCCAGTGTGCTTCTCAAAGCCATGCATAAAGTGGAGGAGAATTCGATTTCAAATGTTTTGTTTATGCGCATGGATGCAGAGCATATTTTACGCTATTTTGAGAAAAATGAGGTGGAGAGAATCTATCTGAATTTTTCCGATCCGTGGCCTAAAGAGCGGCATGCCAAAAGGCGGTTGGTTTCAAGGGAATTTCTTGACCGCTACAGGATTTTGTTAAAGCAGGGCGGTCATCTGGAGTTTAAGACGGATAACAGGGACTTATTTGATTTTGGAGTCGGGCAGACGGAGATTGCCCGCTGGGAGATCATGGAGATCACTTACGACCTGCACAACGATGAAAGGATGAACGCCGGCAATATTATGACGGAATATGAGGAGCGGTTTTCTGCTAAGGGAAATCCGATCTGCAAATACATCATTCGGCCGAAAGACTGAGGATCCTGCGGGATGGAAAGCCTGTGTGTCTGTTTAGGGCGGTGGAAGAAATATGTTTATAGTACTGTTGCTTATCTGGTTCATATTTAATGGAAAGATCACATGGGAGCTAACGATACTGGGTGTCATTCTGTGCGCCGGTATCTATTTTTTCATGTGCAGATTTATGGATTTCAGCCTGAAAAAGGATGTGGCGCTGGTGCGTCTTAGCGTATTCTTTTTGTACTATACAGGAATTCTGGTAACGGAGATCGTAAAATCCAATATAGAGGTCATGCGCCTTGTGCTTACGGACAAAGAGATCGTGGAACCTGTGATCATAGAGTATAATACCCGCCTGAAAACAAGGCTGGGCAGGGTGATTCTTGCGAATTCCATTACGCTGACGCCGGGAACGATCACAATTTCTCTGGAGGAAGATCAACTGATTATCCACTGTCTGGACAGATCGATGGCGGCGGGGATCGATGATCTCGTATTTGAGAAACTGTTGATAAAGATGGAAAATATGGACGGGACTGCGGTCTGAGAGAAATGGAGAATGCGATGCAGCTTGTACAGCAATATTCCCAAATTTTTCATATTATTTTAGTGATTTTGGCATTACTTACGGTATGCTGTCTCATCAGGGCGGTGTTTGGTCCGACGATAGCAGACAGGCTCGTGGCGGTGAACATGATGGGAACTATCGTCATGGTGATCATCGCTGTCCTCGCGTTACTGATGGAAGAGGATTATCTGGTGGATATCTGTCTGATCTATGCGATGATCAGTTTCCTCGCGGTGGTGGTACTCACAAAAGTATATACAGGAGTATATAAAGAACACCGGGCGCATCTGGAGAAGAAAGAGCGGGAAGAGGCGCGTAAAGGCGGCGGTGCGGAGAGCGCGGAAGGGGCAAGATGACAATGGAGTGGATCAGGTTTATTCTGGGTACGGGGCTTTTGATCACGGGTGCGGTGACATTTTTACTGGAGATTTTCGGTGTATTTAAGTTCCGGTATGTGCTCAACAGGATGCAGGTTGCGGCGATGGGGGATACTCTCGGCATCGGTGCGTCCCTTGTGGGGCTGATGATCTTGTTTGGTTTTCGGTTCGTGACGTTCAAACTGGCGTTGGTTTTGATATTTTTATGGTGCGCGTCGCCGGTGTCTTCCCATTTGATCTCAAGGCTGGAATACACGGTGGATGAGGAGTTGGATCAGTTCTGCGAAGTGGATGCGGCAGAGAAAGAAAGAGAGTAAGCTTTCGGAACAGGGATGCATGGGGGAGAAAGAGATGCAGATTTTTCAATATATTTTACTTGCCTTTTTAGTGATCTGCGCCGTGTCGGTGAGTTTTTCAAAGCGGCTTTTAAATTCCATTTTAATATTTATGTCATACAGTCTGATCATGTCGATCATCTGGATCTTGCTTGAATCCCCGGATCTTGCCATCACGGAAGCGGCGGTGGGTGCGGGCGTTACAAGCGTGCTGTTTTTTGCGACGCTTAAAAAAATCCACGCGATCAGAGAGGAGGACGAGGAGGATTATGAGTAGACTGCTTTCTGAGGATGAATACGGCAGACGGCCGGTGGGCGCGTTTAAGCAGTGGGTGAACGGGATCAAAGACCCGTATCTGAACAACGTGGAGATCGGGGAGGAAGTGCAGAAAGAGGAGAGCGAGGAATTGCTGCGGGAACATCAGGAAGAGATCATTTCTGTGCTCAGGCGGGTTCACGACGTGGCAAATAACAGCCAGTATACGCTGTTTCGGAAGTTCTACAAAGCGGCAGCGTTTATCTGCTGTGTGACATTGACGGCGCTGCTGCTCATCACGGTGGCTTATCTGCCGCCGGTGGGCAATGGGGAAAATCCTGCCCACAATGAAGTTGCCGCAAAATATATCGAGGACGGCCTGCAGGATACCGGTGCGGTAAATATTGTGACGGGCATGATTTTAGATTATCGCGCGTTTGACACGTTCGGGGAATCCAACGTACTGTTTATAGCGACCTGCACCGTGCTTATCCTGATGAGGAACGATAAAATGAAAGGGAAAGGCAGCGCGGAGGAAGAGGAGAAGCGGGACAGTTTCTATGAACCGAAAAATGATAAGATATTGCAGACGGCGGCCACGGTATTAGTCCCGTTCATTATTCTGTTTGGGATCTATGTGATATTGAACGGCCACCTTTCACCGGGCGGCGGGTTTTCAGGCGGAGCTATCATCGGCGCTGGGCTGATCTTGTATTTGAACGCTTTCGGTTTCGAGAAAACAGAGCGATTTTTCACCGCAAAGACCTATAAATGGATCAGTTTCTCGGCGTTAAGTTTTTATTGTCTGGCGAAAAGTTATTCGTTCTATACCGGCGCCCATCATCTGGAGAGCGGAATTCCTCTGGGAACTCCGGGGAATATATTGAGCAGCGGTCTGATCCTGCCCCTCAATATCTGTGTGGGGCTGGTGGTTGCCTGCACGATGTACGCCTTTTTCGCGTTGTTCCGCAAAGGAGGATTCTGAAGATGGCTGAGACAAACTTTTTGTTGAATTACGGGGAAGAGGTGGCCATTTTACTTTTTGGCATCGGTTTTGCGAATCTGTTGATTCAGAAAAATCTGATCAAAAAGATCATCGGCTTAAACATCATGGATACGGCGGTCTATCTGTTTTTGGCGGAGAAAGGGTATATCACCGGCAGGATGGCGCCGATCGTGACAGACGGCGTGCAGGATGTGGAGGCCTATATCAACCCGATTCCCAGCGGTCTTGTGCTGACGGGCATCGTGGTGTCTGTTTCGGTGACTGCGTTGATGCTTTCGCTCACCGTGCGCCTCTACAGACGCTATCATACGTTGGATCTGGATGAGATATCCATACAGCTCAGGAAGGAGGGGCTTTGATGGATTTTATACAAAATGTGCCCTTTTTTTCCATTATGATTTCCATGTTTTCCGGCATTGTATCCTCCGTTCTATCCGAGAAATGGGCGAAACGCCTGAATACGGCGGTGATTCTTGCGGTCTGCGGGATGTCGGGGGCACTGCTTGCTTATCTTTGCAGGACAGGAACAGGCAGTTATATCTTTATGATGGGGCACTTTCCTGCGCCTTGGGGCAATGAACTCCGGGCGGGGGCGCTGGAGGCCGGCATGGCCATGTTTTTTAGTATAGTCATGCTTCTTTCCATGACCGGGGGCAGAAAGAAACTGTTCGATGAGGTGGAGTATTCTAAGCATAATATCTACTACATTTTAGTGGACATGATGCTCAGTTCGCTGCTTGCGCTTGTCTATACCAACGACCTGTTTACGGCCTATGTCTTTGTGGAGATCAATACGATCGCCGCCTGCGGTCTGATCATGATCAGGCAGAACGGAAGGACTATCGAGGCGGCAGTCCGCTACATGATCATGAGTCTTCTGGGTTCCGGCCTTTTGTTAATGGGGATCTGCATGTTGTATGATCTCACCGGTCATCTGCTGATGAGCAATATCAGTCAGGTTATGGCGGAGATCATGGCGGACGGTACGTACCGGATTCCGATGCTCGTGACGGTGGGGATCATGACCATCGGTCTTGCAATCAAAAGCGCTCTGTATCCCTGCCATGCATGGCTGCCGGACGCCTACGGTTATTCCACAGTGTCCTCGGCGGCGATGCTGTCTTCGCTGGTATCAAAGGGCTATATTTTTCTGTTGATTAAAATTTTTTACAGGGTAATCGGGTTAGACATTATTTACGGCAGCCACATTATCGGCGTTCTCTTTATATTTGGACTGTGCGGTATGCTGTTCGGTTCTTTCAGCGCTATCGGTGAGAAAGATATCAGAAGGATGATCGCGTTTTCTTCGGTGGCTCAAATCGGCTATATTTATATGGGTTTCGGCCTCGGGACAAACGAAGGCATGGTGGCCAGCGTTTACCATATTCTTGTCCATGCGGCCACGAAATCTCTGTTGTTTATCAGCGCCATAGGACTGACAGATGTGTCAGGTGGCAGCAGGAGTTTTTTTGCGCTGAACGGTTCCGCATATCGCAATAAGATAGCGGGGGTGGGCTTTGCGGTAGGCTCCCTCTCCATGGTGGGGATTCCGATCTTTTCCGGTTTTGTCAGCAAGCTTTTGTTTGCGAAGGCGGCCATCATCAATCCCACTTGGAAGATGTTTCCCACGGTGATCATACTGGCGGTCAGCACGATTTTGAACGCGATCTATTTCCTGAAGACGGTGATCCGCGTCTATACGCCGGAGAAGCAGTCTGTAGTGGAGGAAAAAGGGTATTACAGTGTATGTTGGAAAGAACAGAAACTGTATACGCTGACGATCATCCTGTTTGTGATCCTCAATCTGATCTTAGGTATGAGTTCCCAACCGATCATTCATCTGATCGAAACGGGGCTTGCAAATTTTGCATAGACAAATGGAAAGGACATGGTTATTAGAATGATGAACACGTCGATACTGCTGTTAACGGCCATATTTTTCCCTATACTTCTCGGGGCGGCAGTCTTACTTGCGCCGGAGTTTTCCTCGAGAAAGAGCCTCCTTTGCGTGACGGGAGCCGGGCTTTTTCTCACCGGCATTCTGGCATGTTTTACGGTTGGATCCGTTCAAAGCGGCGTCCGGCTGTTTAGTCTGGGGGACAAGTTAGAGATTTATTTCTGCCCGGATGATCTGGGCCGGATCTTTGCGGTGATCGTAACGATCGTGTGGATTCTGGCGGGACTTTACTCCTTTGAATACATGAAGCATGAAAAGGAGGAGAAACGTTATTTCGGCTTTTATTTGATGACTTTCGGGGTGCTGTTAGCGCTCAGTTTCGCGGGAAATATCGTGACCTTTTACCTGTTTTATGAATTGATGACTCTGTTTTCCGTGCCCCTTGTGCTGCACACTAAAACAAAGGAAGCGGTGATGGGCGGCTTGAAGTATCTGTTTTATTCCCTCTGCGGCGCATACATGGTGCTGATGGGTCTGTTTTTCTTAAACAAATATGCGGCGACTTTTCAGTTTACGGCGGGCGGTTCTCTGAATGCAGCGTTAGCTGCGGGCAATGAAAAATCGCTGCTTGTCATAGTATTTTTTATGATCCTCGGATTCGGCGTGAAGGCGGGAATGTTTCCGATGCACGCATGGCTCCCGACGGCTCATCCGGTGGCGCCCGCGCCTGCCAGTGCGGCTCTCTCCGGTCTGATCGTCAAGGCAGGAGTGCTTGGCGTGATCCGCACGATATATTTTATATTCGGAGCCTCCTTTATCAGAGGGACATGGGTGCAGACAGTTTGGATATCCCTTGCCCTGATCACGATCTTCATGGGTTCCATGCTGGCGTACCGGGAAAAAATCATGAAGAAAAGGTTGGCTTATTCTACGGTCAGTCAGGTGTCCTATATTCTTTTCGGTCTTGCCCTGCTTGAGCCTTCGGCCATGACGGGAGCCATGCTCCATATGGTATTCCATGGGTTTATCAAAGCGGCGTTGTTTTTGTCCGCCGGAGCTGTCATCTATAAAACCGGGAAAACAAACGTGGATGAGCTGACGGGAATCGGTAAGGAGATGCCCGTCACGATATGGTGCTATACGTTTGCCTCGTTAGCCCTGATCGGCATTCCTCCGGCAAGCGGCTTCATCAGTAAATGGTATTTGGCCGAGGGCGCTTTATCTTCCGGCACGGGTATCTTCACATGGCTTGGACCGGCGGTACTGCTGCTGTCTGCGCTTTTGACGGCAGGGTATCTGCTGCCTGTCACCGTAAAAGGTTTTTTGCCGGGAGCAGACTTTGATTATGAAAACCTGCAGAAGAAGGAACCAAACCTCCGGATGCTTATACCGTTACTCATACTGGCGGCGCTTTCGCTGTTGTTAGGTATTTTTCCGAATCCGCTGACAGAATTTATCGGAGGAATTGTAAATACGGTATTGTAGAAATGATATATGGAGAGCAAACATGAGTGAATACTGGATTTTGGCGACAATTTTTTTGCCGATCATCGGCGGGGTATTGACGCCTCTTCTCCCTTTTCAAAACAGAAAGACAATGATGTGGTATCTGGAAATCATTGTGCTGGCAACCTCCGCTCTTGTATGGAAGCTGCTTTTAAACGGGACGACGGAAGTCTTTCACATTATCCACTTTGTGGAAGATCTTTCCATCTCTTTTAAGATCGACGGCATGTCGATGGTTTTTGCAGGGTTAGTGTCTCTTTTGTGGCCGCTTGCGGTGCTGTATTCTTTTGAATATATGGAACATGAGGAGCGGGAAAAAATATTTTTTATGTTTTACAGTATTACTTACGGCATCACGTTAGGTATCGCTTTTGCTTCCGATCTGTTGTCTATGTATTTCTTTTATGAACTGTTGACGTTGTCCACAGTGCCCCTTGTGCTGCATACCTTAAAGCGGGAGGCGGTTTTGGCGGCAAGGAAATATCTGTATTATTCCATCGGCGGCGCTGCTTTCGCCATGATCGGACTGGTCTTCGTGCTGATCTACGGCGTAACTTGCGAATTTCAGATGGGCGGTGTGTTAAATATGGCGCTGATAGGAGACAAAAAGAATCTGCTGCTGTGGGTGTATCTGTTAGCCTTTATGGGATTTGGCGTGAAGGCCGCCATTTGGCCCTTGAGTTCATGGCTGCCGGACGCCGGTGTTGCGCCGACGCCGGTGACGGCTCTGCTCCACGCGGTGGCGGTTGTCAAAGCGGGGGTTTTTGCGATGATCCGGCTGACTTATTACAGTTTCGGGACATCCTTCCTGCGGGGGACATGGGTACAGAATGTGGTGATGGGCTTTGCCATGTTTACGATCGTTTACGGATGCAGCATGGCCTTAAAGGAGACGCACATCAAGAGGCGGCTCGCTTGGTCCACGGTCAGCAATCTGTCTTATGTGATCTTTGGGATTTCCATCATGACGCCTCTTGGACTTGCAGGAGCGCTGTGTCATCTGGTCTTTCATGCGGTGATGAAGATTAACGCGTTTTTTTGCGCCGGAGCGTTTATGCAGAGGACGGGAAAGAGTCATATCTATGAGATGGACGGCATGGGCAGAAAGATGCCTGTGGTGTTTGGCTGTTTTACCGTGTCTGCTCTGGGGCTGATGGGCGTACCCGGGCTTGCCGGTTTTATCAGTAAATGGAATCTGGCGGGCGCGGCGGTGGAGAGCATGAATGTGCAGGCTTATTTCGGCATTGCCTGCCTTTTGATCTCCGCGCTTTTGACGGCATTATATATGATGAATGCGGTGATCAGAGCTTTTTTGCCTAAGAGAGATTTCGATTACGGTAAGCTTTCGGGAGTGTCGGATCCCGGGTGGAAAATGTGCCTGCCTCTTTTAGTATTTTCGGCGAGCATTTTGATGCTCGGCATCTTCTCGGGGCCTTTGGTGCGGTTTTTCAGAGATATTGCCGACGGGATGTATTAGGCGGAATAAGGAGAAAATTCATGACGGGTTTGATAGATAGTCTTATCTTTTTACCGGTGGCCGGAGCGGCGGCATCTTATTTGACGGGCAGAAAAAACAAAAAATATAGAGATTACCTTGTAAGCGGCATAGCGATTTTGGAGTTTGTGCTGGCGGTTATGCTGTTGCTGCAGTATCTCATCGGCGGTCAGAGAGAAAATATGACAGAGATGTCAGAAATCTGCGGCATGGGGCTTTCCTTTACGGTGGATGGCTTTCGGGCGGTCTATGTGTGTATTGCGGCTTTCATGTGGATGGGGACTTCCTTGTTTTCCATAGAGTATTTCAGGCATTACCGGAACAGAAACCGGTATTATCTGTTTCAGCTGATCACCCTCGGCGCGACGGAAGCGATTTTTTTGTCGGCGGATCTGTATACGACGTTCGTATTTTTTGAAGTGATGTCTCTTGCCTCCTATGTCTGGGTGGCTCAGGACGAGAGGAGGGAATCGCTGCGGGCGGCGGCAACCTATCTGGCGGTGGCAGTGATCGGCGGGTTAGTGATGCTGTTTGGACTGTTTCTTTTGTACTATCAGGCGGGTACCCTTAGGATCGATGAACTGTATGGGGCCTGTCAGGGGAAAAATGTATATGCGGCAGCTCTGTGCATGTTGTTCGGTTTTGGGGCGAAGGCCGGTGTGTTTCCGCTTCATATTTGGCTTCCCAAAGCGCATCCTGTGGCACCGGCGCCTGCCAGCGCTCTTTTGTCCGGCATTTTGACGAAAACCGGTATATTCGGGGTGCTTGTGATATGCTGTAAGATTTTCCTGCATGACGGAGTGTGGGGGACGTTTATTTTGATGCTCGGCGTGCTGACGATGACGCTCGGCGCGCTGCTCGCGCTGTTTTCCATAGATTTTAAGCGGACACTTGCCTGTTCTTCGGTGTCCCAGATCGGGTTTATTCTTGTGGGAATCGGCATGCAGGGTCTGTTGGGGGAGGAGAATGCACTGGCGGTGCGTGGAAGCTTTCTCCACATGGTAAATCATTCTCTGTTTAAGTTAGTGTTGTTTATGGCGGCCGGCGTCATCTATATGAATCTGCACAAGCTGGACTTAAATGAGATCAGGGGATTTGGGCGCAAAAAACCGATGCTCGCCTTTATTTATCTGATGGGAGCGCTGGGAATCGGCGGGATGCCCTTGTTCAGTGGTTATATCAGCAAGACACTGCTGCACGAGAGCATTGTGGAATATGCGGAAGTGTTGACGGAAAACCCCGGAGCGGCCATATTTTTTACCGCAGGAGGAATGAAAGCGGTAGAGTGGGCGTTTTTGATCAGCGGCGGTCTGACGGTGGCTTACATGACGAAATTGTTTGCGGCTGTTTTTGTGGAAAAAAACGCGGATGCGGCGCTGCAGGAAAAATACGACGGACAGAAACGATATATGAGTCCCTTGAGCGCCGGTGCGCTGCTCGGGGCAAGTCTGTTATTTCCGGTTATGGGTATGCTTTCCGGAGGAACGATGAACAAACTTGCGGATCTGGGGCAGGGGTTTATGGGGCTTGCGGGAGCCGGGGAAAGAGTTTCTTATTTCAGTTTCGGCAATCTGAAAGGGGGCCTGACATCCATTGTCATCGGCGGGCTGCTTTATTTTACGGTGGGACGGGGCTGGATGTTGAAAGAGACGAAGGAAAAAGAGGGGAGCGTGTACGTGGACAGATGGCCGAAGTTTTTGGATTTGGAAGAGTATCTGTATCGGCCTCTCCTGCTTGTTGCACTGCCGGCTGTCTGCGGCGGTATCTGCAGGATTTTGGACGGGATGATCGATACGTCCGCAAAATTCCTGATAAAGGCGGGAGGCGTCGCCGCAGGGCTGCTTGACACGCTTGTGGATGCCGTTGTGGTGATCCTCCGGAAAACGATCTATCGGGATTACTCAAAGATGGGCGAGCTGAAAGAGGGAAACGGGGTTACCTATGTTCTGGGAAGCGCAGCGAATATTTTGTGCAGGATCATGAACCGGAGTTTTTGGCGGAAGCATCCGAAAGATACAGATTACAGGCATAAACTGGCAATGGAATACTGGAGGATCAGGGAGACCGGCTATCTGATTACAAGAAGCTTGTCCTACGGGCTGATCTTATTCTCTATCGGACTTTGCGCGACGTTAATTTATCTGCTGATCGGGGCGGTGAGATAGATTGACGAACAAAGAGATAAAGGATATACTATAACAGAATTCGGGAGGTGGAGAGATGAAAAAACTTCTGCTTATTTATAACCCTGTGTCCGGTATGACAAAAACCAGAATCAGCTTACAGAAAGCGGTGGAATTTTATGACAGCCACGATTATCTTGTGACGGTTTGTCTTGTAAATCGTCTGGAAGATTGTGCAAATAGTATAGATTTCAAATCATATGATCTGATTGTGTGCAGCGGCGGCGACGGAACGTTAAATATAACCGCTTCCTTTTTCATAGGGAAGAATCTGCCGGCGGAGATCGCCTATATTCCATCGGGTTCCACAAATGATTTTGCCTACAGCCTCGGCCTTTCGGGGGATGAAGACACGCGTTTGCGGAATACGGTGGAAGGCACACCGAAAAAGATAGATCTGGGGCGGTTTAACACATCCAGATATTTTCTGTATGCGGCGGCTTTCGGGCTTTTTACGAAAGTATCCTACACGACGCCGCAGAGGGCAAAAAATCTGCTGGGGCATGCTGCTTATATTTTGGAGGGAATCAAAAGTATTACGGATTTAAAGAAATATCATATGACAGCGGAACTGGACGAAGAGGTGATGGAGGACGATTTTATTCTCGGCATGGTCACAAATTCCCTGTCCATCGGCGGCTTTAAAAATATCCTGCCTTCGGATACCGCGCTGGACGACGGGCTGTTTGAGATCGTGCTTGTCAAAATGCCGAAAACTCTCGCTGCGTTAAATGAGATCGGAATTTCCCTGTTGGCGGAGAAACCGGAGAATAACCAGCATATTATTTACAGAAAAACATCAAAAATAATAATACGTTCCGAGGAAAAGATCGCATGGACATTAGACGGAGAGTTCGGCGGTGAGGAAAATGTGGTGCGGATTGAAAACAGAAGAAAACTTTTGTCCATCATCTGTTAAATCATTCCTGCGACGCCTGCCCGTCAGCGGGTATATCATTGGACGAAACATCATTGGATGAAACGTCGGCGGCGAAAGTATTATCGTCGACGCTTTCATCAGGAGCATTGTCATCGGAAGGATCAGTATCGGAATGATCTTCTGATGCAGGTTTTTGTTCCGTTCCCTCCAAGTGATAACACAAAACAGGAACCCCTTTCTCAATATTTTCAAAAATCGTTTTCGCCACGGCGGGAGGAAGATTGATGCAGCCGTGGGAGCCGTTCGTCTGGTAGATACGGCCGCCGAAAGAAGAACGCCATGTACTGTCATGCATCCCGATATTTGCGTTAAAAGGCATCCAGTAGGAGACAGGAGTCCTGTAATTTTGGCCTTTCAGCGTGGCGTTGCGTTCTGTATAGGTAATGGCGTAAGCGCCCGCCGGAGTTGCGTTGCCCTTAGCCGGATTTCCCGATACAAAGTCGGACTCGATCAATAATTCCCCGTCTTTATAGTAGAATAAGTGCTGTGCTGTGAGATTGATCTCCACATAGGTATCGCCGTAATCGGTCTCACCGTGGCTGGCGGCGCGCAGCAGATAAACAGGCTCTTTGGAAACGCTTTTTCCGTCGCGGATGACGTTTAGAAGTTCTTCAAGTTCTGCCGCCTTATCGATATGCCAGCCGTAAAAGCCGCCTTTTACAGTCACTGTCTCCCCGTAGGAAGTTTCCAGTGTTTTGGACATATAGGCGGTATTGTATTTTTTGGCGAGTTCTTTTATAAATTCTGTAGCGGCCTCTTCGTCGATGGTCAGTTTACCGCTTTTGTTTAAAGAGATCCATTCCGCAATAGTGTCGCTCTCCAGAACCTCGGTTTGATCACCAAACAGATAAGTGACACTCATGTCAGAATATGGCTGCAGAAGGGCAAACTGCTCGGCTAAATCAGCGTTATCGGCAAGGATGTTTGGAGATCTGTAAACGCCGGCCTCCCGAAGAGAAAGAATATCTTCCATGTGATCCACCGCGGTTCTTGCGGCCTCAAAAAAGTCGTCGGTGAGAAGTTCGCTTCCGGGAAGTTCGGGAACGATTTTATAGCCGCCCTCTTTCTCATAGGTAATATAGGCGTCCTGAGGAGGGATCCAGTTCTTTTTATCCATGCAGGATAACGCATTTGCTGCAGAAAGAAATTTTTCCTCATCGTGGGAGATTTCCAGAGAGTATTCTTTAGGCTGAAAAATCTGAAAAGGCCAAGTGAGGATATTCTGATTTTGGAGAATATCCTGCAGGGTACTCTCATTTCTGACGTAAAGCCCAATCTCGCTGCCGAAGATCTGCTCGGATTTTTCACCGTCCTCTTTTATTGTCAATATGTAGGCGGCAGCTTCCGCATTTAACAGATCCTGAACCTGCGGAGGCGTCAGACCTGACACATTGATGCCGTTGACGATCGTGGAGGGGAAGAACACATTCCTGTAATGAAGCCCGACCAGAAAATAGACGAGAAGTAAAGCGCCGATTACGGCGCCAAACATAAGGTATAGGCGGAAGCCGGCAGGAATCTTTTTCTGCTTTTCCTGTTCTGTAGTTTTTGGAATATCCTGTGCGGTGTTTGTCTGTCTTATATCCGGCATCGGTAAAACGGTTCCTCTCTAAAATCAAACTAATTTTGGCAATTGTGAAACTTTGTTTTCTCGAGTATTTCTTGTATAAAATTTACCTATCCATAAGCAGGCGCTGTGAGACCGCCGGCACTTAGGCACCGTATTTTGGTGCCTTATGTGTCCGCTGCGGTCGAGCCGCAGTGAAAACGTGCCTGCGTTGGATTGTAAATTTTATACAACAAAACAACGAGATCAAACTAATTTATTATTACAGAAAATGACAGCAGGAAGTAAATCCTGCTGTCAGACAATTTTGTTGATAACTTTTTTACGGAGTCTCTACGACTTTCTTAAACATGGATTTGTCAATACCGCAGATGGGGCATACCCAGTCGTCCGGCAGATCCGTAAAAGCTGTTCCGGGAGCAATACCATGTTCAGGATCTCCCTTTGCAGGATCGTAGTTGTAACCGCAGGGATTGCAAAAATACTTGTCCATAATAGAATCTCCTTTTCTTTTGTATTAACTATATGAAACGTCCCTTAAAGTATATTCTTTTCCGGCAAAATTTGCAAGGACAGATTAGCCGAAGTATCTCTTGAGAAGTCCTTCGAATGCCTTGCCGTGTCTAGCCTCGTCACGAGCCATCTCATGAACGGTGTCATGGATTGCATCAAGGTTAGCAGCTTTTGCTCTCTTTGCAAGATCAAACTTGCCGGCGGTAGCGCCGTTTTCAGCTTCCACTCTCATCTCGAGGTTCTTCTTTGTGGAATCTGTCACAACTTCGCCTAACAGCTCTGCGAATTTAGCAGCATGTTCAGCCTCTTCGTAAGCAGCCTTTTCCCAGTAGAGACCGATTTCCGGATAACCTTCTCTGTGAGCAACTCTTGCCATAGCGAGATACATACCGACTTCGCAGCATTCGCCGTTAAAGTTTGCTCTCAAATCTTCCAGAATGTCCTCGGAAACCCCTTTAGCTACGCCCACTACATGCTCTGCTGCCCAAGACATTTCGCCGCTCTGAGCTGTGAACTTTTCAGCGGGAGCATTACACTGAGGGCACTTCTCGGGAGCCTGATCTCCTTCGTGAACATAACCGCATACCTGACATACAAATTTCATAACTTCAATCTCCTTTTTCTTGTTATATTTTTATGCTTTTATTTAAACCGGAAAATAGCCGGCTTTAAATCATTTGGTGGCTTCTTTCTTGCAGCAGTTCCCGCACACGCCGTAAAAATAGGTGATGTGTCCGGCAATCTGTCCGTCAAAGTTGACGCCGGCAATATCCTTTATAGTTTCGATGTTGTCCATCTGCAGATCGATCACACTTCCGCATTCACTGCAGATAAAATGATAATGGGGAAAAGTCTTGGCGTCAAAATGATCCACGCCGTCTCCCACATTCAGCTTCTGGATCTCACCGATGTCCGTCAAAAGCTGAAGATTGCGGTAGACGGTGCCGAGACTGATGTTGGGAAAGGCTTCCCGGACATCCATATAGATCATGTCCGCCGTGGGGTGATCTTCTCTATTTATAAGATTTTCTTTAATAAATTCCCGCTGTCTGCTGTACTTCAGTGCCATGATATCTCCTCAAAATAGGAATGATTACTATTTTAATATATCATAATTTTGGCTCTTGTCAACACCCCTATATATGTTTATATTTTTTTAAGAAGATTATTCTTCTCTTTTTACAAAAAAGGGCGGTAAAATGTGGTATAATATCGACACTAACTTTTCATCTGGAGATAAAAATGAAATTAAAAACAAGATTGTGGATCGCATTTTTGGTCATGATATTTGTGCCGCTCATCCTGACAGCAGTTGCGTTTGGGCTTATCGGTGAGGCAATCAGAGGGCAGCAGATAAGGTTTTCTGTGGATCCTGAGGCGTATCTGTATTTTAATGATTTGATTGCGCCGGATTTTTTCATTTCTATGGCGGTGGCTATTGCGGTTATCCTTATATTTACAGCGCTTATTCTGAGCGTTTGGATCTATTCCAGCGTTTTTAACCCGGTGCAGGAACTGAACATTGCAATGAAAAATATAGCGGAAGGAAATTTGGATTATCAGGTGCGCGCCCCCGGCGAGAAACAAAAGGGGGAGATGGCGGAACTTGCCGTAAATTATGAAGACATGCGGCTTCGCCTCAAAGAGTCCATCGAAGAGAAACTACAGCGGGAAAATCAGAATAAAGAGTTGATCTCAAATATTTCTCATGACTTAAAAACACCGATCACGGCTATCAAAGGTTATGTGGAAGGAATTATGGACGGTATAGCCAACACGCCGGAGAAAATGGATAAATATATCAGAACCATCTATAATAAGGCTAATGACATGGACCGCCTGATCAATGAGCTGGCTCTGTATTCAGGCATTGACACTAACCGGATCCCCTACAATTTTCATAGGCTGAATGTGGCGGACTATTTTCAGGATTGCTTGGAGGATGTGGGACTTGATCTGGAATCGGAGGATATTGAATTGAGCTACTCTAATCTGGTATCGCCGGAGACGATGGTGATCGCTGATCCGGAACAGTTAAAGAGAGTGGTAAATAATATTATCAGCAACAGCGTGAAATATCAGGATAAAAAACCCGGAATGATCGATATCCGGATTTTGGATGAAATTGACGCCATCCGCATTGAGATCGAGGACAACGGCAGGGGTATTGCTCAGAGGGATCTGCCGAAGATATTTGAAAGATTTTACAGGACCGATGCTTCCCGCAATTCCATGAAGGGAGGCAGCGGCATTGGTCTCTCCATTGTGAAAAAGATCGTGGAGGATCATGGGGGCTATATCTGGGCCACCAGCAGAGAGGGCGAAGGAACCTGTATGCATATTGTTTTGAGAAAATATGAGGAGATAAAACAGGACATAAAAAGCGTTGACATAGATGAGGGAGTGCCGGAGGGCGGACGCAAGAGAAAGTCTGACTTGACGGGCGGAAGCGGGAAGGCAAAAAATGATGGAAAGGCAGGTATGATATGAGCAGGATTTTGATCATCGAGGACGAAGAATCTATTGCGGATCTGGAGAAGGACTATCTGGAACTGAGCGACTTTCAGGTGCACATTGAAAACAGCGGGGACAGCGGACTGGCCATAGCGCTGGCGGAGAACTTTGATCTGGTGATATTAGATTTGATGCTGCCCGGTATTGACGGATTTGAGGTGTGCCGGAAGATCCGGGAAAAGAAAGATATTCCAATTCTGATGGTGTCGGCGAAAAAGGACGATATCGATAAGATCAGAGGTCTTGGGTTGGGTGCGGACGATTATATGACAAAACCTTTCAGCCCAAGCGAACTTGTGGCCAGAGTGAAGGCTCATATGTCCCGATATGACAGACTGGTGGGTTCTGCACAAAAAACCAACGACGTTGTAGAGATCCGGGGCATTAAGATCGACAAGACGGCCAGACGGGTGTGGATAGATGGGGAAGAAAAAACCTTTACGACAAAGGAATTCGATCTGCTGACGTTTTTGGCGGAAAACCCGAATCATGTTTACACAAAGGAAGAATTGTTCAGAGAGATATGGGACATGGATTCCATCGGTGATATTGCCACCGTGACAGTGCATATCAAGAAAATCAGGGAAAAAATTGAATTTGATACTTCAAAGCCCCAGTACATCGAGACGATCTGGGGGGTAGGGTATCGGTTTAAAGTATAAAACTCCGGGAAACTTTTCAGGAGACAGGGCAGAACGGAACGCGGAGAAAAGGTCTATCATAGGATGGACCTTTTCTCAGTCATTGGGTCTTTGATAAAATCGCCCGGTGATATGCTGGGTGTTCATTGCATTGATAAATGCATTCGGATCGATCTGCCGTATTTTTTTAGTGATCGGCTTGATCTCGTCCTTACCCACAACAGAGTACAACATATTGCATTCCTGCTTTTTATAACAGCCTATTCCTTTAAAGAGAGTAGCGTCGTGGTTGGTCTCCTCGCGGATCTCTTCGTAGATATCATCAGGTTTGGAAGTGATGATAAGCAGCGTCTGTTTCTGGTAGCGCTTGTACAAAAGGTGCAGCACCTGAGTGGAAGTGTACTGGAATATAATGGAATAAAGCGCTTCATTCCAGTCGAACAGATATCCTGCAATCGCCAGAATGATACAGTTCCCTATAAAAATATAATTCCATGTCTCAATACCGAATTTCTCCGAAAAGAAAATGGCGATAAAATCGGTGCCGCCGCTGGTGGCGTGAGCGTAGAGGCACAGAGAGATTGCGCAGGCGTTTAAGATGCCGCCGAATACAGCTGCAAGCAGGATGTCGTCAGTCATCTGGAAACCGGAAAGAATATCCGTAAAAATGCCGGTCAGCACGATCATCAGACAGGAATATCCGGTGAATTTTTTTCCGATATATTTATAACTGATGAGGACCGGAATGGCATTTAAGGAAAAATTGACCAGAGAATAGGAAAGGGTGACATCCCAGAAATGCCTTGCAATCTGCTGGATCAACAAGGTCAGACCGTTAAAGCCGCCGGGCAGCAGATCTCCTGCCCGCACAAAACTTTTGATGTTCATGGCCATTAACAGGGCGGCGGCAACGATCAGGATAGTTCGTTTGATATCATCTAGTATGTTTGTTTTTTTCATAGCAGTATTTAAAGAACCTTTCTCAATTCCGTATCTTTTGCGGATACGATTTCTATATTATAACGCAGCATTCGCCTGCAATCAAACAAAAAATAAAAGAATTGATGTAAAGTTCCTGCTGCCGCTATGCCAAAATCTTTTTATAGACGCCGTTTTCAGGTATAAATCCCATTTTTAAAAGGTATTCTTCATGCTTTTTTGATTTTCCGGCATAAAGCAATGTACGAATCCCTTGTTCGGGCAGTCTGCCGTACAGGTATTTTCCCACAGAACAGTCACGGTATGTGGGGGTTGAATAATCCACAGAGATTTCCAAAACGCCCGCTTCTTTTATCTTTCCGAGAAGAAGTCCTGCCGGAGCTCCGTCGCAGCAGACAATATAAGCTTTGTCTGAGGCAGAGAGCGCGGTGTCTGTCTCCTGAAAGAAATTCCGGATATCCTCTCTGTAATGATCAATAAAATAGGAGAGAAATGCGTCCTGTGTGCCAACGGAGATCAAGTCATACTGCTGTTTGGATTTCAACAGCTTCGCGAGATTATAACAGTTGATGATGATCAGGCATATATTCATGAGCGCCAGAGGATAGGAGTGGATGATCAGCGCGTAGGTCGCGGAGATAATGCTGCCTATGGTGTTGATGACTCTCAATTTTACGACCGAGGACATCAGCATGGAAACGACTACTAATGTGGAGCCAAGATAACCGCCTAATTCGATTAAGGTTGCTGTGTTCATTGTGCTGCCTGCCTTTCTTGTTTTGTAAGCTTTCTCAATTTTCAGTTTCCGCGCTTCCGGCGATCCGCCTTGCAACATAGACGCCGCTGGCCGACGCGTGGGACAGGGAGTGGGTTACGCCGCTTCCGTCCCCGATAATATAAAGACCATTATATCTGGTTTCCAAATGTTCGTCTATATCAACTTCCATGTTATAGAATTTGACTTCCACACCGTAGAGCAGGGTATCGTCGTTGGCTGTGCCGGGGGCGATTTTATCGAGCGCATAGACCATCTCGATAATACCGTCCAGAATACGTTTCGGCAATACCAGACTCAGATCGCCGGGGGTTGCAGCAAGGGTGGGAACAACGGTGCTCTCCGCAAGGCGGTTTTCGTTGGTCCTTCTGCCGCGGACCAGATCTCCGAAACGCTGTACGATGACGCCTCCTCCAAGCATATTGGAGAGTCTGGCGATGCTCTCACCGTACCCGTTGCTGTCCTTGAAAGGCTCGGAAAAATGTTTTGCCACTAACAGGGCGAAATTTGTATTTTCCGTCCGCTTCTCCTCCCCTTCGTAGCTGTGTCCGTTCACGGTGATGATGCCGTTGGTATTTTCATTGACCACGATACCGTAAGGATTCATGCAGAAGGTACGTACTTTATCTTCAAATTTTTCTGTGCGGTAGACGATCTTGCTCTCATACAATTCATCGGTCAGGTGGGCAAAAATAACGGCGGGAAGTTCCATCCGGACGCCGATATCCACCCGGTTTGATTTGGTCTCGATATCCAAACTTCGGCATACGGTTTCCATCCATTTACTGCCGCTTCTCCCCACGGAAATGATGCACTGATCGCACTCATAACTTTGATCTTTGCAGAGGATTCGGTAAAGCTCACCTTCCCTCCGGATCTCTTCCACCGGGGTCTGAAAATAGAAATCGACTTTATCCTTCAATTCTTTATACAGATTTTCCAGCACAATATAGTTGATATCCGTGCCGAGATGGCGCACGGACGCATCTAACAGCTTTAATTTGTTTTGAATGCAGATAGTCTTGAAACGGGTTCCGGAGGTTGAAAACATCCTCGTGCTTTCCCCGCCGTGAGAGACATTTATCTCATCCACATAACGCATCAGATCCAGAGATTCCTTTCGGCCGATATGCTCGTAGAGAGTGCCGCCAAAGTCGTTGGTAATGTTATATTTTCCGTCAGAAAAAGCGCCGGCGCCCCCGAAGCCGCTCATGATCGCGCAGGTAGGACACTTGATGCAGGACTTTACCTTTTTGCCGTCGATGGGACAGTGCCTTTTTTCTAACGGGTAACCCGATTCAAAGACGGCAATTTTGAGATTCTCATTTAACCGCACCAGTTCGTAGGCCGAAAAAATTCCGCCCGGACCGGCGCCTATAATAATTACGTCATACTTCATATTCATTCTCCTTCCGGCTTCCGCGATGGATGATGTGCGCTGCGCTTTAGCCTTATGCTAAAAAGCTGCCGCAGATATTTGTACCAGCGGCAGCTTTTTTCACAATTACAGTCTTATTCCGAATTAATACTGGCCGGAATTATATTTGAATGCGTTCGCCACATTCTTATCCGGGCTGTATGTCTCGAGAATCTTTCCGTAGCGCTCTCTGTAATCGTTGTCGATCTTGAGCTGCGGAATAACTTTGGTTCCCTCCTCAAAGAAGTGTTTGGAACCTCTGCCCATCTCCTGTCCGCGCTTGGTGTGTTTATCCAAAGCCACATCCATAATCTCCGGAACTTTGCCCATAGCCGCCTCTTTAATGATAATATTTTTCAGATAATCGCTGGAGCGGTCCTTCTCGCTTTCGCAGAGTATGCGGATCGCATGGATGAAATACATCGGCTGGTCGCCGTCGTCGTAGGGAAAGTTCTTGCGCATCTCGTTCATGGTATTTACTTGAACCGCTGCATTCAGATTGCCGAAACCTATATCCTCTACGGAAATAGTGAGCAGTCTCCTCCACATTTTCTCCAAAAATACCGGGCCGGATACATACAGCTCGTATGCATACTGGCAAGCTTCCTCTACCATTGCTCTGCGGATCGACTTCTGCAGGCAGGAAATGATTTCATCTGCGGCAAATCCGTTCAATGTCTTTGATGCCGCCCAAATATTAAATTCTCCCATTGCTATTCTCCTTTTTTATCTTTATAAAGTTCGATCAGTTCAAGGATGACGATCTTTAATGTTTCCGCCGACATCAACTGATCCTCTGCGTGGGTCATCAGAAGGCTTATCTGCGGTTCTTCCGTACTTATCTCCTCCTGAAGAACATCCATGTGTCCGTTGTGGGCTTCCACGAAATTTTTGGCTCCCTCTTCCAACATTTTATCGGCTTCGGAAAAATTACCTTGTTTTGCCAGAGCGAGAGCTTCCATATAACAGGACTTTGCCATACCCGAGTAAGTGATGACATTCATTGCGGCCGCTGATATTTTTTCAATATTTACCATCTTTTTACCCTACCCTTCAATCAGGCTTATCGCGAAATCAAGCGCTTTGTCTCCGTCCGCCATAGCATAAGTGCGGGGTTCTACGCTGGCTACGGGAATATTGAGCTGTGATTTGATATTTGCCACCGCATAGACAAGCTGAGGACCTACCAGACACACGTCCCATTTGCCGACTTCTTCACGGATGGAAGCGTTGGGTACAGCGGTGATGGTGATATCCATACCGCGCTTTTCCGCTGCCTCGCGGATCTTTTTTACTAAAATGGAACTGGACATTCCGGCATTGCAACATAATAATATTTTCATATAGTCTCCTTTCCGTACATTTCGTACAGGCTCTATTTTAATTCCGGCCAGTAGTCTTTATTTGCTTCGATTAAATCATCAAGGATCTTCTTTGCGATTCCCGCGCTGGGAACCGTCTTTGAGAGTGTAAGCGCCTGCCAGAGTTTGTGATAACTTCCCTCGATCCAGGCATCCACCGTCAGTTTTTCCACCGCAACCTGTTCTTCCATCAATCCTTTCTGGAAGGTCGGGATCTTTCCGATGCTTAATGGTTCATAACCGTCTTTTCCCACAATACAAGGGATCTCCACCATAGCGTCCGGGGAGAAGTTCTCGATAGCGCCGTTGTTTTCTACGATCAGAAGCATTCTCTCGTGGGTATTGAAAGCTAACGCCGTAGCCAGATCCACAATGAACAATGCATGGATACCGATTTTTAATGCGGTGTCCTTTGCAGTTCCGGCCGCCTCGATTTTTGCACATTCGCCGAATACCCGTTTTTCTCTGCCGTCGATCACCTGATTGGCTCTGGTATAGTCGGGATTTGAATGGGCAACCATATCGTCCGGATACAGGTAATACTGAAGATAGGAACTGGGCGCCATAGTCGGGTCCACCGACACAAGGTCTTTCACCTTCTTTGCCGTCTCATGCCAGCTTTCGTCCGTGAAATCCGTATCCACGGAATCTGCGGGACAGTTGCCGTAAGTAAGCTGGTGTTTTGTCAGCTTGTCGATGTATTCGTTTCCGTCCTTGTCTTTGATGGACGTCCACCAGCCGAAGTGGTTTAAACCGAAATAACGGATATCCATCTCTTTTCTGTTCTGAAAGCCGAGAATTTTGGCTATAGTCTGTTCCATGCCGATGGGCATGTCGCAGATATTGATGACTCTGGAGTTGGGGCGCAGCCTTCTGCAGGCTTCCGCAACGATAGCGGCAGGGTTGGAATAGTTGAGCATCCAGCACTGCGGGGAGTATTTCTCCATATAGTCGATATTCTCAAGCACTCCTGCGATGGAGCGCATACCGTAGGCGATGCCTCCGGGGCCACAGGTTTCCTGCCCTACAACGCCGTATTTCAGAGGAATCTTTTCGTCCAGTTCGCGCATGGCAAGCTTTCCCACACGGATATGCGCCAGACAGAAATCCACGTCTGTGTAGGCAAGTTCAGGATCTGTGGTTGCAAGATACTCGATGGAGGGATCTTTTTCCTTCACGATGATCTCGCAGGCTTTTGCCACTTTATTCTGGCGTTCCTCATCATTGTCATACAACTTGATCGCGCGCAGCGGAAGTTTATCCAGATTATCCAAAAGCATCAGAATAATTTCCGGGGTATAGGTACTGCCGCCTCCGGCGATCACAATGGAAAATTTTTTCATGATCACAAAGTTCCTTTTCAATTTTGATAGATTTTATTGTTTCAGCCCTTGTAGATTTCAAGGGAAGCGGATATTTGAATCAGTTCCTCCGCAAATTCCTCCGCTGTCTCCACCGCAGTAAGCCTGCGGATCGCGGATCTCTCTCCGGCAATATGCCTGAACAGTTCAAAGAGAACCCCTAACTGTTCATTGTGCTTACGCTCCATAGCCAACAGGAAAATAAGCTGAACTTCTTTCTCCTGCATTCGCAGCGGCTGCTTTAACACAGCGGCTCCGATGGCTGTCTTTTTTGCGAATGTGACAAGGGGGTGCGGAAGCATAAACCAGTCTCCGATGAAGGTGGGGTAATTCACCTCCCTCTGAAGAACATCTTCCGCAAATTCCTGAACATCAAAGATGCAGTCTTCCTCTTTCAGTTCTTTCGACAAATCTCTGATCACCTGCTCAAACTCCGTTTTTTCTCTGTAGATCCGAATGGATCTTTCATTAAAATACACCTTTATCATCTCGCGGAACCGATAGTTCATACGGATCCTGTGCACCAGAGCATTCATGGCCGTCAGCGTATACTGATTGGGTATGCCGTCCATCCGGAACGTCGCCACTGACTGGTGCACGTAAGTATCCATAATAGAAATGATCAGATCCACCCGGTGTTCTTTCAGATATTTTTCCAGATTGTGTTTGGGAAGCAGAGTTTCCACTTCAATCTGATTTTGAAAATTTGTCTTTATCCAGCTGCTGACGATGCTGTTGACGCTGAATCTGGCAGCGCTGATGATCACAGCCTTCAGCTTCTGGTTTACGTTTTCTAAAAAGTGTTCTACAAAGATGGCGATAAAGGAAATTTCATCATCCTGAATATAACAATTTTTGTACCGGTATATGATAGATGCCATCAGCATGGAAATTTCATAGGCGTAAGGGTACTGCTTTTTGACATCATTCAAAATAGGATTTTTTACCTCATAGCCGGTTTCTAACCGCCGCATCATATATTCGATATGGATCAGGATATTGTCATAAAATTCCTTTGACTGCCATAAATCAAAATGATACTTTTCCATCACGTCGTGACAGAAATCTTCAAGGATCTGCACACTCAACGTGCCGATCTCGCTCTCGGAGGACATGTCGGAAGTCATTTTAAAACTGTGGAGCAAGCCCTCTAAGATACGGATATCCCCGTTTCCGAGTTTGATGCCCTGTACTGTCAGATAATCAAAAAAACCTGCCAGAACTTTGTCGCCTGACTCCGTTGTTTTGACCGCCGGAGCTGGGTGGTTTTGATAATTTCGGACGATCGTGATGTAAACCGCGCTGACAGCCATATACAAACCGTCGTCCGAGATCTGAATAAATCTGCTGTCAAAATATTCCTTTACAAGCTTTTCCATCCACCCGTATTCCTCTTCGTCAAAATCGTCATAGAGGAAAGTGCGAAGGAACCAAGAATAGTTGTGCACTCTGTGCTGTGTCTCGTTCTTAATGATACGAAACAACGTTTGGCGCAGTTTTGCCTCGTCCTCGTTGATCCGGAGGCGGTTTCCGCTCATCCGTATCAGCTCGCTTTGGTATTCAGACATCAGTTTTTTCTGAAAACGGCTGATTTCCTTATATACTGCCGGCTCAGACAGGGCAAGTTTATCTCCGATATCGAAAATATCCACCTGCCCGGTCTTTAAAACCATGCCGAGGATCATCCATCCGCGGTCTGACACCGCGATTTCCGATCTGCCATGCCTTTCCGACAGAAAATAGTCTTTTACCGATTCTATATCGATCGTCTCAATAAAGTAGCCCCGCTGTCTGGAGGATTTGATGATACTGCCGTTTTCCCAGATGCGGTTGATCTCGCTGATCTCATTGCGAACGGTACGAGAAGACACTTCCAGATACTCCGCTAATTTTGTACCTGTAAGGCCCTGTACATTATTTAACAATAATTCCAGTATTTTAGACTGTCTTCTCGTAAACATAGTTTTCACCTGCCGCCTTTAGGCAGCTTCACCCTTTTCTTTTTTCAGCTCATCCGCTTCCATCATCTTAAAGAACGGATAGTAGAACAGGGTCATAATGATCAGGTTGACAAATACTAACACAACGCACTTCCAATCCAGAGTCATGATAAACGCGCCTACGCCGGGAGGAAGGAATCCGGGAGGGCCTGCGATGGGCTTTCCTACCAGTCCGCTCGTCATGGTCAGATATGTAATGACTGTGATCACCATCGGACCGAATACAAACGGAATGAATAAAAACGGATTCAGAATGATCGGTGCGCCGAAAATAATCGGCTCGTTAATGCCGAACAGGGAGGGTACGATACCGACCGTCCCAATGGATTTAAGTGATTTTGCTTTGGAGCGCATCATCATGATGACAAGACCGAGAGTCAATCCGGAACCGGTCACCTGAAGCACCGCGTAGAACAGACCGAACGTAAAGATGTGTTCAACCGGTGTGCCCGCCGCATAGTTTGCCATATTCTCCGCCTCGTAAGCGATAGCAAAGGAAGCCCACACCGCAGAGGTGATGGAGGGTCCGTGGAGGCCGAAGAACCATAAAAACTGCGTTAAGAAGATAACAATGAGCAGTGCCGGAAGCGTATCCATTGTGCTCAGTGCCGGCGCCAGAATACTCATGATAAATGCCGGGAACACTTTTCCCGAGGCAGCCAGACAGATATTTGCGATAGCCACTGCGATCAGTGCGTTTACGATGAGCGGGATCAAAGCGGCAAAGCTTTCGCCCACCATAGAAGGAACGCTGTCCGGAAGTTTGATGATAATTTTCTTCTTGGTCAGAAGTCTGGTCACTTCCACGCTGAGGATCGCAGAGATAATACAGGTAAAGAGACCGGAGGCGCCCAGATAAGAAATATCCATGCCGCCCTCGATAGACAGGCCGCTTAAGATCAGATGTACCATAATGGCTGTCGCGCCTGTCAGGTTTCCGCAGATGCCGTAGCTCTTTGCCAGAGCGATGGCGATAAACATAGCTGCATAAATGGATAACATATCCGTAGTAAACATACCGGCGTAGGTAAATACGGACATATGTGCGGTAAGAAAGTCATATACGGCCCCGCTTCCGAGCAGATTGGCGATCGCTAACGGCAGCAGGCTGATGGAACCGACAATGATGATCGGAACGATCGAGATCATACCGTCCTTGATCGCCTGAAGATGCTTCTGCTGTTCCACTTTGTTTGCTATAGGCATCATATACTTCATTAATGTGTCTTGAAACTTGGAATTCATAGCTTTTTCTCCTTAAAAATTATTTGGCACCTCGTCGACTAAGGTCTGATATAACTTACAAGAAGTACTTGCTGCAAATTATACTTGCTATGCTGATTATAAAAAAAGCATAAAATAAAAACAAATAATCTTTTTCCGCTTGCATAGGAAGTGCAAGGTCATTGAAACAGACATGTTTTTCTGGTAAAATAGTTAAATATAATAGGTGATTGCAAAACTCATTGATCCTGTCGTTTGCCGTGCAAAATATACGATCAAGACGCAGGCACGTTTTCACTGCGGCTCGACCGTAGCGGACACATAAGGCACCAAAATACGGTGCCTAAGTGCCGACGGTCTCACAGCACCTGCTTATTGATGTGTAAATTTTGCACAAGCAATATTCGTAGAAAGAGGAGTTTAGCAAACGTCTGTTACATATAAAAATTAGAGGAAGTGAAAAATTGAGAGAAGATATTTCGATCGTTTATGAAGATAAGGATATTCTCGTGTGTGCAAAACCCGCGGGACTTGCCACGCAGACGGCAAAGGTCGCCGAGCCGGATCTTGTCAGTGAACTGAAAAAGTATCTGGCGGAAAAGGGGGAGCCCCATCTGGCGCTGATCCACAGGTTAGATCAGCCCGTGGAGGGGCTTCTTGTCTTTGCAAAAAATAAGACGGCGGCGGGAAAATTGAATGCCCAACTCAAAGCGGGCGGGTTTGACAAAGCATATTATGCGGTGGCTTTCAACCAGCCGCCGGTGCAGGAAGGTATGTTGGAAGACTATATGATAAAAGAAGGGACGCTGGCTAAAATCGTCACGGCGGATACCCCCGGTGCGAAAAAGGCGGTGCTGCGCTATAAACTGTTGGCGATAAAAGGCGGGCGGGTTCTCTATGAAGTGAGGCCGGAAACGGGCCGTTTCCACCAGATACGGGCGCAGATGGCTCATGCGGGGATGCCCCTTTTGGGAGATAAAAAATATGCGGATGCGGGGATGCGCGCCTATTCGGAAAAGCATGGCATTCGGCATGTGGCGCTCTGCGCCGTCACACTAAAGTTAGTCCATCCGGAAAGCGGGGAAGAGATGCTTTTTGTGAAAAAACCTTCCGGGCATGTGTTCAAAGAATTTCAAAAGGATGAGGATCAATGAGCAGAGAAAAAAGGCGGAGAGAAAAAATGATGGAAAATGGCGGAACAAGGACAGGAAGGCGTTTGAATGCGGTGAAATTACCGGAGAAGCTGTGCCATGTGGGAGTTTACCTCTTTCTGCTTGTCTTTGTGGCACTCTATGTGTTTTATGCGCCGGAGGGATATATCCAGATTGCGACAAACAAATATCGCTTTTATAGGATGATGGCGCTGATAACCGGCGGGATCATGGTTCCGCTCATTGCGCTGCGGTATCTCTTTGCGTTTCGGAAAAGGAATAGGGACGAAAAAAAGCTGCGGATTTCCGAGACAGATATCTTTATGTTTCTCTTTCTTGTGGCAAACTGCGTTTCTTTTTTTCTTACGCCATACAAGGAGGAGGCGCTATGGGGAACCAGCGGCTGGTATATGGGTTTTGCTATGATGCTTTCTTTTATCGGCATCTATTTTTTGATATCCCGTTTTTATGATGGGAAGATCGATCTGCTTGTGCCGATCATGGCGGTCACGGCAGCAGTGTTTTTGTGGGGACTTCTCAACCGGTTTTCCGTTTATCCGGTGGATATGCAGTATGACAACGTAATCTTCATTTCCAGTATCGGAAACATCAACTGGTTTTGCGGGTACTGGTCTGTATTTTTTGCCATAGGGATCGTATTGTATATAATTGCGGAAGATCGCAGGCTGCGCATCATAGCAGCCGTCCACAGCGTACTGTCCTTGGCGATGGGGGTGGTGGAAGGCAGCGACAGCGCTTATATTTCCATAGGGGTGGTGTTCTTTTTCCTGTTTCTGCTTTCTTTCCGGAAGACCGTGTATATGAAAAGATGGCTGGATGAGTGCATTTTTCTCTGCGGAAGCTGTCAGGTCATGCGGGTGATCGCCGCCTTTGGGCCGGAGGAGATAGAGCCGGAATACATCGGCTGGACGGGATTAAATCTGGTGACGCCCACCATAGGCCTAATGCTGGGGAATTTGACGCTTATCGCGCTTATTATATTTATCCTGTTTCGGCTTCTGCTTGAGAGGGCGGATAAAAGGTATGGAGATAGAGGTATGGAGCAGGGGCAGTGGATCAAGAGTATCCTGTGGTTAAAATATACCGTGGTGGGTCTCGTGGCGTCGTCGGCCATAGTTTACCTGACGCTGTTGATCATCAATACGAGAACGCCGGGGATTCTCGGGCCCCTTTCCCGATATAAGGTATTTTTATTTGACGGAAGCTGGGGCAGCAACCGGGGTACAACATGGCGGGACGGGCTGGCCGTGTATCAGACGCTTCCGCTTCGGGAGAGACTTTTCGGCGTTGGACAGGATTGTTTTTCCATCTACGGTTACAGCGTGCCGGAACTGGCGGCGAGATTCGAGGAAGAGTGGCCGACGTCACGGCTGACGAATGCGCATAATGAATGTATTACTTTTTTGGTTGATTTGGGCGTATTCGGCTTAATCACGTTTGTCGGGATTTTTGCGGGGGGCTTTAAACGCCTGATTGTGAAGGGGGCAAAAGAACCGCTGTGCTATGTGTTTGCGGTCAGTCTGCTGTCCTATTTTTTCCACAATCAGTTCAGTTTTTCTCAGGTGGTTAACATACCCTACATTTTTCTGATGTTCGGACTTGCGGAAAATCTGATGCGGAAGATGGATGATGGGCTTGAAAAGCAGAGGAAAAGGCAAAGTTTCTAAATGGGAAAAGTTCTTGTGTTACTTTCTGTTTTAAAGTATAATTATTTAAGGCAATTGTAGATTTAAGAGACGCTAAAGAGATAGAAAGGATTAAAAAATGGCGGATAAAAAATTGGTGGAAGCGATCACCTCGATGGAGGAAGATTTTGCACAGTGGTATACAGACGTGGTGAAGAAGGCGGAGCTGATCGACTATACAAGCGTCAAAGGCTGCATGGTGATCCGGCCGGCGGGCTATGCGATCTGGGAACTGATCCAGAAACAGCTGGACGATATGTTTAAAGAGGCGGGCGTGCAGAACGCATATCTGCCCATGTTTATCCCGGAGAGCCTTTTGCAGAAGGAGAAAGATCATGTGGAGGGTTTTGCGCCGGAAGTGGCGTGGGTGACACATGGCGGGCAGCAGCCGCTGCAGGAGAGGCTTTGCGTCCGTCCCACTTCCGAGACGCTGTTTTGCGATTATTATAAAAATGTGGTGCAGTCCTACAGAGATCTTCCGCAGGTATTAAACCAGTGGTGTTCAGTAGTGCGCTGGGAGAAAGAGACAAGGCCGTTTCTTCGGAGCCGCGAGTTTTTGTGGCAGGAGGGACATACGGCTCATGCCACAGCACAGGAGGCACAGGAGAGGACGCTGCAGATGCTGGGCGTCTATGCGGAGTTCTTGGAGAAAGTGCTGGCGATGCCTGTGATCAAAGGGCAGAAGACCGAGAAAGAGCGATTTGCCGGCGCGGTGGCGACTTATACGGTGGAGGCGCTGATGCATGACGGCAAGGCGCTGCAGTCCGGCACGAGCCATAATTTCGGCGACGGGTTTGCCAAAGCTTTCGGCATTCAGTTTACGGATAAAGATAATACGTTGAAATATGTGCATCAGACTTCCTGGGGTGTGTCCACCCGTATGATCGGAGGGCTGATCATGGTGCACAGCGATAACTCGGGACTGGTGCTGCCGCCCAGAGTTGCGCCGGTTCAGGTGGCGATCATTCCGATCCAGCAGAGGAAAGAAGGGGTGCTTGAGAAAGCGTTCTTGTTGAAAGAGATGCTAAAAGGTTTCCGTGTAAAAGTGGATGACAGCGATAAGAGTCCGGGGTGGAAATTCTCTGAGCAGGAAATGCGCGGAATACCGCTGCGTATCGAAGTGGGACCTAAAGATATTGAGGCAGGGAAGTGCGTGATCTGCCGCAGAGATACAAGGGAAAAGACAGAGGTGCCTTTTGATAAGCTGGAAGAGACCGTGGGAGAACTCCTTGAGAGAATGCAGACGGAAATGTTGGAGCGGGCGAGAACGCACCGTGACGAACACACCTATGTGGCAAAAGACTATGAGGAGTTTAAACGGATATTTACGGAAAAAGCGGGCTTTGTAAAAGCGATGTGGTGCGGCTGTCAGAACTGCGAGGACAAAATTAAAGAAGAGCTTTCGGTCACCAGCAGGTGTATGCCTTTCGAGCAGGAGCAGCTTTCCGATGTCTGTGTGTGCTGCGGGAAACCCGCGAAGAAGATGGTCTACTGGGGGAAAGCTTATTAAAATATGACAGGAAGTGCGGAATGTCGGGAAAAATGCGGATCGAACTGCCGGAGCAGGTAAATATTATAATAAGTACGCTGAACCGGGCGGGATTTGAAGCCTACGCGGTGGGCGGCTGCGTGCGGGATTCCATGATGGGAAGAGAACCGGATGACTGGGACATTACGACAGACGCTTCTCCTGCGCAGGTAAAAAAGCTGTTTCGCCGCACGGTAGATACCGGTATTCAACACGGCACAGTCACAGTCATGTTAGATAAGAACGGCTATGAGGTGACGACCTATCGGATCGACGGGGAATACGAGGACAACAGACACCCGAAACAGGTCACTTTCACGAAGTCTCTGGAAGAGGACTTAAAAAGGCGGGATTTTACAGTCAACGCTATGGCCTACCATCCGGAAGAGGGGCTGGTGGATCTTTTTGACGGCATTGGCGATATGGAGAAAAAGTGTATCCGCTGTGTGGGAGATCCCGGAGAGAGGTTTTCGGAGGATGCGCTGCGTATTATGAGAGGCGTGCGTTTTTCTGCTCAGTTTGGCTATGCCATAGAGGAAAACACGAGACAGGCGGCTTTAGAGCTGGCAGGAAATTTGGAGAATGTAAGCGCGGAACGGATTCGCGTGGAGTTGGTGAAACTGTTGCTTTCTCCTAATCCTGATTACCTTCGGACGGCTTATGAACTGGGGATCACAAAGATCGTACTGCCGGAGTTTGACGTCTGTATGGTGACGCCTCAGAATAATCCTCATCATTGTTATAATGTGGGAGAACACACGTTAGAAAGTTTGCGGCAGATCAGAGCGGACAAAGTGCTGCGGCTTACCATGCTGCTGCATGATATCGGGAAGCCGCTCACGAGAACCACGGATGAAAGCGGAAAAGATCATTTTAAAAAACATCCGGGCGAGAGTGCAAGGCTGGCCCGCAAAATATTGCAGCGTTTAAAGTTTGATAATCATACGCTGCATAGAGTGTGCCGTCTGGTTGAATACCATGATTGGGCCATCGACCTGAAAGAGGATGTGAAAATTGCGTCGGTGCGTCGGTTGATAGCGAAGATCGGCGAGGATGCCTTTCCGGAAATGTTTGAGGTAAACCGGGCCGATATGCTGGCACAGAGTGATTATATAAGAGATGTAAAGATAAAAAAACAGGAGCGGTTAGAAGCTCTTTACTGGGAAATTCAGGAGAACAGACAATGTCTGGCTTTAAAAGATCTGGCAGTGAACGGCAGTGATCTGTTGGAAAAAGGATTAAAGCCGGGGAAAGAGCTGGGAGAAATACTGCAGAAAATGTTAGCGGATGTTTTAGAAGATCCGGGGCACAATGAAAAAGAATACCTGCTGCATCATTTGAACCAATATTTATAACATACTTCGCCCTTTTGTTTCATAAGATAGGTTATGAACATTTTCAGGAGGCTTGCATTGTGAAACCGAAGGCAGTGAATATGTTGGAAAGGTATGACTTGGAAGTGCTTCGTACATGGAAGGTGCGGGGCGCTGTTCTTTGTGAGACAGGTAAGGGACTTTTTATTTTTAAGGAGTTTGGAGGAAGCACGGAAAAACTGGTGCTTCAGGATGCATTTCTGACCTTTTTAAAAAAGCAGGGTTTTTTGCAGGCGGAGGAACTTTACAGAAATAAAGAGGGAGAACTTCTGACGAAGGATGCGGACGGCTGCGGTTATATTGTAAAGACCTATGCGGAAGGGCGGGAGTGTGGCGCGGGGAGCGGCAGGGATGCTTTGGCGGACGGCTGCAGCGCGATGCATGTTCTGGCAAAACTGCACCGGGCGGGCCGTGATTTTAAAGGACAAAACGGCGTTCCGGCGGGAAAAGAACTTCCCATGCTGCAGGAATTTGAGAAGCGCAACAGGGAGCTGAAAAAAGTGCGGCGTTTTCTGAAAGAAAAAGGGCAGAAGAGTGATTTTGAGCACTTTTTACAGAAAAACTATGATTTGTTTTTGGAGCAGGCATTGTCTGTGTCGGAGAAATTGCGGACGGAGAAGATGGAAGGCGGGAATTTGCTCCTTTGTCACGGAGACTTTCAGCATCACAATGTACTCTTCTGCGAGGGCGGCGTACGGTTGATGAATTTTGAAAAGTGCGTTTGGGATGATGCCAGTAAAGATATCTATCATTTCAGTCGGAAAATGTTGGAAAAAAGCAACTGGATGCCGGACACGGGCGAGGCGCTCTTAGATGCTTACGAAAAGGAAGCGGAATTGACCCCTGAAAGCGGCAGGCAGCTTTACTATCGTTTCCGGTATCCGGAGAAGTTCTGGAAGATAGTGAACTATTATTATAACAGGGGAAAGGCTTTTATTCCGGATAAAAACAGGGAAAAACTGGAGATGCTTTTAGATCAGGAGGAAAGGAGATACGCCTTCATCCGAAATGTGATCGGAGAAAGGTTTTCGGTTCGGAAAGGATAAAAGGTATAGTTTTTGATGAGCTACACACAGAGCATATCTTGCAGAAAACAGAAGAAGAGAAATATTGCAGCGGCAGCGGCGGGGGTGATCTGCCTGCTTCTTCTGGTATCCTGCGGGAGAAATGAAGCACCGGAGGCGAAACCGGAGGATACCGGTTTTGTGGCGGCGCAGACAGGCGTCTATGATTCGGCGGACACGGCGGTGGTGGCAGAGATAGACAGGGATGGAAAATCTGTCACACTGAAAAATATGGATGTCAACAGACAGTATACCCTCACCTACGACGGGACAACTTTTTTCTATGACAAGTACGGCACGGTGATCTCGGACGCCCAGCTTCAAAAAGGAGAGATCGTGGACGTCACGTTTCTCAAAGAGAGAAAACGACTAAACAGCCTGCAGGTATCAAAAGAAGCGTGGAGTCACAGAAACATAGATGAGTATGAACTGAATGAAGAAAAATTTCAGGCGAAAGTAGGATCGGCGATGTACGCCTATTCGGAAGATACGGTGGTGGTCGCAGACGGAAAACAGGCGGAACTGATTGATATAAGTCCCGTAGATATCCTGACCTTCAGAGGTCTTGGCTCGGATGTTTACAGTATTGTGGTGGAAAAGGGACACGGTTATGTGCGATTAAAAAATGAAGAATATTTTTACAATGGCTGGATCGAGATCGGAAATAAGGTCATTAAGAAGGTTACCGAAAATATGATGCTTACCGTGCCTGAGGGAAACCATCAGGTGATTATCAGCAACAAAGGGACAAGCGGTGTCAAGCAGATAGAGGTCCGCAGAGATACGGAGTTAGAACTGGATGTGAGCGATCTGAAAGGGGAAGAGCCGAAGTACGGCAGTGTGGTCTTTACCGTAACGCCTGAAGACGCATCCTTGTATCTGGACGGTAATAAGACGGATTTCAGTGCACCGGTGCGGCTGGAGTACGGGATCCACCAGATGATCGTGATGGCGGAAGGCTATAATACGATCAGTCAGTATCTGAAAGTGGGACAGCCCTCCGCAGGGATCGAAGTGGTGATGGAGGAAAAAAAGAGTGTTTCCGGCAATGCCGTTTCGGGCAACGATGTCTCGGGCAATAACGCTCTTTCTGACAGTGAAATGCTTGAGAAGGTCAATAAGCTTTTGGAGGAAAGAGGATACAGCGGCATTTCGGCGGATGATCTGGCGGGTAATCAGGCAAATCAAAACGGCACGGAAAATAGCGAAACAGGGCAGAATCAAACGGGAAACGGCGAAGCGGACGGACAGGGAACAAACGGCGCCCCGGTGACAAGTACGCTTTCTTACTATGTGACGATCGATGCGCCTGTTGGCGTGGAGGTTTATCTGGATGGGAATTATATCGGGATTACGCCATGCAGTTTCAAGAAGTCGCCGGGATCCCATACGCTCACGCTGCGCAATACGGGATATGTGGCGAAATCTTATACAATACAGGTGGACAGCGAGGAAAAGAATGTGAGTTATTCTTTCCTGGATCTGGTGAAGATCGAGTGAGCAGATCATGGGAAGCGGAGAACAGAAAATGCAGGAAAAACGAAACTTTGAGGATTTTGTGAAAATTATTGAGAGACTCCGGGCGAAAGACGGATGCCCCTGGGACAGGGAACAGACACATGACAGTCTGCGCCCCTGCATGATGGAGGAGGCGGCGGAATTTGTGAGTTCCGTGCGGATCTATCATGAGAGCGGCAGCGCGGAAAACATGAAAGAGGAGTTGGGGGATATTCTGCTTCAGGTGGTGATGCACAGTGTCATTGCTGAGGAGGAGGGTTTATTTACACTGGGAGATGTGATAGAGGAGGTGTCAGAGAAGATGATCAGACGCCATCCGCATATTTTCGGGACGGTGCAGGTGGATTCTTCGGCGGAAGTTTTGCAAAACTGGGACGAGATCAAGAAAAAGGAGAAGGAGGGGAAAAGCTGGATTGAATCTCCTCTTAGGGAGATTCCGAAAGAACTCCCCTCTCTGACAAGAGGCCCCAAAGTGTTAAAAAAGATAGACAAGCTGTACGAGGCAGCGCCTGACAGGCGGGAGAATGCGGACAGGCTCCTTGAGGCGGTGGAGGGGTTGTCGGAGTGCGGGAAGGAAACGCAAAAAGCGCAGATCGAAAAGCTGCTTGGAGATGCGCTGATTGGGCTCTGTGAGATCGCCAGAAGGGAGAAGATTGCGGCGGAACAGGTATTGATGGACAGAATCGAGGAATTGATAGAAGAAAAGGAGGGGGCACATGGAGTGCAGAAAACTGACTGATGGGTTTTTGATGAATAACGGGGAGAAAATTCCCTGTATCGGGTACGGTACTTATAAGACAACGGAGGAGGAAGTTTATGGTGCGGTGCTTTCCGCGCTGAAAGCCGGTTACCGTCATATCGATACGGCGGCGTTTTACGGCAATGAGGCGGGAATCGGCAGAGCGCTGAAGGATTGCGGTATCCCCAGAGAAGAGCTGTTTGTCACAAGCAAGGTCTGGAATACGGACAGGGGGTATGAGAATACGAAGGAGGCTTTTGCGGCGACGTTGGAGCGGCTTGACCTTGACTATCTGGATCTGTACCTGATCCACTGGCCTGCAAACAGAAAGCAGTTCGGCGAGGAAGCGAAAAAGATCAATGCAGAGACTTGGAGAGCGTTAGAAGAACTGTATACGGAGGGAAAGATAAAAGCCATAGGTTTAAGTAATTTCCTGCCGCATCATATCGAGGAGCTGATGGAAACCGCAGTGGTGAAACCGATGGTGGACCAGATCGAGTTCCATCCCGGCTGGGCGCAGCTTGAGGCCGGTGAATACTGCCGCAAGAACGACATCGTAGTGGAGGCGTGGAGTCCTCTGGGAAGAAAAGAAGTGCTGGATAGCGGCATTTTGCAGGAGATCGGCGCGAAATACGGAAAGAGCGCCGCGCAGGTTTGTGTCCGCTGGGTTTTGCAGCATGACATATTGCCTCTGCCGAAAACCGTGAATTCGGGACGCATGGTTGAAAACGCGGATGTGTTTGATTTTGCGCTTACAGAGGAAGAGATGAAAACTATCGACAGCTTGAAGGATCTGGGCGGGCAGTGCGCGCTGCCTGATGAGGTGGATTTTTAAAGTAAACAACAGGAGGAGAAGGAGAGCGTAAATGAAAGAGAAATTATTGGAAAAGTTTGCGGAATTATTTGGGGATGCGGAGGGTGTGAAAGTGTATTTTGCCCCCGGGAGGGTGAATCTCATCGGTGAGCATACGGATTACAACGGCGGACATGTCTTTCCCTGCGCGCTGACCATCGGTACATACGGCGCGGCGAGAAAGCGGACGGACAATAAACTGCATTTTTATTCCATGAACTTTGAGAGAGTGGGAATGCAGGAAGCGGCTGTGGACGCATTGGAAAAAGAAAAGGATTCCGACTGGACAAACTATCCGAAGGGGGTTATGTGGACGTTTGCAAAGAGGGGATATGAGATGCCCTGCGGTTTGGATCTTGTTTTGTTCGGAAATATCCCCAACGGATCAGGTTTATCCTCTTCCGCCTCTTTGGAAGTGCTGACGGGATTCATTCTGCGAGATCTGTACGGTTTTGATGTGACGAACACGGATCTGGCGTTAATCGGGCAGTATGCCGAGAATAATTACAATGGAATGAACTGCGGTATTATGGATCAGTTTGCTTCGGCTATGGGTAAAAAAGACAATGCGATCTTTTTGGATACGGCTACCCTTTCTTATGAGTATGCGCCCATTGAGTTGGAGGGAGCAAAAGTCGTGGTGACAAACAGCAAAGTAAAACACAGTCTTGTAAATTCTGCCTACAACCAGAGAAGAAGCGAGTGTGAGACTGCTCTTTCGGAATTGCAGAATGTTGCGGATATCAAAGGACTGGGCGATCTGAGCGAGGAAGAGTTTGAGAAATATAAGACGGCGATCAAAGACGATGTGAGAGTGCGCCGCGCAAAACATGCGGTGTATGAAAACAGGAGAACGATCCGGGCGGTAGAAGCGTTGAAAAATAATGATATCGTTTTGTTCGGTGAACTGATGAACGCTTCCCATGTTTCCCTTCGGGATGATTATGAGGTATCCTGTGAAGAGATCGACATTCTGGTGGACGAGGCGTGGAAGATTTCAGGGGTTATCGGTTCCCGCATCACCGGCGGCGGTTTCGGCGGCTGCACTGTGAGTATCGTGAAAGATGAGGCCATCGATACTTTCAAGGAACAGCTTGGAAAAGCCTATGAGGAGAAGACCGGAAAAACGGCGGAGTTTTATATCGTGGAAATCGGGGATGGGCCGTACATATTATAATAAAAGTTTTATCGTGCAAAATTTATATTCCAACGCAGGCACGCTCTCGCTACAGCTCGACCGCAGCGGACACTAAGCTCATGCGAAATTAAAAATTTCACATTTGCTAAGTGCCGGCGGTCTCACAGTACCTGCTTATGGATATATAAATTTTGCACTACAGCGTTGTAAAAAACGGGATTTTACCATTACCTATGCGTATGAAATAGGAAATTGCGAAACTTTGCTATCTACAGTATCGCCCGTATAAAATTTACGTATCCATAAGCAGGTGCTGCGAGACCGTCGGCAGTTAGCGAGGTGTTTTCGAGCTTACTGCCGCTACGGTCAAGCCGCAGCGAAAGCGTGCCTGCGTTGGATCGTAAATTTTATACGGCAAAATAAGAAAATCAATGAGTTGCGCAATCACTTATAGGTGTATAGAATAGAGAAGGGAGAGAGAAATGAGCATTTGCGGGAATATCAAAGCGCTTGTGAATTATGGACTGGAGACGGGGTTACTTGCGAAAGAGGAGGAGATCTTCACGATAAACAGGCTGCTTGAGCTGTTTGGGCTTGATGAGATGGAAGAGGGAGCAGAGGATGCGTCCGGAAGCGTGGTGGACGCGGACGGAAACGGGCTGGAAAAGATTCTCGGGGAAATGATGGATTACGCCTATGAGGCAGGACTGATGCCGGAGGACGACATCACTCACAGAGATCTGTTCGATACAAAGATCATGAGTATGCTGATGCCCCGCCCAAACGAGGTGATCAGAAAGTTTCATGAGCTGTATGATAATTCCCCCAGAGAAGCCACGGACTATTTCTATAAACTGAGTCAGGACTCAGATTATATCAGGCGCTATCGGATCATAAAGGATCAGAAATGGATTGTCCCTACAAAATACGGCGATCTGGATATCACCATCAATCTTTCCAAGCCGGAAAAAGATCCTAAGGCCATAGCGGCTGCAAAACTTGCGAAGCAGAGCGGCTATCCGAAATGCCTTTTGTGTATGGAAAACGTGGGTTATGCCGGGAGGCTGAACCATCCGGCAAGACAGAATCACCGCATTATTCCGGTAACGATTCAGGACAGCAGTTGGGGCTTCCAGTATTCCCCGTATGTGTACTATAATGAACATTGTATCGTCTTTAACGGCGAGCATGTGCCGATGAAGATAGAGCATGGGACTTTCTGCAAGCTGTTTGACTTTGTAAAACAGTTTCCCCACTATTTCGTGGGTTCTAACGCAGACCTGCCGATCGTGGGCGGTTCTATTTTGAGTCATGATCATTTTCAGGGCGGGCACTACGAATTTGCTATGGCAAAAGCGCCGGTGGAGGAGACGTTTACGGTGAAAGGTTTTGAAGACGTGGAGAGCGGCATTGTGCGCTGGCCTATGTCAGTGATCCGTTTGAGCGGTGAGGATACGGAGCGCATCATTGCTCTGGCAGATCATGTTCTGGAAACATGGAGAGAGTACACGGATGAGAGTGCGTTTATCTATGCCTGCACGGACGGAGAACCTCATAATACGATAACGCCGATTGCCAGAAAACGCGGGAATAAATACGAGCTGGATCTGGTGCTGCGCAATAATATTACGACGGAGGAACATCCTCTCGGCGTATATCATCCCCATGCGAAACTGCACCATATCAAGAAAGAAAATATCGGCTTGATCGAAGTGATGGGGCTTGCGGTGCTGCCCGCCAGATTGAAGGGTGAGATGGAAGGGCTTGCGGAGGCGATCCTTTCGGGAAAAGATATCAGACAGGATGAAGTGCTTCTGAAACATGCGGATTGGGTGGAGGAGTTTGTGCCTAAGTACGAAAAGATCGATGCAGAAAATATTTATGATATTTTGAGGAAAGAAATCGGTCTGGTATTCATGCAGGTGTTGGAAGACGCGGGGGTCTATAAGAGGACAAAAGAGGGTCAGGAAGCGTTTGCGAGGTTTGTGGAAAAACTGTAGGATCCGGCAGAATGGTTTTTGTACTTTTATACTATAAAGGACGAAGAGTGAGGAAAAGATCATGTATCACTGTCATTTGCGAATTTATTTCATTGGAAAAAAATCTGAACTGTCTGCTCCATTAAAAGAAATGGTTCCGCCTGAGGCGTTCACCTTTGAGTTCTTAGAAAGTGAAATGCCACAGAAAGATATGACGGCGGGAGCAGACGTGATTTTTGCTGATCTGCAGGACGAGAATGCTGCAGAGACTGCAAGGACTCTGTGCATGTGGAAAAAGTCGGAGTCGGAGTTGATCGTTCTGGCAAAAGGGGAGCAGGTGGAAGGGCTTTCGGAAATAATGTCGGATATCTCGGATATCTGGACGCTGCCGATGTGCGGACAGGAACTTCATTTTCGCTATAAACGATGGCAGCAGGAGAGCAAACTGCGCAGAGATTACTGGCAGGCAGACCATTATCTGGACGCGGCGATCAACAATTCCCCTAACTTAGTCTGGTATAAGGACAAAGATGGTGTTCACGAAAAAGTAAATGACAGTTTTTGTGCAACGGTGAATAAGACGAAAGATCAGGTTCAGGGCAGAAAGCATGCGTATATCTGGGATGTGGAGCAGGATGACCCGGCCTGCATTGAATCGGAACGTATTGTGATGGAGACACAGAAGACCTGTACCGCTGAGGAGACGATCCAGACCGGCGAGGGGCTTAGGACTCTTTCAACCTATAAATCCCCGCTGTATGATTTGGACGGCAGTGTGATGGGAACGGTTGGGGTAGCCGTCGATGTGACAAAAGAGCGGGCCTATGCAAAGGAATTGCTGCGCAAGAACCAGACATTGGAAACGCTCTTTATGACGATAGACTGCGGCATGATGTGCCATTCTCTTGACGGTTCCCGAATTATCAGCATCAATCCGGCGGCGCTTGAGATCCTCGGCTATAAGTCCGAGGAAGAATTGATCCGGGGCGGATTTGATTTGATCTCGTCCACTGTTTCAGATGACGATAAAAAGCGGCTGGAAGAAAAGATACGATCTTTAAAAAATCCCGGCGACAGTGTGAGCACCGAATATTCCGTGCGTCATACCAACGGGGAGATCCGTCATATCATGGGGAACGTGAAGCTGATAGAGGAGAACGGTGAACGGTTTTATCAGCGCTATCTTCTGGACTGCACGGAGCAGAAAGTCAAGGAGGAGCGGGAAAGAAAAGAGACGGAAAAGCGGCAGATGGAGTTAATCTATGCACTCAGTGCGGAGTATAATCTGGTCTGCGCTTTCGATTTAAAGACCGGAAGAGGTACGGCGATTCGGATCGGGGAATGTGAGAACGATCTGCTGGCGTCGATCTTTTCGGGAGAACTGGTACTGGAAGACTGCATAGAAAAATATATTCAGATGGGCGTGTATGAGGAGGACAAGGATCTGTTGAGAGAGGCGGCGTCCAGAGAGCGGTTAGAGGAGGTGCTCTCCACGAAGCTGATCCATTTTGTCAACTTCCGTACTGTCTGCTGCGGGAGGATGAGGTATTTCCAGATGAAGGCGGCGCGGGCGGAAGACTGGGAGGAAAACAGAGGGATCGTGCTGGGGCTGCGCAGTGTGGATGAGGAGACGAAAAAAGCAAGAGAAAAGAGCGAACTGTTAGAAGACGCTCTTGCTCAGGCAAACCGTGCCAGCAAGGCAAAAAGTACGTTCCTTTCCAATATGTCTCACGATATCCGGATGCCGATGAATGCGATCATAGGGTTTACAACGCTTGCTGTCACCCATATCAACAATAAGAGCCAGGTGGAGGAGTACCTGAAAAAGATCATGTCGTCGGGGAATCATCTGCTGAGCCTCATCAATGATATTCTGGATATGAGCCATATTGAGAGCGGCAGGATCCATCTGGAGGAAGAACCCTGCAGTCTGCCCGATATTTTGCATGAACTGCGCAATATTACACAGGGAGATGTTCACGCGAAGCAGATCGATCTTTATATGGATGCGGTGGATATTCGCCATGAGGAGATCTGCTGCGATAAACTGCGCTTAAATCAGATACTTTTGAACCTGCTTGGCAATGCGATCAAATATACCACAGCGGGCGGAATGGTCAGTCTGAAAGTAGTGGAGAAGGCTGAGACGTTAGCCGGTTACGCTAATTATGAGTTCCACATTAAAGATACGGGCATCGGCATGAGCGAGGAATTTGTGAGCCGTATTTTTGAGCCCTTTGAGAGGGAGCGCAATAGCACGATCAGCGGGATTCAGGGTACCGGACTGGGCATGGCGATCACGAAAAATATCGTGGACATGATGAATGGAACCATCAGGGTAAAAAGTAAACAGGGTGTGGGAACGGAATGTATCGTTTCCCTTGCGCTTCGTCTGGGCTGCGGAGAAAGGGTCCGGCAGGATATTCCGGAACTGAAGGGATTCAGAGCGTTGGTGGTAGATGACGATTTCAATACCTGCGACAGTGTCAGCGCTATGCTGCAGGAGATCGGAATGAGGGCAGAATGGACGCTTTCGGGAAGAGAGGCTGTGCTGCGCACGCGTCAGGCGGTGATGCGGGAAGATCCTTATTTTGTGTATGTGATCGATTGGCTGCTGCCGGATATGAATGGTGTGGAAGTGGCAAGGCGGATCAGAAAAGAGACCGGAGAGGATGTGCCGATCATTGTTCTGACGGCTTACGACTGGAGTGATATCGAAGAGGAAGCAAGAGAGGCCGGTGTCACAGCGTTTTGCAGTAAGCCGCTGTTTTATTCGGAACTGCACAGGTGTCTTAACTCCATTGTGAGCACGGATAAGATTATGAAAACTGAGGAGGAAGAGGAGAAAAAGATCTACAGCGGGCGGATTCTTCTGGCGGAGGATAATGAATTGAATCAGGAGATCGCCGTGATGATTTTAGAAGAGGCAGGTTTTACGGTGGAGGTTGCCGGAAACGGACAGGAAGCTGTGGAAATGCTGCAAAATGCCGACCCCGGATACTATCAGATCGTGCTGATGGATATCCAGATGCCGGTGATGGACGGATACGAGGCCACCAGAGTGATCCGCAAGCTGGAAAATAGAGAGATTGCTCTTACGCCTATTCTGGCGATGACCGCCAATGCTTTTGAGGAGGATAAACAGGAGGCGCTGCACAACGGCATGAACGGACATATAGCAAAACCGATCGACATTGCGTCTTTGATGGAAACGCTGGAGAAGATATTGGAGAGAGAATAAGGGAATCCGAAAGATTCCCTTGGGTGTTTAAACGATTTCCTTTATTTTCACCGATAACTCTGCGTAATAGGAGTCCTTTATCTGCGTCTCTTTGTCGGAGAGGTAGGAAAACATAAGATCCAGAGACTTAGAACCCTGCCAGTAAGGCTCCTGACAGATTGTTGCGGTGATAATATTTTTCCGGATCATCTCAACGGTGGAGGGAACGTTGTCGAAGGCGATGACCTTAATATCTCTGTTCGGGGCAAGTTCCGCAATGGCGCGGCATCCCCCATAGACGCCGGCGGCCGTAAAATAGAAGGCGTTGAGTTCCGGGTACTCTTTTAGCATGCAGGAAACAAGTTCATAGGCGCTTTTATCATCGTCAAAGCTCTCTCCCTGACAGACGACCTGAAAGCGCTCGTCGTCTGAAAGCTTATCCACAAAACCGGAGACCCGCTGGGTATGACAGAGGATATTGTTGTCGCCGTTTATGATGCCGAGTTTCACGGGGCCGGAGGTCATAAGCTTCATTAAAGAACCGGCGGCCTCGCCGGAATTATAATAATCGCTCCCTACGTAAGCAAGGCGGCGCACGTTTTCTGCATCAGAGTTGACTGTGATCACAGGAATGCCGCTGCGGATCAGCTTGTTCAGTTCCTCCCGTATGGAATCATCGTTGTAGGGGGTGAGTATAAGCCCCTGCACCCCCTCTTTCAGACAGGCTCTGATGGCGGAAAGCTGAGCCTGCGGATGATAGGCAACCCTTTTTACGGAGATATCACAGCCGTAGAGGGCTAACTCTTCAGCCTTGTCGAGGAATCCCTGCATCACATCATCAAAAAACGGATTTTTTCTGCTGAACAGAATAATGCCGATCATATATTTGTTTTTCTGGGCGGCAAGAGCGATGCCGGCGCGATTTGGCTTATAGCCAAGTTGTTTGACTATGGCGCGTATTTTTTCCGCGGTTTCACGATTGACGGAGCCGCGGTTATTTAAAACCCGGTCCACGGTGCCTCTGGATACACCGGCAAGTTCTGCAATCTCTTTAATGGTAGCCATATCCCCACTCCTTCTTTCTTTCATCTTACAGTAAAATTACACAAAAATCTATCCCCATTTTCATGAAGAATTACTGAAAAATAGACTTTATCGTAAAAAAGAATTGATGGACAGGGGAAGCTGCGGTATAATAAATACATAGAGAACCGTGCACGGGCACGGCACAAAGATGGAGGAACGGCAAATGTTGTATGTGGGAATTGATTTGGGGACGTCGGCGGTGAAGCTTCTGCTGATGGACGGGCAGGGAAAGATACATAAAATCGTTTCAAAGGAATATCCTTTGTATTTTCCGAATCCCGGCTGGTCTGAGCAGAAGCCGGAAGATTGGTATGAGCAGAGCATGGCGGGCTTAAAGGAATTGTTGGCGGAATGCGATAAAAGTCAGGTGGCGGGAATCAGTTTCGGCGGTCAGATGCATGGGCTTGTGATACTGGATGCACAGGACAATGTGATCCGTCCGGCTCTTTTGTGGAATGACGGTCGGACTTTTGAGGAGTGCGACTATCTGAACGATGTGATCGGAAAAGATAAGTTATCCGAATATACCGCGAATATTTCCTTCACCGGTTTTACGGCGCCTAAAATTTTATGGGTGAAAAATAAAGAACCGGAAAATTTTGCAAGGATAGCGAAGATCATGCTGCCCAAGGACTATCTGGCGTATAAGCTTTCCGGCGTGCACTGCACGGATGTTTCCGACGCCTCCGGCATGCTGTTGTTCGATGTAAAGAACCGTTGTTGGTCGAAGGAAATGTTGGAGATCTGCAGCGTGAGGGAAGAACAGCTGGCAAAAATATTTGAGAGTTACGAGGTGGTTGGAACCTTAAAGCCGGAGATCGCCGCAGAGCTGGGACTGCCTGAGAACGTGAAGATCATCGCGGGCGCGGGGGACAACGCTGCCGCTGCGGTAGGAACAGGCACGGTGGGAGATGCCATGTGCAATATTTCTCTTGGAACGAGCGGAACGATCTTTATATCCTCCAAAGAATTCGGTGTGGATAAACACAATGCGCTGCACGCTTTCGCTCATGCGGACGGCCATTATCATCTGATGGGCTGTATGCTGAGCGCTGCTTCCTGCAACAAGTGGTGGATGGAAGACATTCTGAAAACAGAAGACTTTGGCGGCGAGCAGAGCGGGATCGAGAAGCTGGGCGAGAACCATGTGTACTTCCTGCCCTATCTGATGGGAGAGCGCTCTCCTCACAACAATCCGAATGCAAGGGGAACCTTCATCGGCATGACTATGGATACCACAAGAGAGGATATGACGCAGGCGGTGTTGGAGGGCGTTGCTTTTGCTCTCAGGGATTCTTTCGAGGTGGCTAAATCGCTGGGGATAAAGATTGAGCGGACAAAGATCTGCGGCGGCGGTGCAAAGAGCCCGTTATGGAAAAAGATGATTGCGAATATACTGGGTATCAAGGTGGACGTGATCGAGAGCGAGGAAGGCCCGGGCTACGGCGGCGGGATTCTGGCAGCGGTGGGCTGCGGGGAATACGCATCCGTAGAGGAGGCGGCGGAGAAATTAGTGAAAGTGGTGGATACGGTGGAACCGGATCCGGAACTGACCGCAAAGTATGATGCAAGATATCAGCAGTTTAAAGAAATATATCCGGCGTGCAAGCCGATATATGATATCATTAAATAACTGCCCAAATAAAAAGGAGAAGGATTATGGAAATCAAAAAAGTTACAGATGCCGCTTTCAGAAAATACGGCAGAACGATCCCGGAATTTGATTTTTCCGAACTGGTGGAAAAGTTGGCGGAAACCCCTCTTCCTGATGGAGTAGTCTATGAGCCGTCGGTGGGAATTTTGGAGGCGCTTCCTGTAAAAGAAAAACTGGAAACGGCATATTACGGGGAACTGCCGATCCAGATCGGCTACTGCAACGGACATAACCATCTGTTGAACGCAGTGGAGTATCACCGCTCTTCGGAGGTGGATATCGCGGCGGAGGATTTGATTCTGCTGCTTGGCAGCCAGCAGGATATCACCGACGATTACACCTATGATACTTCTAAAATAGAAGCGTTTTTGTGTCCTAAGGGGACGGCGGTGGAACTTTATGCCACAACGCTTCACTATGCGCCCTGCAGTGTTGGCGATGCCGGATTCCGCTGCGCTGTCGTGCTTCCGAAGGATACAAACCTGCCGCTTGACCAAAAGCATGCGGGCTATGAGGACGCTCTGATCACCGCAAAAAATAAATGGCTGATCGGACACGCGGAAGGCGGATTGGATGCCGGCGCCCACATCGGTCTGATCGGGGAGAACATTTCCGTGTAATTTCCGGCCTGTGTCCGGTAAAAAAATATCGTATGCTAAACAATTATAAAATATAAGGAGGAACACTATCATGAACAACATTCCAAAAATCAAACTGGGTATCGTAGCTGTCAGCCGTGACTGTTTCCCGGAGAGCCTTTCCGTGAACAGAAGAAAAGCGCTGGTGGAAGCTTACAAGGCAAAATATGACGCAGAGGATATCTACGAGTGCCCGATCTGTATCGTGGAGAGCGAAATTCACATGGTACAGGCTTTGGAAGACATCAAAAAAGCAGGCTGTAACGCGCTCTGCGTATATCTCGGCAACTTCGGTCCGGAAATTTCCGAGACCCTTCTGGCGAAACATTTTGACGGACCTAAGATGTTCTGTGCGGCTGCGGAAGAGAGCCAGAACGATCTGATGGGCGGCAGAGGCGACGCTTACTGCGGTATGTTAAATGCAAGCTACAACTTGAAACTGCGCAACGTCGGCGCATACATTCCTGAGTATCCGGTAGGAACAGCGGAGGACTGCGCGGAAATGATGAATGAGTTCCTGCCTATCGCAAGAGCGCTTGTGGGACTTTCCGATTTGAAGATCATCAGCTTCGGCCCGAGACCGTTAAACTTCCTTGCATGTAACGCACCGATCAAACAGCTCTATAATCTGGGCGTTGAGATTGAGGAAAACTCTGAGTTGGATTTGTTTGAAGCCTTCAATAAACATGAGGGTGACGAGAGGATTCCTGCGAAAGTTGCAGAGATGGAAGAAGAGCTGGGCACAGGCAACAAGAAACCGGAAGTGCTGGCAAAACTGGCTCAGTACGAACTGACGCTGCTTGACTGGATCGAGGAGCACAGAGGCTACAGAAAATATGTCGCTATCGCAGGAAAGTGCTGGCCCGCATTCCAGACACAGTTTGGCTTCGTTCCCTGCTATGTGAACAGCCGTCTGACAGGCATGGGCATTCCCGTATCCTGTGAGGTAGATATTTACGGCTGCCTGTCCGAGTTTATCGGCACATGCGTCAGCAACGATGTGGTGACGCTGCTCGACATCAACAACTCCGTGCCGGCGGATATGTATAAAGAGTCTATCGAAGGCAAGTTTGACTATACGCATAAGGATACCTTTATGGGCTTCCACTGCGGCAATACCTGCTCGAAGAAACTGGCTTCCTGCGAGATGAAATATCAGATGATCATGGCGAGAAATCTGCCGATTGAAGTGACAAACGGAACCTTAGAGGGCGATATTATGCCGGGCGATATTACATTCTACCGTCTCCAGTCCACAGCGGACAACAAGCTTCGCGCTTATCTCGCACAGGGTGAGGTGCTTCCGGTGGCAACAAAATCTTTCGGCGGCATCGGCGTATTCGCGATCAAGGAAATGGGAAGATTCTACCGTCATGTGCTGATCGAGAAAAACTATCCTCATCACGGTGCGGTTGCATTCGGACACTACGGAAAAGCTCTGTTTGAAGTGTTCAAATATGTGGGCGTTCCGGTGGAAGATATCAACTACAACCAGCCTAAGAGCCTGCCTTATCCCACGGAGAATCCGTTCTGCTAAACATACGGTGGAAAAGCAGGGATAAAAGCTGAAAATAAAAGCATAACGGGCCGCTTCTGCATTGAAGTATGCGGAGGCGGCTTTTTATAATAAGGGAAACGGTATGGGCGCCTATGAAAAAAGAAAGTACCCAGCATAAAAATATTTCCGTAAGCGGAGCTTTCCACGTGATGTTGGCAGGCTTTATTGTCATGCTTTTGGCGGCGTTATTTTGCGCGGTCTATTTTTCCGTAAAAATGAAACAAGTAAACGAGGCGGACACGGGAACTTACGAAATTTATGAAAGGCACTACGCATTTATCACAGATAATGCGGAGCAGGATTTTTGGAATGAAGTTTACGCTGCGGTAAAAAAGGAGGGGGAAAATTCAAACGCCTATGTGGAACGGCTGGGGGAAAACCTGAATGTGAATTACCAGACGGAAGATCTGCTGCGGATTGCCATCAACTCCTCCGTGGACGGGATTATTTTTTGCGGCGAGGACAATGAGGAGACTGTGGAGAGGATCAATGAGGCGGTGGGCAAGGGCATTGCAGTGGTATCTCTGCGGCAGGATATTGAAAATTCCCAAAGACAATGTTTTGTGGGCGTCAACAGTTATGATCTGGGGTTAGAATATGGAAAACAGATTCTGGAGATCGCGGATTCCGAACAGATGCACAATCCGAAGATCTGTATATTGGAGGACAGCAGTATGCCGGATTCCAAGCAGAATCTGATTACCTTTGCCATTCAGGACAGCTTTTCCGAGGCCAGACCGGGGGAGGAGAATCTTCCGGATATCGAAATTAAAAAGATCGATACCTCGGAGGCATTCAGCGCCGAGGAGGCCATACGCGATATTTTTATAGACAGCGAAAATCTGCCGGATATCATGGTATGCCTCAACAGTGTGTACACGGAGTGCACCTATCAGGCTGCAGTGGACTACAACCGGGTGGGCGAGGTGAAGATTCTGGGGTATTATACCACGGACGCCATTTTGGACGCGGTGGAAAAACAAATCATTTATTCCACGGTGCAGGTGGACACGGAGGAGATCGGGAATCAGTGTATGAAAGCCCTGACAGAGTATTATGAGAGCGGCTATACCAGTTCCTATATACCGATCAGCACGCGGATGATCGGCAGGGAGGAAGCGGAAGAGCTGCTGCGGGAGGCGGAGGTGAAAGACAGTGGTAACTAAATGGAACAGCGCCTCGATACAGATCAAGCTGACCATCTCTTTTACGTTTACGTTGATCATCATTCTGGCCATGAATCTGTTTATGTATATGAATATCAGTTCCATGATGTCCCGGGTGGATGAAGTTTATATCAGCAATCTGAAGTTAAATGAGCTTTCCGAGGCGCTCCGGATGCTGCAGGAATCTGTCAGGGGATATCTGGATACCAAGAGCTCGGACGCTCTCGACAGCTATTACCGGGCGGATCAGGAGTACAGGGAATTGTTGGAGGGGCTGAACGGTCAGGTGGAAAATAACGCGGTGAAGATCGCGGAGAAAAACATTAAGGCTCAGTCGGAGACCTATCTGGAGAAAGTATATGAGACAGTGCAGGCGAAGCGGGGCAGAAACGTAGAGAGGTATAAGATTTATTATGATGAGGCCGAAAAAGTTTACGGAGATATTCAAAACTGCATTTACGGATTGAACAACGAACAGTTCAGGAGCAACTCCGGCAGCTATATGATACTGCTTTCTTCGCTGCGCTATATGGAGATTGTCAGTACAGTGATACTGGCGGTCATCGGTGTGATCAATATGATCATAGTATTTATGTTGACAAGGAATATGACATATCCGTTGATTAGGCTTTCGAAAGCGGCCAACGAAGTGGCTGCGGGAAATTTTAATGTGGAGATTCAGGATGTGGAGAGCGAAGATGAGATAGGCATCGTGTCCAAAGCGTTCCAGAAAATGGTGACAAGCATCCAGATCTATATTCAGGAAATTAAAAACAGTATGGAGCGGGAGAGCCGCATGAAGGAGAAAGAACTGCTGATGGCAAACAGCATGCGGGAGGCCCAGCTTATGACGCTGCAGGCTCAGATCAATCCCCACTTTCTGTTTAATACGTTAAATGCGGGCGCCCAGCTTGCAATGATGGAGGGAGCGGATAAGACGACGGAGTTTATCGAAAATATGGCGGATTTTTTCCGTTATAATATCAAGAAGATGAATCAGGATACGACTGTCGGCGAGGAAGTGCGGCTGGTGGACAACTATATCTATATTTTGAATGTACGGTTTACAGGGGAGATCCATTTTGAAAAAGAGGTGGATGAGCGGGTGCTGGCGGTGAAGGTGCCCAGCATGATCTTACAGCCGATCGTGGAAAATGCGGTGAATTACGGCATCCGGAATATCGGCAGAGAGGGGAAGATCAGACTGGTGATCTATCAGAAAGAGGATTTTATCTATCTTTCTGTGTGGGATAACGGCGCCGGCATGAGCGAAGAAAAGATATCTCAGATTTTGAGAGGGGAATTGAAAGAGGTAGATTTAAAATCCAACTCCAATGGTATCGGGTTGGGAAATGTGATAGAGCGGCTAAAACTTTACACCGGCAGGGAAGATGTGATGGAGATCAAAAGCACCGGGAAAGATCAGGGTACGGAATTTACCATAAAGGTTCCGGTTTACAGGTGATATGCTATGTACAAAATTTTGTTGGCGGACGATGAAGGAATCGTTCTGAATGCTCTGGAATTTATCATACAAAAAAATTTCGGTGGGAAGTACGAACTGGAGACAGCAAAGACGGGATTGAGTGCAATTGAGACGGCGGAGCGATTCCGTCCGGACATTGTCTTTATGGATATCCAGATGCCGGGGATCAACGGGATTGATGCCATGCGGGAGATCCGCAGGTTTTCCTCAAATGTCATTTTTATCGTTTTGACTGCCTACGACAAATTTGATTATGCGAAAGAAGCCATAAGTCTCGGGGTTTTAGACTATCTGAATAAACCGGTGAATCAGAAAGTCGTGGTGGACGTCATAGAGAGAGCTATGAAGGAGATCGACACGAGAAGAGAACGCCGCAAAAACGATCTGCAGATCAGAGAGCGTATGGAAACGGTCATGCCGATCATCGAAAACGGGTTTATCTACTCTATTTTGCTGCAGGAAAGATTTGATGAAGATATTGAGAATTATAAGAGCCTGCTGGGGATCAAGGGGCGCTACGGCTATATGCTGGCGGTAGTATTTGGGGACAGGCAGCAGGGCAACTACATGACAAACGCCGTTGGAACCAGTGTGAGGACCCAGATGGACTACTATCCCAAGATGAGGGAGATTTTGAAGGACACGTTTCCGGAGGCGGTGGTGGGAAATGTCAGCGCAAACAAAATTCCGGTGTTTCTGCCTGCGGACGGACTGAAGATGGATTATAACAAGCGGATCGAAGCGATAGAGAAGTCCCGAATGGCGGTGAGGGGCATGAACAAAGCGACGGGGCTCTCCTTTAGGATAGGTATCGGGGGTGTGGGGAAGTTTAAGGATGCGTTAAATTCTTACGACGGAGCGCTGAAGGCCCTTTATTCTACAAAAAGCAGTGTGGCTCATGCAGATGATCTGCCCATCGCCGTGGAATATGAGGATAACTATCCGGTGGAGACGGAGGAGGCGATCTTTGAGAAACTTCAGGATGGCAAGACGGAGGAATGTCTTGTGCAGGTGGACAAATTCTTTGATTGGATGGTAAGCCAATACGGGGACGATGAGATGAGTATCAAACTGAAGGTGTTGGAATTTGTTATAAACGGTGAATCCATCATGTACCGGGGGGGTGGTCATCTGTATCGCTTCAACAGCAGAAAGACATATCTGCAGGAGGTCCACGACATCAAAGGGTATGATTTGTTAAAGAAATGGTTTATGGATAAGATGCGGGGAGCTGCGTCGATCATGACGAAAGGAAACACGGATCACACAAACGATCTGATCAGACAGGCGAAAGAGTATATTGACAGGCATTTTCAAAAGGATATGTCCCTTGACGATATCTCCAGAGAGTTGAATATAAGCCCTTATTATTTCAGCAAGCTTTTTAAAGAGGAAACGGGCGAGAACTTTGTGGAGTATGTGACGGGGCGGCGCATGGAGAGAGCGAAACAGCTATTAAAAAATCCGGATCTTAGTATCAAGGAAGTCTGTGTGGAAGCGGGATATTCCGATCCCAACTATTTCAGCCGGATTTTTAAGAAATATCAGGGGGTTTCGCCTACGGAGTACAAGGAGAATGTGGGGAGAAACTGATATGAAAAATAAAGTGAAATGCAGAGTAGCTCTGGCAATGATCCTGATTGTGACAAGTGTGTCGCTTTTTGGCTGCGGGCAGGTGACGCCGGAGAGCGATGTGGAGACGCAGGTAAACGAAGGGATCCGGATAGGACTTTCCATGGATTCTTTTCTGATCGAGAGATGGCAGCGGGACAGGGATCTGTTTGTGTCGAAGGCTCAGGAGCTGGGGGCGGAGGTCAATGTGCAGAACGCCAACGGAGAGGTGAATAAGCAGATATCCCAGATCGAATATTTTATTGAGAAAGAGATGGATGTCATCGTCATTGTCGCCATCGACGGAAATATGCTGAGTGAAGTTGTGGGAAAGGCCAAAAAAGCGGGGATCAAAGTGATTGCCTACGACAGATTGATCCTGAATGCGGATGTGGATCTTTATATCAGCTTTGACAATGAAAAAGTCGGGACGCTGATGGGGGAATACCTCAGGGAAGCCTTAGGAGATGAGGGAAAAATCATCTGTATCAACGGATCTCCGACAGACAATAATGTGACTATGGTTTTCGGAGGATTTAAGGAGGCGCTGGGGGATTCTGACATTGTGATCGAAAGGACAGGCTACGCGGATAACTGGCTGGCCGAAATAGGTTTTGATTTCACCAGCGATTATCTGGCGGAGGGGAATGTGCCGGACGGCATCATGTGCGGTAATGATGATATTGCGACGCAGGTGGTGAAGGCGCTGTCGGAAAACCGTCTGGCGGGACAGGTGTATGTGACGGGACAAGATGCGGATCTGGTGGCCTGTCAGAGAATCGTGGAAGGAACCCAGTATATGACCGTATATAAACCTATTGAGCTGCTCGCCCAGAGGACTGCAGAGATGGCGGTGACGATGGCAAAGGACAGGGAACCGGAGACAGAGTCCACGATCAACGACGGAACTTACGACGTACCTTTTGAAAAATTGGATCCGGTAGCGGTGACGGAGGAAAATATGGACGAGGTGATCATCGGAAAGTATCATCAAAAAAGCGACGTCTATCTGAATGTGCACGAGTGAGTTCAAAGTGCACTAGCATTTTTTTGTGGTTGCGGGCATTTTGACTGCAAAAATATCCAGATTTGTACACATTCACAAAAAATAACATAAAAAAATGAAGAAAGTAGCAAGTTAGTGCTAATAAAGCTGTGTTAAAGTATAAAATGTAAAGGGTATTTAAAAAAAATATTCTTAATAAAAGAAAGGGAGGATATTAAAATGTCCAAAAAGTTACTTAGTGTTTTACTTAGCACAGCAATGGTAGCAGCTTTACTTGTCGGATGCGGCAACTCTGCAGCAGAGACAGAGACACCCGCAACAGAGACAGAGGAAGCAGCTCCGACAGAGACAGAGGCTCCTGCAGAGACAGAGGCTCCCGCAGAGTCAACAGGAATGAAAGTAGGCGTTTCCATGCCTACAAAGGATCTGCAGAGATGGAATCAGGACGGCGCAAACATGCAGAAAGAGCTGGAAGCAGCAGGCTACGAAGTTGACCTTCAGTATGCAGGCAACGACGAGTCCCAGCAGTTAGCTCAGATCGAGAACATGATCTCCGGCGGCGCTAACGTACTGGTTATCGCAGCAATCGAGGCTTCTTCCTTGGGCGAAGCGCTGGATATGGCGAAAGCGGCAAATATCCCGGTTATCGCTTATGACCGTCTGTTGATGAACAGCGATGCGGTTTCCTACTATGCAACATTTGATAACTACAAAGTAGGCGTTACACAGGGACAGTATATCGTTGATACACTGGATCTGGAGAATGCGGAAGGTCCTTTCAACCTTGAGATCACAGCAGGCGATCCGGGTGACAACAATGCACCTTTCTTCTACAACGGCGCTATGGATACTCTGAAACCTTACATCGAGTCCGGCAAGCTGGTAGTACAGTCCGGTCAGACTGCATTTGAAGAAGTTGGCACACCTAAGTGGGCTACAGAGACAGCTCAGTCCAGAGCAGAAAACATTCTGTCCACACATTATGCAAAAGGCTCCGGCAACAACGTTGACGTATGGCTTTGCTCCAACGACTCTACAGCTCTCGGCGTTACAAACGCTCTGGCTGCAAACTACGACGGTGAGTATCCGATCATCACCGGTCAGGACTGCGATATCGCGAATACAAAGAACATGATCGACGGCAAACAGTCCATGTCCGTATTCAAAGATACACGTACTCTGGCATCTCAGGTTGTTAAGATGGTTGGTCAGATCTTAAACGGCGAAGAAGTAGAAGTAAACGATACAGAGACTTATGACAACGGAACAGGCATTATTCCTTCTTTCCTTTGCGAGCCTGTATTTGCTGATGCAAACAACTACAAAGAGCTGTTGATCGATTCCGGCTACTACACAGAGGATCAGCTTCAGTAAGAGATTTCTATCTGAAATATTATAATGAACAACATATAGGCGGGTCTTTGTACCCGCCTACATTTTCATATGAGAGTAATCAATAGTGATTGGAGGGAGTTATTTTGGCAAAAGTATTGTTGGAAATGAAAAATATTACCAAAACTTTCCCCGGCGTCAAGGCTCTTGATAATGTAAATCTGAAAGTGGAAGAAGGAGAGATCCATTCTCTGGTGGGAGAGAACGGAGCGGGAAAATCCACGCTGATGAATGTCTTGAGCGGTATTTATCCTTACGGTACTTATGAAGGGGACATCGTCTATAACGGCGAGGTCTGCAAATTTGGTAAGATCAAGGATTCAGAACAAAAGGGAATTGTCATTATCCATCAGGAACTGGCGCTTGTTCCTTATATGTCCATCGGAGAGAATATGTTTCTCGGCAATGAGCAGGGAAAAAAGAGCGCTATCGACTGGGATAGAACCTATGCGGAAGCGGATAAGTATTTAAAGATGGTGGGGCTGTCCGAATCTTCCAAGGTATTGGTAAAAGAGATCGGAACCGGGAAACAGCAGCTTGTGGAGATCGCGAAAGCGCTCGCTAAGAATGCAAAACTGTTAATTTTGGATGAACCGACGTCATCCTTGAACGAGACCGATTCCAAAGCGCTTCTCGATCTGATGTTGGAGTTCAAGAAGCAGGGTATGACAATGATCATCATATCTCATAAATTGAATGAGGTAGCGTATGTTTCAGATAAGATCACGGTGATCCGCGATGGTTCCACGATCGAGACGATGGATAAAAAGACCACGGAGTTCTCCGAGGACCGGATCATCAAAGGTATGGTAGGCCGTGAAATCACAGACCGTTTCCCGAAGCGCAAAGACGTGAAGATCGGCGGCGTGAATATGGAAGTGAAAAACTGGACTGTGTATCATCCGCTCTATCCCGAAAGAAAAGTGGTGGACAATGTCTCTTTCAACGTACATAAAGGGGAAGTGGTCGGCATTTACGGGCTGATGGGCGCAGGCCGTACTGAACTTGCCATGAGCATTTTCGGACAATCCTACGGCACCGGCATCACCGGAACACTGACATTGGATGGGAAAGAGATTCAGTTAAAGACGCCTCAGGAGGCAATCAAAAACAAACTGGCCTATGTGACGGAGGACAGAAAAGGAAACGGTCTTGTCCTTTCTAACTCCATCAAGATCAATACCTCCCTTGCGAATCTCGACAGTATAAGCAGCCATATGGTGATCGATAAAGATAAAGAGTATCAGGTGGCGGAGGAGTACAGGGATAAGCTGAAGACAAAGTGTCCTACGGTGGAACAGAAAGTGGGCAATCTTTCCGGCGGAAACCAGCAGAAAGTGCTGCTGGCAAAATGGATGTTTACGGAGCCCGATGTGTTGATTTTGGATGAACCCACAAGGGGTATCGACGTCGGTGCGAAATATGAGATATACTGTATCATTAACGATCTCGTGGCAGCAGGAAAATCCGTTGTCATGATCTCCTCAGAACTGCCGGAAGTATTAGGCATGAGCGACCGTATCTATATCATGAATGCGGCGAAGATCGTAGGAGAGCTGAATGCGGAGGAAGCGACGCAGGAGATGATCATGAGCAGCATCATAAAATCGGGAGAGGGGGCATAAGAGATGGATAAGATAAAAGTTTCGGATATTTTTAAAAAGTATACCATGATCATTGCCCTGATTTTGGTCATCCTGTTTTTCCAGATCGGGACAGGGGGCAAAATCCTGTTTGCGCAGAATATCAATAACCTGATCTCCCAGAACGCTTATGTTTTTGTACTGGCGGCCGGGATGCTGTGCTGTATATTGACAGGGGGCAACATCGATCTTTCGGTGGGATCGGTAGTCTGTTTTACGGGCGGAATAGGCGCGGCGATGATGGCTTCCGGCACCAACATGATCGTGGCGGTTCTCGTGATGCTTGCCGTAGGGCTTCTAGTGGGAATGTTTCAGGGCTTCTGGATCGCTTACATTAAAGTACCGCCCTTCATCGCCACGTTGGCAGGCATGTATGCCTTCAGAGGATTATCCAACGTTGTGCTGCAGGGATTTGCGGTTTCCGTAACCGATACCGCTTTCTTAAATATATTCGGCGGAGGCGCGGATTGTTATGTTCCGGATTTTATCGGCAGCGGGGAACTGAATATCACCTGCCTTGTGGCAGGGATCGTGATTGCGGCAATCTATATCCTGATAACCGTAAGAGGCCGGATTTCCAGAAAAGCGAAGGGGTACGAAGTGGCGCCTCTCACCGGGGAAGTGATAAAAACTGTTCTGATCAGCGCGGTTGTGATCTGGCTGTTTTATAAACTGGCAAACTACAAAGGGATTTCGGCTGCACTCATTTGGATCGCGCTCATACTGATGATCTATTCTTATATCACGAAAAAGACGACGATCGGCCGTTATCTGTATGCGGTGGGCGGCAACGAGAAGGCGACAAGGCTTTCCGGCGTCAACACAAAGAGAGTATATTTTATAGCTTATGCAAATATGGGACTTTTAGCAGGTCTGGCAGGTATTCTGACGATCGCCAGAGCGGCTTCCGCACAGCCTACCTACGGGCAGGGGTATGAGATGGATGCTATCGCAGCCTGCTTTATCGGCGGCGCTTCCGCTTACGGCGGCATCGGTTCGATCATGGGTATGGTGGTCGGCGCGACGCTGATGGGCGTAATCAATCAGGGTATGAGTATCATGGGCATCAACGCGAACTATCAGAGCGTAGTAAAAGGCGTGGTGCTTTTGGTGGCTATCATCTTTGACGTGATGTCCAAAAAAGAAAAGAACTAGGGAGGAGGATGGAGAAAATGAAAAATGCTGTAACAGTACTGCGAAAAAATACAATGATATTTGTCCTGCTTCTGGTGTACCTTTTCTTTACACTGATGACAAAGGGACAGATGTTTACGCCGCTTAATTTTAATGCTTTGATCATACAGAATGCTTACGTTTATATTCTGGCTACCGGTATGCTGATGTGTATGCTGACCGGCGGAAACATCGACTTGTCATGCGGCTCTTTTGTCTGCTTTGTGGGGGCCATCGGCGGTATCTGCATGGTAGTTAAAGAGATGAATATCGTTCTGGCGATTCTGATCATGCTGGGAGTGGGCATCATCTACGGTATCGTTCTGGGCTATCTGATCGCTTATATGAACATTCCGCCCTGGATCGCTACTCTGGCAGGTTATCTGGCGTTCCGCGGATGGGCTGTGGCGCTTTTGAGCGCAAATAGTTCTACGGGAAGTATCGCGCCGTTTCCGGAAAGTTTTTTAAAGATTTTTTCGGGTAAACTTTTTGAGACGCCGATAAACGAATTAAATATCCCCTGTATTGTCATCGGTGTGGTGGCCGCGGCCATCGTTGTGGTCTCTATGTTTATGGCAAGAAAGAACAGGGTGAAAAAGGGATACGAGGTGGATAGTGTGGCGGCTATGATCGCAAAGATGATTATCTTTGTGGCATTGATCCTGCTGTTCACTTACAAGCTGTCGCTGTCCGGCGGCATTCCCACCGTGTTAGTGTGGGTGGTGGCGGTAGTGCTGATCTATCAGTTTATCACCTCAAAGACAACGATCGGCCGATATTTCTATACCATCGGCGGCAACAAAGAAGCTACAAGGCTTTCCGGTATCAACACGAAGAAGATCATGTTCATGGCTTATCTGAATATGGCAATTCTGACGGTGATCAGCGCTTTGGCAGTAATTGCGAGAGCCCGGGCGGCGAACTCCACAGTGGGAACAAACTTTGAGATGGATGCCATCTCGGCCTGTGTGGTGGGCGGTGTTTCCGCCTACGGCGGTTCCGGCAGCGTGTTCGGCATGGTAGTCGGCGCGACGCTGATCGGCGTGATCAACCTCGGCATGAGTCTGATGGGAATTGACGCGAACTGGCAGAAAGTGATCAAAGGCATCGTGCTTTTAGCTGCGGTGGTATTTGAGATTTTGAACAATAAAGATAAAATGAAGGATTGATTACTCTCATAATAAATCCTGAAACGGACCGTTTCCGTATTAGTTTGCGGAGACGGTCCGTTTTCTTTGTCAATGTTTTGATGACACGCGAAGCAAACGGCTATTTTGTGAGATTTTTCCAGACGTCTATTCCCTTTATCATAGCGACTGAGAATTTGTAGGTTACTGCCTCATCCGGGGCAAGGATCTTTAGCGTGCCGTCTTCACGCATCGCCCGCCTTCCGTCGGGATGACAGTTCCCGGGTTCTAAACCGAGGACGTAATCTCTCACGCCCATCATTTTCCACTCGGTAAAATAATTCAGATTTTCGCTGTCAAAGGTAATGAGAAGACCGAGATCATGCTCCGGCTGGAAAATACCCGCTTTCCCCTCCCCGCGGAAGTGGTGGTAGTAGCATTGTTCTTCAAAGCCGGCCTCCGGTTTATACATCCGATCCCATTCTGAAAGCCCCTCAAGGGCCCGTTCGTTCCTTGCGTCCACTTTGTCGGATCCGATATATACGATGGAGTTTTCGGACAAAAGGGGGTAGCCCATATTCATATGGTAGAGGATTTCCACCGGATAGGGGGTGTCGCCCTGATTTTTTATTTTGTCCTCTATGGAAAAAACATTTTCCGAGAGAGAACAGCGGATAGTCCTGTTTAAGACAAGTTTATGGGAAAACAGTTTTGCATCCGTCACGCCTGCATAGATCCGAAGCTCGTCTCCTTCTTTTTCCCAGTAAATGTGTTCTGCGGGGGTGTTGCCGATACTGCCGTGCAGAGGCAGGCATTCCCCGGCGTCCTCGCATGGGCTTCCCGCGTTTGTCAGGCCGCAGGTAGTAAGAAATCCCGCGGTAAAAGATTTTAAAAAGCCGTCTCCCTCACCGTCATAAAAAGCCGGCGCCACATATCCGCAGGGGGAAAAATATCCCATGTTCATCCCGCAGAAGGAAAGTCTTGAAATATCCGCTGCCCGGTCCGCGGACACCGTAAATTCCAGCCCCTTGCCGTTTCTCACCTGAAAAAGGCGCATTCCGTCCCCTTTTCCTCCGACAAGTCTGTGTTCCTCCACGCCGAAATACTGACTTTCATGCCCTATGTACTGATTCATTGTTCTCCTCCTTTAAAGTTTTATGCTGCGGACATTTGTCCCTTAACTTTTCATAAAAGAATACAACATTTTGTGTTCTTCAAACTCGCCTGTCTCCTCTCGGATCCCGTGGGCATCCATTTTTAGGGTTCGATGTGCAACCAGCCATGTATCCAGCGGATTTACAGACAGCAGAACAAGGGAAATGCCCTTATCGAGAAGTTGCTCCAACATTTCCCAGATAAAACGCCGGTGGGGCATGTCAGCGCCCATAAAAGGCTGGATCAATAATACGACCGCGGGTTTCTGCAGGGCGATCCTTGTATAGACAAGCTGATATTTCTGGCGTTCTGAAAGTTCCTCCACCGGCAGATCAAAGACTTCTTTTCCCAAAATATCCGTATATTCTTTCCGGATGCTGGCCCGAACTTTATGGCCCCGCCACACAGCGGGCATACGTCTTGCCAGCCCCATGCAAAGATTATCCATATAGCTCATTTCAGGAAAGATCATCGTGCCGGTGGGGGACGCCGAAACTACGGAAAGCGCCCTGTCTGCGGCGATGTTCCTCGTCCGCCCGTCCATGGTGATTTGACTTCTTTCATCCGTCAAAAAGGAAATACAGCTTTGCAGGATCTGGTTATCCTTCGCCTGCAGCGTCACGCATTCTCCCTCCTTGACGGAAAAAGAAAATTTCTGCCGCTTTGAGATGTCAGGCAGTGTCCACTCTAAAAAGATATCCCGCCCGGGGGGACGGCTGTGACCGGCTTCCGGGTAACCCCAGACATTTTTGTCGTATCCCTGAAGATATTCCCGCAGATTCTTTCGGCTCATATCAGGCTTTTGTACGATCTTTTGCAGACGCCCGTTACATAGGAATCCGGTTCTGTCACAGATGCGCTCTATCTCCTCAAAATGGGAACTGATATAGAGAAAAGAAAAACCCTGGGCCGTGTAGTGGCGCATGATTTGATAGAGTTTTTTCATTTCGCTTTCACTGACAAAAATGCTGATTTCATCCAGCACGATCAAATGATATCCCCCCACGATGGCCCGCAGCAGTTCCACGACCACCCGTTCAAAGGCGGACAGTTTTTCCACCCTCGTATCTGCCGAAATATCCATATCGATATCCTGCATAAAAGGAATGAGCTGCTTTTTCAAAAGAGGAGTCTTCAGAAAATATTGTCTGAACCCTTGTCTGAGTACAAAAATATTGTCTGCGACGGTCATGCCGTTCACCAGACGGTTCTGGGTTTGTATCACGCTCACACGATTGTTTTTCTTTACCGCCCCACGCCATGAGTTCACGAGTTCTCCGTTATAATAAATGTACCCGTCGTAGAGGGGAAGGTTATTTTGCAGCAGTTTCAAAATGGCATTTTTTCCGTGAGCATTCACCGGGATGAGCCCCATGACTTCCCCGGCATAAATTTGTATATTAAAATTCTCCAGTTTTTTTACGCCCTGCTCCGTATAGCTCACGCGTTCCATACGGAATACTTCCTGCTTCATAATTTTTTGCTCCGTTATTCAAGATGTGCCGTCCATCAGACTGCAGCTTTTCAGTTTGTGACGATGGGAAGCGTTACTTCCACATCCGTTCCCTTTCCGCGGATGGAATAGACATGCATGCCGTATTCTTCCCCGAACAGCAGGTGGATCCTGTTGTTTACATTGACGAGGGCGATGCCGCCTTTTTTCTCCTCTCTGTTATCGGTGAAGGCATTGCCGCCTCTGCCAAGCTGCCTGTTCAGTTTTGCGAGGGTGGATTCGTCCATACCCACACCGTCGTCCGAAATACGGATGATCAGGCGCCTGTCGGTCTGTTCAAACTGAATCGTCAGGTTGCCGGTACCGATCTTCAGTTCCGTTCCGTGGATAATGCTGTTTTCCAGAATCGGCTGCAGCGTCAGCTTTGGAATCTTGCAGTTCATGATGCTTTCTTTGCTTTCTTCCTCATACAGAATGTGGAGCTGCAGGCGGCTGCCGAAACGATATTTCTGGATCAGAAAATAGGTTTCGCAGTTATCCAGTTCTTCCTCCACGGATACCAGATTTTCCACTTTTGTGATCGTATAACGAAAAAATTTTGCGAGGGCTTCGGTCATATCCGCAATATTATCCATTCCGGCGATCAAAGCCTCCCCCCGTATACTCTCCAACGTATTATAGAGAAAATGGGGATTGATCTGATTTTGCAGCGCCAGATACTGGGCCTGCCGTTTGTTCAGATCCATCATTTCCGGTGACTTTAAAAACTGCTCCATCCGCCGGATCTCCTTCTCCATCGTGGGAGTTAATAGGGCTTTTCCGAAAAAGCTGCTGTCCGGCAGGATGTAGCCATCCAGTATACGCTCCATCATCATCTGAGTCTGCCGGTAGGGTCTTACTACAAAAATCCAAAACCCGGCAAGGCAGACGGCTGTAAATACCGAGGAAATCACGACCGGAAAAAAGGGCGCCTCATTCCGGAAAAACAGTATGAGTTGGATCAGCGTCTGCAGCATCAGAAATCCGAATAGGATACCTGTCAGAGCGGCGTTTCTGTTTACGATATAATTCCATCTGTTTTTCTTTTTCATGGATTCCTCCGGCAGGAGCCCGCAGCTAGCCGTATAATTTCCGGTAAGCCGTGGGCTTTAAGCCTGTCGCTTTCTCAAAATTGTGGGTAAAGTGCTTCAAATCGTTATAGCCTACCCGTTTACAGATTTCGGAGACGGAACAGGTGCTTTCCCTAAGCAATATTTTCGCCTGTTCCATGCGCACGCCGGTGAGGTATTTTGCAAAGCCTTCCCCCTCCTCCTTTTTAAACAGTGCGCTGAAGTAAGTGCTGGAAAGACCGACAATGCTGCTGACTTCCTCCTGTGTGATCGGCTCGCTGTAATGATTTATGATATATTGTTTGGCTTGGCGGATCGGGCGCAGCATATCGTTTTGACGCTGCTTTGCCAGTTCTCTGATATAAGAGGTCTGCAGATTGCCCAGCGTTTTAAACAAGGACTCCTGACTGCCGCACTGTCTGCAGCGGAGCAAAAATTCCTGCAGCATTTCGCGGCGTTTTTTCAGTTCCACCTGACTTAAAAACAGCGCGCCGCAGGAACTGATCAGTTCAAGAATTTCATATCCCCTGATATCCTTTATTTCCGCAACGCCTTTTTTTAGCTGTTCTAACGCCTTTTCCGCTTCTTCTTCGCTAAAGATTTCCATGGCGTGAGTCACCGAGCGCAGGTATTTTTCCGGCAGATTTTTTTCGTGGAGGGAGGAGACGCCTTCCGGCATATAATCGAGAAAGCGCCCGGTTCCGCGGATGAGTCTCTCCTCGATCGTGACGGCGGCTTTTCGCAGAGAAGCCCCTATCTCGGCGGGATCTTTTACGATACTGCCGGCCGCCAGAGAATAGAAAATCTCTCCGTACAGTTTTTTCCCGCTTTCCAGTTGATTCAGGCAATCCTTTAAGATGCGTTTGATCTCTTCGGATCTGTCTTCCCTATAGTTTAGGATCGCGGTATAGCTGCCCTGATCCTGTTCGGCGCAGAGCATATCAAAGCATTTGGGCCGCAGGCTGCTCTCCAAAAGCTTTTCGGAACGCTCTATCACGATCCGCTTGCCCTCTTCTCCAAGTTCCGCTTCGAGACCGTCGATCTTCAGCCGGATTCCCTGAAAACAGCCGGGCTGCATGTTCAGATAATATTCCTTTTGCAGGATGGAGAGGGAGAGAGGCTCTTCCTTTTGCTCCAACAATTTCTCCAGCAGAAGTTCCCGCAGTCTTTCCACATCATTTTTGCTTTTCTGCTCCAGAAGAAGCTTGTCAGCTTCCTCCTTCCGACGGCTTTCGATTTTTGCTTTCAGCCGTTCGAGGGTTGCCGCAAGCTCTGCTTTATTGATGGGCTTTAAAAGATATTCCCCCACACCGAATTTGATGGCGCTCTTTGCATACTCAAAATGGGCGTAGCCGCTGATGATGATGATCTCTAACTCCGGCATATTTTTCTTGACCGTTTCAATCAGTTCAAGGCCGCTGCATCCGGGCATCCGGATATCCGTGATCAGAATGTCCGGATGAAATTTTTCCACAGCTGTTGCGGCTTCCAAACCGTTATGGGCAACGGCGGACACCTCCATGCCGAGCGATTCCCAGTCCACCAAGGCTTCGATCAGCCTGCAGATCCTCTCTTCATCATCTGCTATGATTACTTTTTGCATGGAATTCCCTCCTGTTTTGCAGCCGGTTACGTTGTTTTTTGCTTTCTTGAAATGAAACTATCTGGAAATAGCCGCAAGCTGACGCCTGCGACTATTTCCAAGTATATACTATATACTATTTTTTGTCATTATTTCAGGATATTTCCGTTTCATAATTCACAAAGCGGTTTCGCTTTGCATATTTATTTTGTGAGAACGGAAACGCCTGTATCTTCCACTTTTCCGCCAAGTGTTTCACCTTCGAGAGCCTTCACGCAGGCTTCTACACCCATGGAACCCATCACATCGGGGTTCTGAGCCATTGTGCAGAGGAGGTGTCCGTCTCCGATCAGGTTCATGATCGCATCGGATTTGTCAAAGCCTACACCTACGATATCGGAGTTGCCGGAAGCCTTGATGGCATTGCCGGTACCGGTGGTGGAACCCTCGTTGCAGCCGAAGATGCCTACTACGTTCTGTGTGATGTAGTTCTGAGCAATCTCCTGAGATTTCGCCGCATCGCCTTCGCCGTACTGTGTCTCAAGCAGATTGAAGCCTGTGCCTTCAAAAGCTTTTCTGAAGCCGTTTTCTCTGTCCACTGTGGACTGTGTAGCAGCGTTTACATTGACAATACCGATGTCGCCGCTTGTGATGCCTTTTGCGTCAAGAGCTTTGATCATCTCTTCGCCGGCGGTGGTGCCTGCAGCCACGTTGTCTGTGGAGAAAGTAGCTTCCGCATCCACATTTGCAGGAGAGTCAACGTATACAACTTTGATGCCTGCGTCGATCGCTTCCTTCAGAGCGGAAGAGATAGCGTCGGGGCCGTTTGCAGCGACGATGATTGCATCATATTTTCCTGCCACTGCGTTGTTTACACATTCGATCTGCTGTGCGTCGTCCTTCGTGTTGGGTGACATGAAGGTTACTTCTACGCCAAGTTCTTTTGCTTTTGCCTGTGCGCCCTCATTCAGGGTCACCCAGTGCTGGTCGATGGAGTCCATCGTGATCAGGGCGATCTTCCATGCCTTGCTCGCCGTCACTGTATCGCCTGCTGCTGCCGCGCTGCCGCCGAGAGCTGCCGCATTGATTACGGAAACGCCGGTATCCGTTACTTTTCCGCCGAGGGATTCGCCGCCGATTGCCGCCACTGCAGCTTTCACGCCTTCATAACCCATCACGTCGGGATTCTGAGCCATTGTGCAGAGGAGATATCCGTCTGTGATCAGACCCTGAATCGCATCGGATTTGTCAAAGCCTACGCCTACGATATCGGAGCTGCCGGAAGCCTTGATGGCATTGCCGGTACCGGTGGTGGAACCCTCGTTGCAGCCGAAGATGCCTACTACGTTCTGTGTGATGTAGTTCTGAGCAATCTCCTGAGATTTCGCCGCATCGCCTTCGCCGTACTGTGTCTCAAGCAGATTGAAGCCTGTGCCTTCAAAAGCTTTTCTGAAGCCGTTTTCTCTGTCCACTGTGGACTGTGTAGCAGCGTTTACATTGACAATACCGATGTCGCCGCTTGTGATGCCTTTTGCGTCAAGAGCTTTGATCATCTCTTCGCCGGCTGTGGTGCCTGCAGCCACGTTGTCTGTGGAGAAGGTAGCTTCCGCGTCCACGTTTGCAGGGGAGTCAACGTATACAACTTTGATGCCTGTATCGATCGCTTCCTTCAGCGCGGAAGAGATAGCGTCGGGGCCGTTTGCAGCGACGATGATCGCTTTGTAGCCGCCTGCAACCGCATTGTTTACACATTCGATCTGCTGTGCGTCGTCTTTCGTGTTGGGGGACATGAAGGTCACCTCTACACCCAGTTCGCCGGCTGCCTTCTGGGCGCCTTCATTTAAGCTGATCCAGTGCTGATCGATGGAGTCCATCGTGATCAGGGCGATCTTTGCGTCGCCTGTGCTCCCCGCCTCTTGGGTTTCTCCCTGAGCGGCCGCAGGTGTGTCCGCATTCTGGCTGCCGCAGCCTGTCAGAGCCGCCGCCAGCATGGTTGCGCCGCAGAGTAAACTTAACAGTTTCTTTTTCATGTTTCTTTCCTCCTTAAATTTATGTTGGTAGTGTGAGCCGCGGCTCACAATATACTAAAGCATAATTTTTTATTATGCGATTAGTTTCCTTTTTTCTTTTTGAACTGTCCGCCTCTTACTACGACATCAAGCAATACTGCCGCCACAACGATGACGCCGATCACCACACGCTGGATGCCGACCTGTGCGCCGATCATGTTTAAGCCGTTCTCCAGAGTCTGCCATACCGCCGCGCCTGCGAAGGTGCCGAGCAGAAGTCCCGTGCCTCCAAGGGGCGATACGCCGCCGATTACGCCTGCGGCAACGCCGTACATCTCATACATATTGCCGGCTTCCATGTTGCCCATGCCGGCCTGTGCACAGAGGATCAGGCCCACCACACAGGAACATACAGAGCTGACCAGATAGGCTTTCGTGGTAGTTGCCACGACGTTGACGCCGGAAAGCTTTGCAGCATCGATATTGGAACCGATGGCGTAAATATGTCTTCCTGTTCTTGTCTTGGAAAGCAGGAAGAAAAAGATGATGAAGAAGAGCAATGCTATCCAAAACGTATTGTAGACGCCGAGGGTGCTTCCGTAATAGAAAAGATTCTGGAAGCTGTCGCCTGCTTCTTTGCCGATGCCGGTGGAGATAGCGTCGGTATTTCTGTTGCCGTTTACCATGTAGGCTATGCCTCTTGTGATAAACATTGTGCCCAGAGTGGCGATAAAGGGCGGCAGTTTAAATTTGCCGACGAGAAATCCGTTGACTACGCCGCAGACCAGGCAGCAGGCCAGAGCTACGATGATGGCAATAACCGGATTTACGCCCTTGCTCATCAATGTTGCGGCTACCATGGCACTCATGCCGACCATGGAACCGATGGATAAGTCGATATTTCCGGTGATCAGTATGTAACTTTGTGCGATACCGATCAACAGGTACTTTGACATGGAGCGCAGCAGGTTCATAATATTCTGCCCGGAAAATACTGCTGGATTGATCAGGCCGAAAGCGATATAGATCACGATCAGGCCGATAAATGCGGTGATGGCGGCCCCCATGCCCCGGATCGCCATTATTTTTCTGAAGGCACTTTGTTTTTCGTTACTCATGTTTTTGGTCTCCTCCCTCACTCTTTCCTATCTTTTTATCTTCAAAGGTCGTTGCAAGTGTCAGAATTTCATTCTGCGTGGTCTCCCTTGCCATCACTTCGCCTGTGATGCGGCCGTCACACATGACAATGATGCGATCCGCGATACCCATGACTTCCGGCATTTCCGAGGAAACGAACACAACGGCGATGCCCTGCTTTTTTAGATCGTTCATCAGATGATAGATCTCTACTTTTGCCCCAACGTCAATTCCTCTTGTAGGTTCGTCAAAAATCACGACTCTGGAATCTCTGGCAAGCCATTTTCCGACTACCACTTTCTGCTGGTTGCCACCGGAGAGATTGCCGGAATCGACCTCCACATTGGGAGTTTTGATCTTTAGATCCTCCACAGCTTTTTCACAGAGCTTTTCTTCCTCCTTGTTGTTGACAACACCGAACTTGTTGCAGACGATATCTAAGTTTGGCAGAGCCAGATTGTGGCGGATGGAAAGCTTTGTGCACAGGCCGTCCTTTTTCCGATCTTCCGGTGCAAGCACCACGCCGTTTTTGATAGCGTCCATAGGGCAGTTTATTTTCACTTCTTTTCCGTCCACATAGATCTCGCCGCTTTCTTTCGGATCCACGCCGAAAATCGCTCTGGTGGTTTCGGTGCGCCCGGCCCCCATCAGACCGGCAAAGCCTACGATTTCGCCTTCATATGCGGAGAAGTTGATATCCCGCACCATGCGGCCTGCGTTCAGATTCTTTACTTCAAAAATCTTTTTCCCTTTTTTGCATTCCACTCTGGGGAACTTTTCTTTGATCTCGCGTCCCACCATGTGGGCGATGATCTGGTCTAACGTGGTTTCTTTAAAGTTCATGGCGGTGATGTACTGTCCGTCCCTCATGATGGTCACTCTGTCCACGATGTGCTGCAGTTCTTCCAGACGGTGGGATATGTAAACAATGCCTTTTCCTTCGCTCTTTAATTTCTTGATGATACGGAAAAGGTCCTCGATCTCCCTTGCGGTCAGAGAGGAAGTCGGCTCATCCATGATCAGTATTTGGGCGTTGATGGAGAGTGCTTTTGCGATTTCCACCATCTGCTGTTTGGATACCGGCAGCTCGCCTACGATCTGATTCGGACTCAGATCGATTTTCAGATCTTCCAGAATCCGCTTTGCCTCCGCTTCCATGGACTTGTTGTCCAGTGCCCCTCTGCCCTGCTTTTCTCTGCCCAGAAACATGTTTTCCGTGACAGTCAGGTGCTTACACATGTTCAGTTCCTGATGGATGATAGCGACACCGGCCTGCTGCGCCTGCTTCGGCGTAAGGTGTCCGTATTCTTTGCCGAATATCTCAAGAGAACCTTCATCCCTCGTATAAACACCGCTTAACACTTTCATGAGCGTTGACTTTCCTGCGCCGTTTTCCCCGAGAAGCGCCATCACTTCGCCGGAGCGCAGTTCAAAGTTCACCTGATCCAGTGCTTTTACGCCGGGGAACGATTTGCAGATATTTTTCATCGAGACAATTATATCGCTCATTCTTTTTTCCTTCCTTTTGTTTATTTTGCTGTTATAGTATCATTATAGCAGAGTTGCTTTGGTGAAAAAGGGTGGTAGTTTTTGGATTTTCGGGGGTTTTTTATGCACTTTTGTAAGGCGTCGGCAAAAATATGCTGAATCAGTTAGAAAAAAGCGGATTGGCCGGGGAATAGGATAGATGCTATAATAGCCGCAGAAGAAGTGAGGGAAGAGGGGTGGCAAAATGAAATTCCTGCTGGCGGCGATCCATGCAAAATATATTCATACGGGAATTGCGGTGTACAGCCTGAGAAGCTACGCGGGGGAAGAACTGCGGGCGCATACGGAGACTGCGGAGTATACGATCAATCAGCAGAGGGAGGATATTCTGGCGGATCTGTATCGTAGGAAGCCGGATGCGGTAGGATTTTCCTGCTATATCTGGAATATTTCCGTGGTAAAAAAGCTGGTCAGAGAGTTTCATAAACTGCGTCCGGAGGCGCCGATCTGGCTGGGCGGGCCTGAGGTCTCTTATGAATATCAGGGAATATTTGAAGAACTCCCCGAGGTGACCGGAATCATGACGGGGGAGGGGGAAGAGACTTTTCGGGAACTGCTGCAGGCCTATATGGAGGAGGAAAAAGAGGGAGGTGACTGGAGAGGAAAACTTCGAAAGCTGCAGCCGGTGATTCCCGGGATCGTCACGGCGCGCGGTTCGTTTGGGATCAGGAAACCGCTTCCGATGGATGAACTTCCTTTTTATTATGAAGAACTGGAGGAGGTCGAAAAAGAGCAGGCCGGACACAAGATCATATATTATGAATCCGGCAGGGGATGTCCTTTCCGGTGCAGCTACTGTCTTTCTTCCATAGAGAAGCAGGTGCGCCTGCGGAGCGTGGATCTGGTAAAGAGGGAACTGCAGTATTTTCTGGATAAAAAGGTGAAGCAGGTGAAGTTTATTGACAGGACGTTCAACTGCGATAAAGAACATGCCCTGTCGATCTGGCGTTTTTTGCTCAAAAATGACAATAGTGTCACAAACTTTCACTTTGAGATAGCGGCGGAGCTTTTGGGGGAAGAAGAGCTGGAACTTTTTTCCGAGATGAGAGCGGGGCTGATCCAGCTTGAGATCGGTGTGCAGACTACAAATCCGGAGACATTGCGCGCAATCCACCGCCCGGCGGATCTGAACAGATTGAAAATGACAGTAATGTCAGTTCGCAAATTCCGCAATATTCACCAACACCTTGATCTGATCGCGGGACTGCCCTATGAGGACATACAAAGCTTTCGGAAGTCTTTCAACGACGTCTATAGAATGGGAGCCGATCAGCTTCAGCTTGGTTTTTTGAAACTGCTCAAAGGGTCTGAGATGTACGACAGGGCGGAGGAATATGGTATCGTCTGTCAATCCGAGCCGCCTTATGAGGTGCTTTACACAAAATGGCTCTCCTATGAGGAGGTGCAGGAACTGAAAAAAGTGGAAAAAATGCTGGAACTGTTTTATAACAGCGGCCAGTTCACACACACGCTTCCGGTTCTTCAAAAGTTTTTTGAGGATCCTTATGGGATGTTTTTAAGTCTGGCAAATTTCTATGAGGAGAGAGGATTTTTCATAAATGCGCCCGCCAGAAGTTACCGCTATGAGGCGGTTTTAGAGTTTGTAAAAATATTGTCAGAACATCATGGATACAGCGAAAGGACATGCAGGGAAACTGAGGGGCTGTTTCGGGAGTTATTGACATTTGATCTTTATCTTAGGGAAAAGGCAAAGAGCAGACCGGCTTTTGCAAAGGATATCCGCGGGTATTATCAGGAAATTTCAGCTTTCTATAAAAAAGAGGAAAAATCCCCCGATCTGCTTTCCGAATACACGCAAAGAGGCTGTGACAGCAGACAGATGATGCGGATGACGCATGTGGATGTATTTGGTTATCCGGTGTGGGATGAAACGTGGATCGAGGAAGCGATGCCGGAGGGGCTTCAGGAGGGGGCAAAGAATTTTGTATTGTTTGATTACGAAACAAGAGAACCGCTAAATCACGGAGCATCTTATACGGTACTCCGACGGGAGGAAGAGCCGTAATAAGGTATGGGGCATCATGGGACAGCTCTCCCCCCCTATTTATTGTTGTTTGCTGCGTTTTTTCAGTTCCTCCGGGTCACAGATGCGGTAACCTGAGGTTGTTTTTTTCAGGATGCCGTTTTTGCACAGCGTTCCTATGGTGCGGTATAAATGGCGGTAGCTGATGCCGACCGAATAGGCGACGTCCGTCATGATATCCCGGAAGTATCCGCCCTCCGAGGCCGCAAGGATATAGCGGCAAAGTCTGACTTCGGAGGAATACAGTGTGGACTCCATAATATTTTGCGTACTGCGCAGCAGTTTTTTTGCCAGTTCTGCAGCCGCGGTGCGGGAAAATCCAAGATTTCCGTTTAAGTATTCTCTGTTGCCTTCTATCGGAATGGCGATGCAGCAAAAGTTTTCCAGTGCGGTCACGGAGGTTGAGCCGACGGCCATATCGGAAAATAATTCAGCTTCTCCCAAAAGTCCTTCGGAAACATAAAAGCATAACACCAGATTTTTTCCGTTCGGTCCTATCACACCTACTTTGGCCCGTCCGTCAGTTACAATAAGCAGCTTTTCATTTGCTGCGCCTTCGGATATGACATTTTCTCCGAAGGAATATGAGAGCAGGGAGCAGTCCTGCAATGCTTCAAAGGAGAGTCCGTATCGTTCCATCACAGAGATTTCTTTTTCAGAGATTTCATTTGTTTCTTTCATGCGTCTTCCTCCATGATCTTTTCCATAGCATTGACAGATTGTGGGACATTTGTCCTACCTTATTCCGGATTCATCATGATACAATGTTATCATAAAACAGGAGGGAGGACAATTTTATGTATAGTTTCTGGGCTTTTATCTGCGGCGTTATTTTGGCGGTCATGATTCAGATGAACGGAGGATTGAGCGCGGAGTTCGGCGTGTATCACGGGGCGTTATATATTCATATCGTAGGGGTCGTATTTGCAGGTATTGTTCTGGCAGTCAAAAGAGAACGGCTTATCCTGAGACAAAAACTTCCGCTGTGGATATATGCCGGCGGCGTCATCGGGGTGCTGACTACGGTGTTCAATAATCTTGCGTTTTCCCACATCAGCATAACAGGCATTGTTGCGCTGGGGCTCTTTGCACAGCTCGCTTTTTCCTGTCTGATCGACCGATTCGGGTGGTTTGGCATGGAGAAACATAAGAGAAGGGATCTGAGTATTCCGGGAATAGCATGTTCTGTCGCAGGCATTGCGCTGATGCTGGAAGATCAGACAACCGGACAGTGGGGGTATATTCTCATATCTCTGGGTGCCGGAGTGACCGTGGTTTTATCCAGAATTGTTAATGCACATTTGTCAAACCGTAAGGGGGCGCTGCAGGGGTCTCTCATCAATCACTTGGTCGGTTTGCCGGTCTGTCTGCTGTTGGCCCTTAGCGTACCGGAGGTATCGGTATCGACTCATTTCCGGCCGTGGATATGGTGCGGCGGGATATTGGGGGTGATTACCGTTGCGATCTGCAATGTTATTGTTCCGAAAATACCTGAATACCGGCTCACGCTTTTCACGATGTGCGGCCAGCTTTTCAGCGGCGTCCTTTTGGATGTTTTTAACGGGAATGCTCTCAATAGACGGCAGTTTGGCGCCGCTCTTTTGGTGGCGGCGGGCATAGGGGTGAGCCGGCTTTCTAAACTCTTCTCTAAAACTCCTGATTCTGGGCGTTCTCGATCATTGCAATGATTCTTCCCTTCGAGAGCGTGTGGATCTTTTCCGCCTGTTCTTTAAGTTTCGGCAGCTTATCTGTTTCCCCGGATTCCAGATATAGTTTGATCAGACGTTCGTAGGTGGCGGAAATATCGCTTCCGACGGAAACCGCATAGGCAAGAATGGCTTTGGCCGCCTGCTTTCTCTCCTCCTCGGGACAGATCTGTGCGGCCTCCCCCCAGTTTTGCAGTAAAAAAGCGGCCCATTCCTGAAGCAGGGTGATCAGTTCTTCAAAATGCCTGTCAAACTCGGTGAGCAGATTGATATTCGGCGCGCCGTAGGCAAGTTTTAAGTCGGTGTTGGAATATCCTGCGAAATTGACGATCTTTTGTTCGGAGAGTTCCCGCAGCTTCTCATGAAAAGCCTGTATTTCCGGCAGTTCGGCAAGAATATCCAGAGGCAGAGAGTTTAGAGGTACCGCGATATAGTCTAACGTTTCTAAGGGTTTTCGTCTGGTGGAATTGGCGAGACGTTCCCGCTCCCAGAAGTTGTCTATATATTTTTTTTCATTTTTCGCTCTTTTTTTCAAGGAAAAAGAAAACAAAAAACCAAAAACGATAAAACTTGCAAAAAAAGGGTATTTCATATATAATTATCCCAAATATAAGAGGAATCCTTTCTGCATATTTCCGCAGGCTGCGGATAGCTTTAACGGCAGGCGGCGCATTTCCCCAGACAGGAGTAAATGACATGTTCAATAATCACAAAAAATCAGTTCGTATTATCTCAGGCGTTATTATCATTCTGCTGGTGTTAGCTATGCTGGCGTCGATGCTCATGTATCTTTTATAGTATAATAGGTAACCGCTCAAAAATGCAATAAGATTTAGAGAAATAGGTGATCAGATTGAAAAATTGGCGAAAGAAAATATGGATAGCGGCGATGGCCGGAGTCTGCATGATGAGCGCAGGGCTGAGCGCACAGGCTGCGGAAAAAAATTGTAAGATCGAGGAGGGTGTGTCGATCGGGGATGTGGATGTCTCCGGTCTGAGTGTTACGGAGGCGGAAGACAAACTGGAAGCCTTTGTGGATTCTCTGCAGGGCGTACCGATCACGCTGCGTTTGGCGGGCGGTCAGGATACGGTTGGCACGGCGGGGGAGTTTGGCCTTGTCTGGGAAAATGACGGGGCGCTGGAGGAAGCCGCCATGCTCGGAAAACGCGGCAATGTGGTACAGCGCTATAAAGCGCTTGCCGATCTAAAGAGCGCAGGACATAACTATCCGCTGCATATTTCGGCCGACGCAGATCTGGTGGAGAGCATTTTGAATTCTATGAGCGAGACTTATAATCAGGAGGCTGTGGAAGCGTCTTTGACAAAGACAGAGAGCGGCTTTCAGATTACCGAGGGTCAGACCGGCCATGTGCTTGATGTGCCTAAGTCCAGAGAAGCGATCCTGAACTATCTGCAAAACAGTTGGGATTATGCCAGCGCATCCATCGATCTGGTTGTGACGCTGGAGGAACCCAGGGGGAATGCGGAGACGTTAGGGAAGGTGAAGGACGTGTTGGGAACTGCCACGACGGCGTATAAGTCTTCCGGGCCATCCCGCGTGACGAACATTAAAACCGGCTGCGGGCATTTAAACGGCATTACGCTCTATCCGGGAGAACAGTGTTCTGTTCTGGAATGCATTACACCGTTTTCTACGGCCAACGGTTATGAACTGGCGGGTTCTTATCTGAACGGTCAGGTGGTGGAAAGTTTGGGCGGCGGTATCTGTCAGGTATCGACCACGCTTTATAATGCGATCCTGAATGCGGAGCTGCAGGTAGACGAGCGAAGCAACCACTCGATGATCGTGAGTTATGTGGAACCTTCGGAGGATGCGGCGATTTCAGAGTCCGGCGGGAAGGATTTCAAATTTACAAATAACAAGGAGTATCCGATTTATATAGAAGGGATCACGACATCCGACAAGACGATCACATTTACGATCTACGGCGTGGAGGACAGACCGGCAAACAGGGAAGTGATTTATATCAGCGAAGTGTTGGAGAAAAACGTGCCGCCTGCGGAAAAGATCATACCGACCGGAGATCCCGTCGGTTATGTGAGCGTGCAGTCCGTGCATATCGGCTACAAGGCGCGGTTGTGGAAAGTGGTGAAAGAGAACGGCGTGGAGATCAGCAGGGAACAGGTAAACAGCAGTTCTTATGCGGCGGTTCCGAGGACGGCGACTGTCGGCACTGCCACGGCGGATCCCATTGCGGCTGCCCAGATCCAAGAGGCGATCGCCAGCGGGAGCATCGATCAGGTGAAAGCGGTGGCCGGAGCGATTCTGGCACAGCAGGCGGCAGCTGCCGCCGCACAGGAGCAGCAGCCGGTCCCGCCGGCTATAACCGAAGACGCCGGGACAGGTGCGCTGGATGGCTGACGGTTTCTTTGCAGGCTTCGAAGGTCCTGATCGGATGAGTGAAAAGGAAAGACGCATGAAGTTTGGCGATATGGATATTGTGATGACAGGATTTGCAGGCCTTAGGGGTTCCGTGATTCTGGCGCATGAAAAATATGATCTGCTGCTGAAGCGGTATCCGGCGCTGTTTTTAGAGGGGGCAAAAGAACAAAAAAATCTTTTGCGGCAGATTCCGGAGAACGGAGCGGAAGATATTGCAGGGAGGTATCTCCTCTCGGAAGGAGGCGTTTTTGCAGGGCTATGGAATCTGGGAAAGGCCGCAGGCGTCGGCCTGAAAATATATTTGAAAAAGATTCCGTTGAAACAGGAAACAGTGGAGATCTGCAATTTTTTTGATGTAAACCCATACCAGATGCAGTCGGAGGGAAGCTGTCTGTTGCTTGCGAAGAATGGCTATAGGCTGAAAAACAGGCTGCAGGCTGAAGGAATCTTTTCGGAGATCATCGGTTTCACAACGGAGGATAATGACAGGGTTGTCATAAATGGAGAGGAAATGCGTTATCTGGAAAAGCATTATGAGGATGCCCTTAGCGGGTTGTGAGGTTATACTATTTGGCTGAAAATTACTGACGTCCGGATGAAAGTATCTCTTATGCAACACGCTTTCGCTCCGGGCTAAACGCAGCGGATACTAGGCTCGAAAGTACCTCGCCAAGTACCGGCGTTTAGCAGGGGTGCTGCAGAGATATTTTTATCCGGACGAGAGAGGATTTTAGCGAAATAGTATTGACCGCTACATAGTAAGGGCAATGGAGAATATTAAAAGAAGGAAGGAATTGTCATGAGAGAGCAATTACTGAGAATTATTGAGAAAAACAGCCGTATCGATTTAAAAGAGCTGGCGGTTATCTTGGGAGTGGAAGAGGCTGCCATTATTGAGGAGCTGCAGAAATGTGAGGCCGAGGGAGTGATCTGCGGCTATCACACGATGATCGACTGGGATAAGGTGGGCGTGGAGAAAGTGTCCGCACTGATCGAGGTGCGTGTGACGCCCCAGAGAGGACAGGGCTTTGATAAGATTGCGGAACGCATCTATAAATATCCGGAAGTGAATGCGGTATATCTGATCTCCGGCGGCTACGATCTCTTGGTATCTCTCGAGGGGAAGACGCTGCGGGAAGTGTCGGCGTTTGTATCCGATAAATTGTCAACGCTGGAAACGGTGATCAGTACGGCGACACATTTCATTTTGAAGAAATACAAAGATCACGGAACGATTTTGGAAAAGAAATATGAAGATACGAGAGAGAAGGTGACACCGTGAGAAATCCGTTAGCTGAAAGAGTCGTCGATATTCCGTTTTCGGGAATCCGAAAATTTTTTGATATTGTGAGCGAGATGCCGGAAGCTATTTCGTTGGGAGTGGGTGAGCCGGATTTTGACACGCCGTGGCATATCAGGGATGAAGGTATCTATTCGTTGGAAAAGGGGCGCACCTTCTATACTTCCAATTCCGGCTTAAAGGAATTGAGGCAGGAGATCGCCAATTATATGAAGAGGCGGCAGAATCTGGAATACGACGCGATGAAAGAAGTTCTGATCACGGTGGGCGGTTCCGAGGCCATCGACATCGGAATGCGGGTGATGTTAAATCCGGGGGAGGAAGTGCTGATCCCTCAGCCCAGCTATGTATCCTATGAGCCCTGTGTGACACTGGCGGGGGGCGTTCCTGTCATCATCGATTTAAAGCAGGAGAATGAGTTCCGTCTGACCGCGCAGGAGCTGCTCGATGCAATCACAGAAAAGACAAAGATTTTGGTGCTGCCATTTCCGAATAACCCCACGGGCGCTATTCTGGAGGAGAGGGATCTGCAGGAGATAGCAAAGGTCTGCGTGGAGAAAGACATTTTTGTGATGTCCGATGAGATATATGCGGAGCTGACCTATAAGGAAAGGCATATTTCCATCGCACAGATGCCCGGTATGAAGGAGAGGACGATCCTGATCAACGGATTTTCCAAAGCATACGCGATGACAGGCTGGCGTCTGGGTTATGCCTGCGGACCGGCTGCCGTCATCGAGCAGATGCTGAAGGTGCACCAGTATGCGATCATGTGTGCGCCTACCACAAGCCAGTATGCGGCGGTGGAGGCTTTAAAAAACGGAGATGAGGATGTGCGGGAGATGCGGGAGGCTTATAATCAGCGCCGCCGCTATCTGGTGCATGCGTTCCGGGAGATGGGATTAGAGTGTTTTGAGCCTTTTGGCGCGTTTTACATATTTCCCTCCATTCAGGAGTTTGGGATGACAAGCGATGAGTTTGCCACGAGATTTTTGATGGAAGAGAAGGTGGCGGTGGTGCCGGGGACTGCTTTCGGCGCCTGCGGAGAAGGATTCCTTCGGATATCCTACGCCTATTCGTTAGAGAATCTGAAAGTAGCTATCGGACGGTTTCAGCATTTTGTGGAACGGCTGCGGAAGGAAAAGGGCAGTACAAAGGGACAGTGAGCATACGTTGTCCGCAAAAGTTCCGATAAAAGATGAGGACATAGACGATGCACATCATATTACACCAGCCGGAAATACCGGCGAATACGGGGAATATCGGCAGAACCTGCGTTGCAACAGGCACGGGCCTTCATCTGATCGAGCCCCTCGGGTTCCGGCTGGATGAAAAATCGATCAAGCGGGCCGGGATGGATTACTGGGAAAACCTTGACGTCACAAGATATATCAACTATGAGGAATTTCTGGAAAAACATCCCGGCGCAAAAATCTGGTTTGCCACCACAAAGGCTAAAAAGGTCTATACGGAAGCTTGCTTTGGGATGGACGATTATATTATGTTCGGAAAAGAGAGCGCGGGGATCCCTGAAGAGATTCTGGTGGAGCATGAGGAAGACTGCATCAGAATACCGATGCTTGACAGTATCCGATCACTGAATCTTTCTAATTCTGTAGCTATTGTGCTGTATGAGGCGCTCAGACAGAATGGATTCCGGGGGATGCAGAAAGAAGGCGATCTGCACAGACTGCAGTGGAACATGTGATTTTGACAGGCAACCTTGCAAAAATGATGATATAAATGTCGGGAAATGGAAAAGCTTGAAGTTGACGTTTCGTCGGATGCATGATATCATGCATATAGATTTGCATGACAGGAGTTTTTATTATGGGCTGGAAAATGTGTACTATCTTAATCTTTAAAGGAAATATTTGATTCTTTCCGGCTATCTTTATGCCCTCTTCAGGGTGATGATTCCAAACAGTTCAATTTGTAAAACGGCAAAACTGTAAAATGGTTTTTACGGTTTATTTGTGGAATGGAGATATTGATCATGAATATAAAAAAGCAGACGGTACTGATGTACCTTTACGAGGCTGCGCTTGCCTTTCGCATGGTGGACGCGGTCTGGGTTATTTTTCTTTTAGAGAGAGGGTTTTCTCTGGCGGAAGTTGGGATCGCGGAAGGCGTTTACCACATTACCGGCATGATCTTTGAAGTGCCCAGCGGTATGGCGGCGGATCTGTTCGGCAGGAAGCGGACGCTGATTTTGTCGGGCATAGTCGGTATGTGTTCCGCGGTTTTTATGACGATGGAAGGCTGGAGGGGGTTTGTTTACTGCGGTATGATCTTATCGGCCCTCAGCCTGAATCTGGCTTCCGGTACGGAGGAGGCGCTAGTTTATGACAGCCTGCTGGCAGCAGGCTGTGAAAGCAGCTACAAAAAAGTGTGGTCAAACATCAGTCTGATCGCCAGAACCGCAAGCGCTCTCTCCTGCATTGCCAGCCCTATAGCTATTATGCTGGGGTTTAAGTATACTTATTATATCAGCGTGTCCCTGTATCTGTGTACCGTGCTTTTTGTGCTGCCTGTGCAGGAACCTGAAGTGACGGAAAAACAAAAGATGAGCAGAAAACAGCCGGAAACCTCCGGATTACACTACGCAAAGATAAAACATGAACTTGGAAGAAGATGGAGACAGCATATTCGCGGAACAGGTAATTTTATCAAAGAGAATCCGAAGACTATGGTAAAACTGTTTGCCGATGCGGCGCTCGGATGTCCCTGTTATCTGATCATGATGTACTTGCAGGAGCATCTTGTAAACTGCGGCTGGCCAAAAAGTTTTATCGGTATCCCGATGGTGGTGATTCCCCTCGCCGGAGCGCTTGGTACAAGAATTGCGGCAAAAAATAAAAGCAGTCTGCCGAAGGCGCTGCTGTTATGCGGAGTGCTCAGCGGTATCGGCACCTGCCTTGTGGGGAGCGATGCGCTTGTCATTATTTTAGTCGGGGCGTGCGCCCAGCGGGTGTGCGAAGGTTTTACGGAAATTGCAGTCAGCGAGAATGTCAATCGGGATTTTTCCAGCGATTACAGAGCGACGTTGGTGAGCGTAGGCAGTATGTGCTATTCGGTGCTGATGATAGCGGCCAGTCCGGCCACCGGATTTTTGGGTGAGAGGTATTCGGTGAACGCGGCCTTTTATCTGTTGGGGGGAGGATTGCTCGGGGCGACGGCGGTCATGGGTCTTTGGTATTTCCGGCGCAGGAGCAAAGAAGCGTGCTGCTTCAATCCTCCTCGTCCGCAACAGGAAGGGAAAAGATAAACTCTGTTCCCACCCCCACGGTGCTGATCACGTTGATGTGCTCTCCGTGAGCCATGATGATCTCCTTTGTGATGGAGAGACCGAGACCGGTACCCTTTTTGTCTTTACCGCGGGAGAGATCGGACTTATAGAAACGATCCCAGATCAGTTTCAGGTCTTCCTTCGGGATGCCGATCCCGCGGTCTTTTATCGATACAAAAACTTTATTCTTCTTTTCGGTAGTCTCTATTTTGATGATGGAATCCTGAGGGCTGAATTTGATGGCGTTGTCCAAAAGGTTGTAGAGAACCTGCTGGATCTTGCCCATATCGGCCTCCACAGGCATTGCATCGCCGGTCAGTACGAGTTCGATGGCAATGGATTTGCTTTTGCAGACTACCTCAAAAGTTGCCGCAGTATTTCTGATCGTTGTATTGAGATCAAAAATCGATTTTTCCAGATAAACCCCTTTTGTATTTAAATTGTTCAGGGTGAGCAGGGAATCCGTCAGTTTTTTCAGGCGCTCGGTTTCGTTGAGCACAATGTTCAAATATTTTTCAAATAACTCCGGCGGAACCGTACCGTCCAACATGGCCTCCAGATAACCTCTGATAGAGGTGAGAGGGGAGCGGAAGTCGTGGGAGACGTTTGCGACAAACTTTTTCTGATTATCTCCGGCTCTGGCGATCTCACTGGCCATATAATTCAGCGAAGCTGCCAGATAACCCATCTCGTCCGCGCTCTCCACGGTAAATTCATAATGCATATTGCCGGAGGCGTACTGCTCCGTGGCGGAAATGATCTTTTTTAAGGGAACATAGACGATCTCCGTAAAGAAGATCAGAATAATGAGCGACAGGACAAAGAGGATCAACAGCATGATGTAGGAAATATTTAAAAAGCTGTTGGCCTCCGCCTCAATGGTGTCCATGGACATGTGGATGACGACATAGCCCTGCACCCTGTAGTTATATGTGATGGGCGCGAATACGCTGAGCATATCCTGCTCGAAATAACCGAAGAAAGTTCCTTCTATATAGTAGGAGCCGGCGGTCGCCGTGGAGTCAAAGTTTTCAAGGATGATCTCCTTTTCGGGATCCAGCATGGCGGAGGAATCAAGGACCATACGGCCGGAGGGGTTGATGATCCAGATCATGCTGTTCATATAGACGGCGAGAGCGTCGATCTGGTTTTTTACGGTGTCCAGCGAAGTGCGGCTGCTGTAAAGATCTGAGGCGTAAGTGTTGGCGATCTGGATGGCCTCCTTGTAGAGGGATTCGGCGCGGTTTTTTTTCACATGGTCCAATGTCAGACTGGACACAAAAGTAGCCACCACGACGAAGCCGAAGAAGCCGAAGATCAGATATGCCAGTATGAACTTTAAGTAAAGGGTTTTCCGCATAACCCGGCCTCCTGTTTATTTCACCTCAAATTTGTATCCGATACCCCAGATCGTAGCCAGTTTCCAGCTGTCGTGATCATTGATTTTTTCCCGCAGGCGCTTGATGTGCACATCGACAGTTCTCGTGTCGCCGATGTACTCATATCCCCAGATCTGGTCGAGAAGCTGTTCTCTTGTAAAAACATGATTGGGGGAGGAGGCAAGGAAATAGAGAAGTTCTAACTCCTTGGGGGGCATCTCCACCGGGCGTCCTTTGTAGAGAACGGAATAGTTGGTCTGATTCACAACAAGATCGGGATATTCCACGCATTTGATGTCGGAATCAGACGGCGCCTGCATCACCGGTTTATAGCGTCTGAGCACGGCCTTGACCCTTGCCACCAGCTCCTTTGGATCAAAGGGCTTTTCCATATAGTCGTCAGCGCCCATCTCAAGTCCCAACACCTTGTCAAAGATCTCTCCTTTGGCGGAAAGCATGATGATGGGCAGGGAGGATTTTGCGCGGATCTCCCGGCAGACCTGATAACCGTCGATGCCCGGCAGCATCAGATCAAGCAGCATCAGATTCGGATGAAAACTTTCTGCGGCGAGCAGAGCCGACTCTCCGTCCCCCACGATCATGGTTTCAAAGCACTCCTTTGTAAGATAGAGAGAAATCAGTTCCGCAATGTTGCTGTCATCGTCTACAATTAGTATTTTTTGCTTGACTGCCATAATATTCTCCTTCTGATTTGCTGTTTGTATTATTTCTTAAAAACGGCGATCGTAACGCCGGCGTCACCTTCTCCAAATTCTCCAAGTCGGAAACTCTCCACATACTTTACGCGTTTTAAGTGCTTGTGAACGGCGCTTCTGAGCGCGCCGGTTCCCTTTCCGTGGACGATGCGGACACTGGGCAGGTGGGCCAGATAAGCGTCGTCGAGATATTTGTCGAGTTCTGCCAGAGCTTGGTCCGTCGTCATGCCGAGGAGATTGATCTCCGTGGATATCGTCAGAGACTTGCCCATTTTGATTTTGCCGGTGCCGGTCTTACCTGTCCGCAGGCCTGCCGGGCCGGTCACATCCGCTTCCTGTATCGGAATCAGATCGTCAAGTTTTGCCTGTGTGCGGATGATGCCGCACTGTACAAACAGATTGCCTCTTTGATCCGGCAGGGAGCTGACGGTGCCTTTCAGGCCCATAGAGAGTATCTTTACAGCATCTCCGAGCTTTAAGTCCGAAGCCCGCAGAGGTTTTGCGTTTTGGGGCTTTGGTGTTTTTACGGTAAGTTTGCTGTTTTTGTCGTCGATCTGTTTACGCAGCTTTTGGCGGGAGGCCTCCAGTTCTTTCATGGAAGCGCCGGGACCGGCTTTTTGGAAAGCGCGGATCGTTTCGTCGGCGGTATCCTTGGCTTCCTGCAGGATGTCGCGGGCCTGCGCATGAGCCTCCTGCAAAATCTTTTCTCTGGAGGATTCCAGTTTTTCCTGTTTTGCCTCCAACTGCTTTTTCAATTTTTCAATTTCTTCCCGGTGGGAGCGGATTTCAGCCTCTTCCCTTTCGATCGTTACTTTGCTGGCTTCAAGGTCGGCAATCAGATCTTCGAAACTTTCCTTTTCTTCGCTGATCTGTGTTTTTGCAGTATCGATAATGTGCTCCGGCAGCCCCAGCCTGCGGGAGATCGCAAAGGCGTTGCTCTTGCCGGGGATACCGATTAAGAGTCTGTAAGTGGGGCGAAGGGTTTCCACGTTAAATTCACAGCAGGCGTTTTCCACAAAATCTGTGGACAGCGCGTAGACTTTCAACTCGCTGTAGTGGGTGGTCGCCATAGTGCGGATCCCCCTGTCGTGAAGATAATTTAAAATGGAGATGGCAAGAGCCGCTCCTTCCGTGGGATCCGTACCGGCTCCCAGTTCGTCGAACAGGCAGAGAGAATTTTCCTGCGCACTTTTCAAAATTTGTACGATGTTTGTCATGTGAGAGGAAAATGTCGAAAGGCTCTGTTCGATGCTTTGCTCGTCCCCGATATCCGCGTAGACCTCGCGGAAAACGGAGAGTTCCGAGCGGTCTAGGGCAGGGATCTGCAATCCGGCCTGCCCCATCAGCGTAAACAGCCCCACTGTTTTTAGGGAAACCGTCTTTCCGCCGGTATTGGGGCCTGTGATCACTAACAGGTCAAACTCTTTCCCCAGATGGATATCAATGGGGACCACTGCGTGTTTGTCGATCAGCGGGTGACGTCCCTTTCGGATGTTGATAAAACGGTCGTCGTTGAAAAGCGGACGGGAACCGTTCATGTTAAGGGCCAGAGAGCCCTTGGCAAAAATAAAATCAAGTAATGTCATCAGGCGGCAGTCTTCGAGAATTTCCGCGGTGTGTTCTCCGGCCTGCGCGCTGAGACCGGCCAGAATGACTTCGATCTCGTCCTTTTCCTCTGCTTCGAGTTCCCGCAGCCTGTTGTTTAAGGCTACCACTGCCGCCGGTTCGATAAAAAATGTGGAACCGGTGGAGGACTGGTCGTGCACCATGCCGGGCACCTGTGCTTTGTATTCGGCTTTTACAGGAATACAGTAGCGGTTGTCCCGCTGGGTAATCACGGCGTCCTGCAAATAAGTGCGGAAAGAACCGTTCACCATGGAAAGAAGCTGACTGTGGATCTTATCGCCGGTGGAAGCCATTTCCCGCCTGATCTTTTTCAAGTTGGCGCTGGCGTCGTCGGCCATCTCTTCCTCCGACAAGATACAGCGTCTGATCTCTGAGGAGAGCGGCGAAAACGGCTCTAAGGCGTCAAAATAAGGGGTGAGGGAATCGCCCTCGGGATGGTCCTCATTCTGGGAACCGGTCCGGATCCCCTCTCTGCCATACTGCTTCACGCGGGCTACATTTTCCAGCAGTCCGGCTATCTTTAACAGTTCGGAGGCGGAGAGCGTACCGCCCACCTCGAGACTTTTCAGTGAAAATCCCAAATCTTTGTTGCTGCCGAAATTTGTGGAACCCCGGCGCAGAATCCTTGAGGCGGCATCCTCCGTCTCCTGCTGGCTCTGTTCAATGGTGGAGCGCACGACGGAAGGACGCAGGGCAACACACATTTTGCGTCCGGGTTCTGAAGTGGCATGTTCTCCCAGCAATTCTATAATTTTGTGAAATTCAAGTACTCTCAGTGATTTGTCATTCATATTATTCTTCTCCTTTGCTTATTTTACCACAGATTATAAGTTTATGGGAAAAACTTTACAGGAATTTGCGAATCGCGTATACTAACGTAAGGAGGAGTGGGTATGCAGAAAAAAGAACCTGAAATACAGCAGTCCGATCTGGATTCGGAGATCACTTCAGAGATAACCTTTTTGCAGGAAAAGATCAAGGAACGGCCGGTGAACCGGAAAAAGCTGGCGCGCCGGACGGCGATCACCGTAGTGATGGCTATGGTGTTCGGTCTGGTTGCCTGCGTCACATTTTTACTGTTGGAGCCGGTGATCAATAAAATGCTCTATCCGGAGGATAAAACGGAGATCGTCAGATTTCCCGAGGAGGAGCAGGAAGTAAAGCCCGAGGACATGGCTGCAGACGAGGCGGAGCTGCAGATCATCCGCGAGGAAGAGGAAAACGGAGAAAACAGGGAAGATCCGGAAAACCAGACGGAGAATGATCATACCGCCGGGAGTCCGGGAGACAGTGAAAACGGCCCGCTGACAGCTGAAGGTGCGGACGGAGAGCAGGAAGGAGATGCGGAAGAGATTTCTCCGGAGGAGGCCGCAAAAGCGATTTTGCTGGAAAACTATCAGGAAATGTACGGTGTGCTCGGGGAGCTTCGGAAGGAAGTGGAAAAGAGCATAGTCTCCGTGACGGCGGTGACTTCCGACGTGAACTGGCTAAACGACAGGCTGGAGAGCAAGGGCGTGACTTCAGGGTTAGTCGTGGCAGATAACGGAAGGGAACTTCTGATACTTGCCGGTTACGGAGAATTAAAGGACGCGGACAGTATTTCCGTTTTGTTTGGAGAGGAACAGAAGCAGGCGAGCCTTAAAGCGGCGGACCGGGCTACAGGGTTTGCGGTACTGGCGGTGGAGCTGTCGGAGCTCAGTGAAAAACAGCGGGAGCAGATAACCTATGCGACCCTTGGGAGTTCTGCCGGGCGAGCGCTGGTGGGGCAGCCTGTGATGGCGGTGGGATCGCCTATGGGAGTGAGCGGATCCGCCTGCTACGGTATGGTCACTTCTCAAGGGACGGCGCTGGGGCTTTTGGATTCCAATTATAAACTGCTGACGACGGATATCTACGGCAGTAAGAATGCCAGCGGCGTGCTGGCAAATATGCGGGGGGAGATCGTCGGCGTCCTGTACAGCGGCTCTGAGAGCGGAGATATGCAGAACAGGCTTTGCGGGATCGGCATTTCCGAATTGAAAAGGATGATTGAAAAACTTTCAAACGGGGAAAAGATGGTATACCTCGGAACCCACGGGGCGGATATAGGCGCGGGAATTTATCAGGAATACCAGCTGCCCAGAGGGGCATATGTGACAGGCATCGACATGGATTCCCCGGCTATGCAGGCCGGACTGCAAAACGGGGACATCATTACAAAAGTCGGGGATGCGGATATTGGTTCTTATGCGGAATTTGCAAACATGCTGATGAGATCACAGGTGGGCCAGAGTCTGCGGCTTACCGTGGCAAGACAGAGTCAGGGGCAGGGAGAATATCAGGAGATGACATTGACTGTGACTTTGCAGGAGCAGAAATAGAAAAGATCGCTTAAAGCGATAATAGGAGGGCGAAGATGAAATTCATTAAAGATTTGAAAGAGGGAGATAAAGTATTTGATATTTACCTCTGCAAACATAAAACTTCAGCGGTTACAAAAAACGGAAAGCCTTACGAGACGGCGACGCTGCAGGATAAAACCGGTACTATCGAGGCAAAGATATGGGATCCGAACAATGCGGGGATCAACGATTTCGAGGCTATGGATTACGTGGAAGTCTATGGGGACGTCAACAGCTTTCAGGGAGCGCTGCAGCTCAATGTAAAGCGCACCAGATGTGCAAAGGCAGGGGAGTACGATCCGAAAAATTATCTGCCGGTGAGCAGGTACGGCATCGAGGATATGTACGGAGAGGTGCAGCAGTACATAAACGCGATTGCCAATCCCTATCTGCTGGCGCTGTGCCGCGGGATTTTTGTGGAGGATAAGGAGTTTGTGGAGAAGTTCAAAGTGTCGTCGGCGGCGAAGACGGTGCATCACGGTTTTATGGGAGGTCTCTTAGAGCATACGCTGGGGGTGGTAAAACTCTGTGAGTTTTATTGCACAAGATATAAAAAGCTGAATAAAGATCTGTTGATTACCGCGGCGCTGTGCCATGATATAGGAAAGGTGAGGGAGCTTTCCGCGTTTCCGATGAATGATTACACCGATGAAGGGAATTTTCTGGGACATATCGTTATGGGAACAGAGATGGTGGGTGAGAAGATCCGGGAGATCGAGGGTTTTCCGGTGAGGCTTGCTTCGGAGCTTAAACACTGTATTTTGTCCCATCACGGTGAGTTTGAGTTCGGATCCCCTAAAAAGCCCGCAATTATTGAGGCGGTGGCGCTTAACTTTGCGGATAATACGGACGCTAAAATGGAGACTTTCACAGAACTTTTGAACAACGCTTCCGAAAAAGGATGGCTCGGGTTCAACAGGCTGCTCGACACAAACGTGACGGCTACGAGGATGGAATAGAGAAGGGATCAGAATGACATTTCAGAAAAATCAGATCTATACGGTGAAGATTGAGGATATCGGAGCAGAGGGAGAAGGGATCGGCAAAGTCGATGGCTTTTCCCTTTTTGTGAAGGACGGGCTGCCCGGAGATGTGGCGAAGGTGCGGCTGACGAAGGTGAAAAAAACTTATGCTTACGCCAGACTGGAGGAGATCGTCACGCCGTCCCCCGACAGGGTGGACGCGCCATGTCCCTTTCACAGGCAGTGCGGGGGATGTCAGATCCAGGCCCTTTCCTATGAAAAGCAGCTCGCATTCAAACAGTCGAAAGTGGAAAATAATCTGCTTCGGATAGGCGGTTTTCCGGCAGAAAAGATCGAGGAGATCATGGAACCGATTATCGGCATGGATGAGCCGTGGCGTTACCGGAATAAGGCTCAGTATCCCTTTGGCTACGGGAAAGACGGGGAGATCGTCACCGGATTTTATGCGGGCAGGACTCATTCTATCATTGCCAATACGGACTGCCTGCTGGGAACTTCGGAAAATCAGGTGATTCTGGAGATCATTTTAGATCATATGAAGCGGTATCAGGTGCCCGCCTATAGGGAGGAGACCGGGGAGGGACTTGTGCGCCATGTGCTGATACGCAAAGGATTTTCCTGTGGAGAATTGATGGTCTGTGTTGTGGTGAACGCGGAGAAGGAGCCGGAATGCGGGGAGAGAGAACCGACATGTGAAAAGCAAATCCTGCCGGAGCAGAACAAATTGATAGACAGGCTTGCGATGGTCCGCGGGATGACGAGCATCTCCGTGAACTTCAATCCCAAACGGACGAATGTGATCATGGGGGAAAACACGGAAACGGTATGGGGCAGAGATAAGATACGGGATACAATGCATCTGTTCCATGCGGACGGGGAGGAGTTTGTAAAAACTGACAAAAGTGTCATATATGAGATCTCGCCCCGCTCCTTTTATCAGGTCAATCCTGTGCAGGCGGAGAAACTGTACTCTGTGGCGCTCTCTTATGCCGGGTTGACAGGGGAGGAGACGGTGTGGGATCTGTACTGCGGCATCGGAACGATCTCTCTGTTTTTGGCCAAAGCTGCAAAGCAGGTCTACGGCGTGGAGGTGGTTCCGGAAGCCATAGCGGATGCCCGCGAGAATGCGCGGAGAAACGGGATTGCCAACGCAGAGTTTTTTGTGGGAGAGGCGGAGAAGGTACTGCCGGAGTTTTATGAGATGGAAAAGGTGAAAAAGCAAGCTTCCGGTGCGGATCAAGCGGATATGTGCCATCCGGATGTGATCGTGGTGGATCCGCCGAGGAAGGGCTGTGATGTAAGGTGTCTGGAGACAATGCTGAAAATGCAGCCAGAGAGAATCGTTTATGTGAGCTGCGATTCGGCTACGCTGGCAAGGGATCTGAAGATACTTTGCGGCGGAGGGTATGAATTGACGAGAGGGAGGGTGTGCGACCAGTTCTGTCAGGGGGTGCATGTGGAGACGGTTGTTCTTTTGTCCCAACAAAAGCCGGATGACACCATAGAGATCGATCTGGATCTGGATGAGCTGGACACTACTGCTGCCGAAACTAAAGCTACCTATGAGGAAATTAATGCATATGTCTGGGATAAGCACCATTTGAAAGTATCCAGCCTGTACATCTCGCAGATTAAACGCAAGTGCGGATTAGAGGTTGGCCAGAATTATAACCTGTCCAAATCTGAAAATCCAAAAGTGCCAAAGTGTCCGCCAGAAAAGGAAGCGGCCATTATGGACGCACTGAAACATTTTCGAATGATTTGAGGGAGGTTGATGAATATGGCAAAGAATATGACAGAAGATACTGTTCGCGACTTAGCTCGTGAAGATCTTGGTTTGGCTGATAGCGAAATTGCGCGTGCTGGTGTTGGGCAGCTTACTACATTCAATCAGCTTGGATTTCCAGGAGTAGCCGATAAACCAGATGGTTGGTATCTACCGAATAATAAAAATGAGGTTGCAGTTGTTCTGGAAACGAAAGCAACTCGTATTACTCTTGGACAAGCGCAGGTTGATGAAGTTCTGAAAAATGTGCGCATTATGCAAACACAATATAAAAAGGTTGTAGGAATTCTATATAACGGAGAAGATATTCGTGTTTTCAAAGGTGAAGAGGAAGTAAAGACACCCACCAAGTTGCAGAGTGTTAGCTATTATCTGTCGCTGTATACCGTGGATAGTATTGATAAAGAGCGAATCTATGAATTAACTGCAAAGATCAATAATGGACTGCATTTTGAAGTTGGCATTAAAAACCTGTATCATCGTATGATTTTTACTGCATGCGCTTTAGTAGCTGAACGTTATGGTGCTGGATTGCGGCGTCTAAAAGATATGGGGTATGCGACATTCCATACAGCAATTCATTCGACGCTGTCCAAATCACTCGAAGATAGCCGGAAGCAAAATGCTAAAATTGATATTCTGTTGGAAGAATATTCCGACATTAAAATGAATACAACGGACAATCAGCAGGCAATCAATGATTTTATCGACTGGGTTGTTGAGATTTCCGAGTGTGTCAACTCAAATGAATGGCGTGGTGAAGACGTAATGGGCATCTTCTTTAACGAATTCAATCGTTATAAGAAGAAGTCTGAGGCTGGTCAGGTATTTACGCCCGAGCATATCACCGACTTTATGTATAAGATTCTTGATGTGAATAAAGATGACTATGTATTGGACGCGACTTGCGGTTCAGGTGGCTTCCTTGTAAAGGCTATGGCAAATATGATCCGAGAGGCCGGAGGCATGCAGGCAGATGCAGCTGCCGAAATTAAGTCAAACCATCTTTATGGAATTGAGTTTGACCGCGAAATTTATGCATTGGCGTGCGCAAACATGCTGATTCATAAAGATGGTAAAACCAACCTTGAGCAGATGGATGCCCGTACTGATCCTGCCTGCAAGTGGATGAAATCGAAGCCTATCACAAGAGTTTTGATGAACCCGCCGTACGAGAACAAATATGGGTGCATGAAAATTGTTGAAAATGTGCTGGATAACGTTCCTGCTCACACGCAATGTGCATTTATCTTGCCTGATAAGAAGTTGGAAAAGGCAAGCAAGGCCCAGATGAAGCGTATTCTGAAGAATCATCGTCTGCGAAAAGTCATTAAATTGCCTGAAGACTTGTTCTTTGGCGTTGGTATCACTACAAGTATTTTTGTATTTGAAGCTGGCGTTGGGCAAGATGGAAAGGAATTCTTTGCTTGCTATATGGAGTCTGATGGACTTGCAACAGTTAAAAACAAGGGACGGCATGATATTTACGGAAAGTGGGCAGCTATCGAGGCACATTGGGTTGAAGTCATGGAAAAGCAGTCCGGCGATGATACGTGTCAATGGGTTAATCCTGTCGAGCATTTGTCATATCAGGTACCACAGAAGCCGTTCGAGATTTTCGAGGAGGACTTCCGCAAGACCGCAATGGATTATCTGATGTTCCAAAAGGGAATCGATGCGAAGGTATTTGGTGAGAAGCTGATGACTACAGCGATATATTCGAGCCATGTAAGCTCTAATGAAAATACTGTGACCATCTCGATGCAGAAAGGTGGTGGCAGTAATGAAGAAGATTGATACCAGCAAGTGGAAAGAGTTCCTTATTGGCGATTTATTCGATATTCATCCAACTAAAGCTTATAAAAAAATTAATATTGAACTTTTTGAAGAAGATGGTACGAACCCAGTTATTGTAAACACTGGGTTTAATAATGGAGTTGGCGGATATGCAAATTTGGAGTGCACAGAGAAAGCTGGAACCATTACATTTACTGACACAGCAGCGAAAAGTACAGATTCTTTTTTCTATCAAGAGAGAGATTTCATCGGTTATCCACATGTGCAAGGAATGTACGCCAAAACACATGAGTGGACAAGAAATGAAGGCCTGTTCTTAAATTCGGTTATAAAGTCGATTCTAAGAGGTCGGTATGATTTTATTCGAAAAATGACACGGGCTGAAATGCTAAAATTAAAAGTCAAATTGCCAGCAGTGATTCAGGCCGATGGAACATATATACCTGATTGGACATATATGGGTACATATATGTCTGAGGTCATGCAAAATGCGGAGACTTACTTTAAGACTCTGAGGAAAGCTAATGGCGATAGGCATGAAGTTGATACTGCTAATTGGAGAGAAATTCGTGTAGGTGATTTGTTTCAGAATATTGTCAAACCGGTGGTTTTGCATACCAGGCAAGTTGTGGAATCACCGGAAGGTATTCCGTACGTTGTAAGAACAAAGTTCAACAACGGAATCAAGTGCAGAGTTCAACCTGTAACAGGAGTGACACCAAGCCCTGCTGGTGTTATTTCGTGGGGTGCTGAAAATGCAACCTTTTTTTATCAACCTGAACCTTTTTTGTCGGGACGTGACATCTATTATATAGATACACGTGAATTCAATCCATTGGTGTGCATGTTTCTCGCATCATGTTTGCAAACTGTAGTTCATAAGTATCCTTATAATTTTGGCCTGTTTCCTGATTTGCTGAAGGAAGAAAAGATTAAACTTCCGGTTATTGCAGATGGTAAGCCTGATTGGATTTATATGGGTGAGTACATGAGAATGAGGATGGAAAGCGCAGAAACCGATTTGGTTAATATGCAGTCAGCATTATAAGCAAACCATTGAATATGGCAAGAAATAAAGTCTATAAAACAGCAAATTTTGCAATGGTTGAAGCGTATTGGAATATAGGAAAATCCATCATAGAGGAACAAGGCGGTAACGAAAAGGCGGAATATGGGACAGGTTTGTTAAAAGAATTGTCAAAACAAATGACGCAGGATTTTGGAAAAGGCTTTACAGTGTCAAATTTGAAGTATATGAGGCAGTTTTATTTAACATTTCCAAATAGTCACGCACTGCGTGGCGAATTAAGCTGGACACATTACAGGCTTTTAATGAAAGTGGAAAATGATAATGCAAGAGAATTTTATCTGGGAGAATCTGTAAAATCCCAATGGAGTACCAGACAACTTGAGCGTCAGATAAATTCCTTCTTTTATGAAAGGTTATTATCCAGTAAAAATAAAGAGCAAATTGCAGAGGAAATACAGACATTAGAACCAGCGAAGAAACCAGAAGATGTTATTCGTGACCCGTATGTGTTGGAATTTCTTGGGCTGACACCCAATGATGATTTTTATGAAAGTGATTTAGAGCAAGCGTTAATCACACATTTGCAGAAATTTCTTTTGGAACTTGGTAGAGGCTTTTCATTTGTCGCAAGGCAGAAAAGAATAACGTTTGATGGACGTCATTTTAGAATTGACCTTGTATTTTATAATTAGTATGATAAATATGTTTATATTATGATTGCGGAAGGAGGAAACTATGAAGCGTATTACGGAGATAACAAAGCGTGATATTTTGGACTTATTCCGAAATGGATTGGAGATAGATGAATTTTTTGATACTCAGACAGCTTCCTATCGCTATTTTGGTAGGATTGAAGAAATGGATTTTCTTAGAAGAATATATGATTTAAGAAATATGCCGAGCGATGATTCAAGATTTGAAAATGCAGAGCAGGATATTTGGCAGCATACGGTTAATAATGATGACTATCCATATTGTTGGGTTTTTGAAGATGAGCGATTTGGTTTACAAGATGGTGAAGATGAAACATATTTGAAATTTCTTTGCGAGGTATTCCATCCAACTGTTAGATTCGAAAAAGGATACTGGAAAGAATTTTTGGCAGAAATCAATAGGCTATTGCAAAATGATGGATATGAGCTTTATTCTGCTAATAAGGTTTCTAATCGAGATGTTTATGGATGGAGGGTGTATCAGAAAGAGGAAAATGCGTTGTTTATCCCATTTTCCCAAAGATATGCTAAAGATATAAAAGAAAAAAAGATTGCTTTGTCCATAAATCTAAAAGCCAGAAATCAAATATATCAATTTTTGGAGAGATGCAATGAGGCATATCGAGCAATTGACGAAACAGGTTGGAACTATGATACAACAATAGCGGCAGATGTTTTTTTCGACATAAGGCAATTTTATGTGCCAAAATGCTATAATAACCAGAAAGAATATGTTGAAACGAACAATCTTCATGATTTTATAGTTTCAAACTCTCCATTTTATGTGTTAGATGCAATAGAACTATTTGCCAGACATAGTATGTTGGATGACTATGAAGCTCAAATTAATGCGATATTGAAGTTAAATGAAATAGCATTCCAACTTAGTAACGGGAAAATGATTAATTCATTTGATGCACAGATTAATCAAAGTTCATTAGAGACAGTACAAGAAGTAGGACTAAAAGAATTGTTGCAGCAAGCATCCAGATATTACGATGAGAATAATTTACAAATTGCCATAGAAAAATTGTGGGATGCTTTCGAGCGATTAAAAACTTATTATTGTTCGAACACCATAGACAAAAAGAAATCAGTAGAAATGATTGTAAAGGACATGAGTGATGGTCAGCAATCTTATATGGAGTTATTTGAAAAAGAGTTTCGTGAGCTGACAACGGTTGGTAATAACTTTAGAATTAGGCATCATGAGATAACAAAGATTGATATTCAAGATAAAAGACACTTTGAGTATTTTTATAAGAGATGTTTGTCTTTGATTTCTACAGCAATTCAATATTTAGATGGAAGAAACTTATAACAATATAGGGATTTTATTATAGTTTTGTATCGGATTATAATTTGGTTTATAATAAAGCTAAGAAGAGCAGGCAGCAGAAGCAATACGGAAATTTTTGAGCCGGGCTGATGGGAAAAACAGAACCGTTTTTTAAAGTAGAGCAAAGGCATGGGCAATCTTGGGATATAGGAAATATCAAATTGCTTATGCCTTTTCCGACAGGAGGATTTGGGATGGGGCAAAAAGAAAAGAATAAAACCAGTGACTTGAAGAAAATACCGGGTGTGGGAGCAAATATGGAACGGCATCTGAATAATATTGGAATCTACTGCATTTCAGATTTAAGGGGAAAAGACCCGGAAGAATTGTATCGTTTGGACTGTATGAAAAAGGGATTCCGGGATGACAGATGTGTGCTGTATGTATTTCGCTGCGCAGTATATTTTGCAGAACAAGAGCAGCATGAACCGGAGAAATTGAAATGGTGGTATTGGAAGGATAGGGAGTATCCGGAAAGGGGCGAAAACCAATGATTCGATATGTTGCGAAAGAAGATATTAACAAGATACTTTCCATGATGGAGCGGGTGAAGAAAGATTTTGCCGGAATTCCGAAAACAGGGTGTGGGGAAACGGCTGATCAGGCGGATGGCTGAGTGCTTTGAGGATGGGAAGTGGTTCATGTGATTACATTCCGGGAATTTGATTATCCATGCCAGAGAATGATTCTGAAGGTGGAGCAGATAAAAGGCTAAACAGGGTTGGGTGGAGAGAGATTTTGAAAGATTATACAAGATCAGATTTATTGTTTTCTTTGTGTGGATTAAATTGTGGCTTGTGTCCTATGCATTTGGGTGGGCATTGCCCCGGATGCGGAGGCGGCGAAGGAAACCAGTCCTGCAAAATAGCCAGATGCAGCCTGCAGCATGGGAAGCCGGAATATTGCAGCCGGTGTCAGGAATTTCCCTGTGAAAAATATGAGAATATTGATGAGTTTGATTCGTTTATCACACATCAGAATCAGAAAAAAGATTTGGAGAAGCAGCAGAAAAACGGTGCAGAAGAATATCGAGCGGAACAAGAAGAAAAAATTCATATTTTAGAATGGCTGCTGCAAACTTGCAATGATGGGCGGAAAAAGGCTTTTTTCTGCGTGGCTGTGAATCTTCTGGAATTGGAAGATGTGAGAAATGTGATGGGACAGATAAAGTCAGACGGGAAAATTGAGAAAGAAAAAGTGATTTTGCCTGGGAGGCCGCTGATGGATAGAAAAGAAGCCTACGGAAAGCTTTCATCATTTGCGCTGAGGAGAATATATGGTTAGAGAGATAAAATTTGATGAACTTAATAGTTTGTTGGAATTATATCTGTATCTTCATGAGAGTTCTATTCCAAAAGAAACGGAACACTTGAAAGAAACTTGGAATGATATAATGAATGATTCAAATCATCATATTATTGTTAATGAAATAGATGGGAAAGTGGTTTCAAGCTGTGTTTGTGTTATTATACCAAACTTAACACGAGGTGTCAGACCATATGCATTTGTAGAAAATGTAGTAACTCATTTAGATTATAGGGGAAAAGGATATGCTGCGGATTGTCTGCAGTATGCAAAAGACATTGCGGAGAAGAACAACTGTTACAAAATGATGTTGCTTACCGGTTCCAAGAAAGAGTCCACATTAAAATTCTATGAAAATGCAGGATATAATTGTTCTGATAAGACTGCTTTTATACAATGGTTGTAAATGAAATCATATTGGATATATTAAACACAATTTAACTCAAAATATTGATAAATTTCGCAAAGGTTAATATAATTATATATTGACAGCTCGTTTCTGCGCAGCCTGATATAATGACGAAATAACATATAGGAGGGATTAGCAATGGCTAAGACAATTAAGTTTAATTTGATTCTGGACAACTATCCGGTAAGAAACATTGAAGGATTGCAAGAGCATTTTTCGATCGAAGATATGCTTAAATACTTTGAAAACGGCCTGTTGCTGCGTTGGCTGAATGTCAGAGGATATGAAAAGCAGTATGCTGCGGTTGAGGCTATCGATAAATCTTTGAATAAAAAAGAAATTGTTATGGCGTTAGTTGAGATTTTCGAAGTGGTAGAAATGGAGGCTGCTGATATTGAAAAAGCAATAGGCATTCTTACATATTTGGATGAAGAAAAAGAATTGAATGCTATTTATAAAGAAAACGCTTTCTCTAAAAAACAGATCATTGATGATTATCATTCCGGATATTCAGCGTTGGTTGTGCATATGGAAGAAAATAAAGATAATATGGCTATTCTTAAAGCCGATGCGATCCAGATGGAAAGAGAGTATTTGGGGCTGTTCGAATTAAATCATGATGAGTTGTATTTCCGTTTGCTTGGAATTGCGCCAAAAGCTATTTTTGCTATTCTTACAAGAGATGCTTTCAGAAAGTTTTGGATTGGCGCTGAAGCAAGTGTCAGCATTTACAAAAACGTCATAACGGAATTATTGGCAGCCGATAAGGCAAAAGAGATTCTCGGCGATGATTTGAAGATTGTTAAGCGAAACACTCAGGCAATGTGGGATCCGATTGAAAGACCGGAGGTGAAACTGATGGTTATTTCCATTGAATCGGGTACATTCATAAAAAATGCGGGCGAATTTTCAGAAAAACTTGCAAGTACAGATGTAAATGATAAACTTATGAAGTTTAATGGCTTGGAATATCAGTGTAATAACGAATATTATGAATTGTTGTATATGGAGGTATAAAAATATGAAGAATAGTGCAAGAGATTTGTTGGCTTCATATATCGATGCGCTGTATCCGATTATTTATATTAACCATTTTGACTTTAAGGTCATTGACGATATTGTTTCGGATATCGTAGACGGCAGAAAAGTTGTAGAATATAATAACGGCTTGGGCATCGTTGATTTTAAGACAAAATCTATGATGAAAGAATGTGATTTGTTTAATTTCTTAAAACTTGTGAAGGATGATGGTTATGAGCATTCACTGCTCATTGTTTTGAAGGACGTTCATAACCAATTAGATAGTCCGGAGATTGTTTCCATGCTGAAATATATTGCAGAGAGAAACTTATACAATGAAAGCTACAATGCATCAATTTTTATTGTGTCGAGTAAACTTTCCATCCCGGAAGAACTTGAGGATTTGATAACGGTGTTCGATATGCCGTTGCCAACGGTTATAGAAATCAAAAGTATCATGACGGAGTTTACTAAAGATTTGGATATCGATGTATCAGAGGATGTACTGAGTGAAATATCTTTGTCTTTCAAAGGATTAAATGAGTTTCAGATAAAGCAAATTTTAAATTTGGCATATCAGGATGGCGGCTGTCTGGATTTTGATGATAAGCAGTTGATTCTCAGTCAGAAGGAACAGCTGATAAAGAAAGCCGGACTATTAGAAATGATACCTGTTCACGAAACTATCGAGGACATCGGTGGTCTTGAAAATCTGAAAGAGTGGCTTTATAAAAAGGAATGTATTTTCAATCAGTTAGACAAGGCTATTAAATTCGGCGTAGATATACCAAAAGGAATCATGATAGTTGGTATGCCCGGATGCGGAAAAAGTTTGGCGGCAAAGGCAACAGCAAAGTTATTTGAGATTCCGTTGGTAAGGCTTGATGTTGGCCGTTTGTTGGGGAAATACATCGGTGAGTCCGAAGAAAACATGAGAAAGGCGCTGAAACTTTCAGAGGCAATCAGCCCTTGTGTTCTTTGGATCGATGAAATTGAGAAAGCCTTTTCCGGTGTAGGCGGTTCCGGTGGCGGCAGTGATGTGACGACACGCTTGTTCGGCCAGTTTTTAACTTGGATGCAGGAAAAAGAAAATACTGTTTTTATTGTAGCTACCGCAAATGATATCTCCAAAATTCCGCCTGAGTTTTTGAGAAAAGGCAGATTTGACGAGTTGTTCTATGTTGATTTTCCGAATGATGAAGAACGAAGAAAAATTATCGAGATTCATCTCAAAAAACGTAACAAGTGGAACAAGGAACTTGACATTATTTCCCTTGTGAAATTGACTGGCGGATATAATGGCGCCGATTTAGAAGCTATCGTTAAAGATGCGATTGAAAATTGCTTTATTGAGGGAAAAGAACATTTAACAACGGAAGATTTGAAAACGGCACAAAGAAATATCAAGTCAATTTCCAGTACGTTGGAAAAACGCATTAAGGAAATCAAAGAGGCCGTTAAGGATATGGATTTGAAACCGGCAAGTAATCCGGAAAATAAAATGGCAGCAAAACCAACTTCTAAAAGACCCGTTGGACAGGCAGGCGGTGCAGCAATAATGGGAAAAAGCATCGCCGGCATGGTAAATCCTGCGTTTTGGTTGAAAGGATAAGGTGCGAAATGGAAAAAGAACAAGAATTTTTTGAATCGGATTTTTCGGAAAGAGTCGTATCAGAAGAAGAAGCCCGTGGTGTTTCCAACATTCAAAGAGAATTTTTAGAAAGTTATGCTGCGTCAAAAGATAAGATGCCTGTCGAGGAGTGGCTCCCGCAGGAACTTCAAAAACAGCTTCCTGAGAGAACATCCGATGAAATACAAGAAATGAGTACCGAGATTATTGCTTCGCTTAAAGTGACGGAGGAAATGAAGGCATCTCAACAGAAGGCTATCGCATCGGGCAGAAGCAAAGAGAGTTGGTTTGCATCCACCGTGCTGCAATCAACATCACAGATGTCGGCACAGGAAAGCGCAAAGTATTTGCAGAGCTTAGATGACGCTGTCAAAAATGCAAATGCTGCAATGCATGAAGCTATAACTACAAAAAACAGTGGATACACTATTCCAAGCCGCAATCCTAATTTGGATGGATTTATTGCAGAGCAGCATCATGTGAATTCCTTCAACATGGATGCGGCAGCAAAAGGAAGCGGTCTGCGGGCGGAAGTACAGCCGCTGAAACCGGGTGAAACATATTCTAAAAATGGTTTTGATGTAATTATCAAGGACGCCAATGGCAATAGAATACATCAGTATCAAGTGAAATATGGAGCTACAGCGGAAGATACCATTCGTATGCTGAAGGCCGGAAATTATAATAACCAGATAATTGTGGTGCCGGCAGAACAAGTTGAGGCGGTACAAAAAGCATTTCCGAATAAGACGGTTACTTCGACTATTGGTGTTGGAAATGTAAAGAGTAAGCCTCTGACAAAAGAGCAGGCGAAAAAACTGCAGGAACAGGCACAAAAGGGTAACTTTATGGATGCCGATTGGAACGACTATGTTGCGAAAGACATAGCGATTGGAATCGGTAAACAGACAGGGTATGCTTGTCTGCAGGGCGCTGCTGTTGGTGCAGGAATGGCTCTTGCAACAAAGGTTTGGAACGGAGATCCTATTGACGGAGAAGAAATAGTAGAAACCGCCATTATTTCAGGTGCAGATTTTGGCGTAAAAACAGCAACGGCGGGGGCGTTGAAAGCCGCATCGGAAAAAGGGATTCTAAAAGTTATACCTAAAGGAACTAAAGGCAGCACGTTTGCTAATATTGCATTCGTAGCAATTGAAAATGTCAAGGTTTTAGGTAAGGTTGCAGCCGGAGAGTTGACCGCTAAAGAAGGCATTGAGGTTATGCAGCAGACAACAGCTGCTTGCGTGGTAGGGCTTGCAGCATCTGCAAAAGGAGCTGGAATTGGCACATCTATCGGTTTGGCCTTGGCACCTGTCTTGGGACCTGTAGGAATTGCTGTTGGCGGTTTCATCGGCAGTACAGTCGGATATATGGCTGGTTCAAAATTTGGGCAGGCTGTTGTGAAGGGCTGTCATAAAGTGCGTGAAAAGGCCGTTGAGATTGTAAAATCAGTTGGCAGTGTAGTAGTCGATGGTATCAAATCTCTTGCACGAGGCGTTGCGAGTCTGTTTGGATTCTGATTAGATCAGCTAAGGCGGCAGGGGGATTGTTGGAATTGCCACTTTGAACGGATTTAAATCTTCAGGAGCATCGAAGCTGATAAAACGGCTGCTTGATAGTAAAGTGATTATTCCTGTAAGCGGACATGGAAAAGGGGTGAAAATCTGAGAGGATCAGATTAGTAAGATATGAGCTTGATCTATAGAAAAGCAGGAATGGAAGACATAGACATACTGGTAAAAACAAGAATAGAGGTACTGCGGGCGGCAAATGGTTTAAGTGATGAGACGAATATGGAGTTTGTGGAAGAACAGTCACGTGAATATTATGAAGAGTCCCTGCGGTCGGAAACACATGCGGCATATCTTGTTTTTGATGAAGAAAAATTTGTCGGTGCCGGAGGCATCAGCTTTTTTCGGGTGATGCCGACCTATCATAATCCGACGGGCCGGAAAGCTTATATTATGAATATGTACACAGTTCCGAAATATAGGAGAAAAGGCGCAGCATATCATACGCTGGAACTTTTGATAGAGGAAGCAAAGAAAAGGAACATAAGTTATATATCGCTGGAGGCGACCGACATGGGCCGGCCTTTGTATGAGCGGTATGGATTTGAGAAAATGAATGATGAGATGATCCTGCCGCAGGAATGCCTGAAAAATGGAGATATATGAATATCATCTGCATAAGAGAATCGGGGGCAGCTTTGCTGATTCTGTATCTATACCTTTATTTACATCCCTTCCGCCTTCATTCCCGTGTACAGCTGGTAGTATTTCCCTTTCTCTGCTATCAGCTCATCATGGCTGCCGCGCTCAATGATTCGTCCCTGTTCCAACACCATAATGCAGTCGCTGTTTCGGACGGTGCTGAGTCTGTGGGCAATGACGAAGGTGGTGCGTCCCTTCATCAGGGAGTCCATGCCCCGCTGCACAAGCATCTCGGTTCTCGTATCGATGCTGGAGGTTGCCTCGTCTAAGATCAGCACCGGCGGGTCTGCGACGGCGGCTCTGGCGATGGCTAAAAGCTGCCTCTGTCCCTGAGAAAGGTTTGCGCCGTCGCCGGTGAGAAGAGTCCGGTAGCCGTTTGGCAGCCTTTTGATAAAGCCGTGGGCGTTGGCAAGTTTTGCCGCGGCGATGCACTCCTCGTCGGTGGCATCCAGTTTTCCATAGCGAATGTTTTCCATCACCGTGCCGGTGAACAGGTGGGTATCCTGCAGCACGATGCCGAGGGATCTGCGCAGGTCGGCCTTCTTGATCTTGTTGATATTGATGCCGTCATAGCGGATCTTGCCGTCCTGAATATCGTAGAAACGGTTGATCAGGTTGGTGATCGTCGTCTTGCCCGCTCCGGTGCTGCCCACGAAAGCGATCTTCTGCCCCGGCGTCGCAAACATTTTGATATTGTGCAGCACGATCTTATCGTCGGTGTAGCCGAAGTCCACATCGTCAAAGACCACATCGCCGGTCAGTTCCGTGTAGGTGACGGTGCCGTCGGCCTGATGGGGATGTTTCCATGCCCACATACCGGTGCGTTCTTTGCATTCCTCGATGTGGCCGTCCGGATCCTTCTTGGCTCGGACAAGAGTCACATAGCCTTCGTCTACCTCCGGCATTTCGTCCATCAGCTTAAAAATACGATCGGCGCCGGCTAAAGCCATCACAACGGAGTTTAACTGTTGGCTGACCTGAGCGATAGGCTGGTTGAAATTCCTGTTGAGGGTGAGGAAAGAGACCAACGTGCCGATGGTCAGTCCCATATTGCCGTTTAGGGCAAGCAGCGCGCCTGCTATGGCACAGACCACATAGCTGACATGGCCGAGCTGAGCGCTTAAAGGCATCAGGATATTGGCAAATTTGTTGGCGTTGTTGGCGGAGTCTCTAAGACTGTTGTTGAGTTTCCTGAATTCGTCAAGACTCTCCTCCTCGTGACAAAAGACCTTGACCACTTTCTGGCCTTCCATCATCTCTTCGATATAACCGTTGACCTTACCGATATCCTGCTGCTGCGCCATAAAGTATCGGCCGGACAGGGAGGCCACGTTGCGCGTCACAAGCATCATCACAGCCACCATAAACAGCGTGATAAGGGTGAGCGGAATATTCAGATAGATCATGCTGATCAGCACGCTGACTAAGGTGATCGCACTGGCGGCAAGCTGAGGTAGGCTTACGCCGATCAGCTGCCTGAGGGTATCTACATCGTTGGTGTAGACCGACATAATGTCGCCGTGGGGGTGGGTGTCAAAATATTTGACAGGCAGGGACTCCATTTTCGTAAATAAAGTGACACGAATGTCATGCAAAGCCCCCTGACTGACTCTTACCATGATCTGGTTGTAGGCCCAGGAACATAGAATACCGATGATGTATATACATGTCATCTTCATCAGCGCATTTTTCAGCGGACCGAAATCCGGCGAGGATACGCCGATCATCGGCGTGATGTAATCGTCGATCAATGTCTGGATAAACAGCGTTCCCTGAACAGTGGCCAGAGAGGAGCCGAGAATACAGATCAGCACGATAATGATCGGGAAAGCATATTTTCCCATCAGGAATTTTGTGAGGCGCTTCAGTAAAAGCCCCGGATTTTCCAGTTTGGGTCTTGGCCCGTGGCCGCCCCGTCCTCCGGGGCCGTGGACTGTTTTTGCATGTGCCATTACAGAGTGCCTCCTTTCTGGTCGAAATCACCGCCGCCCTTTGTCTGGCTCTCGTAAACCTCGCGGTAGATTGCGTTATTTTGCAGCAGATTTTCATGGGTGTCAAAGCCGTCTATCACGCCGTCCTCCAGAACAATGATGCGGTCCGCATCCTGAATGCTGGAAATCCTTTGGGCGATGATAAACTTGGTGGTGTCCGGTATCTCTTCGCGGAAGGCCTTGCGGATGCGGGCATCCGTAGCCGTATCCACGGCGGAAGTCGAATCATCCAGAACAAGTATTTTCGGTTTCTTTAACAGAGCGCGGGCGATGCAGAGACGCTGCTTTTGGCCGCCGGACACGTTGGTGCCGCCCTGCTCGATGTATGTCTCGTATTTATCGGGAAACTGCTCGATGAATTCATCGGCGCAGGCCAGCTTGCAGACTCGGACGCAGTCTTCAAAGGAAGCGTTTTCGTCACCCCAGCGCAGGTTTTCCAGAATCGTGCCCGAAAACAGGACATTTTTTTGAAGCACCACTGCCACTTCGTTTCTTAGGGTATCCAAATCGTACTCCCGGACATCCCGTCCGCCCACTTTGACGCACCCTTGGGACACGTCGTAAAGTCTGCTGATCAGGTTGACGAGACTGGATTTTGCGGAGCCGGTGCCGCCGATGATACCGATGGTCTCACCGGGGTGTACATGCAGGTGAACGTCGGTCAACACAAATTCGGCGGAAGAATCCTGCCGGTCTGCGGCGGGGGTTTCGGAAGGATCCGCTTTATCAGCCCTCTGCTTCTTTCCGGTATATTTCTTCATTTTAGGATAGGAGAAATATACATGCTCAAAATCCACGCTGCCGTCCGCAACTGTCGTCAGAGCGTTTTCGGGGCTCACAAGGTCCGGTTTTTCGTTTAATACCTCAACGACACGTCTGGCGCTTGCCGCAGCCAACGTAAGCATGACAAAGATCATGGAGAGCATCATCAGGCTCATCAAAATGGACATCACATAGGAAAACAGGGTGGTCAGTTCTCCGGTGGTGAGGCTTCCGGCGGTTATCATCCGGGCCGCAAGCCAAGACAGCGACAACATACAGGAATAGACTGCAAGCATCATTACGGGGCCGTTGTTGGCCACAACGGACTCCGCTCTCACGAACATCTTATAGATGCCGCCCGCCGCTGCTTTGAACTTTTCGTTTTCATGATCTTCCCGCACAAAAGCTTTGACAACACGGATCGCGGAAACGTTTTCCTGAATGCTGGCATTTAGGTCATCGTATTTCTCAAAGACTTCGTTGAAATATTTCATGGCCTTAGAGATGATGAAACCCAGCAAAACAACAAGGATCAACAGCGCTGCAACAAAGACCATGCTCAGTCTGGCGCTGATGGAAAAAGCCATCACCAGAGAAAAGATCAGCATGAGCGGCGCTCTAAAACACATACGGATAACCATCTGGTATGCGTTCTGCAGGTTGGTCACATCCGTGGTGAGTCTGGTGATCAGACCGGCCGTGCTGAATTTATCGATATTGGAGAAAGAAAATTTTTGGATGTTGGTGTACATGGCGTCCCGCACATTGCAGGCAAAACCGGAAGACGCCTGTGCGGCGTATTTGCCGGCCAGTATCCCGAATATCAGACCTAAGAGGGCGAGGAGGAGCATATACGCGCCGTAGCGCAGAATATCATGCAGGCTCCCGGCCTGTATCCCTCTGTCGATCAGCAGTCCCATTGTTTTAGGAAGCAGAATATCCACAACCACTTCCAACGCCATGAAAAAGGGCGTTAGAAGAGAAGGGAGCTTATATTGCTTCACCTGTGCAGCTAATGTTTTGATCATAATGTCGCCTCGTTTCTGTTTTGAATCACAATAAGCATAGTAAATTTGTGTCAGGTATATGCAGACAAAAAGAAAATGTGAACTATTTGATTTTTGGCAATTGTTGACATTTTAACACCATTTTGTGATAAATCAATGAACAAAAGATAAAAAAATTATTGATTTTTTAAGAAATGCTAGACGGACAATTGTTTTTGCAGCACGTCCAGATCCTCGCCTCGAAGGTTATTCAGAATAGCCTGCTGAATACGGGTCTTCACGGTGGAGGCGATCTCATTTGTGTTCATATTCATGTATTCGCTGTAGTACAGGGGGGGAAGAAAATGAACTTCCGTCTCTATGGCGCCGAGATGGATCCCTTTTTCGCCAAATACTTTCCATGAATTGATAATGGCCACGGGAACAATGGGTGCCTTCGCTTTTTGGGCGCACTTAAAAGAGCCGCCTTTGAATTCGCAGACCATATTGCGGTTATCGGTGTAGCCGCCCTCCGGAAAGATCAGAAAATTTTTGTGGTCTTCTTTGAGTTCGCGGGCGATTTCTTTCATGATTTTCAGACCCTGTCTCATATCGTCGAGGACAAGGCGTTTGCTCTCCAAAAGGTCAAGGAACTGCGCGGTCAGCATTACATGGGAACGGGCCTCGTCCATCACGATGCTGAGGGGACGTTCATGGGCATCCACAATGCCCAGGGCATCGTATTTTCCCTGATGATTGGAATATAAAACATAGCCGTTTTTTTCCGGCAGATTTTCAAGACCGCAGGCTTTGGTCGTAACTTTTCCGGTGTGCTGCATCGTATGAACGACCCACTTGGCGTAATCATAGCGCTCCTCAAGCGTATATCTGGCGGGGCGGTTTGCCTTGTAGCGCATAGTAGGTATTACATAAAAAGCGCGCCAACAGTTTAAAAGAATCACATAAAAAAATCGAAACATGTTTGAATCTCTCCCTAAGAAGATAGTATAATGAAAAAAGTGAGATTTGTCAAAGATAGGAAATATGTGGTATACTTCCCCTGTAAGAAAATGGGGTAAAACGAAATGGGAGGGCGTCGGATGGAACAACAAAATAACCGTATCGGGAATAAATATATCCTTGCGTTAGATCAGGGGACGACAAGTTCCCGCTGCATTTTATTTGATAAAAAAGGCAATATCTGCAGCATGGCCCAGAAGGAGTTTACACAGTATTATCCGAAACCGGGCTGGGTGGAGCATGATCCGATGGAAATATGGTCCTCGCAGCTGGCGGTAGCCACGGAAGCTATGGCGAGGCTTGGGGTGAAGGCGGCGGACGTGGAAGCCATCGGCATTACGAACCAGAGGGAGACGACGATCGTCTGGGATAAGGAGACGGGGCTTCCGGTCTATCATGCTATCGTGTGGCAGTGCCGTCGGACGGCGGACAGGATAGGGGAGCTGGTGAAGGAAGGGATCGACAAGACCGTGCGGGAAAAAACGGGTCTGATACCGGATGCCTACTTTGCCGCCAGCAAGATAGAGTGGATTCTGGAACATGTGGAAGGGGCGAGGGAAAAAGCGGAGGCAGGGAAGCTGCTGTTCGGAACGGTGGATACATGGCTGATCTGGCAGCTGACGAAGGGAAGCGTCCATGTGACGGATTACACGAATGCCTCTCGGACGATGTTATTTAATATCCGTACCCTCACATGGGACGAAGAATTGCTCGAGCTGTTCCGTATTCCGAAAAGCATGCTGCCGGAGGTGAAACCTTCCAGTTGTATATATGGCTATACGGACGAACATTTGATGGGAGAGAGGATTCCCATTGCGGGCGCCGCGGGCGACCAGCAGGCGGCGCTGTTCGGTCAGTGCTGTTTTGAGGAGGGCGACGTAAAAAATACATACGGAACTGGCAGCTTTATTCTGATGAACACAGGGAAAAAGCCGATCGCCTCAAAGAACGGGCTGTTGACGACCATTGCGGCCGGCGGCGGAGAAGAGGCAGAGTATGCCCTGGAGGGAAGCGTTTTTGTGGCCGGAGCGTTGATCCAGTGGCTGCGGGATGAACTGCGGCTGCTGCGCAGTGCGGCGGACTCGGAAGCCTACGCGAAAAAAGTGGAAGATACCGCCGGAATGTACATTGTGCCCGCTTTTACAGGGTTGGGAGCGCCCTACTGGAATTCCTATGCGAGAGGCACGGTGGTGGGCCTCACAAGGGGCTGCGGTAAAGAGCACTTTATCCGCGCGGCGTTGGAGGCGATCGCCTATCAGTCGGCGGACGTGATGCGCGCGATGGAGGAGGATGCGGGCGTGCGCCTGAAGAGCCTGAAAGTGGACGGCGGCGCCAGCGCGAATGATTTCCTGATGAAGTTTCAGGCGGATATTCTGGATACGGAGGTGGTCAGGCCGGAGTGTATTGAGACCACGGCGCTGGGGGCGGCGTATCTGGCGGGGCTGGCTACAGGTTACTGGAAAAGCAAAGAAGAGATCAGGGAAAACTGGCAGCAGGGGATGCGTTTTATGCCAAACATGGAGGCGGACAGACGGGAGAACTTGCTGAAAGGCTGGAAAAAGGCTGTGGAATGCGCGTTGTTTCAGGCCGAGTGACACACATAAAAGGCGAAAGCGGGGAATATAATATGCTGGTACAAAAATATAAAGATATGTTGGGAAACAAATCAGTGATTCGAACTCTTTCGGAGTTTGCGGCGGCGAGGGGGAAGGAGATAGGTTATGAGAACGTGTTTGACTACAGTCTGGGAAACCCTTCCGTTCCCGTTCCGGGAGAGTTTACGGAGGCGATGATCAGACTGCTTCAGGAAAAAGATTCCGCGGAGCTGCACGGCTACAGTCCCAGCCTCGGCATATATTCCGTGAGAGAAAAGATCGCGGAATCTTTGAAAAGCCGGTTTGGGCTGCCATATAAAGCGGAACATATTTTTCCCACTTCCGGGGCGGCGGGAGCTATCGCCCACGCGGTGCGGTGCGTGTCTGAACCTGGGGATGAAATACTGACGTTTGCGCCCTACTTTCCGGAGTATGGCCCTTATGTCAACCTGACCGGGGCGGAATTAAAAGTGGTCCCTGCAGACAGGGAGAAGTTTCAGATCAATTTTGAGGTGTTTTGCCAAATGATCTCCGAAAAGACGGCTGCGGTGCTGATCAACACGCCGAACAATCCTTCCGGTGCGGTATATTCCGAGGAGACGCTTAAAAAGCTGGCGGAGGTGCTTTGGGAAAAATCTAAGGAGTACGGACAAAAGATTTACCTGATCTCAGACGAACCCTACCGTGAGATCATTTTCGGAGGGATAAAGGCGCCCTATGTGGCAAAGTATTATGCGGATACTTTAACTTGTTATTCGTTCTCAAAGTCTTTGTCCCTGCCGGGAGAACGTATCGGCTATGTGGCGGTAAATCCGGCGTGCGGGGAGGCGGAAACTATTGTGCAGATGTGCGCGCAGATTTCCAGAGGCATCGGCCATAACTGTCCGTCCTCCATTATACAGCTTGCGGTGGCGGAGACTATCGAACTGACTTCGGATCTCTCGGTCTACGAGACAAATATGAACATTTTGCACAGGGAACTGACGGATCTGGGTTTTGTCTGCACAAGGCCGGGGGGAACATTCTATATTTTCCCGAAAGCGTTGGAGGAGGATGCCGTGGCATTCTGCAATAAAGCGCTGCAGTATGATCTGGTACTGGTGCCGGGCGACGGTTTCGGATGTCCGGGCTTTTTCCGTATGGCGTACTGTATTGACACGGAAAAAGTGGAGAGATCTCTGCCGGCACTCAGAAAATTCGTGGAGAGCGAATATAGATAATTGTAAAAACAAACGGGAATTTCAACCGGTTCGGAAGCCCTATTTTTTACGGATGTGAAAGGAGTAATAACAACATGTTGGATATTTTAAAAGCCGTCCTTTTCGGCATAGTGGAAGGTATTACAGAGTGGCTGCCCATCAGCAGCACAGGCCACATGATCTTAGTGGAAGAATTTGTGAAGATGAACGTATCGGAAGAATTCTGGAGCCTGTTTTTGGTGGTGATCCAGTTGGGCGCCATAATGGCGGTGGTACTGTTATTCTGGAACAAGATATGGCCTTTTGGCAGAAAGAAAAAAAGCGGCAGATTCTATGTGAAGACGGACATTATCATGCTGTGGTTCAAGATACTTGCAGCCTGCGTGCCTGCGGCAATTGTCGGGATACTGTTTGATGATAAGCTGGATGAACTTTTTTATCATCCGTGGTGTGTGGCCATTGCGCTGATCGTGTTCGGCATAGCATTTATCATCATAGAAAACAGAAATAAAAACAGTACGCCGAAGATCACCGCGCTTAAGGATATCACGTTTCAGACAGCTGCGTTAATAGGCTTATTCCAGCTGATCGCGGCAGTTTTTCCGGGGACGTCCCGCTCCGGTGCGACTATCGTGGGAGCGCTTTTGATCGGCGTTTCAAGAACTGTGGCGGCGGAATTTACGTTCTTTTTGGCAATTCCGGTGATGTTCGGGGCGAGCCTGTTGAAAGTTGTAAAGTTTGGGCTTGCGTTCACAGGAACCGAACTGGTTTTGCTGGTGGTTGGTATGGTTGTGGCATTTTTAGTGTCGATGTCCGTGATCCGCTTTTTGATGGGGTATATCAGGAAACATGATTTCAAGGTGTTCGGATATTACCGAATTGCCCTCGGAGCGGTTGTTTTACTGTATTTTGCGTTAAAATAAAGTTGACAAAATATGGATGCGGGTATAGAATCAGAACGGTGTGGAAATTTGAGAGGCGGCTTACGGCGCGCGCCGGCCACGGGGCCGTTGCAGTAAAAGACGGAAAGGGCGCAGGAATGAGGTAGATTATGGAAGAGAAGAAACGGACGACAGCAGGGGAAAAAAAGACAGCATTGAAAGAGACAGCAAAAGAGACAGCAAAAGATACAGTTAAAAAAGTTGAGAAAGCGGCGGCTAAGGTAGAAAAGGCAGTGGAGCCCGCCGTAAAAAAGGTGGAGGAAAAAGCGGCGCCGGCTGCACAGGCAGTGAAGAAAGAGACAACAAAGGCAGCAGCAAAAGCGAAAACAGCGGTAAAGAAGACCGCTGCAAAAGCGGGGACAGCAAAGAGAGGCCCGAAGAAAGAAGCAGAAGCGATTGTCAGCGTGCAGTTTTCCGGCAAGTCTTACACGACTCAGGAACTTGTAGCGATCGCGAAAGACGTATGGAAATACGATCTGAAGCAGAAAGCTTCCGATTTCAAGAGCGTAGAGCTCTATGTAAAGCCCGAGGAGAATCAGGCTTACTATGTAATCAACGGCGAGTATACAGGAAGCTTCTTTATCTAAATCGAAAGAACAGAAAATGTAATTTCGGAGTAAAATCAAACTGACAGGGTATCATAAGAATGAAATGAAAAGTGTAAGTTGTTCCATTTGGAGTGGAGCGCTTACACTTTTTCGTTTCCCGAAACCTTGTCGGGGCTCTCTGTTTCGGGAAATGCGGGGGACAGAAATAATTGCTCCGCAAATAAAAGCGTGCTACAATAAATACAGAATTTTAAAGAGTTTTAGGTATAAAAAGGGGAGGTCTGACCGGAGAGGAGTCACATGAGTTTATATCGCATTATGCTGGTGGACGATGAGGAGGAAGTGCGTAAGGCAATGATCCGCCAGATGGATTGGGGAAAACTGGGTTTTTCAGTAGTGGGTGATGCCGAAAACGGCGAGGATGCACTGGAAAAAGTGGAGCAGTTAGAGCCGGATGTCATTATGACGGATATCCGTATGCCCTATATGGACGGACTGACGCTGGTGGCGAAGATTCGCGAGAAGTATCCTTTCATGAAGATCCTTATTTTTTCCGGCTATGATGATTTTGAATATGCAAAACAGGCGATCAAGTTCAAGGTGACGGAATATATTCTGAAACCGATCAACGGGGAGGAATTGTCGGAGATATTAAAAAGGGTGAAAGTCAGTCTGGATGAAGAAATTGAACAGCGGCGCAATATTGATATCCTGCAGGAGCGTTACGAGAACAGTCTGCCGGTGCTGCGAGAGGTGTTTTTGAACGATCTGGTGAGTCGGGCAGCGGATGCGTCGGATGTCTTGCCGAAGTTTAGGGAGTACGGCATCGACCTGTTGGAGGCAAAAAAATGGTTTGCGGCTGTTATACATGTGGAGCGTATGGAACAGACGGAGGAACAGGAACTGTCCAGACATCAGGAATTGATTCCCATTTCTGTGCAGGCGCTGGTAGAAGATCATCTGAGAGCCTATGGCCGTTTTGTTGTTTTTAATTCAGCGGAAGGGATCACGGTGATCGCCGCGGCGGAGGGGGATCATTCGGAGACCGGGCTGATCAACCAGTTTAATGATATATGCAAGGAGAGCAGACGTATGCTGGGAATTACCATTACCATCGGAGTGGGACACAGCTGCGACAGCTTTCAGGAGATCGGCCATTCCTATCAAACCGCTGTGGACGCGTTGGGGTACCGGGCTATCGTGGGCAGCGGCAGAACGATTTACATCAACGATGTGGAGCCCGTAAGCCGGGGAAAACTGCAGTTTGAGGCGAAGGAGGAGGCGGAGCTGACCACAGCCATCAAATTCGGCGATGGGGAACAGATCGGCGGTATACTGAGAGAATTGACGGCCAGAATGGACGACGCCAAAGTCCATGCCGATCAATATCAAGTCTATATGTTGACTATTGTAAACTGTCTGATCAGATTGATGCAGCAGTATGATCTGAGATTTGGGGAGATGTTTGAATCGGAGGAGCACTATGCGGATATCATGAAGCGGATCTGCCGCAGAGAGAGTTTCGCGGAAGAGATGATTCCCGTGGCCTGCCGCATGAATGAGGCGTTAAATCAGGCCAGAGACAACACCACAAGAAAGGCAATCGTGGAGGCGAAAGCCTACATTCAGGAAAATTATGCGGATCCGGATCTCTCCGTGGATATGATCTGCAAACATCTGCGTATGAGTCCCGCCTATTTCTCCACGGTATTTAAAAAGGAGACCGGACAGGCCTATGTGAATTATCTGACGGAGGTGCGGCTTCAGAAGGCGGAGGAGCTTTTGAAGGAGACCGATGATAAAACTTATGAGATCGCTCAGAAAATAGGTTATCAGGAACAGAATTATTTCAGTTATGTTTTCAAGAAGCGATACGGAGTGTCGCCCACAAAATACAGGGGAACCAGAGGAAATGGGTAAGCGGACATGGGCCGGAGTATTTAAAAAAGTGAGTATCCGGTATACGATATTTATATATTTCACGATCAGCGCGCTGGTAGCGATGCTGCTTGGCGGAGTGGCGCTCTATGTGCAGATGTCCAGACAGGTGGCCACTGTGGTGCAGGAGGAAAGTCAGGCGGTGTTAAGTCAGGTGAGCCGCTCGGTGGATTCCTACCTCAGAACGATCATGAAACTGTCCGACAGCCTGTATTACGGCGCGATCAAAAATGCGGATTTGTCGGCGGAATCCGTGAAGGATCAGATTACGCTTTTGTACGACAACAACAAAGACAGTATAGCAAATATCGCCCTTTTATCGAAGGACGGTGAGTTGCTCGAGGCGGTGCCGGCAGCCCGCTTGAAGACAGAGTTAAATGTGACGCAGGAGGAGTGGTTCGGCAATACGTTGGAGCGGACGGACAACCTGCATTTTACCACGCCTCATGTGCAGTATATTTTCGACGGCAGCGAGCAGCAGTACAGATGGGTGATCACGCTGACCAGAGCGGTGGAGATCACCCACGGTACTTCCACGCAGCAGGGGATCCTGCTGATCGATATCCGTTATAACAGTTTGCGGCAGATGCTTGAAGATATTTCTCCGGGCAATCAGGGATATCTCTATATGATAAGCAGCGACGGAGAGCTCATCTACCATCCGAAGATGCAGTTGATCGAGACCGGACAGATGCAGGAAAACATTTCCGCAGCCACAGGCTATCGGGACGGCAGTTATAAAGAGGTGTACAGGGGCGAAAATCGGAATGTCAGCGTGAAGTCGGTAGGATACACAGGGTGGAAGCTTTTAAGTGTGACGCCGGAGAAAGGGCTGTCCCTCAGTAATCTGAAAATGCGTCTTTTCGTGGTGTTTGTGACGGCGGCGTTTTTGTTCGTGCTTGTGCTGATCAATGCCTTTATTTCATCCCGCATCACCAACCCGATCAAAGAACTGGAAAAGTCGGTGAACGCCATAGAAGCCGGTGAACTCGATACGGAGGTGTATATCGGCGGTTCCTATGAGGTGCAGCATCTTGGGCGCTCCATCGGAGACATGGCGAAGCGGATCAAAAAACTCATGCAGGATATCGTGGCGGAGCACGAATCCAAACGGAAGAGAGAGTTTGACACGCTTCAGTCTCAGATCAACCCTCATTTTCTTTATAATACCCTTGACATTATCGTGTGGATGATTGAAAACGAAAGGAAGCAGGAGGCGGTCAAGGTGGTGACGGCTCTGGCCAGATTTTTCCGGATCAGTTTGAGCAAGGGAAAGAGTATTATTACCGTCCGCGATGAACTGGAACATGTGCGAAATTATCTGACGATCCAGCAGATGCGCTTTAAAAATAAATTTGTTTATGAAATCAGGACGGAGGGGGATGCGATGGGACTTTCGTGTCTGAAACTGATGCTGCAGCCCCTTGTGGAAAACGCTATTTATCACGGCATGGAATTTATGGACGGGGACGGTCTGATAGAGATCGAGGTAAAAAAAGAGGGGGAGGATCTGTGGATCTCAGTGCGCGACAACGGGCTTGGGATGACAAAAGAGCAGGTGGAAAATCTTCTCAGTGAAAAACCCCATGTATCTTCCAAACGGGGATCCGGCATCGGCGTTAAAAACGTGAATGAGCGGATCAGATTATATTTTGGGGAGGCTTACGGACTTGTCATTGAATCCGAGCCGGACGAGGGATGCGTGATCCGCTGTCATTTACCTGTAAAAGAGTATGCGGAGCCTATGGAGAACAAATAGGTATGATAGGAAGAAAAAGCAAAGTATTCATATTTTTGTATCTGATATTTCTGGTGGTACTGTTTTTAATGTGTTCCACGGATCTGATCATCAGAGAGCCGGAGAAAGAGATTTATAAAGTGGCGGTGATCATCGAGGACGTGCGGGACGATAACTACGGTAATTTCAGAAAGGGGATGGATCAGGCGGCCATAGAATTAAACGCGGACGTTCGCTTTATTACACTCTATGAGGAAAAACCGAATGCCGAGGGGCAGATGGAACTGATAGACAGAGAGGGGCAGGATGGCGTTGACGGGCTGATCGTGGCGCCGGTGGATGAGCGGAGGATGACAGAGGCCTTGCAGGAAAATCGGGTTACGCTCCCCGCCGTGATCCTCGGGACTGAGCCTGTTAAAGAAACGGAGACAGGGAGCATCACCATTGATTATCGGGAGATGGGCAGAGGGCTGGCGGAAAAGATAAAAGAGCGGGCGCCCGAGGGATCTACTGTGCTGCTTGTGGAGGGCGCCTGCAAAATAAGCGGTGCGGAAAGCGGTTTTCTGACAGGCGCAGCCGAGGTTTTAGAGGAGAATGGATATCGCTGTAACTTTGAGAGGCCGGAGAGTGAGGAGACCTATCGGGAGATGTTAGAGGGACTGCCGGAACAAGGATGCGTACTTGTGGCTGGAAGTCCGGAAACCTTGACGGAGATCGCCGGCTTTTTGGAGGAGGATGCGGAGGGATGCGACAGGATAGCCGGGGTATACGGCAGGGGAAACACTCCGTCCATTCTGAATGATCTGGACAGCGGCCTGATCACGGGACTGTGTGTGACCGATGAATTCAGCAGAGGCTATTTCAGTGTACTCATGGCGGTCAAGGAGCTGGAAAAAGCCGGTGATACAAAATCAATGGTGATGGACTCCTACTATATAGAAAAGAAAGATCTGAGGGAACCGAAATATGAGAAAATGCTATTTCCTGTGGAATAAAAGAAGAAAAGGGCTGTGGCCGGCAGCGCTGTGTTTGGCGGCAGCATGCCTTTTTCTGACGGCCTGCAGCGGTCCTGCGGAAGAGGAGGAGAAAAAATCTATCCGCATCGGCGTCAGCTTGTACCGTGGGGATGATACTTTTATCAACAACATCCGCAGTGAACTGGAAGCGAATGCTAAAAAATACGAACAGGAGAAGGGGATCAAGGTAACGCTGGATATTCAGGATGCCAAAGGCAGCCAGAATACGCAGAACAGTCAGGTGGAGCGGTTCATATCGCTGGGCTGCGATGTGCTGTGTATCAATCCTGTGGACCGCATGGATGCATCGGTGATCATCGATAAGGCCATGACAGCCGAAGTGCCGGTGGTGTTTTTTAACAGACAGCCGGTGGAGGAGGACATGAACCGCTGGGATAAGCTTTACTATATCGGAGTGGATGCAAAAGAGACGGCGGTCCTTCAAGGGCAGATGGTGGTGGATTTTTACAAAAAACAGCCCTCGGAGATCGACTTGAACGGCGACGGAGTAGTCAACTATGTGTTGCTTGAGGGGGAGAGCAGCCATCAGGATTCTTTGATCCGCACGGAGTGGTCGATCAAAACCTTAAAAAACGGGGGCGTACCGATTGAAAAGATCACGGGAGGCATCGCTAACTGGGAGCGCAGTCAGGCTTCGGCCCTGATGGAACAGTGGCTTGGCGAGTATCCGGACACCATTGAACTGGTGGTCAGCAATAACGATGATATGGCCCTCGGGGCTATAGACGCACTGGAGAGAGCCGGGGTAAGCGGTGTGAATGTGGTGGGAACGGACGGAACGATCCCGGGGATCGAGGCTGTAGAGAGCGGCAAGCTGCTTGGCACAGTCTCGGCAAACAAGGAGATCTATGGCAGCGCGATGCTGGAGATTGCGGCAAGCTGCGCTCTGGGAGAAGCGCTTCCGGAAGAATATCCGCTTATGGACGGCACATATTATTGGCCGCCGCAGGAGATATTGATGCGGCCGGAAAAGGACTGACTGTCTCTAAAATCGAAAAAATTTATAGAGAATCAAAGAAAATCTTATTGATAATTGTTAGAAATTACTCTATAATGGGTTCATGAGTGGTCATAATATACAAAGAGATGAATCATCCGGCGTATAGATATGGCGCTCAAATAAAAAAATGCTCAAAAGAGCAAAGAAATGGGAGGAATAAACATGAAGAAAAGAATTGCGTTATTGTTAGTTGCCGCAATGACAGCTGCTACTCTGGTAGCTTGCGGTAACAGCGCAGAGGATGCTCCGGCAGCTGCTCCTGCAGAGGAGACAGAAGCACCGGCAGAAGAGACAGAGGCTCCGGCGGAAGAGACAGAAGCTTCTGCAGAGGAAGGTTCCGTAGCAGTATTCTATTATACATACGGTGATACCTATATCTCCAGCGTGCGTTCTGCACTTGACGCTGCACTTGACGCTGCAGGCGTTGCTTATCAGGATTACGACAGCAACAACAGCCAGACAACCCAGACAGAGCAGATCGACACAGCTATCGCTCAGGGCGCAAAGGTTCTGGTAGTAAATCAGGTTGACACCGGTTCCGATGATACCACAAAGAACATCATCGAGAAGGCACAGGCAAAAGACATTCCGGTTATCTTCTTTAACCGTTCCGTAAGCGAAGACGTAGTAAGCGCTTATGACAAAGCTGTATTCGTAGGTACAGACTACGAAATGGCAGGTCACATGCAGGGCGAGATGGTTGGTAATTATCTGGTTGAGAACTTTGATACTGTTGACTTGAACGGTGACGGCGTGATCTCTTATGTAATGTTCAAAGGTCAGGAAGGCAACGCGGAAGCTGACGCTCGTACACAGTACGGCGTGGAAGATGCAAACAAAGTTCTGAAAGATGCAGGCAAGGAAGAGCTTTCTTTCTATGACAGCAGCAACAGCAACAAGTACCTTGTAGATCAGGCCGGCGCATGGAGTGCAGCAGCAGCTACAGAGTATCTTCAGACAGCTATGTCTCAGTACAGCGAAGCAAACAACAACATGATCGAACTTGTTATCGCTAACAACGACGAGATGGCTATCGGTTCTATCACAGCTCTGCAGAACGCAGGTTACAACAAAGAAGGCGCTACAGTTATTCCGGTATTCGGCGTAGACGCTACAGACGCTGCAAAAGATGCAATCGCTGCAGGAAGCATGATCGGTACGATCAAGCAGGATGCGGAAGGTATGGCAAATACTATCGCTCAGATCGCTCAGAATTTCCAGGGCGGCGCAGACAAATTTGCTGATGTTGCTTCTGATAACGTTGTGGGAACATGGCGTGTAAATATTCCTTACGCTACATACACAGGCGAATAAGGAACAGAATCTTCCGACCAAAAGTCAGAAATTTTGTGGCCGCATGTGATATGTGCGGCCATAGAAAGAGAGTCCGGCTTTGCCGGGCTCTTTTATAAATGAGCGGGCAGCAGCCTGCTTTGTAAAAATAAGCTTTTAAAACGGAGGTGAGATGATTTGGAAAAACAGACAGCATCGTCTGACAACAAAAATGTGCTCCTGAGAATGGAGGGCATCTGCAAAGAGTTTCCCGGGGTAAAGGCGCTTGATAATGTAAATCTTACCGTAAAAGCCGGTACGGTACATGCGCTGATGGGGGAAAACGGAGCAGGAAAGTCCACGCTGATGAAATGCCTGTTCGGTGTGTACAACAAAGACAGCGGCCATATTTATCTGGAGGGGAATGAGATCAACTTTAAGACATCCAAGGAAGCTCTGGAAAACGGCGTTGCCATGGTACATCAGGAATTGAATCAGGCGTTGAAGAGAAACGTGATGGACAACATGTGGCTGGGGAGATTTCCGAAGATTTCAAAGTGGTGTCCGCTCACCAGTGAAAAGAAAATGTACGAGGCCACCGAGAAAGTTTTTGAGGAGCTGGAAGTCCATGTAGATCCCAAGATGGTTATGAGCAGGATGCCTGTGTCACAGCGCCAGATGGTGGAGATTGCAAAGGCGGTATCTTTTAACTCCAAGGTGATCGTTTTTGACGAGCCCACATCCTCTCTGACAGAGGAAGAGGTTGAGCATCTGTTCCGGATTATCAATATGCTCAGAGACCGGGGATGCGGTATCATCTATATTTCTCATAAGATGGAGGAGATCCTGCGGATATCCGATGAAGTTACGATCATGCGAGACGGGCAGTGGGTAGCTACGCGTCCCGCTAAGGAACTGACCATGAATGAGATCATCCGCCTGATGGTAGGCCGTGAGCTGACTAACCGCTATCCGGAGAAGGATAATAAAGTCGGAGAACCTATTTTGCAGGTGAAAAATCTGACGGCGCAGTATTCCCTGCTGAAAGACGTTTCCTTCGAGGCGAAGGCGGGAGAGGTTCTCGGCGTGGCAGGTCTTGACGGTTCCGGGCGGACAGAACTTCTGGAAAATATTTTCGGCATTGCGACCAGAAAAGAAGGGGAGATTTATCTGCACGGTAAGCGGATGATGAACCGGAATGCAAGAGAGTCGCTGGCGAACAAATTCGCTATGCTGACGGAGGAGCGGCGTGCCACAGGTATTTTCGGAATCCGTGATATTCAGGCGAATACGACGATATCCAGTCTTCCGAAATATAGGAGGGGACCTTTCCTCAGCGATAAATTGATGAGCGAGTCGACGGAGTGGGGAATCAATGCGATGAGAACGAAGACTCCAAGTCAGAAAACGCAGATCAGATCCTTATCGGGCGGTAACCAGCAGAAGGTTATTCTCGCAAGATGGCTGCTGACGGATCCGGAGGTACTTCTTTTAGACGAGCCTACAAGGGGTATCGACGTAGGCGCAAAGTACGAGATCTATCAGTTGATTCTGGATCTGGCAAAACAGGGGAAAACGATCATTATGGTTTCCTCGGAAATGCCGGAATTGCTGGGAGTATGCGACAGGATTCTGGTAATGTCCGGCGGACGTCTCTCCGGGGAAGTCGGCGCGAAGGAGACCTCGCAGGAAGAAATCATGACATTGGCCGCAAGATACGCGTAAGGAGGGAGAGAAATTGGCTGAAAATAAGTTAAAAGCAAAAGAACAGGCTTTCAAGGAGCTTTCCTCGAAAGATAAAACGAAAAAGATAACGGACCTGCTGCTTAACAATGCGATGTATATCATTATTGTGCTGGCTGTTATCTACATATCTATAAAGGTACCCGCATTTTTGAAGCTTCCCTCTATCGTGAACGTTATCTCACTGACAGCGGCGAAGCTGCCGATAGCGCTGGGCATAGGCGGCTGTATCGTACTGACAGGTACGGATATTTCCGCCGGCCGTGTAGTTGGTTTGACGGCGTGTATTTCAGCATCTCTGCTGACAACGACTTTTAAAGTATTCCCGGATATGGCAAGCGCTCCGCCAATCATTGTGGTGCTTCTTGTGATTCTTGTGGCGGGCGGACTTGTGGGTCTTGTAAACGGCTTCAGCGTGGCGAAGTTTAAACTGCATCCGTTTATCGTGACGCTGTCCACGCAGCTTATCGTGTACGGTATCATTCTGATGTATTTGATGAAGGGAACAAATAACGGACAGACCCTCAGCGGCCTGACAGACGGATACCGGAATCTGATTACGGGTACGTTATTCAGTATTCCCACTGCGACGGGCAATGTGGCGGTGCCGAAGTATGTTCTTTACAGTATTATATTGGTAATCCTTATGTGGGTGATCTGGAACAAGACTACCTTCGGCAAGAATATGTTTGCGGTAGGTTCCAACGAGGAAGCGGCGAACGTATCCGGCGTTAATGTATCGAGAACGATCATCATGGTGTTTGTTTTGGCAGGTATGATGTATGCGTTGACAGGTTTCCTTGACGGTGCGCGTATCGCTTCCGCAAATGCGAATACCGGTCTGAACTACGAGTGTGACGCAATTGCGGCCTGCGTTATCGGCGGCGTATCTTTCGTAGGCGGTATCGGACGTATCAGCGGAATCGTTGTGGGCGTTCTGCTTCTGCAGATCATCTTTACAGGACTTAACTTCTTAGCGGTTGACGCAAATATGCTTTATATCATCAAAGGTCTGATTATCCTGATCGCCTGCGCAATCGATATGCGGAAATATCTTGTAAAGAAATAAGGACATAAAGGGATAGTTTATGGAAGAATCAAAACAGCAGCCTGAGCAGCAGACCAGACAGCTGCGGGGGCTTTACAGCAAGGTAAAGATCTCTGTCAGGACACTGAATATCATTATTGTGGTGCTTGTGGCGCTGCTGATCGGTTGTATGGCTTTTGGCATATCAAAGGGAGGGTTTCGAGTTTCCTTTGATACGCAGGGCGGAACCCCGGTGGAAATGCAAAGCGGCATCATGTACGGAGAGAAGATGGAGCCGCCGGAGATCCCCACAAGGGAGGGGTTTGAGTTTGACGGTTGGTATTCGGATCCGGAGGGAACAATGGTTTTTGATACAGAATCAGATCCGGTGACCGAATCCATAACGCTGTATGCAAAGTGGAAAGAAAAATAAAAGAATGACAACAGGGTGTGCTTCCGGCTGACGGGAGGATGCCCTGTTGTTTTTTAGCCAACAGCTACTGGCAGTTTAGATATATTTTAGAAATAATTTTGGAAAAAGCGATTGACATGAAGAGGGCTAAGTGATATTTTATGTTAAGAAGATATTAGCACTCTATTTAAATGAGTGCTAACAAAAGAAAGCTGAGAGACAGCATTCTTGGGAGTATCTGAAGAAAAGATGGGGAAAATAAGATGGGAGGAATAGCAGGTATGGATTTAGACGACAGAAAATTAAAAATTCTGCAGGCCGTTATTCGCAACTATCTTGAGACCGGGGAACCGGTCGGGAGCAGAACGATCTCGAAATATACTGATCTCAATTTGAGTTCGGCCACGATTCGCAATGAGATGGCGGATTTGGAGGAACTGGGATATATTTTGCAGCCCCACACTTCGGCGGGACGCATTCCTTCGGATAAAGGGTATCGCCTTTACGTGGATAGGATGATGCTCGAGAAGGAAAAAGAAGTGGAAGAGATGAAGAGCATGCTTTTAGAAAAGGAAGATAAGATGGAGCATCTCTTAAAGCAGGTGGCGCGGGTACTTGCAAATAATACAAACTACGCCACGCTGATCTCCGCTCCGTCGGTGCATCACAATAAGGTAAAGTTCATTCAGCTTTCCAGAGTGGATGAGAGGCAGCTTCTGGCCGTCATTGTCGTGGAGGGAAACATGATCCGCAACAATATTCTGGAGACGGAGGAAGCTTTAGACGACGAGACGATCTTAAAACTCAACATGCTGCTCAATACGAATCTGAACGGGCTCTCGATAGATGAGATCAATCTCGGAATGATTGCGGCGATGAAGCAGAAGGCGGGGATCCACAGCGAGATCGTGAGCGATGTGATCGATGCGGTGGCGGAGGCGATCCGGGCGGATGAGGATCTTCAGATCTATAGCAGCGGCGTAAACAATATCTTTAAATATCCGGAACTTTCGGACGGACAGAGAGCCAGTGAGATCATCTCCACTTTTGAGGAGAAGAAACAGCTCACGGAACTGGTACAGGGAACGCTGACGGATGAAAACAACACGGGCATTCAGGTCTATATCGGAGAAGAAACTCCGGTGGCGAATATGAAAGACTGCAGCGTAGTGACCGCAACTTACGAACTCGGCTCCGGTATGAAGGGGACGATAGGCGTGATCGGGCCGAAGCGGATGGATTACGAAAAAGTGGTGGATGCATTGAAGATAATGAAAAAGCAGATGGATCAACTGTATGATATATAGAAAGGAATGAGGATCGTGGCGGAAAAGGAAAAAGATATGGCGGTTTCAGCGGAAGAACTGGAAAAGACATCAGGAGAACCGGAGAACGGACCGGAGGAGACAGAAACGGAGATTTCGGAAGAGACGGAATGCCGGAAGGAGGCGGAAGCGCCGGAGCAGGAAAAAGAACCGGAACAGGAAAAGCCCGGAAAGGAAAAGAGGGCTTTCGGCAGAAAGAACAAAGAGGATAAGAAGACAGAGGCGCTTACCGAAAAGATTACGGAACTGGAAGATAAGGTAAAGAGACAGCTTGCGGAATTTGAGAACTTCAGGAATCGGACGGAGAAAGAAAAAACAGCGATGTTTGAGGTAGGCGCAAAGAGCGTGATCGAAAAGATACTTCCTGTTGTAGATAATTTTGAGAGAGGGATCCAAGGGCTGTCCGAAGAAGAAAAGGAAGCGCCTTTTGCCTCCGGCATGCAGATGGTTTACAAGCAGCTTTTGACGGAACTTGAAAGTCTTGGCGTGAAGCCTATCGAGGCGGTGGGGAAGGAGTTTGATCCGAATCTTCACAATGCGGTGATGCAGGTGGAAAGCGAAGAGTATGAGTCCGGGATCGTGGCGCAGGAGATGATGAAGGGCTACACCTACAGAGAAAGCGTGGTAAGGCACAGCATGGTAGGAGTTGTAAGCTGACACCGGAAGAAAATGCAGAAAAGTTTCACGGTGCCATTCACAATACAAACAATAAATATTTCATATATTTTAGGAGGAGAAACATTATGAGCAAAATAATCGGTATTGACTTAGGTACGACAAATAGCTGCGTAGCAGTGATGGAAGGTGGTAAGCCCACCGTTATCGCCAACACGGAAGGCGCCAGAACAACACCCTCTGTTGTGGCATTCACGAAGACAGGAGAGAGATTGGTGGGCGAGCCGGCAAAACGTCAGGCTGTGACGAACGCTGACAACACGATTTCATCCATCAAGAGGGATATGGGTACGGATCAAAAGAGAAGTATCGGCGATAAGAGATATTCCCCTCAGGAGATCTCTGCGATGATCCTGCAGAAGCTGAAAGCGGACGCTGAGAGCTATCTGGGTGAGAGTGTTTCCGAGGCTGTTATCACGGTGCCTGCATACTTCAATGATGCCCAGAGACAGGCGACCAAGGACGCAGGCAAGATCGCAGGTCTGGAAGTGAAGCGTATCATCAATGAGCCTACGGCGGCGGCTCTTGCATACGGTCTGGACAACGAAAAAGAGCAGAAGATCATGGTGTACGATTTAGGCGGCGGTACGTTCGACGTTTCGATTATTGAGATCGGCGACGGCGTTATTGAAGTGCTTGCGACAAACGGCGATACCCGCTTGGGCGGCGATGACTTCGACCAGAAGATCACCGACTATATGATCAGCGAATTTAAGAAAGCGGAAGGCGTGGATCTCTCCAACGATAAGATGGCGCTGCAGAGACTGAAAGAGGCTGCTGAAAAAGCGAAAAAAGAGCTCTCCTCCGCGACAACTACAAATATCAACCTGCCTTTCATCACCGCGACAGCGGAAGGCCCGAAGCATTTTGACATGAACCTGACAAGGGCGAAATTCGATGAGCTGACACATGACCTCGTGGAGAGAACGGCGATCCCGGTTCAGAACGCTATGAAAGACGCAGGACTCACCAATGCCGATCTGGGCAAGGTACTGTTGGTCGGCGGTTCCACAAGGATCCCGGCGGTACAGGATAAAGTAAGACAGCTGACAGGAAAAGATCCGAACAAATCCTTAAATCCGGATGAGTGCGTAGCTATCGGCGCATCCGTGCAGGGCGGCAAACTGGCAGGAGACGCAGGCGCAGGTGATATCCTGCTGCTGGATGTGACACCTCTGTCATTGTCTATCGAGACTATGGGCGGTGTCGCAACCAGACTGATCGAGAGAAATACAACGATCCCGACCAAGAAGAGTCAGGTGTTCTCCACGGCCGCAGATAATCAGACAGCAGTAGACATCAATGTACTGCAGGGGGAGAGACAGTTTGCGAAAGACAACAAATCTCTCGGCCAGTTCAGACTGGATGGCATTCCGCCCGCAATGCGCGGCGTACCGCAGATCGAGGTTACCTTCGACATCGATGCCAACGGTATCGTGAACGTATCCGCAAAAGATCTGGGAACAGGCAAGGAACAGCACATCACGATCACAGCGGGCTCCAACATGTCTGACGACGACATCGACAGAGCGGTAAAAGAAGCGGCTGAGTTTGAGGCGCAGGATAAGAAAAGAAAAGAAGCTATCGACACAAGAAACGATGCTGACGCTTTCGTATTCCAGACAGAGAAGGCTCTCGGCGAAGTGGGCGACAAGATAGACGCTTCCCAGAAAGCGACCGTGGAGGACGATATCAAAGCGGTGAAGGATATTCTGGAGAGGACAAAAGATCAGACGGACATTTCCGACAGCGATTTAGATGCGCTGAAGGCGGCGAAAGAAAAACTGATGAACGATGCTCAGGCGCTGTTCACGAAGATGTATGAGAGCATGCAGGGAGCACAGGGCGCGCAGGCGGGCCCGGACATGAGCGGCTTCGCCGGTCAGGCTGACGCGGGCCAGACAGATGCAGGCAGCGCACCGCAGGACGACGTAGTGGACGGAGATTTCAGAGAAGTATAAAAACCGGATAGAGGAAGCGACATGGCTGAACAGAAAAGAGATTATTATGAGGTGCTTGGCGTCGAGAAGAATGCGGACGACGCAGCTTTGAAAAAGGCATATAGAACGTTGGCAAAAAAATATCACCCGGATATGAATCCGGGTGATGCCGAGGCGGAAAAGAGATTCAAGGAGGCATCGGAAGCCTATGCGGTACTCAGCGATCCCGAAAAGCGGCGGCAGTATGACCAGTTTGGGCATGCGGCCTTTGACGGAGCCGGGGGAGCCGGAGGCTTTGATTTCAGCGGTATGGACTTTTCCGATATTTTCGGCGATATTTTTGGAGATCTGTTTGGCGGAGGCAGAGGCAGGCGCGCCAATAACGGACCGATGCAGGGAGCGAACATCCGTACATCGGTGCGTATCAGTTTTGACGAGGCGGTTTTCGGCTGTACAAAAGAGCTTGAGCTGAGCGTAAAAGAAGAGTGTAAGACCTGCCGCGGCAGCGGTGCGAAGCCCGGAACAAGCCCTGAGACCTGTTCGAAATGCGGCGGTAAAGGGCAGGTTGTCATGACTTCCCAGTCTTTCTTCGGAACGGTCAGAAATATCCAGACTTGTCCGGATTGCCGCGGCACGGGAAAGATCATCAAGGAGAGATGTCAGGATTGCCACGGATCCGGCTATGTACCGATGCGGAAGAAATTCGCAATGGATATCCCGGCGGGCATCGACAACGGACAGTGCATCCGTAAGACGGGGCTCGGAGAACCCGGTACAAACGGCGGCCCCAGAGGAGATGTTCTGGTGGAAGTGGTGGTGGGGCGTCACCCCATTTTCAGACGTCAGGATTACAATATATTTTCCACGGTGCCCGTATCTTATGCGGTGGCGGCGCTGGGCGGAGAAGTGCTGGTGGATACGGTGGACGGCAGAGTTGCCTATGAAGTGAAACCGGGAACCCAGACGGATACAAAAGTGCGCCTGAAAGGGAAAGGCGTGCCCACGCTGCGGAACAAGGAAGTGCGGGGAGATCACTATGTGACGCTGGTGATCCAGACGCCGGAGAAACTTTCCGCAGAGGCGAAAGAACTGCTTAGAAAGTTCGACGAACTGACGGGAGATTCCCTGAATGCGGCGAGCAGGGCAGGAGAGGAAAAGCAGGCCGAAAACAGCGGCGGAAGGCGGAAGAAGAGAAAGCTGTTTTAGGAACTGTTACAGAAATAAAAAAGGCTGCGGTATGAGAGGAAATGTCCTCATGCCGCAGCCTTTTGGCTTTTTTGCCGTATTATGATTACATCACTCCAGATTTAGTTTTCTGCTGTTGATATAAATACATATCCCGTACAGCAAGACGAGAAAGATCAGTGTTATGACAAGGGTGCCGTTTAGAACGGTCTTCATAAAAGAAGCTGCCTCCCCGTCCAGAAGAGAGAAAAGGTCGTATCCGCTTATTATCATAAAGGCGCCGCTGACGATTTGACTTATCATCTTGAAGGCAAAAGCGGCAAGAATACTGTATGCGGTGCGGTTTTTCCTAAAAAGCTGCCCGACTGCCATGCTGGCCGCGATCCAGAGAACGCACAGGAGAATGTTGAGAACGGATATCAGGGCGGAGTAAGAGAGAAAATATCCGCCGGATATCCCGAATATCTCATAGGAGCTTTGGGAAAAGTCACGCCACACAATATTGCTGAAGGCGTGGAAAAATTCGCCGCCGCTGCCGCCCTGCAGCAGCGCCAGAACGGAGAAGACCGACAATACGGTGGAGACAAGCATCCAGAGGGATATGACCAGAATCTTCGTGCCAAAGGAAGCGGCAGGAGAGACCGGCAAAGTATGCGTCAGGTATCCCTGTGCAGAGTACATGGTTTTATGATAATGGTGAATAAGATAAATAAAATCCACGCAATAAATAGCGACGATGGCTATCACATAAAGAATCAGCATGGTGGTGCTTAAAACGGCGGCAAAAGTATTTTCCGAAGTAAGTCCCCGGTCCATGCGGTACAAGGCGACAGAGGCCATGAGGGTGAAGACGGCAAGGACTCCATAAGTCATAAACATTGTTTTTGCCGTGTGTTTGAATTCGTATTTGATCAGTTTTCCTAACATTTGAATACCTCCCTGAACAAAGAGTCAATAGATTTCTGGTGCTGCATGCGGATATCATCGACTGACGCCTGCAGGCAGATCTCTCCTTCTTTGATAAATATTACCTGATCCAGAATCGTCTCGATATCGGATATCAGATGGGTGGAAACTAAAATAGAAGCCTCCGGATCGTAGTTTGACAAAATTGTCTGCAATATATAATCTCTTGCGGCGGGATCCACGCCGGCGATAGGTTCATCCAGCACATAGAGTTCGGCCCGCCTGCTCATCACAAGGATAAGCTGTACTTTTTCTTTTGTCCCTTTGGACATCGTTTTCAGTCTGTCTTCCGGACTGATCTGCAGGGATTCCAACATCCCGTAAGCCCGCTTGGGTTCAAAATCGGCGTAGAAAGCGGTGAAATAATCGATCACATCTTTTACCTTGTTGTTCATATTCAGATAGGTCTGGTCCGGCAGGTAGGAGATGACCTTCTTGCTTTCGATTCCCACCGGCTTATTTTTTACACTGAGTTCGCCGGATGTGGGAGTGAGCAGTCCGTTCAACAGTTTGATAAACGTAGTCTTTCCGCTGCCGTTCGGGCCTAAAAGGCCGATGATGTGGCCGCTCTCTATTTCCAGATTGACGCGGTTTAAGGCGGGTTTTTTGCCGTAGGTTTTCGTCAGATCTTTACAGGTTACCAAAGTGCTCATACTGTTTCCTCCTTCAAAGATTCTTTTAACAGCGTGAGCGTCTCCTGAGTGGAAAAGCCGAGCTGCTGCATGCTGTTTAAAAATTGTGAGATGGCGTCCAAAGCCATTTCTTCTTTTAACTGACTGATCATAGCCATATCCTCCGTGATAAATCTTCCGTTGGTGCGTTTCGTATAGACGAGCCCTTCCCGTTCCAGTTCAGAGAAAGCTCTTTGCATCGTGTTTGGATTTACTGCCGCTTCGCCTGCCAGATCCCTGACGGAAGGCAGCTTATCGCCGGGCTTGTAAATGCCGGTGACGATATCCCGTTTCAGCTTTTCCATGATCTGGATAAAGACGGGACGATCACTTGTCAGGTGCCATTCCTGTTTTGGGGTTTCAATAGTCTGGGTATTTTCCAATGTTATGATACTCCTTTCCGCGCCTTTGCGCTAAATTTCAGCAAATACATTTTGTATTACTGTACTAACTGCATAATACAGTGATACAATCAAAGTGTCAAGAGGAAATTTAAAATTTTTATTTATTTCGGCAGGCGGCTTCTTTTTGACGGACATATGTGGTATTCTGGACAGAGGAAATTACAGAGGGCAGATCTTTGCCGGACAAAAGGTGGCTGTGCTCCGGAGAGGAGCTGTGGGGAGGAGCGTTATGAAGTGGAAAAAGTTTAAAATAAAAACAATTACGGAAGCGGAAGATGTGATCATCAGCACGCTGTATGATATCGGTCTGGAAGGGGCGCAGATAGAGGATAAAGTTCCCCTTACGGCCCTTGAGAAGGAGCAGATGTTTGTGGATATCATGCCGGAGTCGGAGGCGGACGACGGTGTGGCTTATCTCAGTTTTTTTGTGGAGGAAGGGCCCGACGGGAGAGTGATCGTGCCGAGGACGCAGGCTGCGGAGGAGATGGCCGCCGCAGACGGGACGGGCGATATCGAGATATTGACGGATGCTTTTGGTGCGGAAAAAGTATATGTCGGGGAAGAGGAGATTTTAGGCCGCGTGGAAGAGGAACTGGAAGGTCTGCGGCAGTTTATGGATATCGGCGACGGAACGGTGGCCATGGACGAGACGGAGGATATCGACTGGATCAATAACTGGAAGCAGTATTTTCATCAGTTTTATATCGATGATCTGTTGGTGATTCCTTCCTGGGAGGAAGTGAAGCCGGAGGATGCGGACAAAAAGATCCTGCATATCGATCCCGGGACAGCTTTCGGGACAGGCATGCACGAGACGACGCAGCTTTGCATCAGACAGATCAAAAAATATCTGACGGATGAGAGCGTTTTGCTGGATGTGGGGACAGGCAGCGGTATTCTGGGCATTATTTCTCTGATGTACGGCGGCAAAAAAGTTGTGGGGACGGACTTAGATCCCTGCTCGGCGCCTGCGGTGGAGGAAAATCTGGAGATGAATCACATCCCTGCGGAGAAATTCGAGATGATGATCGGCAATATCATTACGGAGAAGGAAGTGCAGGACAAGGTTGGGTACGGCTGCTATGATATCGTAGCGGCCAACATACTGGCGGATGTGTTGGTGCCGCTGACACCGGTGATCGTGGACCGGTTGAAGCCGGGGGGTGTCTATATCACGTCGGGAATCATCGATGATAAGGAAGAAATTGTGAGAAAAGCGGTGGAGAGCGCCGGGCTCAAGATTTTGGAAGTGACGTATCAGGGCGAGTGGGTCAGCGTAACCGCCATGAAGCCATAGCATCTGTTTGGCGGCAGGCAGCAGAAGAAAGCGGGAGACATAGATGTATCAGTTTTTTACAGAACCCTCCGGGGTACAAGAAGGGCATGTCGTGATCACAGGCTCCGATGTCAATCACATAAAAAATGTGCTGCGGATGCGGGCCGGAGAAAAAATAGCTGCGGTCTGCGAGGCGGAAAACAGGAAATATTTGTGTGAAATTACGGAATTGAGAGAACATGATATTTTCTGCAGGATATTGTCGAGGGAAGAAAAGAACACAGAACTTCCGGCAAAGATATATCTCTTTCAGGGGCTTCCCAAAGGAGATAAAATGGAACTGATCCTGCAGAAAGCGGTGGAACTGGGCTGTTTTGAGATCATTCCGGTCATCTGCAGGAGATGCGTTGTGAAACTGGAAGAGAAAAAGCGCAAAAGCAAGGTGGAGCGCTGGCAGGCGATCGCGGAAGCGGCGGCAAAGCAGAGCGGGCGGGGGATCATCCCAAGTGTGCATGAAGTGACGACGTTTTCGGAGGCGCTGTCCTATGCAAATGACATGGATGTCAGATTGATACCCTATGAACGGGCGGCGGATATGGAGGAGACAAAGAAATATCTTGCCGGAGTGAGGGCAGGACAGAAGATCGCGGTTTTTATCGGGCCGGAGGGAGGTTTTGAGGAGGCGGAGATAGAGGAGGCCGAGAAAGCGGGGGTTATCCCGGTTACGCTGGGCAGGCGCATCCTGCGGACCGAGACGGCGGCGATCACGGTGACGGCATGGCTGATGTATTTGTTGGAGGAGGAAGATCAGTACCATTTTTCGACATGATACATACAATAGAATATAAGAAAAACGGCTGTATTCGGAAAAGCATCTGCGCAGTGCTTATCTGACAGATACAGAGGAAAAACAGGAGAAAGATTGAAATGGAAGCATATCTGGACAATTCAGCGACGACCCGCGTCTTTCCCGAAGTGGCGGAGCTTGTGACGAAACTGATGCTGGAAGATTACGGTAATCCCGCCAGCATGCACTTTAAAGGGATGCGGGCCGAACAGTATGTAAAGCGTGCAAAAGAACAGATCGCAAAAGTGTTAAAAGTAAACGAGAAAGAGATCATTTTTACCTCCGGCGGTACGGAGGCGGATAATCTGGCTCTGATCGGGGCGGCTATGGCGAACCGGAGAAGCGGCGCCCATCTGATCACTACAAGAATAGAACATCCGGCGGTACTTAAAACGATGGAATATCTGGAAGGGCAGGGATTTCGGGTGACCTATCTTCCGGTGGACAAAACCGGCAGAGTCCGTTTGGAAGATCTGCAAAAGAGTATCAGGCAGGACACGATTTTAGTGTCTGTTATGCATACAAACAATGAGGTCGGAGCGGTACAGCCCATCGCAGAACTGGGTGCCCTCATTAAAAGGATGAACCCGCGAACGCTGTTCCATGTGGATGCCGTGCAGGGATTCGGAAAATTCCGAATTTTCCCCAAAAGGATGAACATCGATCTGCTCACGGTGAGCGGACATAAGATCCACGGACCAAAGGGAGTCGGCTTTTTGTATGCGGGGGAGAAAGTGAAACTGCATCCCATCGTATTTGGCGGCGGCCAGCAGAACGGAATGCGTTCGGGTACCGAAAATGTGCCCGGCATCGCAGGGGTGGGACTGGCGTGTCAGAAAGTATATGAGAACCTTGAGAGAGATAATGAGAGGATGTACAGACTCAGGGAAATGCTGATAGAAGGCGTCTCCGATCTCGGAAATATACAGATAAACGGGTGTCCGGGCAGAGAGGGAGCGCCCCATGTGGTCAGCATATCTTTCAGAGGCATCCGGAGCGAAGTGCTGCTTCATGCGCTGGAGGACAGGGGGATCTGCGTTTCGGCAGGAAGCGCCTGTGCGGCGAGGCATCCGCGCCCCTCGGAGACGTTAAAAGCCATCGGTGTGGAACGCTCTCTCTTGGAATCTACACTGCGTTTCAGCCTTTCCCTCTTTACAACTGAGGAGGAAATAGTGTATACTTTGCACACGCTGCATGAAACCGTGCCGGTGCTGCGGCGGTATTCGCGCTATTAAACCGACAGCCATATGTATCGCAGATGGCTTTATGCTAATGATAAGCCGGATCATGATCCGGCATGAGAAAGGATAAAAGATGGAATTCAGAGCATTTCTGTTAAAGTATGCAGAGATCGGCATCAAGGGGCGGAACCGCTATCTGTTCGAGGACGCTCTTGTGGAACAGATCAAGTATGCCCTTAAACGCTGCGAGGGTGAATTTGCGGTCAGAAAGGAGCAGGGACGCATCTATGCGGATGTAGTCTCTGCTTACTACGACTATGATGAAGTGGTCGAAAATTTAAAGAGGGTGTTCGGTCTTTCCCATATCTGCCCGATGATCCAGCTTGAGGACGAGGGTTTTGAGAAGCTGGGCGAAGAGATCGTAAAATATATGGACGAGGCCTACGAGGACAAGGGTCTGACGTTTAAAGTGAACGCCCGCAGGGCGAGGAAAAATTACCCGAAATCCTCGATGGAGATCAACTGCGATCTCGGGGAGATTTTGCTGGAGGCATTTCCGGAGATGCAGGTGGACGTGCATAAACCGGACGTGATGTTAAACGTGGAGATCAGGGAGCACATATACGTGTATTCCATCGTGATTCCGGGGCCCGGCGGCATGCCTGTGGGAACGGCAGGAAAAGCGATGCTGCTGTTATCCGGCGGCATCGACTCTCCGGTGGCAGGTTACATGATCGCAAAACGCGGCGTGCAGATCGAGGCGGTCTATTTCCACGCGCCTCCTTACACCAGCGAGCGTGCAAAGCAAAAGGTGGTGGATCTGGCGAAGGCGGTATCGAAATATGCCGGCGAGATACGGCTGCACATTATCAATTTCACGGATATACAGATGTATATTTACGACAAGTGTCCCCATGATGAACTGACTATCATCATGCGCCGCTATATGATGCGGATCGCGGAACATCTGGCAAAAGAAGGCGGCTGCACAGGGCTGATAACAGGAGAATCCATCGGGCAGGTGGCATCCCAGACGATGAAATCCCTTCTTGTGACAAACGAGGTCTGTACGCTGCCGGTGTACCGTCCGCTGATCGCGTTTGATAAGTTGGATATCGTGGATATCGCGGAGAAGATCGATACCTATGAGACGTCGGTGCTGCCCTATGAGGACTGCTGTACGATTTTTGTGGCGAAACACCCTGTGACAAAACCGAATCTTCAGATCATCAAAAAGCATGAGACGCATTTGGACGAAAAGATAGACGAACTGCTGCAGAAAGCCTATGAGACGCAGGAGATCGTGACTGTCAGTGCGGTGTGAAAACTGTAAAGCGATGAAGAAAGCCGGAAACATAAGGTTCCGGCTTTACGGTATTTTTAAATTCTATGTATGAGTTGTTTTCGCGATGAGCAAAAAAGCGTTCTGTTATCCCAGCAGATAAGGCTGCAGTGCACTTAAAATATCATCCATCTCTTTTTCGGCATGGATATTCAGGTCGATAGGTTTGGACAGATCCAGAGAGAAAATGCCCATGATGGATTTTGCGTCGATCACATAACGACCGGAAACCAGATCAAACTCATTATCAAATTTCGTGATTTCATTTACGAAAGATTTTACTTTATCAATAGAATTTAAAGAAATTTTTACGGTTTTCATTCAGATACCCTCCTGTCTTAAATTTCGGCAGCCGCCTGATATATATGTTCTGTTCCCTTAGTCTACTTGCAGAGCAGAGAAAAGTCAATACCAAATTATTACGAAATTAAGGAATCATTATATGAAAAGTGTGGCACTGCATAACCTTGGCTGCAAAGTCAATTCCTATGAACTGGATGTCATAGGGCAAAAATTAAAAGAAAAGGGATTTTCCATTGTGCCTTTTGACGAAAAGGCCGATATCTATATGGTGAACACCTGCACCGTAACTAATATTGCGGACAGGAAAAGCAGACAGATGCTGCATCAGGCGAAAAAGAGGAACCCCGAAGCGGTGGTGGTGGCGATCGGGTGCTACGTCCAGACCGGCGGCGGGCAGGTTCTCGCCGATGAAGCGGTGGATCTGGTGATCGGCAACAACCGGAAAAAGGATGCCGTGGAAATTCTGGAGGAATATCTGGAAAAGCGCGGAGACAAAACCGCAGGGGGCAGGAGCATTGCGGATATCGGAACAGAAGATGTTTACGAGGAGATGCAGCTCAACTATACGACGGAGCATACGCGGGCTTACATTAAAATTCAGGACGGGTGCAACCAGTTCTGCTCTTACTGCATCATACCTTATGCAAGGGGCAGAGTCAGAAGCCGGAGAGAAGAGGATATTTTGCGGGAGGTGCGGGGACTGGCGGCGCAGGGATTTCGGGAGATCGTGCTGACAGGAATCCATATCAGTTCCTACGGCCTTGATTTTGACGGGATAAAAAATCCGGAGGTTGGCAAGCCTTTTCCCCATGAGCGGTTACTGCATCTGCTGCGGGAACTGGATCAGGTGGAAGAACTTGCGAGGATCCGTCTGGGATCGTTGGAACCCCGCATCATAACGCCTGCGTTTGCGGCGGGCCTAAAAGGAATCAGGAAACTGTGCCCTCATTTTCATCTTTCTCTGCAGAGCGGCTGCGATGAAACGCTTGCCCGCATGAATAGACATTACACTGCAGGGGAATACTTGGAAAAAGTGGAACTGCTTAGGGAGACTTTTGAAAATCCGGCAATCACCACGGATGTGATCGTGGGCTTTCCGGGGGAGACCGATGAGGAATTTGAACGGACGAAAACTTTTCTGGAGAAAGTAAACTTTTATGAAATGCACGTATTTCCGTATTCGAGACGGGAGAAAACACCGGCGGCGGCAAGAAAGGATCAGGTGTCTGAGAGCGTGAAGAAGGAGCGGAGCAGGATACTGCTCGCCCTTGCGGGGAAACAGTCGGCGGCCTTTCGGGAAAGTTACATAGGGAAAGAGGTCTGCGTACTTTTTGAGGAGACGAAAGAAGTGTGCGGCGTTTCCTGTCAGGTCGGTTATACCGAAGAGTATATCCGGGCGGCGAAAAAAACGAAAGAAAATCTCTCGGGAAAAACAGCAGAAGGCAGGCTGGCCGGCCATATAGAAGGAGATCTGTCATCAGGCGGAAAAGCCTCCGATAATATAATGTGGTTGGAATAGTTGATTTTAACGGTTTTTTGGAGTAAAATGAAAAGAGACTTCTGCGATAAGAAGGAAACAGGAGCGTAAAGGTACGACAGAGCAAGACAACAGGATAAAAGGTACGGAGCAATGGAAGATTTTGGGAATACAAGGTTTTTTACGGTAGAGGCAGAACAGGAGAACGGCACCAGGATCATTTTGGATACCGTGTACCATGCGCTGACGGAAAAAGGCTATAATCCGGTGAATCAGATCGTGGGTTATATTATGTCGGGAGACCCCACATACATCACAAACCATCAGGGGGCGAGGAGCCTGATCATGAAGGTGGAGCGGGATGAGCTGGTGGAAGAGCTGTTGGAGCAGTATATCAGAAGCAACAGATGGAGCTAGCGGAGGACATTATGCGGATCATGGGGTTGGACTTCGGTTCCAAAACGGTGGGCGTGGCCATAAGCGACCCGCTTCTTATTACAGCGCAGGGGATCACGACGATCCATCGCAAAGGAGAGAACAAGCTTCGGCAGACGTTAGCGCAGATCGAAACACTCATCGGTGAGTATGAAGTGGGGGAGATCGTGCTTGGCAACCCGAAACATATGAACGCCGAGGAGGGGGATCGCTCGCAGCTTGCGGCTGAGTTTAAAGAGATGCTTGAGAGGCGGACAGGGCTTCCCGTGAGGATGTGGGATGAGAGACTGACCACCGTGGCGGCCGAAAGGACGCTGATGGAGGCGAATGTACGCAGAGAACACCGAAAAGAGTATGTGGATAAGATAGCCGCAGTCCTTATCCTGCAGGGATATCTGGACTACAGAGCTATGGGCGGCGCAGAGGTATAGGGATGGATAAGATAACAATAGCGATAAGCGAAACAGAAAAAGCCGAATTTTACGTTCTGGAGCAGACAAAGATCGGCGGAACGGATTATATTTTAGTAACAGATATGGAAGACGGGGATGGAGACGCCCTGATTTTGAAAGATTTGTCCAAGCCGGAGGAGAAAGAGGGGCTGTATGAGATCGTGTCTGAGGAGAAGGAACTTCAGGCGGTGGCAGCTGTCTTTGAGACGTTGATGGATGATGTGACATTTGTGTCAGATGATGAGTAGTCTTCTCTCCGGACAGACAACATGGAGGGAATTTGATTGAGGAAAGAAAAGGAGAAAGAAACACTCGGGTTGAAGATCATCCCGTTGGGCGGGTTGGATGAGATCGGTATGAACATTACCGCCTTTGAATACGGGAACAGCATAATCGTAGTCGACTGCGGACTGTCCTTTCCGGATGACGACATGCTGGGTATAGATCTTGTGATACCGGATGTCACTTATTTAAAGGAAAATGCGGATAAAGTAAAAGGCTTTATCATTACCCACGGGCACGAAGATCATATCGGCGCGCTGCCCTATATTTTAAAGGATCTGCCGGCGCCTATCTATGCCACAAGGCTGACCATGGGCATCATCGACAGAAAGCTGGAGGAGCATGGGTTAAACGGCCGTATCAGACAAAAGGTCGTGAAGTTCGGGCAGACGATTACACTAGATAAATTTCGCATAGAATTTATTAAGACAAACCACAGCATTGTAGATGCGGCGGCGTTAGCGATCTATTCGCCGGCGGGTATCGTGGTGCATACCGGCGACTTTAAAGTGGATTATACGCCGGTGTTTGGTGATGCTATTGATCTGCAGCGTTTTGCAGAATTGGGCAAAAAGGGTGTGCTGGCATTGCTTTGCGACTCCACCAATGCGGAGAGACCGGGATTTTCCCCGTCGGAGAAAACCTTAGGCCCCACCTTTGACCAGATTTTCGAGGAACACAAGAATACAAGGCTGATTATCTCCACCTTTGCGTCCAATGTGGACAGAGTGCAGCAGATCATTAACTGCGCATATAGGGCCGGCAGAAAAGTTGCGGTGGAAGGCCGCAGTATGGTCAATATCATTGAGACGGCGACAAAGCTTGACTGCCTGCAAATTCCGGAGAATACGCTGATCGATATCGAGCAGCTGAAAGATTATCCGGAGGAGAAAACGGTGGTCATCGCCACCGGAAGTCAGGGAGAGAGCATGGCGGCCCTTAGCCGTATGGCGGGCAATAATCATAAAAAGCTGTCCATCGGGCCAAATGATACGGTGATCTTTTCTTCGCACCCGATTCCGGGCAATGAAAAAGCTGTCACAAAAGTGATCAACGACCTGTTAAGGAAAGGGGCGGATGTGATCTTTCAGGATGCGCCGCATGTCTCGGGACATGCCTGTCAGGAGGAGATCAAGCTGATCTACAATCTGGTGCAGCCCAGATATGCGATCCCGGTGCACGGCGAATATAAGCATTTAAAGGCAAATGCGAATCTGGCGGCGTCTCTCGGGATTCCGAAGGAGCGGATCATCATCCTCTCCAGCGGCGATGTGCTGGAACTGGACATGGAGCATGCGGAAGTGACGGGACAAGTGCCGGTGGGCGATATCATGGTGGACGGGTTGGGCGTCGGCGATGTGGGGAACGTCGTGCTGCGCGACAGACAGCATCTGGCGGAAAACGGCATTATCATTGTCGTGCTGGCGCTGGATCAGGCGTCAGGGCAGTTGGCGGCCGGACCCGACATCGTCTCCAGAGGATTTGTCTATGTGCGGGAGGCCGACGAATTGATAGATGAGGCGAGAGCCGTCGTGCAGTTTACGGTGGAGCGGTGTCTTGATAAAAACATTTTTGACTGGGGGAAATTGAAAAGCAGCATCAGGGATGAACTGACCGAGTTTATCTGGAAGAGGACAAAGCGCAGACCAATGATACTGCCGGTTATTATGAGCGTATAAGGATTGCGTACAGACAGCATAAGGAGTGTAAGACATGATAAGAAAAGACGCGAGAATCGGGGACAGCCTGAGAGAATTGATAAACAGTATAAAGGATTCTGATATCTATCACAGTTATGAGGAAGCCAGCGCGGCAGTCAGTCAGGTGCCGGGACTGCAGGAGCGGATCGATGAGTACCGAAGGAATAATTTTTTGATACAGCAGAACAACGAAGGGGAGGAGCTGTTGCAGAAGCTTGAACAGTTTGAACTGGATACGGCGGCGTTCCGTGCGGAGCCGCTTGTGGATAAATATCTGTGCGCGGAACGCGATTTTGTAAAATTGAAACAGGATATTGACAACCGGATGCTCTCAGAACTGGAATTTTCTATTCCAGCCGGATTTTAGGCGGCGTGGAGGAACCGGAAATAAGAGGTAACTATGAAGCAGTTTATTGTATCGATTGGAACGGCAGTAGTAAAAATAATAGTCTTTGTCCTGCTCATCCGTTTTGTGGTGGGGGCGGCGTCGGAGGCTTACGCTTTCGGATACCGCATTTTTTCCGAGGAGCCGGTGAGCAGCGAACCGGGCATCGTCTATACCGTGGAACTTTCGGAGGAGACGACGCCGAAACAGGTGGCGCAGGCGTTGGAGGATTACGGACTGATCCGGGATAAGGATCTGTTTTATGTGCAGTATCTGGTGTCTCCTCATAAGGGGGAACTGATGCCGGGAAATTATGAACTGAGCACGGCGATGACGGCGGAACAGATGCTGGAGATCATGTCCAGTTCTTATGAGGAAAAGGACGAGGAGAAAGATTGACGGCAGAGAGACAGACGGCCTTCATCCGTTCGCTGGATCAGGGCAACACAGCATTTTTGAACGAAATAGAGAGAGAAGCAAGGGAAGCGGGCGTACCCATTATCAAACCGGAAACACAGAGGCTTCTGCGGTTTTTTGTGCAGATGCGGAAACCTCTTACGATTCTGGAGATTGGATGTGCGGTCGGCTTTTCTGCGTTATTGATGAGTGAATACGGGCCGCCTGACTGTCATATAACAACCATCGAAAACTATGATAAACGGATCGTGAAGGCGAGGGAGAACTTCAGGCGGGCGGGGAGAGAGGAAAAGATCACACTGCTCGAAGGGGATGCGGCGGACATTCTGCCGAAGATCGAAAGGCCTTGCGATATGATATTTATGGACGCGGCGAAGGGACAGTACCTTTCGTTCCTGCCGGAAGTGATGCGGCTGCTTTCGGTCGGCGGGCTTTTGCTCTCCGACAACGTGTGGCAGGAGGGGGATATTCTGGAATCCCGCTATGCGGTGACAAGACGCGACCGAACGATCCACAGCCGGATGCGGGAGTATCTGTACCAGATCACTCACGACGAGCGGCTGGAGACGGTGATCCTGCCGGTGGGGGACGGTGTGGCGTCGTCTGTCAGAATATTATGATAATATTGCTCTGACGTGCAAAATATACGATCCAACGCAGGCACGCTTTCGCTGCGGTTCGACTGTAGCGGACACATAAGGCACCAAAATACGGTGCCTAAGTGCCGACAGTCTCACAGCACCTGCTTATGGATGCGTAAATTTGGCACGATTGATGCTATGATATGGCAAAAATTTTTAATTACCTGAGGACGTAAATGATATAGGAGGAGGGCAGAGCCCTATGAATAAGGCGGAACTTCTGATTCCGGCGGGAAGTCTGGAAGTGTTGAAAACGGCGGTGATCTTCGGCGCGGATGCAGTCTATATCGGCGGCGAGGCATTCAGCCTGCGCGCGAAAGCAAAAAATTTTTCTTTGGAGGAGATGGCCGAGGGGATCCGGTTTGCCCATGAGCGGGGCGTTAAAGTATATGTTACGGCGAACATTTTTGCCCATCACGCAGATATCGCGGAGGCGGAAAAGTATTTTCAGGAACTGCATCAGATGAAAGAGAAGCCGGACGCCCTGATCATTTCGGATCCGGGACTTTTTCTGACTGCGAGGGAAGTCTGTCCGGAGATCGAGATACATATTTCCACACAGGCAAACAATACAAACTATAAGACCTGCCTTTTCTGGCATAAGCAGGGGGCGACAAGGATCGTCTGTGCCAGAGAGCTGTCTTTTAATGAAATCAAAGAAATGAGGGAACACATTCCGGCACAGATGGAGATCGAAGCATTTGTGCACGGCGCCATGTGTATTTCCTATTCGGGGCGCTGTCTGTTAAGCAATTATATGACGGGACGGGATGCCAACAGAGGAGCCTGCACCCATCCCTGCCGTTTTAAGTACGCGGTGGTGGAGGAGAGCAGGCCGGGCGAGTACCTGCCCGTGTATGAGAACGAGCGGGGGACGTTTCTTTTTAACTCCGGGGATCTGTGCATGATAGAGTATATTCCGGAGCTGCTTGAGGCGGGGATAAACAGCCTGAAGATAGAGGGGCGCATGAAAGCTGCTCTGTATGTTGCGACGGTGGCAAGAACCTACCGAAAAGCCATCGATGACTACATGAAATCGGAGGAACTTTATCGAAATAACATGGAATGGTACCGTCAGGAGATCAGGAAATGCACCTATCGCCCCTTTACCACCGGTTTCTATTTCGGGAAACCGGGGAAAGAGTCTCAGATATACGACTCATCCACTTACCGGAGCGAAGCGGTCTATCTCGGTGTGGTAGAAGGAACGGATGAAAGGGGGTACGCCCGTCTCGAACAGAAGAACAAGTTTCATGTGGGGGACGCTGTCGAGATCATGAAGCCGGACGGCAGGAACATCCCGGCCATCGTGGAAGCTATGGAGGACGAGGCGGGAACCCCTATGGAAAGCTGTCCCCATGCGAGGCAGCGGTTTTCGGTGAAGCTGAGTGAAACACCAAAGCAGTACGATCTGCTGCGGAAAGCGGAGGAGACTGCGTGAGCGGTCAGACCAAGGAAGAACGGGGACTTTAAACGGAGGAACGGAAATGAGCGATATGATAAATGTGGAGGAGATGTTTGGTCAGAATGTATTTGACCTCGCAAAGATGAGGAGCCGTCTGCCTAAAAATGTGTTTAAAGAGGTAAAGCGCGTTATGGATCAGGGCGGAGAACTGTCCATGTCCGCGGCGAATGTGGTGGCGAAAGAGATGAAAGACTGGGCTGTGGAGCACGGAGCGACGCACTATTCGCACTGGTTTCAGCCGCTCACAGGCATCACTGCCGAAAAACACGACGCTTTCGTCTCCCATCCCGACGAGGACGGCAAGATGATCACGGAGTTTTCAGGGAAGGAGCTGATCAAAGGGGAGCCCGACGCATCTTCCTTTCCTTCAGGCGGCCTGCGGGCGACCTTTGAGGCGAGAGGATACACAGCTTGGGATATCACTTCCCCGGCTTTTTTGAAAGAGTCCGCCTGCGGGAAGATCCTTTGTATTCCCACGGCCTTTTGTTCTTACACAGGGGAGGCGCTGGATAAAAAGACGCCGCTTTTGCGTTCCATGGAAGCCCTCAGCACGCAGGCGCTGCGTATTGTCCGTCTCTTTGGCGATCAGGCGGCGACAAAGGTGACGGCCTGCGTGGGACCGGAACAGGAATATTTTCTGGTGGATAAGGATCTTTATTTACAGCGGGAGGATCTGATGTTTGCGGGCCGCACTCTGTTCGGAGCGCCGGCGCCCAAAGGGCAGGAGATGGAGGACCACTACTTCGGCGTCATCAAAGAGCGCGTGGGCGCCTATATGAAAGATTTGAACGAGGAACTGTGGAAACTGGGAGTGACCGCCAAGACGCAGCATAATGAGGTTGCGCCGGCACAGCATGAACTGGCTCCCGTCTATGCGACGGCGAACATAGCGGTGGACCACAACCAGCTTGTGATGGAGACGATGAAGCGGATTGCATACCATCATGATCTGCGGTGCCTGCTGCACGAGAAGCCCTATGCAGGCGTCAATGGTTCCGGTAAGCACAACAACTGGTCCATCAGCACGGACACGGGCGTAAACCTGCTTGATCCGGGGGATACGCCGAATAAGAATGTGAGATTTCTGCTGGTGTTGGCCTGCATCATGAAAGCGGTGGACATCCATGCGGATCTGCTGCGTCAGAGCGCCTCGGATGTGGGCAATGACCACAGACTGGGAGCGAACGAAGCGCCTCCCGCGATCATTTCGATGTTCCTCGGGGAGCAGTTGGAGGATGTTGTAAAACAGTTGATCGAGACCGGCGATGCGGCGAAATTAAAGGAAGGCGGGAAGCTGGAGACAGGGGTATCCACTCTGCCTGACTTTGAGAGGGATGCCACCGACAGAAACAGAACATCGCCCTTTGCCTTCACCGGCAACAAATTTGAGTTCCGTATGGTAGGTTCTGCAGATTCTATTGCCAGTCCCAACACGACCATGAATGCCATCGTTGCGGAGGCCTTCTGCGAGGCGGCGGACAGGCTGGAAGGGGCGCAGGATTTTGAGATGGCGGTACATGATCTGATCAAAGAATATATGACGAAGCATCAGCGCATCGTTTTCAATGGAAACGGCTATGCGGAGGAATGGGTGGAGGAAGCGGGGAGACGCGGACTGCCGAACATAAAATCCATGATCGAGGCGGCGAAGACGCTGACTACGGATAAAGCGGTGGAATTGTTTGAAAAATTCGGCATTTTCACGCGGGTGGAACTGGAATCCAGAGAGGAGATCATATACGAGACTTATGCGAAGACGATCAATATCGAGGCGCTGACGATGATCGAGATGGCGGGCAAGAAAATTATCCCGGCGGTGATGAAGTACAGCAGGGATCTGGCGGAAACCGTGAATGCGGTGAAAGCGGCAGGAGTGGATGCTTTGGTGCAGACAGAACTGTTAAAAACCGTATGCGCCAAACTGGCGGCGATGCAGGAGGCTCTTAGGAAGTTGGAGAAGGCGGAGGAGCAGGCGGGCGCCATAGAGGATGCCAAAGAACAGGCATTTTTCTATAAAGATGTGGTGAAAGGCGTGATGCGGGAACTGCGTGAACCGGCGGATGAACTGGAAATGATCGTGGATAAGGCGCTTTGGCCGATTCCTACATATGGAGAGCTGATGTTTGAGGTATAGAAGAAATAGGAAAGTGATCCGCCGTGATTTTGCGGCGGATATTCTTGATTTTTGTAAAATATTTGTTGCCTAAGGGCGCTTTTTCTGATAAAATATATTCCAATTAAGGTATTTCGGAATTTTATAGTTAAGTTTATTTGATAAGCAAACAATATCCTTTCGAATTATTTCGGGGGGTATTTTTTTTTACCACATATCTGTAAAGCTTTTCCGTATGACAATGCCATATGCTGTTTGAGAATGATTCCGAGTCAAAAAAGAAAAGATAAAAGTGCAGAAAATGATGCTAATTTTGCAAAGGGCTTCCATAAACCTAATTTTGTGATATAATGAAAATCAGAAGAATATTCAGAAAAAAGAAGACACATTAAAAAAAGGTGCGGTTATTTTGGGAAAAATAGGCAAATTTTCAAAAAATAACAGAGGATTTACACTGGTAGAGCTGATTGTGACCATAGCAGTCAGCGCTATTTTGCTGTCTGCATCCGTGGCAGGTATTATCGCGTGGGTGCATCATGCGGATTTTGTGCGCAATGAAAGCTATGCGGAGACGATCTATTATGCGGCGCAGGCTGAACTGACGAGATACCGCGGCAACGGCCAGCTGGCCGAACTGGATGCGCTCGTGCGGAGCGCAGGGGAAGACAAAGCGGATATCATGGGAAAAGTCCCGGTATATGACGTCACTGACGATCACAGAGCAGGGTTAGCAGGCGAGGGCAAAGCGGACGAATATAATGAACGCTATAAAGACAGACTGTATTACCTGAAAAAGGGCGAGGGGCCGGTGGGGGATGACAACCCGCTGGGGGGACTTCTGTCGGATTATATTTACGACGGCAGCATTATGGACGGCGCGGTCTGCGTAGAGTTTGATCCCTCTGACGGCACGGTCTATTCGGTTACATACAGCGATAGGAATACCGTCTTTACATACGGTGAGGCGGTGGAAGAAAAAGAGTTTTCCCTGCTGGACAGAACGAAGGGGGTGCGGGAAAAGAGCCGCGTGGGTTATTACAGCACGGAGCTTTCGGATGCTGCGCCGACTGCGGTGGGAAAGACAAGAGTGGCGGAAGTGCAGCTTATCAACGAAGACCAGCTCTATCTCAAGTGGTCCCTGCCGGGGCAGTTTAGCGGTATTCGGAAATTTTTATCCTATACAATAGAAATCTATGATAAAAAGGCGGACGGTCAGCCGGCTCATACTTTTGTTCTCAAGGGAAGGGACTTGAAAGAGACGGATGCCTCTCTGAATATCAGGGATGCGGCCGGGAAGATAGATCCGGGCTATATCGTTGAACTTGCGGGGGACGACGGCGTTTCCTGCAAATTTATCGCCTACAGTCTGGGAAGCGAGATGTATCTTGTGTTGGATTCCATCGATTACGGGGCGGATCCGGAGCAGATTGCAAAGAAACAGGGGATAGAGAGCGGCTTTGACACGGACGCTCTGAGAAATTCCGCCAGCGTGCTGCAGCTTTTTTCCGAGCCGAAGGATATTTACGTCAGAGTGCAGGCGCAGGGAAAACCCTATAAGACCAGTGCGTGGAAACAGAGCAACGCTTCGAATACGCTGTTTGCGGCAATGAAAGAGGGCGGTCTTTTTGAGGCGGATAAAAATATTTATGAGATAAAGAACGCAAGGCATTTATACAATATACGCTATTTGGAAAAAGAGAATGAAATGACGGCCCCGCAGACAAAAGAGACTTGTTACAGGCAGACCGGAGACATAGTCTGGTCGGTGGACGAGAATAAGCTTTTTCACAGCATAAGCGTAAACACGGGTATGGTAACCGGAATGGAAATAGCCTCTTTGCAGGAAGACGATAAGTGCGTACTTTCCGGCGAGACTGAGCAGAGACCCTATTTTCCTGCGATTCCGAAACTTGGGGAAAACTCTGTGCTGGAAGTCGAAAGCGGACGAAGCCACGAACTGAAAGAGCTGGTACTGTACCGGAGCGGGGGGGCAGCGGAAGCGGCGGAAGATACCTTGTCGGAAAACAAGCTCGGACTTATTGAAATTAACGAGGGCACAGTACGCGGACTGACAATTACCGGCGTAAATGTGCAGGGTGTCAAGAACGTGGGGGCGGTCTGCGGGATCAACGCAGACACCGGAAAGATTCTGGATACAGTCGTGTCCGGAAGAGTGAGCGGCAAAGAAAACATAGGCGGTCTGGTAGGGCTTGATATGGCTTCATCCGGTCAGGAATATGAGACAGAACCCACCGAAGAAGAACTAAAAAAAGACAGCGCCTACATAAATTTGGTCAATTATGCAGAGGTTGCCGGAAGCGTCGGAAAAGTGGGGGGCATTGTCGGCTGCCTGAATGAAAAAGGACAGACATACCGCTGCGAAAATTACGGAGCGGTAAAGGGAACGGAGATCGACACGGTATATATTGGCGGCATCTCCGGTTACAATAAAGGACTTGTGCAAAACTGTACCAGTGCGCCTGCGGATACACCTCCGGGAAGAGGCGATGACGGCGAACTGGAACGGGCTGCCCTGAAAGGCATTTTTGTGGGCGGCATCGTTGGCTGCAACAACGGCGGGACGATCCGGGACAGCGGTACGGCGAAAGAGACGAAAAACATGTTCGGAACAGGCGGGGACGCCTACATTATCGGCTACCGCTATGTGGGCGGCATTGTGGGTTATAATAACAGTTCGGTAGACGGCGGGAACGAAGGGACTCTGATAAACGGGCAGGATCGGACCAACAAGGCGAAAGTGATCGGCCACGACTATGTGGGCGGTATTGTCGGCGCCAACGGGCTTTTAAAGGACAGCAATATCATCGAAGAAATAACGCCGCAAAATAAATCCAAATATGTGACCTGTGAGATCGATAAAAAATACTCCTCCAAAATGATCGTGGAGGATTGGGTCAATGAGGGAATGGTGGAAGCGGTAGGCGCTGCAAACGGTGACGGGACTTACGACGGCGACGGCTATTACGCGGGAGGTATTGCAGGCTATAATGCGGGGGATCTGAAAAACTGCACAACGAGGATCAATACTTCTTCCGGCGGAGCGTCGGATCTGATCGATCAGGTACGTCTGTACGGAAAGAACGCTTCCTATGTGGGCGGCGTGGCCGGTTATAATGTGGGTCACATTTATCGTGAGGACGGAACGACTTCCGTCAACAGCGTCGTTTCCGGCAAAAAATATGTGGGAGGTATTGCAGGCTATAACGGAAGCGCGCAGAGCGCTGCTTCAGGCAGCATTGAAAACAGCGGAAGAATAGAAAATTACGAATTGTCGGGCGGCTATATATCTGCGGAAAGTTATGCCGGCGGATATGTGGGATTAAACACGACGGAGAGACTGCTGTCGGGAACAGACGGCAGCCCCTATATGCTTACGGCAAATCCGAATGAGGTGACGGCTGATCATATCGTGGGCGGCGTAATGGGCGCTCTTATTCTGGCGCCTGAAAATAATGGGGTTGTCAGAGTGAACTGCGCTACCGACAACTTTTTTGGCAGTGTGAAGGCTAATTACGCCTTTGCCGGCGGTTATGTGGGGTATACGCAGGTTTTGAAAAAGGGGGAGAATGCGGAGGAGAGAGCGGAAGCGCTGCGTGAAAAGCTGGCGGCAGCCGTAAAAGGTACGACAGTATGGCAGGAACAACTGCAGGAACTGACGGCATCAGTGTTGGATGAGAGACTGACGGCAGCGGACGGGGGAGCCGAACTCCAGTTTAAATATGAGGGGGTTTCCGGCGAAAGCCAGTTTGCCTCGATAGAAGCGCCGATTTTTGCTGGCGGCGCCATCGGCGGCAATAGCTGGAACACGAAGCTTTTGCTTGAGAATATCCAAAACAAAATTCAGGTGAAGGCGACTGACAGCGTCACTTATGATTTTATCAGTAAAGCGTCGAATGAAAAGGACGGCACGGAAAAGCAGGATACGTTTTCTTTTGCCGGCGGTATCATCGGGTTAGTTACGCCGAAAGCGGAAGTGGTATTATGCAGCAACAGCGGCGCGGGGGGCGTGCAGGGAACCGGTACTTACGGGGGCGGCATAGCGGAAGTAAATCTTGGGACGATAAGGGATTGTGATGCGGCTACGGCGGGCAATAAGAATTATTACGGCGGTATCGCAGGACTAAATACCAATGAGGGGAAAATCATTTCCTGTACGCTGAAAGGACAGATCAGCGGAGACAGCTATTTGGGCGGTATTGCGGCATGCAATGAAAGCATCATCGAAAACTGTACTGTGGAGGAAAAATCAGAGGGCGAGAGCGCTGTGATCGGGACGGGAAAGTATGTGGGCGGCATTGCGGCGATCAATCGGGTAAAGGGCAAAACGGAGACGGAATCCTATGTCAATGAGATAACGGGCTGTACGGTAGACGCAAATATCGGCGTTTTGAGCAGGGGAGAGATCGTAGGCGGCGTGCTTGGGAGTTATCAGGGCGGAAGCCTGAAAAATACGGAAGTTAAGGGCGGAAAAAGTATTTACGGGTTGGACTGCGTCGGCGGAATCGCCGGAGAGATCAGCTCCGGATTGGAGGGAACGAAAGAAAATATGGTTGTCAACGGTGCGGCCGTCAACGCGGAACGTGAGGCCGGAGGCATCGGCGGATTGGTGCCGGACAACGTGACGATAAAATGGTGCGAAAACAGAGGTATGGTGAGGTCCATGTCGGGGTTTGCAGGCGGTATTGTACCTCAGGTGACAATGGGGAGCACGGTAGAATATTGCCGGAATACCGGAAGCATCGAGGCTGTGACAAGTATAGCGGGAGGCATTGCAGCGGAAAATAACGGCGCGGTAGAAAACTGCACCGTGCAGAACGATTCTGCGGAAATTGTAATAAGGGGAACGGATTCGGTGGGAGGCATCACCGGAGAGAACAAAGGGACGGTAATCGCATGTGAAATGGTAGGAAACGTTTCCGTCAGCGACATAAACGCGAATGGAGCAGGCCGGGCCATCGGCGGTATAGCAGGCAAGAATAAGGGGCTGATCAGAGAGGCTTCGATTAAGAAAGACGGAACGAATGCATGGCCGAAAATCGCGACTCTGTCTCAAGGCAGTTATCTGGGCGGTGTTGCGGGCACGAATATGCCGGACGGAACAGGAAGGGCGGATACAGGAAAGATTCAAGACGGTACAATAGATGCCGGTGTGGTTTTGGAAAAGGGTCAGCAGGGAACTTCCGGCGGCATAGCGGGTGCAAATGCGGGGACGATCGTAAGTATGACGTTTTCGGGAGAGGTAGCGGGAAGAGCGGGCTTTCAGTACGGAACCGGCGGCATAGCCGGCAGAAATGAGATGGGAAATGCCACAGGAGTTATTTTGTCCTGTCGTCTGCGTGGGGGCACGGTAAGCGCGGAATCCGGCGATACGGGGTTCGGAGGACACGAAGATAATGCGAAAGGAGCTTATGTCGGAGGCATCTGCGGTATCAATCCGAAAGGGGGATCGATTGAGAGCTGTCTTTTGGAAGGAAGAAGCGAGGTGTCCGGCGATTACGGATACGTGGGCGGCATCGTGGCCTATAATCTGGGGACGGTAGAAAATATTTTGGGAGATAAGGCTGGCGGAACGCCCAGAGTCCATGGGAGCGGTAAATGCGTTATGGGTGGAATAGCAGCCTACAATGGGGAAACGGGAGTATTGGAAAACTGCGCCACCGGAGAATGGTCCATTGAAAATGAAAACACACAGCGGGGAGAAACCTATCCGACCGGAGGCATTATCGGAAGCAATAAATCCGTTTATGATCAGAAAGATCTGGAGAATAATGCGACCGTGTCCGGCGGCTGGATGACCGGCGGGGTCATCGGACAGCAGTATACTAAACTGCGGGACGGCTTTACCATTGAAAATTGTATAAATAAAGGGAATGTGACTGCGAATCACCGCAGTGCGGGAGGTATCATTTCCGACTGGCGCGGGCAAAGCGGCAGAGTGAGGGAGTGTATAAATGAGGGGCAGATTTCTATTACAGACAGCAACAGCACAAATGCGGCCGGCGGCATTATCGGCACCGGATGGTATGACGCGCCGGTTTCCATTACCATAGAGCGGTGCGGCAATGAAGGGAAAATTATGCACAGCACGTCGGGTTCAGGGGGAAGAGCCGGAGGTATTTTCGGATGTTATAACAGCAGAAGCGATTACCTGACGCTTGAGGTTACAGACTGCTATAATGCGGCTGAGATTCAGAATAACGGTGCCGCTGCGGCAGGTATTTTTGCCGGTGATGAAGGAGGAGGAAAGGTAAATCTGACGATCGTGCGCTGCGTCAATTACGGAAAGGGAACAGACTCCGGGAAATCCTTTGCCGGGATAGCGGTTGTCAGCGCTCAAAATTTAAGTGGAAATAGGAAGATAACACAGTGCCTGAACGCAGGAGAGTGTTACAAAGGACAGGATCCTATCGCGAGGAATATCTCTACGGACAGGAGCAATTATTACTTTTATAATCCGGATGTGCCGGCTAACAGCGTTCAGACGCGAGGTGCGATGCTGATAGCGGAGCATAAAGGGAACGTGTTTCAGGAAATAAGTAAAGGGATGCATGGCGCAGTCAATATAGACTACGAGACCAGCTTTGACAGAGATAATAATAGACTGATTCTGCCTGACGGGAGATATTTGCAGTTTACGGATGTGGCTGGGACGTATGATTACGGAAACAGCGACAGGCAGGGGCAGATCAAAAATTTGAAAGATAATTTCAGCGCTACGCTGAATGGAAATGATTTTCAACTGCTGCTTTTCGGCATAACAAGCGGGAAGATCCAGCCTCCCGACAGCATAACGCTGAAGGAGACGGGTGATCTCTATACTGTGACATATAAAGTCAATACAGATACGCTGTTTTGCACGGACGGGTATGAACTGCAGTTTTTTGCGGGTAAGGACGGAAACTGGAAAACGGATCCTATAAAAACCGTACTGATAACTGACGTGACTAAGAGCGTTTATAAGATAGATGCGGCGGATTTGTTCCGGGGGGTAAGCAGAGCGGATTATACGGAAATAAGAGTGCGGATGCGGGCAAGAAAAAATTCCTCTTATGCGGAGATTGACGGTGACGCTGCAGAGAACGGGAGGGACTATTCGGCGTGGAGTGAATATTCCAATACATTATCGACAAAACCGAAATTGCCGACGCCTCAGCTTCGGTTTGAAGTGTCCGATGAGGGCGGCGAAGATGAGCTGTGCGGTTATTGGGTTTTGGAGAATGCGGAGGACTATAAAGACTATAAGGAAGCCTATCGGATAACGATTCGGAATACGGACGGCAGCGTTACCGGAACAATAGAAGAAGGAACGATAAAAAGTGCGTTGTGTCGTTACGACTTGAGGAATGCCGGCAGTTCATCGGCAAGTAATGTAAATATTACGGCTTGCGCGGAACCTGTAAGCAGCGCGGGCTCTTACAGTCCGTCGGATAATTTTGAAAGACAGCCGAACTTATATCCGAAAAAATCTACGCTGAAAGCGGTAAACGTTGATAAAGGAGAATTTACCGGCACAAAAAAAGGCGAGCTGGGGTATCGTTTCAGTATGAAGCAGGACAGCGGAAATTACAGGTATGTGAATATCACCTGTATGGCGGAACTTTGGTTTAAGGGGGAGAAAGCGGGAGAAGGTACGGTGCTGCTGCCGAACGACTATGGCGAGGCATACTGTACGATCGACCTGTCCTCCATGCTTGACGAGGATATCATACGGGAGATGATAGAAAGTGTAAGCACAGGAAGCAGCAGAGACGTAAAGGTCTGCTTCTATCCGTGGGAGATACACGAAGTTAAGTATTATGTGACGGATGATGCGGGAAAAGAGATTGTGTCGAGAACGGTACCAAAGGCGGCGGCCGCATCGGAAGGCGAGGCTAACAACAAAACGGCATTTAACAGCAGTTATCAGACGGTTTATGTAAACGGTTTGACTGATTATAAGATGCATCCTGCGCCGAAGCCGGGAGAGACGTTAAATCCCGACATTACTGACGGAGCTATCAGTTACACCCTGTATTGGGATATGGAAGAGAAAAACGGGCCTCTTTCCGAGATGTATCCCGGTGCGGAATATTCGGTTACGGTGACCGGAAAGAACGGGGACACAGAGGTCTTACTTTATCAGGGATCGGGGGACAAGGAAAACGGAAAAGTCAGAAATAAGGTGACACTTCAGGAAAACAACTGGAAGTACCAGCAGCTCATCCTGACAGTGGAGCGTCTCGGAAAAGAAAAAGCGGATACTGACGCAACTCATTATATCGGCGCATCGACGACAAAGGAGTATGGGATTCCGATCCGTTTAAACAGTGTGCAGGGCCTAAACGCAAAACTGCGGGACAGACACAGTCTGGTCATCGATGTGGCGTGGCTGCCCTCCGCAGAGACGGGAGTCGGCGGATATGAGATCACTGTGAAAGGAAAGAATGCCATCGGAAAAGAAATTTCGATCACGGTTCCGGTGGACGGAAAGGATAGCGGAGCCGTGCAGATCGATCTGGATGAGAAAAACGAGAACGGCGAGGAGATTTATAAAGAGCTAAAAGGAGTGAGTATATTAGGATTCTCCATTGTTGCCGTTCCTAAAAACGGCGATGCGAACTATATGGAATCCAGAGAAAGCGATACTTTCTCTGTGACGATTCCGGCAAGGCTGAATATGCCGAATAAAAATCCGGAACTTATGATAGGAGAGGAGCCGGTTAGCGCTGACAAGGCGGTGCCGCCGGAGGCATTTACGGAGTTTGTTCTGAAGCTGGAAGATACAACGGCATCTTCGGAAGACGCCGCTTATGAAGTGGAATATTTCATCACAGATAAAGATGCAGATACAAACGGCCCGTTGATCGACTGGGATCAGAAAGAGGGCGTGAGGCCGGAGGCGGATGCGGAAAACGGTATCTATATCAGCGCCGCCGACAAAATGGAGGGTAATCTGAATGCTGCCATATATAGGCTGAAAGAACAAAAAGATTTTGATGCAGAGCAGGCGGGCAGGAAGATCTGGTACAGAGTCCGCGCAATATCCACCAGTAAGGTCAGTTCCGTCTGGACTGAATGGGTGGAGAAAGAATTGCCGAAAGTCCTGCTTGAACCGGTGGAGATAGCGGAAAATGAGACGGTAGACGAAGAATATATCTATAAAGTAGAGTTAGACGGGACGACGGAAGAGGGCGGCTCCCACAAGTTGTCGGTTCGTCAGCCGAAGGCGGGATTTGCGCCGATAGAATTCGCGAAAGGATACGAGATACTGATCCAGGAAGCGAAGAGAATGGAGTGGGTGCGCGATCCTGATACGGGGCAAACGGAAGAAAAAGAAGTGATCCCGGAGGAACGGATTTACACTTTGGAAGAAACGGAGCCTGACGCCGACGGGACTAAGCCGCTTAGACCCTTTAAACTGACCGGAAAGAACGGAGATGTTTTGGACGACGGGATGAAGGATGCCGCAGATGTGGATATATTGGAGACTAAGATATCGGGGGACATGACGACGTACATTTACACACTGTACACCATTACCCACAGTTACAAAGTGGATGCCACTGGGGCTATTTACAGGATACCGGTAGACGCAAAGCTTTGCTATAGCACAAAAGACGATGCGGTGCAGGAGATATGGCTTGAGCTGCCGGAGGGCGTAGCGCTGGCAGATGATAACACGGAGATCAGTCACAGGCAGTTTATCGCCACATCTTCAGTGGATGTTGCGGTAATAACGCCGGATACGGAAAGATATGTGGTGGATTATCTGACAAGATGGCAGAGAGTGGCGAATGACGACGGTGAATATACAGATATAGAAATCAGCAAAGTGGAAGTAAAGACAGCCGCAGGCAGCAGGATCGCGGTGGCGGGATACTATGAGGATATGCTGTATCTGGATGAAATGAGCGACAGTCAGTTGGATCTGTTGGGGATCGATCGGGAACTGTTAGAGATCTTGCCGGAAGAGGAGGAACAACTCGATAAGAGCGACTTATCGGGGAACGACACCGCATCGGGAAATGATGCAGAGGAGAAAGAACCGGAGAAGCCCGAGAAACCGGAAAAACCGGACGACGGGAAAGAAGATGTGTCAGGAAACGATTCGTCATCCGACAAGACGGAAGAATCTGAAGGCAATGCAGAGAAGGAACCGGGGGACAGTGCGGAGAAGGAACCGGAGAACAACACGGAGAAGGAACCGGGGGACGACACGCAGAAGGAGCCGGAGGACAGCACGGAGAAGGAATCGGAAGAAGAGCAGGAGAAAGATAAGGGAGAAACAGCGGAGAGGAAAACGAAATGACAGAGAAAGACGACAAGGGTTATACGATGATCATTGTCCTGTGCCTGATGTTTCTATTTATGGCGCTGGCGCTCTCCATGTTGTTTTCTTCCGCACAGACGTTGGCCAGAGCGGGACGCGAGTCAGCCAGAAAACAGAGCCGGGCATCGGCAGTGTCGTTTGCGGAATGGATAGATGAGGAACTGGGGAGGCTGCCTGCAAACGGTGCGGAAGGCAAACCCAATAATCTGTCCGGATGGACTAAAAAAAGATTGCTGGACGATCGGAACTGGCCCGCATATACAGGCGGACTTGAGGGGGAAGAGGAAGTTGCGATTTTGACCTACAGACCGTACGTGAGTGAAACCTCCGAATTGAAAGAGGAAGAACTGGGACAGTTGGAAGTTAAAATGTACTGGGAGGCGGAGGACGGCGGCATTGATCCTGAGGCTCCGGATGTGAATCTGGTCGTAACAGTGAAAGCCGTGGTGCGGGGAGAACAGTTTTCGGTGACCACGCGCTATGCTAAAAATCTGGATAATTCGGGCAGCTGGGATGGCACATGGAATATGAGGGGGCGCGAATGAGATGAAAAATCAGAAAGGAACTTCACTGGTTTCAGTGATCGTATCATTTGCGGTGATGATGATCGTGCTGCTGCTCTTACAGGTTTCTATTACGGCCAGCGGCAGGTACACAGCCGAAGCCGACGAACTTTGGAAACAGGCGGCATCAGCGGAAAATAAGTATGTGAACGACATTCCGTCTTCTGAAGGGGGAGAGGTGGAAAAGGCCGGTAATATAGACATTGTGATGGAATCCGGTGCGGCCGGCGCCGACAGGGAAGTATGGGGGAACATAGAAAAATGGCAGACGACATCTGATGACCCGGACGGGTTTAAGATATATTACTTTAAATGACGAGCGGTTCCCTGAGTATGTTGACAGGGAAAGACTGTTTGGCAGAGGATGCAGGGTTTGAGGATGTACTGTGCATGGGGATATTATGGAGAGCCCCCGCGCAGGAAGGGAGGTGAGGTCAGAGGCGAAATGAAAAGTGATAGCAAAGGAATGACACTTATAGAGTTAATCGTTACTTTTGCGGTGGCTGCAATTTTTATGGCAGCAGCGGCGTTGCTGATAGTTCCGGCGACAAAAATGACAATGCATATCAAAGGGATGAACAGAGTGCATGATGACGCCGCAATCATTATGGAAACCATAAGGAATGAACTGAGTTACGCGGATGCGTATACGGAAAATACGGGCACAGAGGTGCCGGCCATAGAGCTTAAATATGCTTATCCGGCCGATGCGGGAGACGATGCTTATGACGCGGATTATGCAGGATACTATAAAAGCGCCGCCTACAGTGACAAAGGCGGGAATCCGGCTGAGATAAAAGTGGACGATCAGGAGGGCAGCGAGAGCCAAGGAAGACTGCAGATCGTCTATGCGGAGATAAGCGATAATCCGGACGGGGCGGCAGAATCGGAGGTCATCCGGGAAGAGATCAAGTGGTGGTACGGGAAAGGATTGTATCAGAATAATCAACTCCGGCTGGGCTTTAAGAAAAAAGATCCGGATAAGAATATCATTACGGTCAAACTTACTATAATCGACCCGACCTCCGGCTACTCCTATACGGAAGAAGCGGATATCCGCTGTATGAATGTGAATCCGGACAGGATCAAAGAAATCGTATAGCGGCCGCAATAACAGTTCAGGAAATTCACCACAGGTGGTTTCAAATAAAAACATAAAAACCAATCAAAAGAAAGGGAGACAAAAATGATGAAAAATTGTGTGATGGGTCTTAGAACCAAACTGGCAAACAGGAAGGAAAATAATAAAGGATTTACGCTGGTAGAGCTGATCGTGGTTATCGTTATATTGGCTATTCTGGCAGCTATTCTGATTCCGGGACTGATGAAGTGGATCGATGAGGCGAGGGATAAACAGTACCAGTTGGAAGCAAGAAGCATTTTTATGGCGACGGAAGGTGAGATGACGAAAGAGTATGGAAAGCAGTCAACGCTTACTGAGACCACAACATGGACTGGAGACACAGATGCGCATATCGTAGAAATTGAAAGATTATCTGGTTTAGATGTAAAAGAAGTCAAATTTAAGATAAAAGATGCAAGTGCCGATGATTGGACAATTACTGAGTTTGAAACAAAGTTTGTGTCTGGTGGAAAAGAAGTGACATGGCACTGGAAAGCTAGTGAGAATGAGTGGAAAGAAGGAGCAGGCATTGCTTGATAAGCGATGAAGCTTTCAAGAGTAGGGAAATTTGATTTTGGCTAAAAATTTATAATAGTTTGAGCAAGAAAAAAGCTGTTGTTAGCACTGGCAATTCAAGAAAAATTGTGCCGAACTTCAGGTCTGCCGTGCATGGAATCATAACCGGCAGGCTTCTCCCTTAGGGGAAACTGGTTATAGGCAATTGCGAAATTCTGTTTTTTTACAGTGTTGCTTGTGTAAAATTTACGCATCCATAAGCAGGTGCTGTGAGACCGTCGGCAGTTAGCGAGGTATTTTCGAGCTTACTGCCGCTGCGGTCGAGCCGCAGTGAGAACGTACCTGCGTTGGATCGTATATTTTACATAAAAAAAAGACAAAACAACTTTAGGGGTGGGTTATATGGCAAACAGGGCAAAAGCGAAAGATGCAGGAGGCTTCCCTGACAGCTCATGGGGCAACGGCAGTATATGGGGGCTAAGGAATCGGGGGGGTAACGGCAGTGAAAGGCATCGGAGAAAGGATCACAGAGGATTTACGCTTGTAGAGTTAATAGTTGTAATTGTTATTCTTGCGATTCTGGCAGCAATACTGGTGCCGGGACTGTTGAAATGGATAGATGAAGCAAAAAATAAGAAATATGAGGCGGAAGCGAGAAATATCTATCTGGCGGCGGAAGCATCCATTATGGAGGCGTATGCTTGGGGATTTGCTGACAGTGAAAGCTATATTGTGGGCGGCCTCAGAGACGGCCAGTATACACTTCAGACTGGCCAAAATGAGGAATGGTTTAATTATGTCAAAGAGATGTCGGGGATAGATTCGATAGAATGGATGCGGATTTATGTGAATAATAGTCAGATTGCGGGTTTGAATATAAACTATAGATCCATGTCGGATGGAAAAAAGCTTAAGGCTTGGATAAAGCAAAAGGGTTATGTTTCTCCGGATGGAGAGAGCGAGAGCTATTACCAAAATCGGGATGATGACGGGATGTGGCATTTTTCTTCGCGTTAGTCAATAGGAGCATTTACAAAAGAGGTATGAATGAACTGGTTTTTAAAAAGTAAAGAGAAAAACGAAGGTTTTTCATTGGTGGAACTTATTATTGTAATCGTCATTTTGGCGGTTTTTGCCGCGATATTGATTCCGGTGATGTTTAAGTGGATTGATGAGGCAAAATTGAAAAAGTATGAGTTGGAAGCAAGAAGCATTGCACATGCGGCGCAATCAGAGGTGATAAAATCGTATGGAAAGCGGGAGGGAATGACGATAGGTTCAAGTATTATAGAGTTTAGCGGCATTACCGGGAATATGAAAAATGAAGAAGGCTTATCGGAAATCAGAAAATTATCAGGAATAGATACGATTGATTTAGTCAATATTTATTGCGATAGCGCTGATGATTGGAATGTAGTAGCAATATGGATAATTTATAATTCTGACGGAAATGAATTTAATGCTGTCTGGAATGTGAATAAACTACCGGGGGAGGCATCGGATCAGTTTAAGGGCATGTATGATGGAAAGCTAAAAGGATCTGAAGATGGGTGGCTGTTTGCATGTAACGGTTAGGAATTTGAAGTATACACAAAAAAGCGCCGGAAAACCACAGTGATTTTCCGGCGAAGATAACAGACATTCAGCGCTTGCTAAACAGCTTTGCCAATTTAGAAATAAAAAGAGGTTTATGTTTTGCAAGAGCACGCTCTAATTCGGCGATGCGGGAGTCCTTTTCAGAAATTGCGGATTCTTGTTCCTGAAGAGCCAGTTTTTGTTCCTGAAGGGTCAGTTCCTGTTCTTGAATCAGTTTTTCGCGGTGCTTTCTGTAAGCTTCTTCCGCCTGATAGTTTTGGTAGGCTTCGACGAGGCTGCGGTTTTCTTCGATGAATTGAAGCACTTTGGCGATAGTTTCAAAATCCGGATTTTTAGCAGTAAGCATTTTGATTTCCTCCCATGTTTCAGCTTTGAAAAGAGCGGCTCACTGGTCGAGCCGGAACAGTTTATCTTCATCGGTAGCCAGTTGGATATGAGATAAGTTTAACACGGAAAGGCATAATTTGTCACTACAAATTCTGTATGTTTTACTATTCATAATATAATAGTTGGCAAAAAATTCATCGGGAAGATGCGGCAGAGGAAAGTCCAAAATGCTGATATGATGCGGGGAAGCACGTTGGCATAGGATTCGCCGGCCGGAAGATTGCCGAAGGTTCTGCACAAGTAGAAAAGGGAACGTTCGGGCCAGTCACCTTTGTTGAACCGCTGCATTTCAAGATTGACGATGCGGCTGTTGTTTAGAAGAAGTTTGACGTCAAGGATAACGGTTTTAAAGAGATAATCGTTTTGGAGAGTGCAGGCCAGCGCTCCGGTCTTCTCAGAGAGAGGAGTGAGCAGTGAGATAGACGGATTTGCTTTTGTCCGGCTTGCCGTTGACAGATTACGGCCGATAGAATTGAGATTTGTCATGAAGTGCAGATTCCTTTCTGAAATGATTTGAGAGGTTGCTATAGATTAGATAGTTACGGTAAATTTTGGCCGGAAGGCCGGAAATGCTTTTGAGAAAGTATGAACGCTGCGCAGATGCAGCGGTTAAGTGTATTTATTATACAGATAACAGCGCGGAAATACAAGCATAAAAAATGCTTATTACGGGTGTGTTAAATATAGTATAGAGAAAGTGTGAAGGAGCACCGCATGGACAGCATAAGAATTGTGGAAGAGGCTTCCGAGGAGTATGCCCATCTCCGGCAGGAGCGGGAGAGACGCAGAATCCTGAGAAGAAGAGTAATGAATTACATATGGGTTCTTTGTCTGGCCGCGGCATGCTTTTTTGTGTGTTATACATATATGGACTATCGGATCGAGGGGCGGACGCTGCTTGGCAGGGCAAAGAATGTGGAGCTGGCGATCCGGCTTGTGGGTATTGAGTATTACGGCTATGGCTCTACTCCCTATGACAGCGCGAGAGTGAGCAATCTCAAAGAGGAAGCGGAAAAAGAAATTTTAGATCACGCGGAAGCGGGCGGGAAACTTCTTGTTCAGGAGTGGGATAAGGAGACCAACGAGCCTACCGCCTTTATGTACAGAGAGGGAGACTTCGTCGTATTTTATGAGGCAGGAGCGGACGGAAAGCCTGCGTGGAGAGTGTGCAGGCTGCAAAATATTGTGGAAGCGGCGGGGTGAGGCGTATGATGGAAATGGCAGCCGTATGTGTGTTCCTGTTCGGGAGCTGCATCTTTTCTTTTTTGAATGTGGTAATCTACCGCCTGCCGGCAAAAATGGATTTTGTGACGGGGAGAAGCATGTGTCCCGCCTGCGGACATACGCTGGGGGCGCTTGACATGATCCCGGTTTTCGGATGGATGTTCTTGCGCGGGAGGTGCCGCTATTGTGGGGAAAAGGTGAGTGCACGCTATCCCTTTGTGGAGTTTCTCGGCGGTGCGTTTGCGGTTATGTGCCTGTACTGTTACGGGGTGAGCGCGAGGGCCGTCATTGCATTTTTGTTTCTCTGCATTCTGACGGTGGTGGCGTTTATTGATATGGACACGATGGAAATACCGTTTCCGTTGGTGATAGCCGCCGGTATTACGGGGGTGGCATCCTGTTTCTTTTTTCCGGAGATATCTCTGTTTGAGCGGGCGGTGGGAATGGCCTGCGTCAGCGTGCCGCTTTGGCTTCTCACTCTGCTTGTGGAGGGGGCCTTCGGCGGCGGCGATATCAAGTTTATGGCGGCGTGCGGCATTTTTTTAGGATGGAAACTGAATTTGCTGGCGTTTTTTCTGGCGGTGGCAGGGGGAGGATGTTATGGGATATGGCTCCTTGCGGCAAAGAAGAAAAAGAAGACGGATCATTTTGCTTTCGGACCGTTTCTGTGCACCGGTGCGGCGGCGGCAATGTTCGCGGGGGATAGGATACTGGACTGGTATTTTGGTTTTTTCCCGGGAATGTAGCGGGAGTTTAGTCCTTCCGGGCGGAAGAGGTTTTATTTTGACAAGGATGGAAAAATTATGGCACTGTATAAGTATAAGGCGCGGGATAAAAACGGAAAGCGCGTAAGCGGGAAGCTGGAAGTTGCGGACGAGATACAACTGCATAATACGCTGCGGGAGAAAGAACTGTTTTTGATCTCTTGGGAGAGGCAAAAAACGGCAAGCAGCACCCGCAAGCTGAAAGCGAAGAACGTATCGGAGTTTTGTCGGTCTTTAGGGACACTGTTAGGGGCGGGGGTATCGTTGGTGCGGGCGCTGTCGATCGTCTCTCAGGAGGAGACGAACACGCAGGAGCAGCGTAGACTTTATGAAGCGGTGCTGCGGAGCGTGCGGCAGGGAAATCCGATGTCGGACGCGCTGCAGGAACAGGGGGAAGCGTTCCCGGTCTTGTTTATCTATATGGTGCGGTCGGCGGAGGCCGGCGGCAATATGGACAAAGTGATGCTGCGGATGGCGGATCATTATGATAAGGAGTTCCGGCTGAAATCAAAAGTGACATCGGCGATGGTGTATCCGGTGATTTTGGCGGCGCTGATCCTGATTGTGGTACTGATCATCTTTACTTTTGTGATCCCGCAGTTCCAGAGCCTTTTTGAGCAGATGGAGTCTCTGCCCCTCAGCACCAGAATCGTGATGGGCTTCAGCGAAGGACTAAAGGTCTACTGGCTGCAGATCCTGCTGGGACTATTTTTTGCCGGCATATTGTTCGCGCTCATCAAAAACAGGCCCGCCGTCAAATTCCGATGGGATAAGGCGAAGGTGCATCTGCCTGTGTTCGGAAAACTGTTGAAGAGTATCTATACAGCCCGTTTCGGTCGGACGATGAGTTCGCTGTATTCTTCGGGACTGCCCATCGTGACGGCGCTGCAGGTGAGCAGGGGGACGATAGGGAACTCTTATATTGAAAAACAGTTTGACAAGGTGATTTCCATAGTGCGTGCCGGCGGTGCGCTTTCCGACGGTCTGGATCAGGTGGACGGTTTCAACCGGAAGCTGCCGGCGTCCATCCGGGTCGGCGAGGAGACGGGAAGTCTCGATACAATGTTAAATTCCATTGCGGATACGCTGGATTATGAGGCGGAGATGGCTTTGAGCAAGATGGTGACGTTTATTGAACCCGCGATGATCGTTGTGATGGCCGTGATTGTCGGCTTTGTGATCATTTCGGTCATTCAGCCGATTTATGGTTCTTACAATACGATCGGGGCGTCCGCATACGAATAAATCAAAAAGAGGAAACGGAGAATAGAATGACCACTTCTGTATTTTTGTCAAATAATACTGTATTTGCCGCCTGCGGTCAGGAGAAAAAGGGTTTGCTTGCCGGGGCGAAGAGCGTGATCTATAAAATGCCGGAGGGAAGTCTCTTAAACGGTATGATCACAAACGAACAGGAGCTGACGGAACAGCTTAGAGGATTTTGGAAAGCAGAGGGGCTGCCGGATAAAGGCGTCAGACTCGTGTTAGAGTCCTCCAACTTTTCCGTAAAAACCTTTGATCTGCCGAAGATGAAGCAGAAGGAGGCTGCCGGAGTGATCCGCAGGGAGTTTGCGGATATTGAGCAGTATGAGGAGAAGCTGTACGATTATACGTTCCTGCAGGAGAATAAGACCGGCGGGCAGACCTTAGCGGTCATGGTAAACCGCAGCTATATTGAGACATGGCAGCAGATATTCAAAAATATCGGTGTGACGCTTGAGGGTATCACGGTTTCCAGAGAGACGATGACGCGCTATTTTGCATCCTGCGAGGAACTGCAGAGCGGTTCGGCGGTGCTCTTGCTTTTGGACGATATGATTCTGACGAGCGTGCTTTGGTCGGAGGGGGAATTGGTTTCCGCCGACAGGAAGAGAATGTTTTCCGCAGAGGGTACCGAGGAATTTTACACGGAGATATCACGGTCGGTGAGTTCCATCCGTCAGTTTTTTACAGGGCAGAAGGCCGGAAAAAAGCTTGAAAAAGTGTATTTGTGCGGTTTTGGCGAGGCGGATGTAGCATGCTGTCAGGAGAGACTGGACGACTTCGGATTGTCCATGCGGGCGCTGACGTTAAAAGAGCCCTACGCCGATAATCTGGTGGCGGCCGGCGGCCTGTTGAAGGTAAAAAAACCGATGAACCTGCTGTTTGCGCTGAAAAATCAGGAGAAAGCGGATAAGAGTATCGGGGAATTTGCAAAAAAGCTTGTGCCGGTAGGGATTTTGCTCGGGGTCTGCGTCGTGGGCGCCGTGGGACTGGGAGTGGCCTGCAGCGTCCGCATGGCTAAGGCCACGGAACTGTCCGAATATCTGACGGATGCAGAGAAGATGAATGAGAAAATGCAGGTAGAGATCTTGCAGCGGGATATCGGCAATATGGAGCGAATGCTGGGGGAAGCCGAGCAGATAAGGCAGATGAAAGCTTCCTATCCGCTGGTGGACAGCGGGGTGACGAACAGGATCAAGCAGGCTGCAGAATATGACATGGATGTCAGAGTGTTGAGCTATGATGCGGCAGCGGGAGAACTTAGACTGTATATCAATACGCCCATCGTGGACAGCGTGAACCAGTATATTTCCACATTGAAGAATACGGGCATGTTTGTGGATGTGAACTATGTGGGGTACAGCTATTTGGACAGCACGGGGAGGTATCAGGTGGAAGTAAGCTGTACGATGCGCGGAGGTGTATTATGAAAGTGACGGAACGGGATAAAAAACTTTTGCTGATATTAGCATATTTTGTGATCATCGTCGGCTTCGGAGCTTTTGTTTTCAGACCCTTGTTTCGTTACTATATGGATATGGGAGACAGGGTGACGCTGCTGACGGCGCAGAAAGAGGAGATGGACAGAAGGCTTGGGGAAGGCCGCGGGTTAGAGAAGCGGAGAAATGAGTTGTCTGATCTGTTCGAGATATCCACGCAGGATCTTTATCCGATGCTGGGCAGCGAAGAGGTGGACAAAGAGATCACGGGCATTGTGCTTTCCTGTGGAATGCAGGCGCTTAATTTAAATATCGCGATGCCGGAGGAAGGGATGCAGACGGTCATGTACCCCTACGCGGAAGGGCAGTCGGATATTCCGGTATCTGAGACGGCGGGGGATTTTCCCGCGGAACCGGAGGTCGGGGCGCAGACGGAAGGAGCGGCCGGAGGTCAGGGGCATATTTACGCACCGGTTGTGACGCTGACGGCGGCCGGCAGCAGCGCGCAGGTGGAGGCTCTGCTCGATAAGCTGATGAAGGACTATCCGGGGATCCGTCTTCGGAGTTATGTCCGCGGGCAGCAGACAGGATATACTGAGGAGGAAGAGATAGAGCAGGAGCTTGTTTCTTTGGAGTTAGAGCTTTACATGTGCGACAAAAGCGTGTCGGAGCGGGGGGAGAAGCCATGAGTACGTTTAAAAATGTCCCGATCGGAGAAGTCTTAAAAGAATATGGTTATATTACAGAGGAACAGATCAAGGAGGCGGTGGCATACCAGAAGGACAACCGCGGCAAACGGTTCGGTGCGATCCTGATCGAGCTCGGGTTTGTGACGGAGGAACAGATGTTGGAGGCCTTGGCCACGCGGCTTGATCTGAAAAAGGTGGAGATAGACCGGATAAACGTGGACGGCGAGGCGGTGGAGAAAATTCCGAGACAGCTCGCCGAGAAGTATCTGGTGTTGGGGGTAGAACTGCGGGATGAAACATTGACTGTTGTAGTTAACGATCCGCTGAATCTTTACGGGCTGGAGGACATCAGGCAGACGACGGGCTGTGAGCTTACTCTTTTGCTTTCGGGGAAAGAGGCGCTTACAAGGGCTATCTACTATCACTATGCGGATATCGGGGCAAAGCAGGCTTCCAGACAGGCAAACGCCAGCATCGAAGAAGTAGAGGTGGAGGAGATAGACGCTGAGGACGGTGAGGGGGAAGTTCCTGTCATCAATCTTTTGAACTCACTGATCCAGCGGGCCTACAGTACGAGGGCCAGCGATATCCACATCGAACCTTTTGAGAATAAGACTGTGGTCCGTATGCGTGTGGACGGGACCATCGTGGAGTTTGTAACGTTGAAAAAGATGCTGCAGGCGCCGCTTATCGCCCGCATCAAGATTCTTTCAAATCTGGATATCGCGGAGAGGCGCATTCCTCAGGACGGTCATTTTCGGGTGAAGATGGAAAGAGAGGCATTGAATATCCGTGTGTCTTTGATTCCTACGGTATTCGGAGAGAAAGCGGTGCTTCGTCTGCTTTCCGGCAATGCGCAGATCGATTATGAGAAGACGTTCGGCATGGATGCGGCGGATTATCAAGCTTTCTCGGGAATGCTCAAGGCGCCGAATGGGATCATATATTTGACCGGGCCCACTGGTTCCGGCAAAACCACAACGCTGTATATGATTCTGGAAGCGATCTCCAGAGGGCAGATCAATATTTCGACCATAGAGGATCCGGTGGAGAAAAACCTGCCGCGGATCAATCAGATGCAGGTGAATCCCATCTCAGGTCTCAATTTTGAGAACGGCCTGCGGGCGCTTTTGCGTCAGGATCCCGACGTGATCATGGTGGGGGAGACCCGTGACGCGCAGACGGCGGAAATTTCCATCCGCGCCGCGATCACCGGCCACAGAGTATTTTCCACGCTCCACACAAACGATGCGGTTTCCACGATCGTCCGTCTGGCCGATATGGGGGCGGAACCTTATCTGATAGCCAATTCACTTGTGGGCTCGGTGGCCCAGCGTCTGATGCGGAAACTCTGTCCCAACTGTAAAAAGGAGAGGGAGACGACGAAGGAAGAGCGGCAGATGTTGGGGGAAGATATACGGATCGTGCACGAACCGGCAGGCTGCCCTTACTGCAGCGGTATCGGGTATACGGGGCGTATTGCGATCCATGAGATCTTTCGCGTGGATCGTGAAGTCCGCAGGATGATCACATCCAGAGCGGATATGGAGGAGATCGAAGATTATGTGATCCGCACGCAGGGGATGCGCCGGCTGAAAGATTCTGCGTTAGATCTGGTGAAGCGGGGCGTCACTTCGGTGGAAGAAATGATGAAGGTCGCGTACTATGCCTGAGGGCGGCAGTATGGGAAGAAAGGCGAGGGAATCACAATGAATGATATTATCATGACTGCGAGAAGTCTGGGGACTTCGGATATCCATATTTCGGAGGGGAGGCCGCTTCTTTTCAGGATCAACGGAAGGCTGGAGAGAGCTCCCGGTCAGCCGCAGGAGGGAGCGGTCCGGGAACTCATTCTCGGTATGCTTGACGACGGGCGGAGAAAGAGGCTTGAGGCCGGAGAGGATTTGGACTTTGCGGTGGAAACTCCCGACGGCAACAGGCAGCGTGTGAATGTTTTTCGTTATCAGGGAAAACTGGCGGCCACGATCCGTCTGTTAAACAGCCGTATCCCGGCGCTGGAAGAGCTGAAATTGCCGAAGGTATTGAGGGAACTGGCAGCAGAGCCCCGCGGTCTGATCCTTGTGACAGGGCCTACGGGCAGCGGAAAATCGACGACCCTTGCCGCTATGATTCAGTATATCAATGAGAACCGTTCCGAACATATCATCACCGTGGAGGATCCTATCGAGTACGTCTATCAGGACAAACTTTCCCTGATCCATCAGCGGGAGGTGGGGGAAGACGTGGGCAGTTTTGCGGGGGCGCTGCGCAGCGCTCTGCGTGAGGATCCGGATGTGATACTGGTGGGGGAGATGCGCGACTATGAGACGATTTCGGCTGCGGTGACGGCCGCCGAGACAGGGCATCTTGTGATGTCGACGCTCCATACCACGGGGGCAGGGCAGACCATAGACAGGATCATCGACGCCTGTCCGGCTGCGGCGCAGAATCAGATCAGGACGCAGCTCTCCGGGATCCTGAAAGGCGTTATCACACAGTGCCTCATCCCTACGACGGACGGAAGAGGGCGCACTGCCGCCACTGAGATCCTGACCGGAACGGACGCGGTGTTAAATCTGATCCGTGAGAATAAATGTTTCCAGATGAGTTCTGTCATGCAGTCTTCGTCAGCTAATGGTATGCATACCTTGAACGGCGATCTGTGCCGTTTGGTTCGGGGCGGGTATATTACAGTGGAGAATGCATATAAATATTCTAATGACAGGAAAGACTTGGAACAATTTTTGTAAGTGCCTGCTTGTAAGATATAGGCTTTTATGATAGAGTATAAAAATAAAAGGAAGTTATAACTATTAGAAAAGAGGTTAAGTACAGTGACTGATCCGAAAAGATTGTTCGTAAAACAGTTTCTGGCGGCTTTGTTTAATGAGAGTGTACTGACTATACCTATCAATAATGTGCTTTTTCAGTCCGGTATAGAAAATATGGCGCAATATTTTGAGGCCCATGAGAGTGATTTCGGACCATACGCAAACAAATTGGAACTGCTCTTTTTAAAATATTCTACCAGAGGAGAATATCGCCAGTTTGCTCAGTTGATAGAGAATTTTAACGGAAGACTGGTATCTTTGGAGAATCCCTATTATGTAAAAGCTAATATCCGGCTGGAAAAACCATATGCAGAAGAATTACTTAATAACAGAGAATTGGGAATTGAGCAGAAGGTAATGAGAGAGTTGGTCAGTTGTTTTCGCCGTGGTGCAGAGCTTCATTAGGAAAAGTTGGGAGAAAACAAAATGTCGTTTTATGAAATGTTTAGGGACGAGCCGTTTAAGGCAGTTTTTGATGAAGTTGAGGAGTTTACGAGCCGGAAATTAAAAAAATACAATGACTATCTTGAGAGAACAGAGATGAGCCGGCGGAATAAAGAAATATTTGATGCTGTTTGGGGAAATATAGAGTTTTCTTCCGGAGAGATATATATTTTAGATTCTCCTCTGTTACAGAGACTGCGGGAGATCAAGCAGTTAGGGTTGGCTTGTTTTGTATATTGCGGCAGTGATTATTCAAGATTTTATCACACGCTGGGGGTCGTTTTTCTGGCCGATAGGATGGCTGTTTCCTTAAACAAATGTGAAATAGATAAAACGGAATCACAAAAGGAGTATTTCAGGTCAGTTGTCAGGCTCGCGGCAGTCTTCCATGATGCCGGTCATATGTTTCTCAGTCATGTTTCAGAACATTATTTCGCAAAGAGTCCATTATATCCAAGACATGAAAAAATAATAAGCGGCATATTGGAGACATTTGAAAAGCGTGCTCGAAAAGGAGCGGCTTTGCATGAAATATTGGGCTGTATGATGGTAAATACTTCTGAAGTGCGAAGATTGTTAAAGTGTGTTGGAAATCTTTTGGAAGGAATTAAGCCGGAGAACGAAAAAGATTATGATAAATTGGTTGATTATATTTCCGGACTCATCGTGGGTGTTCCTGTTGACAGAGATATCCTTCCGTACAGCAGTATCATAAACGGTCCCATAGACGCGGATAAATGCGACTATTTATCCAGAGACTCCCATGTGACGCATGTTCCGGTTGCCGTTGATATTTCCAGACTGACGCAGAAGTTAAGCGTTGTGGAAACAAAAGAGATCAATAAGTCTGAATTGTGGCATGTGGAAACTGACGACTCAAAGCCTTACTACGAGCTTGCAATGTCGGACTCTGCGGAGAAAGCGCTGTTTCAGTTATGTATTGCAAGAACTATCATGTTTGACAGCGTATATTATCATCATAAAGTGTTGACGGCTGAGACGGAACTGCGGGAACTGATCAACGAGTTGGCGCGGTTGGAAGATCCCCTGTTTACTTCATTTTTGGAAATATTAGAATATACAGACGGAGATTTTAATAAGTATTTTTTCCGGCAGTTAAAATCCGGAAGAGGTGAGGCAGACGTAAAAATAATAGATAGAGTGCAGAAAGAATGGGAAAATATTTATGCACGGAATATGGCAAAAAGAATTGCCTGCATTATGCCGGAATATTTAGAGGGATCTCAAAGCGCCAGAGAAAGCTTATTCGACGAGGTGCTGACCAGCCTGCATTCAGAGGAGGAAAAAAAGCTGCTGGAAATAGTGCAAAATGAGTATATAAAGATTTGCGGACTGATGGGCCTTGAAGAAAACGCTGATGAAAATAAAAAGATTTTTGTTATACAGTCCCCTACGAATGTATTTGAACATAGCAAAATTCAAGTGCCGATAGATATGTATAACGGAAGAAAACGGGAATTTCGAGGGTATGAGTTAGTCAGCAGCAGAGAAACCAGCAGTTCAGCGTCCTATTTTGTTACGACTGTAGAAAACAGGTACCTGATGTATCTGGCTTTGGAAAAAGTATTATACCATAAATATAGTATTCTTTTAAAAGATGAATGCAGAGCATGTGGTAAATTCAGCTCTGATGAAGAGGTGAAAAACTGCAAAAAATTGTTGGACAAGGGATATTATGATGACACACCTGAGTTAGTGAGGAATTCTCTCCTTTATAATTACATTTCAATGAATCAGGTCAAAGAGATAAAGGAAAAATTTGTTGCCTATGAAGGGCCTGCCGGATATTCTGTCAAGGAGAAAGAAATTGAATATTTTTTTAAACAGATTATTTGCGCCTGCTCGAGAAAGGGAGAGAGCAGAACAATTGTAAAAGGGATATACAAACTTTTGATGTCTTCCGTGTTTGTGGACAGGAAATTTGTGGCTGAAAATATTACTGCGGCTCTGAATGATATGAAGCTGCCTGACGATGAACTGTATATAGTACCTTTAGGCAGCATTAGAGATAGCGGAAAACATCTGGCGTATTATTTTAATGATGTAAAGCTGGAGGGTAAAAAGATCATTGTCAAAGAAAAGCTGGAGGAAGCTTTGGCGGAGGATGGCAATACGGCGATCATCTTTTTTGATGACGGTTCCTATTCTGGGAAACAGTTTCAATCAATCATGCAGGAATACATGGGTGTCCCGAAAGAGAATAGAGAGACAAAAGAACACCATGTGAATCCGCTGGAAGAATCTATGAGAGAAAAACTGAAGACAAAATCAATTATCTGCACGTTTCTAATGCTTAATTCAGAAAATGAGAGCATATCGAAAGAAAAATTGAGGGAGTTGGGCGTTGAAAAAGTAAATTTTGTTTATCCGAAGGATATGAGTAAAAAAGTGTTGGAGCAGGATGAGATATTTGGCAGTAAGGAGGAGCGACTGCCCGTAGTTGATTTTTTGCGTGAGACAGGTATCGGGATTTTGGAATCCCAAAAAAAAATCAATGGAAGTTATAAAGAAAACTGGGACAGAGAGCGGGTTGAGAGTTCGGCATTAGGGTATAATGATGCGCAGCAGATGGTTTTTTTAAAGTCGAGTGTTCCTACATATACTATTACGGCATTTTGGCAGAAAGGGCAATATAAAAATCTCGACTGGAAACCTCTTTTTCGGAGAACAGAAAAGTAAAATTAGAATTGCCGGAGCAGAGATATGGACAGGACGGAATAAAATGCCAAAAAGATTTGGAACAATTTTTATAAAAAAGTACTTGCATTTTAGAAAACAATCCTGTATAATACCTAGAGTAAGTCAAAGGGCTATCGCCAAACGGTAAGGCAACGGACTCTGACTCCGTCATTTCAAGGTTCGAATCCTTGTAGCCCTGCGCGACAGGGTTGACCTGCTAAAAGCCTCGGGAGGAAAAATCCCGAGGCTTAAATTTTCTGAATAAAAGGAGCGAGCGGATATGTATATCTATGACGCCAGAATCAGGTACAGCGAGGCGGACTGCGAAAATAAACTGACGCCGGAGGGGCTGCTTAACTATTTTCAGGACTGTTCTACATTTCATTCGGAGGATCTCGGACTTGGCGTAAAATATATGCTGCAGAACAATCTGGTGTGGGCGCTTGGCTCTTGGCAGATCGACATTGAAAGGTATCCGGAGATCGGAGAGAGGGTAAAGGTGGGAACACTGCCCTATGATTTCAGGGGATTCATCGGTTTTCGTAATTTCTGGTTGGATGATAAACAGGGGAAGAGGATAGCGGCCGCGAACTCGATCTGGACGCTGCTTGATCTGGATACCGGAAAGCCGGTAAAGCCTTTGAAAGAGATGATAGAGGGGTACCGGACGGAGCCGAAGATAGAGATGGAGTATCTGCCCAGAAAGATCGTGATACCGGAGGGCGGCGAAGAGAGACAGAGCTTTGTCATCACAAGGCATTATCTGGATACGAATCATCATGTCAACAACGGACAGTATGTGAAAATGGCTCTGGAGTATCCGGAGGAAGGATTTGCAGTCAGAAGGCTGCGGGCGGAATACAAGAAGCAGGCGTATCTGGACGACGTGTTTTATCCGGTCATATACCGGAAGGAAAATGTGATCACGGTGAGCCTCAATCAGAAAAGCGGCGAACCCTATGCAGTGGTGGAACTGACAGGGGAGAGATAAGGAAAGATACAGCGCGCGCGGAAGTGACAGCGTGCAGAAAAGAACGGGAGAACAGGTTATGTTGGAATTAGGAAAAAAACAGACGCTGACAGTGGTGAAGGAAGTAGACTTCGGTGTCTATCTGGGGGACGGAAATGAGAAAGTGCTCCTGCCGAAAAAGCAGGTGCCGGAGGGGACAAAAAAGGGAGATGAACTGGAGGTTTTCCTCTACAGGGATTCCTCGGACAGGCCGATCGCGACCGTAAACACACCGAAGCTTATGATGGGTGAGGTTGCGCTTTTAAAAGTATCGGATGTGACGGGGATCGGTGCATTCTTGGACTGGGGGCTGGAGAAAGATCTGTTTTTGCCCTTTAAGCAACAGACGGTAAAGGTGAAAGCCGGCGAGGAGTGCCTTGCGGCCCTCTATATCGATAAGAGCGGCAGACTCTGCGCCACGATGAAGATATATCATTATCTGCGGACGGATAGTCCCTACGGAAAAAACGACGCCGTAACCGGGCGCGTCTACGAGATCAGCGACAATTTTGGTGTTTTTGTGGCGGTGGATGATCAGTATTCCGCGCTGATCCCCAAAAAGGAACTCTACGGCGGCAAAAGGCACCGGGTAGGGGATATCGTGAGCGCCAGAGTGGCGGGGGTGAAAGAGGACGGCAAGTTGGAACTGTCCGTGCGGCAGAAGGCATATCTGCAGATGGACGAGGATGGGGAAAGGCTGATGGAACTCATAGACCGTTACGGCGGCGAGCTGCCCTTTTCCGATAAGGCGTCCCCCGAGGTTATCCGTCAGGAGACAGGGATGAGCAAAAACGAGTTCAAACGCGCTTTAGGGGGGCTATACAGGCAGAGACGTGTGGAAATCGGTGAAAATTCGGTTCGGAAACTGTGCAACATTACCAATACGGAAAATCAATTTTGAAAAAAGGAAGGTAAAAAGAGAGAAAACGTTTTCCGACTATTGCATTTTGGAAAAAATTGAGTAAAATCAAAATTGTAGACAAAATGATTAAAGTGTAGTTCCCGCAAAGACACGCGGGAGGAAAGGAGTACAATTATGAAAGTACAGAACATTAAGAACATCGAAAAATTTTTCAAGGTAGTTGATAGCTGCGCAGGTAAAGTAGAGCTGGTTACGGGCGAGGGCGACAGACTGAATCTCAAATCCAAACTGTCCCAGTATGTGTCCATGGCCAACATCTTTTCAAACGGGGAGATTCCCGAGTTGGAGATTATTGCATACGAGCCGGAGGATATCGGTAAATTGGTGAATTTTATGATGGAGAATGACTGATATACATGAACAGTAAAAGGGTCGGGATATCTTTCTTCCTGTTGGTGGCGCTGCAGCTTCTTGTCGGAATCGGCATGACAGTGTATTATCTGCTGGGAGGAGCGGGAGATATCCACATTACAGCGAATCTGATATTGGCGCAGGCCATGAATATAGCACCGGTTATTTTCGTGATTCTGGTCGGGCGAAAGAAAGGTACCCCTGAAAAGATATTCAGGGATGTACTGGGATTTCGACCCATCAAAAAATCTACGGCGCTTATGACGATCCTTTTCACGGTTTTGATCATACCGTTATCAACGCTTGCAAATGCGATATCTATGCTATTTGTGGACAATGCGGTAGAAAGCATTATGGGGGACGTCTTGGACGTCCCCTTTGTTATCATGTTTTTCCTGATGGCGGTCCTTGCGCCCTTTGGGGAGGAGTTGGTTTTTCGGGGGGCTTTTTTCAGAGGATTCCGAAAATCCGGCAATATCTTCGGGGCGATCATACTTTCCGCCGTGTTGTTTGCCTTGATGCATATGAATTTCAATCAGGCGGCTTATGCGGTGCTGCTTGGCATTATGATGGCGCTGGCTGCGGAGGCCACAGGCTCCACCACGACCTCATTTATCATACACATGATCTTTAACGGGCAGAGCGTATGTCTGCTCTATCTTAGTGACAGGTTGATGCCGGAAGGGATGGAGGAGGAAATGGCTGCGGCTGCTCTCGGAAGCGGGGAGATGGCCTTTGTGATCGCTGTTTACCTGTTCCTTTCGGTAGCCTGCACGGCGGTAGCTTTCTGCGTGCTGACGTGGATGGCTGCCAACGAGGGAAAACAGAATTTTCTGAGGACGGTGTGGGCTTCCAGAAAGGTCAGGCAGGAGAGACTCCGGAGCGTCTGGCTGGCGGCGGGAATGGCGGTCGCGCTTGCCTATATGGTGTTTGCGGCTGTGGCGGCCGCTTTGCAATAAAAAGACAGGAACCCCTTTTTGAAGAGATTCCTGTCTTTCTCGGTTCCGTCATTTCCTTTGCAGTGCGAAGAGCCTTTTAGACGCGGACATCAAACAGCCCGCCGATGCCCGGATTGACGGAAAGTTCCATCTGTGCGGTGGGAACGGATGCAATCATCTGGGCGATCTGTGAACCCTGCACGTTGGCGGCATCCATAGATTTAGACAGCATTTTCATGCCCCAGTCCGTCTGCACTTTGGACATAGACATAGCAGTTGATAAACCGGCGATATCCATATGGCATCACTCCTTTCATAAAGCATTTGCAAAGCAATTACTTTATAGTTTGTCAGTTCAGTATAAGCGGAAAGCTTCTTTTTGTCAATTCGGCGCGTAAAGCAAAAATATTTTCGGGACCCGTGCTTTGTGTACGTTGCATATTAGCAAATATATACAAAATTTGGAAAAAACATAAAAAAACAGACAAAAAATCTTCGAAAAGAGGTAGATTTATTTGTGCATTTGTTTTAAAATAGAAAATAGGCCATAAAAAATGCCTTTTAAGGGATGAAAATGTATTGTTGAAAATGTATAAAGAAGCAAACCGTATTGCGGATATGCGGTCTGTGCACAGGAGGGAAGGGGTATGATCTCAAATCAGATTTTGCAAAACACGATCGAAGGATTGAAGGCCATTGCCAGAGTGGAACTTTGCATTATGGATGTGGACGGAAAGGAAGTTGCCGCGACCATATCTATGCATGAGTGTGAGAGGCCGGCCGTGGAGTTTGCACAGTCTCCGGCGGACTCGCAGGAGATTCAGGGCTATCAGTATTTTAAGATATACGATGAACAGCAGTTAGAGTACATATTGATCGCGGGCGGGACCGGCGAGGACGTCTATATGGTCGGCAAGATGGTGGCGTTCCAGCTTCAGGCGCTTTTGGTGGCGTATAAGGAGCGTTTTGACAAAGACAACTTCATCAAAAATCTGCTGTTAGACAACCTTCTGCTGGTGGACATCTACAGCCGGGCAAAAAAGCTGCATATTCAGGCGGATGTGAGAAGAGTGGTACTGATCATTGAGACCGACAGCACAAAAGACTGCAACGTGTTGGAACTGGTGAGAAGCGGCAATACGAACAGCCGGGACTTTGTGACGGCTGTGGATGAGAATAATGTTATCGTGGTGCGGGATCTGTTGGACGGAGATTCTTTGGCGGATATCGACAAGGGAGCAAGAGCGCTTGAGAGTTTTCTCATAAAAGAAAATATGAAAAATCCCCGGGTGGCGTACGGAACAGTGGTGAAGGAGATCAAGGATGTCAGCCGTTCCTACAAGGAAGCGCGGATGGCTCTTGATGTGGGGAAAATATTTTTCGGCGACAGGAATGTGGTGGCCTACAGTGAACTGGGCATTGGACGTCTGATCTATCAGCTTCCCATTCCGCTTTGCAAAATGTTTATCAGGGAGATATTCGGCGGAAAGAGTCCGGACGATTTCGATGAGGAGACTCTGACGACGATCAACAAATTTTTTGAGAACAGCCTGAATGTGTCGGAGACTTCGAGGCAGCTTTTTATCCACAGGAATACGCTGGTCTACAGGTTGGATAAGCTGCAGAAAGCGACGGGACTTGACCTGCGCGTCTTTGAAGATGCCATTACTTTCAAGATAGCGCTGATGGTCGTAAAATATATGAATTATATGGAAACATTGGACTATTAAAAAACCACTTAATATGAAAACAGAGAGGAACAGGATAGTAGTGGCGGAGAAAACGATAAAGAAGAAACGGAAGAAAAAGAGCGGCGACAGAGATATCATCGTCTTGGATCATGTGAGCAAGTCTTACGAGACAGGGTCTCCGGCGCTTAACGATATCAGTCTGCGCATCAGGCGGGGAGAATTTGTGTTTATCGTGGGGGACAGCGGATCCGGAAAATCCACAATGATTAAGTTGTTATTGCGGGAACTGACAGCCACCGAGGGGGATGTCAGGGTACTGGGGTATGATCTGAACAGGATCAGACACCGGAAAGTGCCGGAATTTCGCCGCAATATCGGCATCGTATTTCAGGACTTCCGTCTGTTGAAGGACAGGAACGTCTATGAGAATGTAGCGTTTGCACAAAGGATCATCCAGACGCCGGCAAAACAGATGCGGAAAAATGTACCGGCGATCCTGTCTTCCGTGGGACTTGCGGGAAAATATAAAGCGAAGCCTAAGCAGCTCTCCGGCGGTGAACAGCAGAGGGTAGCGCTTGCACGTGCACTGGTGAACAAGCCGACACTTTTGCTGTGCGACGAGCCCACCGGTAATTTGGATCCGAAAAATTCATGGGAGATCATGGATATGCTTGACGAGATCAATAAGAACGGGACGACGGTACTTGTCGTGACCCACAACAAAGAGATCGTCAATCAGATGGAAAAGAGGGTGGTGACGTTAAAAAAGGGCGTGATCATAAGCGACGAGGAGAAGGGAGCGTATATCGATGAGGATTAGTACATTCTTTTATACCATCAGACAGGGCTTCCGCAATATTTTCCGGAATAAGCTTTTTTCGCTGGCGTCCATCGCCACGATCACGGCATGTCTGTTTATGTTCGGCATCTTTTACTCTGTGGTGGTGAACCTGCAGAATATCGTGCAGAACGCGGAGGAGGGCGTCTGCGTCACCGTATTTTTTGAGCCGGGGACAGAAGATTCTGTCATACAGGAGATCGGACAGAAGATATCCGCAAGGATGGAGGTGGCGGAAGTGGAATACATTTCCGCAGATCAGGCTTGGGAAGACTGGCTGGCGGGATATCCCCCCGAGTATGCGGAGGGATTTACGGAAAATCCGTTGGAGAATTGTGCAAATTACAGGGTTTATCTGAGCGACGTCTCTATGCAGGACTCCCTTGTGACATATCTGGAGTCCACTGCGGGAATCAGAAAAGTAAATCGTTCACAGTTTACTGCGGACATGCTGACAGGATTTAATTCGCTGTTAGGCTATGTATCGATTGGGCTGATTGCGATCCTGCTGGGGGTATCCATATTTTTGATCAGCAACACCGTGACGATCGGTATCAATGTGCGAAAAGAAGAGATTACCATTATGAAATACATTGGGGCAACGGACTTTTTTGTGCGTTTTCCGTTTGTCGTGGAAGGGATCATGATCGGGTTAGTGGGAGCGGGGATTCCGCTTATCATTATTTATTTTGTGTACAATAAGGCGGTGGCCTATGTGCTGGAGAGGTTCTCTATTTTGACAAATCTGTTGACCTTTTTGCCGGTGACGGACATTTTTCACACACTGCTGCCGCTGTCGCTGGGAATCGGAGTAGGGATCGGATTCCTTGGCAGTTTTATTACGGTTAGGAAACATCTTGGCGTATAAAAGTGAGCTGTTTATTTTGTGAATTTCTGAGGAAGATATGAGGAAGAGAGGACACACGAAAAAATGTATAGGGGCCGTGCTGTGTCTGGCGCTTGCCCTGTCTGTAAGCGGAGAGAGCCGGGCTGACTCTCTTTCTTCCATTACGTCCGAAAGCATACGGGAGAAAGAGGGCCAGATATCTAATGCGCAGAATGAAAAAAAGCAGATAGAATCGGCACTGAGTGACATCAAAGCTATGAAGGAGCGGCTGGAAGGGGAAAAGGCAAATCTGGAAGGCTATGTGGTTGCTCTGGACAGTGAACTGGAAGAAATACAGAAAAAAATATCCGAACTGAATGGAAAGATCGTGCAAAAGGAAGAGGAGATCCGGGAGACAGAGGGAGAGCTGGAAGCGGCCATAGCAAAGCAGGATGAGCAGTATGCCGCGATGAAGATGCGGATACAGATGATGTACGAGCAGAACGACGATCATTATCTGGAAATGATGCTGAGTGCAGAATCTTTTGGCGATCTTTTGAATAAACTGGATTATATCCAGTCGGTTTCGGACTACGATGACAGAAAGATGCAGGAGTATACTCTGATCAGGGAGTATGTGGAAACCTGCAAGGAAGAGCTGGATGCGGAAAAGGAAGTTCTTGACGCGGCGAAAGTGAGCGTGCAGAAAGAGGAGGCCTCTCTGGAACAATTGATCGCAGACAAGGAAGCGGAGATCGTGACGAAGCAGAGCGATATCGGCAACAAGGCGGCGGCCATCGAGGAGTATGAGGCGGATATCCGGGCGCAGAATGAATTGATTGCTTCGCTGGAGGCGGCGGTGGCTGCGGAGAGAAAGAGGCTCGCGGAAGAAAACGGCCGCAAGCTGACGTATGACGGCGGCGTATTCTGTTTTCCGGCTCCGTCCTACAAACGTATCTCGGAGGAATACGGAGAGCGCATTCACCCGATTCTGGGTGTGCCTCAGTTTCACAACGGCATAGATATAGCGGCGCCGAACGGCAGCCCGATCCTTGCGGCCTACGATGGAGAAGTGGTGGCGGCATCCTACAGCAGCAGTATGGGAAATTATGTGATGATAGATCACGGAGATAATCTCTATACCGTGTATATGCATGCTTCCGCGCTGTATGTGTCGAAAGGGGATCTTGTTGCAAAAGGTGAGCAGATCGCAGCGGTGGGTTCTACCGGAAGGTCGACAGGGCCGCATCTGCATTTCAGCGTGCGAAAGAACGGGAGCTATGTGAGCCCGTGGGAATATCTCGGTTAGAAAACAGCAGTGTATAAAAGGTGGCGTATGGACGTGGAAGAAAAACAGAAAAGATCGAATAGCGGTTATGGCCTCGGCCTGATAACGGGGATTTTGATGTCAGCCCTTGTGGTCTGCGGTATATGGGCAGGAAAGATCCTGCTTGACAAGGGGCCGACGAAAGAGGTGGCTGTCACGGGACTCTCCAAAGATGACTCTGTGGTCAACAGTGAAACCCTCAGCAAAATGGCTGCTATTGAGAGAACTGTTGACGACAATTTCTATTTCGAAGGTGTGACGACGGAGGATATACAAACCGGGATCTACAGAGGGATGCTGTCTGCGTTGGATGATAAGTACGCGGTATATTATACGGCGGAGGAGTTAAACAGTCAGCGGCAGAGCAATGAAGGGGTTTATTACGGCATCGGCGCTTATGTGATGATGAATGCGGAGACAGAAACGCCTTACATCAGCGGCGTTATCATGGGAACGCCTGCGGAGGAGGCGGGGCTGCAGATTAACGATATCATTTATGCGGTGGACGGGACTTCCACTTTTCAACTGACGTTGGAGGAGACGACGGCGTTGATCAAAGGGGAGGAGGGGACTCATGTGACTCTGACCCTGATCAGGAACGGCGCAGCTTTCGAGCAGGATGTGGTGCGGAGGAAAGTGAATAATCCGACGGTGACATCGGAGATGCTGGACGAGGAGATCGGTTATATTGCTATTTCGGAATTTAAAGATGTCACGGTGGATCAGTTTACGGAAGCTTATGCCGTGATGAAAGGTTCCGGCGCGAAGGGGCTAATTTTGGATCTTCGGGGTAATCCGGGCGGTCTGTTGGACGCGGCGGTAAGTATCGGGCAGCAGATCCTGCCGGAGGGGCTGGTGGTCTACACGGAAGATAAGGGCGGCGGGCGCGTGGAATATGCCTGCGACGGCACGCGGAAAATAGAGATGCCGTTAGTGGTTTTAGTGAACGGCGGTTCCGCCAGCGCGTCGGAAGTGCTGACGGGAGCGATTAAAGATCATGGTGTGGGGACTGTGATGGGAACAACCACTTACGGGAAAGGGATCGTTCAGAAGATCATCCAGCTTTCGGATGGTTCCGGTATAAAACTTACCACAAGCGCTTATTTTACGCCTCACGGCAATAATATCCACGGAACGGGCATTGAGCCGGATGTGGAGGTGGAGTTTGACGCGGAGGCCTACTATGGAGAGGAGAGTACCGATAACCAGTTAGAGGAAGCAAGGAAGTTTTTGGAGAAAAAACTGCACGGATAAAACTGCTGTGGGGGCAGGTTACGGCGGATGAAAGTCTGGCGGAGGAACGGGGGAGAAACCGGTGAAGACAGAGAAGATCCGGTCGCTGGCATACGGCGTGGTAAAAGTGACAGGAGCGGGAATATTTTTTTATCTGATATATTACAGCCTGCGGTATTCTCAATATATATTTCCGCAGGCGCGGGAGTTCCCGATTGATATGCGGGATAATCCGGAGCGCAATATTTTGGCGGCGGGGATTTTTTTTGCCGCTGTTTTGGTGTTGCTGCATCTTGAGAAAAAATTGACGAAGCGGTGCATGATCTGGATTGAGCGCGTCTTTTTGTGCGTATCCATGCTCTGGATGGCATGCTGTTGTTTTTGGTGGATCAGTGCGCTGGACAGGCAGCCGGTGGGGGATCAGGCATTTATATACGGCGGAGCGTCGTATTTTCTGGAGGGACAGTATTCCTTTCTCGGGAACGGCGGTTATTGTGAAATTTATCCCCATCAGTTAGGGCTGATTGCTTTCGTGGAACTGCTGTTTCTGATATTCGGGACTTACAATTATTTTGCATATCAGATCATGTGCGCGAGTATGGCGGTGGGCATTGTGTTTCTCGGGTATTGCCTGTTAAAGGAACAGACAGATATCTTTGCGATAAGGGCCGCCTACTGTCTGCTTATGATGGGCTGCGTTCCGTTGGTCTGTTATACAAGCTGGGTTTACGGCGAAGTGCCGAGCGTCTTCTTTTCGATGCTTGCCGCGTGGTTTGCCGTGAAATGGGAAAGCGGCCGGAGTAAAGGCTGGCTTGCAGGCATTGTAGCGGCTTGCGTCATGGCAGTGTTGGTGCGCAAAAACAGTATGATATTGCTGATTGCGCTGTGTCTTTTGGCGGCGGTTCATATGATCTGCTATCGCAGATGGCAGATTGGTCTGGCGGCGCTTTTGTCGGTTTTATGTTCTTTTCTCGCCTATCAGGGAATCTATAAGATGTATGAGATCCGCTCGGGATTTGAACATCATGACGGGCTGCCGGTAAATTCGTGGATTGCGATGGGAATGATGGAGCAGGAGGGGAGATGCGGCTGGTATAATAATCTGGGGAAGGATGTGCTTTATTCTTTGGAACTTGATTACGAGGCGACGGAGGCTGTGATGGACTCTTATATAGAGGAGAGGATGGAAGCGTTTAAGAACGATCCGGCATATGCGAGATGGTTTTTTAAGCGGAAGATATTGTCACAGTGGAGTGAGCCGCTTTATCAGAGCATTTATTTCAGCGCTGATAATTTGAAAAACAACCGTCCGGAACAGGGAAGCTTTTTGGAGAGGCTGTATTTTGTACCGGAGGTGCACGACAGGATATTTCATTTTGCAGAGGCCATGCAGTTTCTCGTATATTTTGGGATGTTATTGTACTATCTTTTTGCTCTTCGCAGAGATACGCTGCCCCTTGCCGGCCTTTTGGCAGTGACGATCATAGGGGGATTTTTCTTTAGTATCTTGTGGGAAGCAAAGGCGCGGTATATTTTCCCTTATTATGTGATGATGTATCCTTTGGCGGTAATAGGATACGTCAGGGCGGCGCAGCAGATGAAAAGTCTTTTGGGCGGCAGGAAATTTTAGGAGGTTTTCTGCCGCTTTTGTATGAAAACAAAAAGAACAAATGTTCTAAAAATTGTCTCTGATCGCTATACAAATAAAATGGTATATGCTATAATCAGGAAAGCCATAATTTCGTATGGCGTGTTTTGAGGAGAAGGTTTGGGGATAAGCGAAAAGCGGGAGAGTACAAATGGAAAAGTATTTCGATGAAGAGATCGATGTAGCGGCGTACTATGATTATGAATATCCTGCGGAGGAAGAAATAAATTTCCAGTCAAAGGAACTTTTGGAGATTGCAGAGGAAGGTTATTGGGAGGATCACTGGGAACTAAGTGCCGGATTTGATGTTGGCTTTATAGACGTTTCGAATTCGGAAAAATTTCTACAGATTATTGATAAAGCGGAAAGGGAAAACTGGGAAGAATTAGGCTTGCTGATTGGGGAAATTCAGGAAATACCTGCGGAGATAGGAAGGCTGATACATTTAAAGCGTCTTTATATTAACGTGAAGGAATCATGCGGAAAGAGTATTGTTTTGCCGCCGGAAATAGGGAAACTGAAGAAACTGGAGGCGTTTGATGCTTACGGCTGCAATATGGTCGATCTGCCGGAGGAATTCGGCGAATTGATGAATTTAAAACGCGTCAATTTGAATCATAATAACTTCACAGCGTTTCCGAAGGAAATATTATCGTTAAAAAAGCTGGAATCTCTGGCTCTTGATTTTAATTTCAAAGATTTGCCCGATGAGATATGTGATTTGGTTCATTTGAGATTTTTATATTTGCCGAAAGCAGATATATCATGTCTGCCGGAAAATATAGGGGCGTTAAAAGAACTGGAAGTGTTGTGCATATGGGGAACAAAAGTAGACCGTCTGCCGGATTCATGCCGGGAACTGAAGAAAATCAAAAGCCTGTATCTGACGAAGTCCATTTTTGAGAAAATCATTCCGCCGGAAATTATAAGTCAGTCGCCGTTAGAGGTTATCAATTATATTTTACGATATCAGAATGACACGGAGAAGATAGAAGTAAACGAGTCTAAAATGATCATTGTCGGGCAGGGGGGAGTAGGAAAGACCTGTCTGCTGAACCGTTTGAAGAATGATAAATATGACGAGACGGCTTCCACCGAGGGGATTGCCATTGAACCGTGGGAATTTGAAACCGGAGGCAAAAAGTATAAGCTTAATATATGGGATTTCGGGGGCCAGGAGATATACCACGCTACCCACCAGTTCTTTTTGACGAATCGTTCCCTTTATATTTTTGTGTGGGATGCAAGGCAGGAGGAGGAATACGGCCGGATAGATTATTGGCTGCATACGATAGAATCCTTTGCTTACAACAGCCCGATCATTATCGTTGTCAATAAATGCGACAGCCGTAATAGTATCAGGCAGCTGGATTTGAAAAGTATCAGGGAAAGATTTCCGCAGGTGATAGATTCTTTTAAAGTAAGCTGCAAAATGAATATCGAAATTGAGCATTTGCGGGATGTGATAGTGGAGGAAACGACAAAATTACCGTTGATGGGAATGGTCTGGCTGTCAAGCTGGCTGAATGTGAGAATGGAGCTGGAAAGCCTTGCCGAGAAAGAAAATATTATCACGTATAAGAGATATCAGGAAATATGCCTGAAATATAATATTTTATCCGGCGAAGCTCTGAGCTTGAGCAAATACCTGCACGACTTGGGAATTATTATTAATTTTCAAAATGATCTGTTTTTGAAGAATATTGTAATACTTAAGCCGGAGTGGGGGACCAATGCGGTATATAGAGTTCTGGATGTGCAGGATACTATTCTGAAAAACCGCAATGGAATTTTATATTATGACGACCTGCCGAAGATTTGGAAAGATACCGCCGAATATCCCGAGGAGATCTATCCGATCATTCTCCGACTGATGGAGAATTTTCAGCTTTCCTTTGAGGTAAATAAAAATAGAGAGTATCTGATAGCGGAACTTCTGGAAAATGAGGAAGTTTTGATGGGGCTGGATACCAAGAATAAACAAATGCTGAATTTCCAGTATAATTATGAATTTCTTCCCGCCGGTGTCATGACGAGATTTATCGTGAAGGCAAACGCTTATCTTGTAGAAGAAAACGGAAAGAAAGTATGCTGGAAGAAGGGTGCGTACTTAAAATATGAGGATTCGATAGGGCATGTAAAGCTTTTTGACGGTATTGCGGAGCGGAAAATAGAGATAAAAGTGATCGGAAAGAGCAGCAGAAATAACAGAGATCTGTTGACGATCATACGAAAATATTTTGACGAGATACATAAAAGCGTGCCTAAAATTAAATATAAGGAATATGTGAGATGTAATTGTGGGGAACATTGTTCGTATTTGCATGATTACCGCTATTTGTTGAGGCTGGAAGAGGAAATGCTAATGTCGGAGAGGTGTAAAGATTCGCTGAAGCTGGTGGATGTCTGCAAATTGTTGGACGGTGTGGAGGACACAAAGACGCGCAGTAAAATGAGGAGGGAGATCATGCCGAACATTCAGGTTAATCCGCATATTGTTATCGAAAATAATAATACAAACAGCAGTGAAAACAGAAATGCAAATTCTGTTGAAAATACAATAGCTATAGAGATCAAGAACAGCATAAACGAACTGCAGGGATGCCTCAATGATTTAAAAGACGAGGTAGTGTATGAGAATCCCGAATTGAGTGAAGAATTTGAAAAGATAGAGAAAAGTATAGCAAGATTGGACAGTGCGGAAACAAAGGAAGAAATGGTGAAATCCGGTGCGCTCAACAAAGTGAAACGGTTTTTGGAGGAAGTGCAGGATTCGGAATCGGAAATCGGTAAAGTAGTACGCGGAATCAAATACGGCGTCGGGATTGCTCAGGATATCGGAGAGAAATATAACAGTATAGCACAGTGGTGCGGACTGCCGGTGATCCCGAAAGTGTTTTTGAAGGGGTGAGAGGTTTCGGCAGGATCTTTACGGTGGAAAATGGAAAGTAGCCAATTTATTAGAGGCCTTAGGAAGAAGTAATGATCCCAAATAGTTATGACAAAGAGGAAGCTAATTTGAAAGATAAATTGATTTTGCCAGAAAATTATAAACAAACATATGATAATATTGTTAAGCTGATTGAGACGGCTAAACGTAAAGTATTTGAAACAGCTAATTTTGAAACAGTATATTTATTTTGGCATATAGGGCAGGAACTTAAAGATAATATTTTAAATGGACAGAAAGCGGAGTATGGGAAATTTATTGTAAAAAAATCTGAGTGAAGAATTAGAATTTCGATATGGACGTTCCTATGAGAAAAGTTCTGTTTTTCGAATGATACAATTTTATGAGGAATTCCCTGATTTTGAAAAAGTTGCTACATTGTCGCAACAATTAACCTGGTCGCATTTTAAAGAGCTACTACCTGTAAATGACGAGTTAAAAAGAGATTTTTATGCGGTCCTGTGTAAAAATGAGGGGTGGAGTGTAAGGACATTAAGAGAACGAAAGAAATCTATGTTATATGAAAGAACAGCTATCTCCAAACGTCCTGAAAAAACGATTAGGAACGACATTCAACTTTTGGAAGAGAAGGATGTTATGACGGTGGATATGTTTTATAGAGATCCGTGTATATTAGATTTTTTGGGGTTGCAGGATACTTATAGTGAAAAAGATTTGGAAAATGCAATTTTATCAGAGTTAGAAAAATTTATATTGGAAATGGGTACTGATTTTGCTTTTATGGCAAGGCAGAAAAAGGTCACGATAGATGGAAAAGATTATAAAATAGATTTGCTGTTTTTTCATAGGAAATTAAGGAGATTGGTTGTAGTAGAATTGAAAATTGGAGAGTTTGAGCCAGAATATAAAGCGCAGGTGGAGCTTTATTTGCGTTGGCTCAATAAATATGAGAGGATGGAAAATGAAGAATCTCCGGTTGCTTTGATATTATGTGCTGAAAAGTCAGAAGAAGTGATTGAACTGCTCGAATTGGATAAGGGAGATAATAGAGTATCTCAGTATTTGACAGCTATGCCACCCAAAGAAGAATTGGAAGAGAAATTGCATTTGGCAATCGAGAGGGCGAAAATACAATTAGAGCAGCGGAAGGAGTAAAAATTGCTACATGTAGCAATTTTTGTTTGAATGAGGTATTTTAAAATATATTGATATTTAATTGTGCAAGACATTTTACACAATTAAGTAGGAACTTATATGGAGTGAACTATATCCAAAATGGAAATAGTCTATATGGAGATTATTATCATGGATCATTTTAAATTAGTATCAGAATACCAACCCACCGGCGACCAGCCGCAGGCCATCGCCGAACTGGTAAAGGGCTTCAAGGAAGGTAATCAGTTCCAGACTTTGCTGGGGGTTACGGGTTCCGGCAAGACCTTTACGATGGCGAATGTCATTCAGGAGCTGCAGAAACCGACCCTTGTCATCGCCCACAATAAAACTCTTGCAGGGCAGCTTTATGGGGAATTTAAAGAATTCTTTCCGGAGAACGCAGTGGAATATTTTGTGTCCTACTATGATTATTACCAGCCCGAGGCCTACGTGCCCTCCACGGATACCTATATTGCGAAGGATTCATCGATTAACGATGAGATCGACAAACTGCGCCTCTCTGCGACGGCGTCCCTGTCTGAGAGGCGGGATGTGATCGTGGTGGCCAGCGTATCCTGCATCTATGGACTGGGCAGCCCGGACGAGTACAAGGAACTGATCGTATCCCTGCGCCCGGGACAGCAGAAGGACAGGGATGAAGTGCTGAAAGAACTGATCGCGATCCAATACAACCGAAACGATATGGATGTGGAGCGGGGAACCTTCCGGGTGCGGGGAGATACGATAGAAGTTTATCCGGCGCAGGGGGGTGACTACCTGATTCGGGTGGAGTTTTTCGGGGATGAGATAGACCGGATCATGGAGGTGGACCCTCTGACCGGAGCGCCCCATGCGGAACTAAATCATATCATGATATTTCCGGCGTCCCACTATGTAGTGGCTCAGGAGAAGATCGACAGAGCCTGTGTGGAGATTGAGAAAGAGCTGGAGGAACGGGTTCGGTTCTTTAAGAGCGAGGATAAACTGCTGGAGGCCCAGAGGATATCCGAGAGGACAAATTTTGATATTGAAATGCTGCGGGAGACAGGATTTTGTTCCGGTATAGAGAACTATTCAAGACCTCTGAACGGGTTAGAGCCCGGCGCCACTCCCTTCACTCTGATGGATTACTTTAAGGATGATTATTTGATCATCGTAGATGAATCCCACATGACGATCCCTCAGATCGGCGGGATGTATTCGGGAGACCGCTCCAGAAAAAACACGTTGGTGGAATACGGGTTCAGGCTTCCCTCCGCATTGGACAACAGGCCGCTCAATTTTGAGGAATTTGAAACTCATATCGATCAGATGATGTTTGTGTCGGCGACGCCCTCCAAATATGAGGCGGAGCATGAATTGATGCGGGTGGAACAGATCATCCGTCCCACGGGTTTGCTTGATCCGGAGGTGGCGGTGCGCCCGGTGGAGGGGCAGATCGACGATCTGATTTCCGAGATCAGAAAGGAGACGGAAAAGAAAAACAAAGTGCTTGTGACGACGCTGACAAAGAGGATGGCGGAAGATCTGACAGATTACATGAAAGAAGTGGGGATCCGTGTAAAGTACCTTCACTCCGATATTGATACGCTGGAGCGGGCGGAGATCATACGGGATATGCGTCTCGATGTGTTCGATGTGCTGGTAGGGATCAACCTGCTCAGAGAAGGATTGGATATTCCGGAGATATCTCTGGTTGCCATATTGGATGCGGATAAAGAGGGATTTCTGCGTTCGGAGACTTCTCTGATCCAGACCATCGGACGTGCCGCCAGAAACGCGGACGGTCATGTAGTAATGTACGCGGACATGATTACGGATTCCATGCGGGCGGCCCTTGAGGAGACCGAAAGGCGTAGGAAACTGCAGCAGGCTTACAATGAAGAACATGGCATTACCCCCCAGACGATCCGCAAGGCGGTCAGAGATTTGATCAGCATATCGAAGACCGTGACAAAAGAGGAAGTGCGGTTTGAGAAAGATCCGGAATCTATGGATTTGAAAGAGCTTGAGAAGTTGATTGCGGAAGTGCAGAAGAAGATGAAAAAAGCAGCTGCGGATCTTGACTTTGAGGCGGCGGCCCAATTGCGCGATAAGATGCTGGAGCTGAAAAAAATACTGAATGACAGGGAGTAGAAAAAATGGAAGAGGCAAAGAAAATGCGCCCCAGAGAGTATATAAAGATCCGTGGGGCGAATGAGCATAACTTAAAAGGAATCGATGTGGATGTACCGCGGAATGAGTTTGTTGTTCTGACAGGGCTGTCGGGTTCCGGCAAATCGTCTTTGGCTTTTGACACGATCTACGCGGAGGGACAAAGACGCTATATGGAATCGCTGTCTTCCTACGCGAGGCAGTTTTTAGGGCAGATGGAAAAACCGAATGTCGAGAAAATTGAGGGGCTTTCCCCTGCAATTTCCATCGATCAGAAATCTACCAACAGGAACCCTCGTTCCACGGTGGGGACGGTGACGGAGATTTATGACTATTTTCGTCTGCTCTATGCAAGGATCGGTATCCCACACTGTCCAAAGTGCGGTCGGGAGATCCAGAAGACAACCGTGGATGAGATGGTGGATTATATCATGCACATGGAGACGGGGACAAGGATCCAGCTTCTGGCGCCGGTGGTGAGAGGGCGGAAAGGACAGCATGAAAAGGTGCTGGAGAGGGCCCGCAGGAGCGGCTATGTGCGCGTACGTGTGGACGGAAATCTGTATGAACTGTCAGAGGAGATCAAGCTGGAAAAGAACATCAAGCATTCGATAGAAGTTGTGGTGGACAGGCTTGTCATAAAGGAGGGGATAGAGAGGCGTCTGACGGACTCTCTGGAAAATGTGTTGGAATTAGCGGGCGGACTGGCAATCGTGGATGTGATCGACGGGGAAAGCCTGACATTCAGCCAGAGTTTTGCCTGTCCGGACTGTGAGATCAGCATCAGCGAAATAGAGCCGAGGAGCTTTTCTTTCAATAATCCCTTCGGCGCCTGCCCGGACTGTTTCGGGCTTGGCTATAAGATGGAGTTTGACGCAAGGCTGATGGTGCCGGATGAATCGCTCAGCTTAAATGGCGGAGCGATACAGGTGATGGGCTGGCAGTCCAGCAAAGATAACGGAAGTTTTACCCACGCGCTTTTGGAAGCGTTGGCAAAAGAATACTCTTTCAGTCTGGATACGCCGTGGAAAGAACTGACGCAGGAGGCCAGAGATGTCATAGTTTCCGGGACAGACGGAAAAGAAGTGAAGGTGTATTATAAAGGACAGCGTGGAGAGGGGACTTATCCTGTGGCGTTTACGGGATTAGTCAAGAACGTGGAGCAGCGCTACAGAGAGACTTACTCGGAGACGATGAAAGCGGAGTATGAGGAATACATGCGGGTGACGCCCTGTAAACTCTGCGGCGGAAGACGTTTGAAGAGGGAATCTCTGGCGGTCACGGTGTGTGATAAGAATATTTTTGAACTGACGGCAATGTCACTTTCTGATTTGCGTGCTTTTTTGCAGGAGATGAAACTGACAAAGCAGCAGGAACTCATCGGCAAACAGATTCTGAAAGAGATCCGTGCCAGAGTGGGATTTTTGAACGATGTGGGGTTAAATTACCTCTCCCTTGCCAGAGCGACAGCCACCCTTTCCGGCGGTGAAGCTCAGCGTATCCGGCTGGCAACCCAGATCGGCTCCGGTCTGGTGGGGGTTTGCTATATTTTGGACGAGCCCAGTATCGGCCTTCATCAGCGCGACAATGACAAACTGATCAAAACTTTAAAAAACCTGAAAGATATGGGAAATACACTGCTGGTTGTGGAGCACGATGAGGACACCATGTGGGCAGCGGACCATATTATCGATATCGGCCCGGGGGCCGGTTCCCACGGCGGTGAGGTAGTGGCGCAGGGGACTGCTCAGGAGATCTGTCAGGTGGAGGGATCCGTCACGGGGCAGTATCTGAGTGGAAAGCTTCAGATACCGGTGCCCGAAGAACGGAAGAAGCCCACGGGATATCTGACTGTGAAAGGGGCGAGGGAGAACAATCTGAAAAATATCGATGTGGAGATTCCTCTGGGTGTCATGACATGTGTGACAGGCGTGTCAGGTTCCGGAAAGAGTTCTCTGGTCAATGAGATATTGTACAAACATTTGGCAAAGACTTTGAACCGGGCGAGAACAATTGCGGGGGCCCATGACGATATTCTGGGGTTAGAGCAGCTTGACAAAGTGATCAGTATCGATCAGTCGCCGATCGGTAGAACGCCGCGCTCCAATCCGGCCACTTATACGGGCGTTTTTGATATGATCAGAGATCTGTTTGCGGCGACGCCGGATGCCAAGGCGAAGGGTTATAAGAAAGGGCGTTTCAGCTTCAATGTGAAGGGAGGCAGGTGCGAGGCCTGCTCGGGAGACGGCATTATCAAGATAGAGATGCATTTTTTGCCGGATGTATATGTGCCCTGCGAGGTCTGCAGCGGCAAACGGTATAACCGCGAAACGCTGGATGTGAAGTACAAGGGAAAAAGCATTTTTGATGTGCTGGATATGACGGTGGAGGAAGCGGTGGGATTTTTTGAGAATGTGCCTACGATTCGCCGCAAGATCGCGACGCTGCATGACGTGGGACTTTCCTATATCAAGTTGGGACAGCCATCCACGGAACTCTCCGGCGGCGAGGCCCAGCGTGTGAAACTTGCCACGGAACTTTCCAGAAAAAGTACGGGCCGGACGATCTATATTTTGGATGAACCGACAACGGGACTGCATTTCGCGGATGTGCATAAACTGGTAGAGATTTTGCGCCGGCTGACCGAAGGAGGCAATACCGTGGTGGTGATCGAGCACAATCTGGACGTGATCAAGACCGCAGATTATATTATTGATATCGGTCCGGAGGGCGGAGACGGCGGCGGAACGGTCATTGCAACAGGGACGCCGGAGAAGGTGGCGGAAAATCCGAATTCTCATACAGGACGATATATCAAAAAAATGTTGAAAAAAAATGAAAAATAATATAAAATTTTTAGAAGAATAGTAGATTTGCTTGAAATTGTGAGATGAATTTGATATTCTACTTATAGCTATAGTAAAAATAAATTTTTTATAGCAAGTCTGCAAATAAAAAGTCAAGCAGAAATTGATGAACTTTGAAAATTTTATAC
>ERZ777011.41-NODE-41-length-189685-cov-13.010051_pt1 | contig 189685 bp, 141 predicted proteins | sample MGYA00374964_ERZ777011 | MGnify/ENA primary metagenome ERZ777011 (study PRJEB29310, sample SAMD00008975) | mouse gut metagenome | study: EMG produced TPA metagenomics assembly of the Metagenome analysis of fecal microbiota from mouse which was promoted... | reverse complement strand
AGGTCACCGCCACCCTTCGAACGCCGGCCGAATCAAACGATTCGGCCGGCGTTCCTCTTTTTTACCATGCAGGAACTCGAGCCTCCGGCTTGCGCATAAAGAATCGCCTTATAGTTCCGGCTCGGCGCAGCCGACTGCGGACGCACAATCCGTGCGTCCGGCTGTCTGTATCGTCATAAAATCCTCAGATTGTGTAAAATAGAGGGAATATTGATATTGGAGCGGATTAGGGAGTTTTATTCTTATTTTTGGCCGTGAAAATTTTTTCTAATTGTAATTTTGGATTATCTTTGTTCGAAATTATCAATTTACATTTTATTTATGAATAAATCTTTACTTTCTGTTATCGTGTCGGGCGCTATGCTGTGCGGTGCTTCTGTTTACGCACAGGATGAGGCTGAACGTGTCACGTTCAAGACTTCCGACGGATTCTATTTCGTTGTCAATGATGACGAACCAACCAGTGTGTCGCTTCTTCCCGTTAGCGACGGCTACCAGGGCGATGTCGTGACGGTGCCTTCTGCTGCTACCGATCCTTCTACCGGCATCACCTACACTGTTACGACTATCGGCGAGCAGGCTTTTTATTACTCGCGTTGCCCGAAGGTGGTGTATCCTGCCACTATTGCCAAGATTGATGGTTCTGCGCTGTTCAACAGCTCTGTTGCCGATGTGGAAATTGCCGAGGGTAACGAGACCTATTTGTCTGTCGACGGCATTGTCTACACAAAGGACATGACCACTCTCTGGTCGTTCCCTCCCGAACATAAATATGATGGATATGTTTTGCCTGAAACTGTGACAGCAATCGGCGATTATGCTTTCTGTGGCCTTTTCTATCTTAGTTCGTTTGAGATTCCGGCTCGTGTAAAGTCGATTGGTGAGGCTGCCTTTATGGGCACACGTCTCAAAAACATTGTAATTCCCTCAACTGTCGAGTCTGTCGGAAGCGCCGCTTTTCAGAATTGCAAGCAGCTTGTTTCTATTGAGTTTCCGGAGGGCATGACTCTTATGCCCGACCATGTGCTCACCTATTGCAGCAAGCTGGAATCGGTGAATCTGCCTTCTTCGCTCACAAAAATCGGCGGTTATGCTTTCAACGGTGCCTTTATATATGGCAAGACATATGGATTTAAATGTGTAGATGAAATCACTGTTCCCGACGAAGTAACGGAAATTGAATACGGCGCATTCCAGGGCAACCGCGGACTTGTTTCTGTAACGCTTGGCAAGAAAGTAAGCAACATAGGCCTTTTTGCCTTCGCTCAGTGCTCGGCTCTTAAATCTTTGACTTCGCTTAACACAGTGCCTCCCGTATGTGAGGAGCTCGATCAGGCAGCCTCCGGTGTCGAAGATGCTTTTGCGGAAGTGCCGGAAGATTGCGTGCTCTATGTTCCCGCCGAATCAGTCGATGCTTATAAGGCCGCATGGGGAGTGAAGTTCACCGACATACGTCCCATCGACAGCGCCGGCATTGAAGACGCAGGCCTCGAATCCGGCTCTTTCGAAGTGAATGTTGCCGGCGGCGTGCTCACTGTTGTTGCCTCCGGTGCGGTGGAAGTGTACAATTGTGCGGGCGTGAAGGTGGCCTCCTCGCATGATGGCCGCGTTGCCGCATCGCTTCCCGCAGGAGTTTATATCGTGCGTGGAGCCGGTCGCGTAGCAAAAGTTGCGCTTTAAAAAACTATAAAATCTATATAAGCCGCGTATCCCGACAAGCGATACGCGGCTTTTTTTGTGGAAGTGCTTTTTTATCGTTAACTTTGCAATCTGTGTTGAAAATTTAAAGTCTTATAACTTTGGTTACTGAAAGTTTTGATTTTGACAGAATAGTCGATCGTCATCATACCGATGCCACAAAGATAGAAGGAATGGTTGAGAAATTCGGCCGCGGCGATTTGCTGCCGTTTTGGATTGCCGATATGGATTTTGAGGCTCCGCCGTGTATTCTGGACGCTTTGCGCAGCCGTCTCGACCAGCGCGTGCTCGGCTACACCACTGTGCCCGAAGATTTCTGGCAGAGCATAGCGTCGTGGCTCGGCCGACGCCACGGCTGGAATGTGGATACCGGCGAGATTACTTTTCTTCCCGGTTTGAAAAAGGGGCTGAGCCTTTGTATTAATTTCTTTTCGCGTCCGGGCGACAAGGTGATAATCCAGCCTCCTGTGTATCATTCTTTCAGAAGCGTAATCGAGGGCAATGGACGCCGGGTGGCTGTGAATCCGCTCATTCTTGGCGACGACGGTTCTTACAGCATGGATTTCGACGGGCTGTCGGAGCTGATAAGGCATGAGAAGCCGGCCATGATGTTGCTTTGCAATCCACACAATCCGGTGGGGCAGCAGTGGAGCGCGTCGACGCTGCGGCGTGTGGCCTCGCTTTGCCGCCAGCACGGCATAGTGCTCGTTTCCGACGAGATATATGGCGACATGATGCTTGGAGGCGTAAGGCATATCCCCACGGCGTCGGTGTCGGAGGATGCGGCGGAGATTACCGTAACCCTCGGCGCCCCGTCGAAAACGTTCAATATCCCGGGCATTGTGAGCGCATGGACCGTGGTGAAGTCGGCGCGTCTGCGCGAGCCGTTTTTCAACTGGCTTTCGGCAAGCGAGTTTAACGCGCCGCCAATCGCCGCCATGGTGGCCACCCGGGCGGCATATGCCTGCGGCGACGCCTGGCTCGACCAGGTGCTTGCATATTTGTTGGAAAACGCGAAGTTTGCAAAAAAATATCTTGCGGAGCATCTCGGCGATGTGGCAGTGCGGGTTCCTGACTCCACATTCGCGCTCTGGCTCGATTTCCGCCGTTTCGGGATGAATCAGTCCAATCTCGTGAAGACGTTGATCTGTCGCGGCCATATAGCCCTCAGCGACGGTGTGTCGTTCGGGGATGAAGGCTCGGGATTCATGCGTATGAACATTGGCACGCCGCGCGCTGTCCTCTCCGAAGGGCTCGAGCGTCTCGCCGGCGCATTCTGCGGCGCATCTTCCGACGTGCATATTGCCGAACCGATGCCTGCCGACATTAAATTTGTGAAGATGCATGGCCTCGGCAACGATTTTATCTATGTCGACTGCATGGATCGTGCGCTCGACAACCTGCCCGAGCTGGCCGTGCGCATGAGCCGGCGCCATGTGGGCGTGGGTGCCGACGGCATCATAGCCATATTGCCCAGCGAGGCGGCCGACTGCCGTATGCGCATATTCAACGCCGACGGCTCGGAGGCCCAGATGTGCGGCAACGGCATACGTTGCGTGGCGAAATATATCTACGACAACCGTATCGTGCGCAAGCAGCGTCTTACCGTAGAGACATTGAGCGGCATAAAGACCGTGGAGGTGCACGCCGGCCTCGACGACCTTACCGACACCGTTACCGTAGACATGGGCCTTCCGCGCACGGCACCGGCCGAAGTGCCCGTCCTGTATGAGGGAGACAGCATGGTGGAGCAGCCCGTTGCCACATCATCGGGCGACGTGGCCGTCACCGCCATTTCCATGGGCAACCCTCACGGCATAATCTTCGTCGACAATTTCGACAACGACATAGTAGGTACGCTTGGCCCGGAACTCGAAAACCACCGCATATGGCCTGAACGAGCCAATATCGAGTTTGTGCATGTCGACTCCGACACATCGCTGTCGATGCGCGCCTGGGAGCGCGGAGCCGGCGAGACCATGGCCTGCGGCACGGGAGCCTGCGCCGCAGCCGTGGCGGCCGTGACCACAGGACGCGCCAAATGGCCCCTTACGGTGCGTCTCATCGGCGGCAACCTCCACATCGACCGCGACCCCTCCACCGGCCACATCCTCATGACAGGCCCCGCCGTGACCGTCTACACCGGCGCCTACTATCCCGGCTGCTGACAGCCGGCTCTCATCGCGCCTGTTTGTGAGCCAAGCGAGGCATGCCGGCGGGTAAGGAATGCCGGGAGGGGAACTTTGCCGGGCTGTCGGTTGTTGATATGTTGTATAGTGTTAATACCTATCGGCGTTTCAACTTATGGCAGATATTCTTATCATAATTGTTCTGATATTGCTCAACGGTGTGTTTTCCATGTCGGAAATCGCGCTTGTCTCTGCTCACAAGGCTCAGCTCTCGGCGCAGGCCCGCAAGGGCAGCCGCGGGGCTGCCGTGGCGTTGAGGCTGGTTGAGAATCCCGACCGGTTTCTATCCACGGTGCAGATTGGAATAACGCTTATAGGCATCCTCACGGGTCTTTTCTCCGGTGCGGCTTTGGCCGGCGATGTCGGCGACTGTCTGGCACGATGGGGGATGCAGGCCAAGACGGCGCATACGGTGGCGCAGGTGTTGATTGTGACGGTGGTGACTTATCTGTCGATTGTGATTGGGGAGTTGATTCCGAAGCGCATCGGCATTGCCTTGTCGACGCGCATATCTATGATGGTGGCTCCGATGATGTGGGTTCTCTCGCTTGTCACGATGCCTGTGATATGGCTTTTGTCGGTGTCGACAAATGTGGTGGTGAAATTGTTCGGTCTGAAAGACAAGCCTGCGGTAACGGAGGATGAGTTGCGCTCGATGATAAAGGAGAGCACGGAGTCGGGCACTGTGCAGGAGGTTGAGCAGGATATAATGGAGCGGGCCTTGATGCTAGGCGACCAGACTGTGAACCGTATAATGACCACCCGCAGCGAGTTGGTGTGCCTTCATTGCCGCATGTCGGCAGGCGAGATAAAGGAGATTGTTTACAGTGAACTTCACCGCGGGTATCCTCTCTATTGCGAGAACCGCAAGGAGGTGAAGGGCATCGTGCTGCTGCGCGACCTTCTGCCGGCATTGGACGAGGGCAGCGTCGATCTGGAGAAGATGGCGATTATTCCCACATATTTCCCGGAGAGCATGACGGCTTACGACGCGCTGGCTGTGTTGAAAAGCGGCGCGAATGACTGCGCGCTGGTCTGCGACGAGTATGGCGAGGTGCAGGGCATCGTTACTCTGCGCGACGTGCTTGGAGGGCTTGTGGGCATGGTGAATAATCCGCCGGATACGCCGCAGATCGTGCGCTTGGAAAACGACGCTGACGAGTATGTGGTGGATGCGAGGTTCAAATGGTACGATTTTCTGTCGTATCTCGACGCGGATGACTTGTACGAGCCGGCTCTGTATTCTACGATAGCGGGTTGGTTTCTTGACAGTTTCCGCCGCTTGCCCCAAAAGGGTGAGACTGTGGAATGGCAGGGCTTGTCGTTCAAGATTCTCGAGATGGACGGCGCGCGTATCGACCGTTTTCTGGTAAGGCGCATCGGATAGGCGGTTGAAATTTGTCTGTAAATTACAGCCGATGCTTTGCAAATTGGATTAATTGGCTTATATTTGCGAGCAAATAGTAATTTATATGACAAATCAATCGCTTATGAAAAAATTTTTACTTGGCTTGGTTTTCGCGGCAATGACTTTCGCTGTTGGCGCGCGCGAGCCGCAGGAGGGCTGGAAGCAGCTGGGAACAGGATTGTTCTGCGACGATCTTATTTCTGTGATCGACGAGATGTTTCTCGACTCGTGGGAGGTTGAGATAGAGGAAAGTGAAGCCGAGCCGGGCATGTACCGCCTGGTGAATCCGTTTGGCAGCGGCAAGTGTCCTTATTTCGACTTCAAGACTTTCAATGCCAACGACCTCGTTATCAACGCCACCGACCCCGACCATGTGTGGATTCCTCTGCAAAGTTTGGGCTTCTCAATTGCTTCGTGGGGCTCGTTCTCGCTGTCTTGTTTCAACGGGCTCATGGTGGCTTCTGATGTGTTTACCGTTGAGGAACTTATCGAATTTGATTGCCTGTTTGGCACGGTAGCCGATGGCAAGATTACTTTCCCCGACGATGACAGTTACCGCCTCCAGCCTTCGTTTGAGAATTATCTTGAAGGGCTGCCCGCCGACGGCAACACTCACGGCAAGTTTTGCGTGACGCTTCCCGAGGCTTACAGCGGCATCGCCGACGGCATCGCCGACGAGAGTGCCCCGGTCGAGTATTATAATCTCCAGGGTGTGCGCGTCAACAATCCGTCGAACGGCATCTTTATACGCCGCCAAGGCTCGAAGGTGACAAAAATCGCCCTCTGAACCACAAATTACGCAAATTTTTAGACAAGAGAACAGGAGGGACAGGAGATTTATTTTTCTTGTACTCGTGTTCTCCTGTCTTTAACCGCAAATTACGCAAATTACACGAATTACACGGATTTTTAGACAGGAGAACAGGACGGACATGAGTTTTTTATTAATTCTTGTTCTTCTGTTCTCTTGTCTTATTTAAACTGCGGATTGAGCGGATTTTTAACGTTAATGGCCGTGAATTGAGCGTTAATTTTGGATTAATGGATAATTTATGGTGATTAACGCTAAAATCACCTGCGCTTATGTTTGCGGGGAGGCTAATTGCAAATGGCGGGGGTGGTGTCGAGGATGTTGCGGATGTAGGGGCCGAGGTTGGTGGCGTGCTCGTCGAGGGAGAGTTTGTGGCGGATTTCGCTGCTGATGATGTAATGGCGTTTGCGGTTGGTGTATATGCCTATTTCTTTGCCGTTGAGGCCTAAGGCGTAGAGGCACACATGGTTTATCTCATTTGTTGTGAGGCCATAATGCTCGAAGTAGGCTATGAATTCAGGATTTGAGGCCGTAAAGGCGAGGCGGTTGGTGTCCATGAAGCGGTCTTTGTCGCGCAGCAATTCTTCGATTAATTGCCTGGGATTGTTTTTAGAGGAGCCGGCGGGTTTTAATTCATGGGCCAATATGCTGTTGAGGAGTTTTGTGCGCTCTTGCAGGACTTTTATTACCGGTTCGGGAAGGCTTTTTTTGTTGTCGAGGATTTCTTTGAGACGTTCGCTTTCCTCGTTGAGTTGTGCGATTTGTAGTTCGAGGTTTTCGAGTTCGAGCTGCTTGCGTTTGCGGAATGTGACGAAGCGGTAGCGGATAAAAATTATCACAGAGCAAAGCAATAGCAATGCCGCTGTGCTCCAAGCCACGACGTTTTCGCGCATATTCTTTTCTTTGAGGGCCGAGAGTTCGAGATTATGTTTGTTTTCGAGGAAAAGGATGTCGGAATTGTATAATTTAAGATCGGCGGAATCCATCTTTACATAAAAGGCAATGTTATAGTCGTAAGCCTCTTTATATCGCCCTACGTTTGCATAAATGTCGGAAGCGTAGGCGAGGAATCGGAGGCTGTTTTTTACGGCAGCAGTGTCGATCTGTTGGAAATATTCCAATGCCTTTTGGTGCTCGCCGAGATGGGAGTATGCTCCGGCAATTTCGACGAGGGTGTCATCGTTCATATCGCCGTTGGAAACAAGCAACTCGATTTCATCGTTGATTAAGGAGTCATAACCGAAAGTTACATAGTAGTTTAGATTGAAAGAATCATAATTCTTAAAATCATAATTGCAATTTGGACGTTTGGCCTTAATCAAGCCGAATATGCTGTCGGCTTTTTGCTTATCGTTTATCCTCATGGAAGACGAAAGAGCCTTATATAACGTCCTTAATTCTGAGATACGCTTGTCTTTTTTATCGTAAATAAAGGCCGCTTCAAGGTAATTATCCAAGGCTTTTTTGTGATTATATAATTCCGAATATATCATGCCCTGTGCAACAAGAGTACACGCCACAAGAAGGCTGTCGGATGCTTGTTCTTTTAATTCAAGTGCCTTGATATATGATAGCAATGCGTTATAACTCCTCTTCCCGTTCTGATATATAGATCCTTGGAGGAATAATGAAAGAATTTTCTGATCCGGATTGCCTTTGTTTGTGTAGTATCTAATAGCAGGGTCGATTATGCAGGTATCTGTAATATATATTCTATTAATGTCATAACAATCAGATATTAAAAGGGCGTACCGGGCTTTTTCCTCCTCCCCATTAAGTTTGGAAGTGTCAATTGATTGTAAAAGTGTAAGGGCGTCTTCTGGTTGGTCGTCGAGAATTTCCTCTGCGGCATCAAGTTTGGTCCAAGCCTCGCTGTGGCGTGAGCAAGAACCTAATGAAAAAAATAAAATAAGAATTGGTATTATAAGGCAAAATATACTGCGCATAAAAAAGTAATTCGGATTAGGGTGCAAAATTATATGTTTATTGTCGGCTTGTCAAGTTTTGGGCGAGAAATTAACATTTGTTTGGGCTTGAGTAGTGAAAAAGAGCCTGAAAAAGGCTGCCGTTAAACTTTTGAGGGTGGTAATCCAAAATTGAAATTTTTGAAGCAGTTAAGTTGCTGATTTATAGCGAAATAAAAATTGGCCCCGTAAAACTTTTTTGCTTGCATGAAAACTTTACTCATCCTAATTTTGCATCGTTTTCAACACAAAATCACAATCGTATGAAAAAATTTATAACCTATTTTTTTATTTCATTTTTGTTTTGCTCGGTGCCTGTTTATGCTGACACGCCGGCAAAAAAAGAAGGTTCAAAAAAGTCAAATAAAGCAAATACGGAAGTACGAGAGGATTCTCGGGCACAAAATAATGGATGCGAAATTGGAGGTTGGCCGACAGATATGCCGACAGAATTTTTTGGCGGCATGAACGACAACTTCAACGAACAGGATTATATATTCCCTTGGGATGACGATTTCGGATTTTAAAATCACAAAATAAACATATTTTACCAACCAATTAATTAACCAAAATGAAAAAGAAAATTTCATTTGTCGTTTTGCTTGCCTCTTTGGCTGTTGTAACGACATGGACAACGGGGTTGCTGTCGTCTTGCAGCAGCGATATTCCCGATGAAAAAGTATCGACAGACGGATCTGATGCAACAGAAGATTTCCAAAATCTTCTTTCAGAACTGGATGCTTATTCCGCGGATTTCCATCAAGCACACCCATCGAACCCTGCATCACGTGGCTCTTTCGGACGATTCTTCAAATCAGTGAAAGCTGATGTATTTGGATATTCTGATTTTAAAGATACATATCAGACGGGGGTGAGTATTTCAACCTCTCGTAAAAAGTGGAAAGAGGAGAAACTCGCAAAGGATCTCGAAGAAGTCAATGAGGCTCTTGACTTGTCAGAAAAGGAAGAACAAGAAATAGAGGAGGAGATAGAAAGCTTGAAAGATAGATACATGAATAACCCCTCCGACATAGGCGCCTTGCATAACGCAGTAATTCTGTGCACTTATCTTGAAGAATCAAAGACAAAGATTGTAATGAATACAACTCAAGAAATTGCAGAAGAGACCATTGAGATAATGGAAAGCTTTGGCATAGACGTTTCGGAAATTGACAGTCAAGTTTTGGCTGAAAAGACAGATTATTTCTTTGAAAATATATATGATGAGGATGTTGAGGTGATGAGCGAAAGGCTGATAAAACTTTACCCCGACAAGAAAGACCAAATCATACTCCTCAATAAATATATGCTGAATGCAGAGGAATTTACAGACATTTCGGATTTGGAGCAATTTACAAAAGGATATATGGATATAGTAGATAAAGGATATACCGGCCCTCAAAAAATAAAGACCGATTTAGATAAAAACATTTCAATCGCTCCGTCAAGTTTGAAGCTGTGGAAAAATATATCAAACATTGAATTAAAATAATAAAGGGTGTATCAAAAACTCAAACAGGTAGGGATGCACGGCTCGTGCGTCCGAGAATCAATATTGGTATACGATTGATAATCAATTGTTCATCTGTGGACGCACGAGCCGTGCGTCCCTACAATATCGGCATAAACATCCTTTTTGAGGCACCCTCTTTAAAAAGAAGACAATGAAAAGATTATTTATTATTGCCGTGGCGATTGCATGCTTATCTACGGTAAAGGCATGGGTCGTTACTGATACGGCGGGACATCCGTTGCAATATGTTTCGGCGGATGTTTTTAGACAGGGTTATAGTACGATGACGGATAGCGCAGGCGGATTCTCTCTGCCCGACTCGGTCGGAGAAAAGGAAACAGTATGTTTATCTGCTCCGGGATTCAAAATGCAAAAGATTCGTTATGCCGAACTTTTAGCCGATACGGCCAAAACGATTGTTCTCGCGCCGTCTGTTTCAACGGAACCGGAAACAATGGTTCGTCCTGAAAAAGTGAAAACTCGAAAGGCCGGAAAGAAACATTCGTCTGGTCTTATGACGATTTCGATAGACAATTCAGATGAATATATTGGCGCGGGATATGAATTTCATGCTAAAAAAGGGAAGTCTCTTTGGCTTGACAAGGTGGGTTTTTATATTGATTCAAAGAAATCCGACCTTGAACACATGAAAATCCGTGTAAGTGTATATGATATGGCCGACGTAAAGAAATCGCCATCATCGGAGTTTGTCGATGCTTTTTCAAAGCCGGTGGCTTTGTTTGATTTCGATAAGCAAGAAATCCGCGACGGGAAATTTACATATGTCTTCCCCGCTCCTATAAAATTGTGTGACGATGCTTTGGTTGTTGTTGAGTTTGTAGAGCCATTTGGCCCGCAGCGTCTGTGTTACAAAAGCAATTTAGTGGCCGGGTCGCAAGCATGGATGAAGTCGATACGCCCCGGAGAATGGGATAAATTTCCCATGGCACTACCGTTTTTTGTTGAATGTATAGAGACGGATTAACAGCGGGATAGTTTTTCATATTTTATAAGGCGGCACGGCTTTCTTGCGGATGCAGGGGGGCCGTGTCTGTCGGGGTGTGGGTGGCAATTGTGGATTTTTTGGATAAAAGCGGTTGTATTGCTTGGCGGATGGAATCTAATTTGTAATTTTGCGACATATTTACGAATGCCCAAGAATGAATCGCATAAGAGAAATTTTCTTAGATGTAGGGACGTACGGCTCGTGCGTCCACATAATGCGTTTGTATATAATGGGTTAGCGTTGTTTTTGTTAAAGATGGTATTATGGAGGTAGTCGATGCTATTATAATTTTTGCGGGCACTGTGTTGGTGATTGTGTTGCCGTTGCTGGGGCTGTCGCCAAAGGTGAAACGGATGCTGTATGGCGTTGCGGGCGTTTTTATTGTGACGTGCGGATGCGAGGTTGCTGAAATGACGCTGTCTGTTTCATGGGGTGTGTCGCTCTGTCTCGCGGCGATGTATCTGGCGGTAGTGTTTGCTTTGGCGAAGGTGGTTGAGAGACGGCCCTGACGGGAGGACATGGCTCCGCCATGATGGTCGGCGGCGGTATGCCCCCGACCGAGGTCGGGGGTTATACAAGGGAATGTGGCTTCGCCACGGGTTACCACGGATTGCACGGATTTTTTGCGTTAATGTCCGTGAATGGGGCGTTAATTTTTGGTTGAAGGGGCGGCTCGCGGTCGCTCGCTAAGAACCGCAAATTACACAAATTACGCAAATTGCACGGATTTTTTAGATAGGAGAATAGGATTGCGCGGATTTTTAACGTTAATGGCCATGAATGGAACGTTAATTTTTGGTTGAAGGGGTGGCTCGCGGTCGCTCGCTAAGAACCGCAAATTGCACAAATTACGGCACCACAAGCCGTAATTCCGGTGCATTATTATTTAACAGGCGGTGAGTGAATCCACCCGATAGGAACACTAACCGCGAAGCGCTTTGCAAGGCAAAGAATCCTCCGGATTGTGATTATATTTTTCACAAGCCGGAGGCTTGTGTTCCTACATAATTGATTCGAAATAATTTGTGAAATCCGCTAAATTTGTGTAATTCGTGGTAAAAAAGAGCGCGACCGCGCTCCGGGGTACACAAATTTCACAAATTGCACGAATTGCACGGATTTTTAGACAGGAGGATATGTGGAACAGGAGTTTTATAATAGAACGCTCCGGCCGGCTCCGCTCCGATACCACGATTGGTTTGTATCTCCCATACCCCGCATGGAGGCGTAGCCGACATGCGGGGTTAACATCAAGAGCCACGGCTCTGCCGTGGTGCTGCGGATGTGATTGTCGGGCTATTGGAAGGGTTTGTGCATTTCGTATTGGCGGACGTAGACGGGGAGGTTGCGGCGGGTGAGGTAGGTGTGTAGGGTGTGGCAACGGGTGTCGACGTTGAGTATTTTTACGATGTCGGCTTGGTTTGCGCTCAGGAAGGTTTTGAGCAGGGCGGTGCCTATGCCTTTGCCTCGCATGTCGGGGCGCACGACAAATGCCATGATGTCGCCCAGGGCCGGGTCGCCGGCGATATAGCCTACGGTGTCGCCGGCGATTGTGGCGGCGAATCTTACGATGCCGGCGCCGGCGGCGAGGATGGATTGGGTGCTGTTTTGCCACGAGGGCGGTGTGTCGCAGAAGTGATTGTATGTGTCGGCGACGGCTGATACGGGCACGACGGCGGCTTCGGTGCCGGGCGTGCTGAGTTCGGGCAGCGAGATTTTGCCGGCTGATTGGGTGTGGCATGTGTATTCGCGCACGGTGGCGAAGCCTGTTTTTTCGTAGAGGGCTACGGCCGGGGCGTTGTCGCAGAGCACTTCCAGGAGGTATCCTTCTATGCCTTTTTCTTTCAGGGCCGACTCGGCATGCTGCAACAGGCGGCTTGTGAGTCCTTTTTGGCGGTAGTCTTTGAGTGTGCCGGTGCCGGTGTCGTAGGCGGTGAATCGGCCGTTGTAGTTTCTGATTCCGTTGAATACGAATGATACCAACCGGTCGTTGTCGAACATTCCATAGGAGTATTCGGCCTTAAATCCGCGACGATTCAGGTTTGACAGCACTTGCTGCCGGGAGAAGGCTGTGGCATAGTCGGAAAATGCTTCGAGGAAGGTGTCGACGAGGCTTTCGGCGCTTAGGGTATCGAGGGGGCGTATTTCGAGCATGGACGGGTTTATTTGGAGGTCATGATGGAGAGGATGAGGCGGTCGGTCTCGTTCATGGCGTCGCGTCCGATGGCGGTGAGGTTGGCGATGGAGCGGTCGACGTCGGAGTCGATGATGCCTTCTACTGCCGACACTTCGTGGCCTTCCATGGCGCACATGGCCGATATTACGGCCGTGGCCACGCCGGATGTGAGTTTCATGGCGCAGCTGGGCTTGGCGCCGTCGCATATCATGCCGGTGAGGTTGGCTATCATGTTTTTTACGGTGGCTGCTATGCGTGAGTAGTCGCCTCCCATGAGGTAGGCTATGCCGCATGACGAGCCTGTGGCCGCCACTACGCATCCGCAGAGAGCCGAGAGGCGGCCGAGGCTTTGCTTTATGTAGATTACGGTGAGGTGGCTGAGGGTGAGGGCGCGTATGGTCTGCTCCTCGGAGGCGAATGTCTCTTCGGCGTAGACGGCAACGGGGAGTGTGGCGGCGATGCCTTGGTTGCCGGAGCCGGAGTTGGACATTACTGGTATGCATGCTCCGGCCATGCGGGCGTCGCAGGCGGCGGATGTGTAGGAGAGGATGCGCGAGAATATGGAGTCGCCCATTATGGCGCGTTGGCGTTGGCAGTGGAGTGTGCGTCCCACGGAGTGGCCGTAGCGTTCGGTGAAGGCTTGCTCTGCGGCGGCTTTGTTGAGTCGGCGCGACTCGAGGATGAAGCGGAGCTCGTCGAGGGGCGAGGTTATGGCATATTCCCAGACGAGGGGGAGGGAGAGCTGGGGGGTGGCGGAGTCGGGAAGAGGGGAAGAGGGGGAGTTGGGAGTGAATTTGTAGGTGGCGGGGTCGACGAAGGTGGTGTGTCCGCCGGCTATCATGGCTGTGGCGGCTTGGCCGGCGGCGTGTACGGTGACGGCGACGTAGAGTTTGTCGCAAGGCTCGGGGCAAAGCTCGACGGCGACGGCATCGGCGAGCGGGAGCGCGTCGGCAACGGCTTGGGGGGTGACGTCGCGGAGCACTTCGAGGCCGAGCTCGGAGCGTCCCACGGTGGCTCCGAGGGCCACGGCGATGGGCAGGCCCACGCGTCCTGTGCCGGGGATGCCTACGCCCATTGCGTTTTTGAGCATGTTCGGCGACAGGATTACGTCGATGTGTTCGGGGCGGCATCCGAGCATTTCGGTGGCGCGGGCAGTGCAGAGGGCCACGGCGGCGGGTTCGGTGCAGCCTACGGCTGGTATCACCTCGCGGCGTATGAGTTCGGTGATCTGGTGGCGGAGATTGTCGTCGAGCATTGCAATAAGGTATTAAGTATAAGGGATGAGTGATGAGGTGGGTTTAAGGGGTTTAAGGTCATTAAGGACTTTAAGGATGGGTGAGGGCCTTGATTTTGTTGTTGAGGATGTGGAAGGCTGGGGTGGCCATGGCTCCGTGGTCGAAGCCGTCGATTTCGTAGAGCTCGACGGCGGGGTGTCCGCAAAGGCGGAGCATACGCCAAAGGTAGGCGTTTTCTTCATATCGGCCGAACAGCTCGATGTCGCGTCCTCCGGTGATGAGAATCATGGGCACGGGCGAGCGTCGCGCGTGGTAGAGCGGGGCATAGCGGTCGATGGTGGGCTGAAGGTTGCCGATGCCGTGCATGTCGCGGTGGGCGAAGTGGGTAATGGCTTGTCCGGAGAACGGTATTACGGCCAAGAGCGAGTCGGGGTCGATGCCGTGTGGGGCGAGCCACGATTTGTCGAGGGCGAGCATCATGGAGAGGTATCCTCCGGCAGAATGGCCGGAGAGGACAATCTTGGCGGGGTCGCCGCCGAGGCGCGCGGCATTGTCGCGTGCCCAGGCCACGGCGGCGGCCGCGTCGGCAATGCACGAGTCGATGGGCACTGCGGGCATGAGGCGATAGTTGGCCGACACCACAACGTAGCCTTTGCCGAGCAATTCGGCCGGCAGGGTCTTGGAGCCGGAGGTGAGGCCTCCGCCGTGGAACCATATTACAACCGGGGCGCCCGAGGCCGAGTCGGGACGCGCCACGTCGACGCGGCAGCGGGAGGCGGCGTATGCGTCGGCGGCTCCGGGGCGGTATTGGATATCTTTTTCTACGATGTCGGCGGCAGAAGCCGATATGGCGGCTAAAACTGCAAGGAGCAAAAAGAATAAGCGTTGCATTTGTCTGTGGGAAGAATATTTACTATATTTGCGCAGATAAGCGGCAGTTGATTTTTAACAGTTACTTACAAAATTACAATTATTTTCGAATCCAACCAAGAGATATGTTAGTAAAAATCCGTGGAGCGGCTGTGACGGGCATCGATGCCATAGTGGTTACGGTAGAAGTGTCGGTCGACAACGGCGCGTCGTTTGCCATGGTCGGGCTGCCGGACGCTGCGGTTAAGGAAAGTTGCGAGCGCGTGCGCTCGGCTATCAAGGAGTCGGGCTACACTATGCCGAGGCGGGCCATTGTGGTGAACATGGCCCCGGCCGATGTGCGCAAAGAAGGCGCGGCCTACGACTTGCCCATAGCCGTGGGTATCCTCGCCGGCTCGGGCCAGCTCACGCTTCCGGCCGACGGCACATATATGATAATGGGCGAGCTGTCGCTCGACGGGTCGCTGCTGCCTATCCGCGGCGCGTTGCCCATGGCGATACGGGCCCGCGAGCTTGGGTTCAAGGGCATGATTGTGCCTGTGGCCAATGCCGTGGAGGCCGCCGCCGTGAACCGTCTTGACGTGTACGGGGCGGAAAACCTCGGCCAGGTCGTGCGATTCCTTGCCGGCACGGAGGCGATAGAGCCTACGGTGGTGAACACCCGAGAGGAGTTTGCGCGGTCGGAAAATGTGTTTGAGGACGATTTCTCTGATGTGTGCGGGCAGGAAAATGTGAAACGCGCCTTCGAGGTGGCCTGTGCCGGAGGGCACAATATCCTGCTTGTAGGCCCTCCGGGGTCGGGCAAGTCGATGATGGCCAAGCGCCTGCCCACGATCATGCCCCGCCTGTCGCTTGCCGAGGCGTTGGAAACCACGAAGATACACTCTGTGGCCGGCAAGCTGCGCCGCGGCACGTCGCTTATGGCGTCGCGTCCGTTCCGCTCGCCCCACCATACCATCTCGCCCGTGGCGCTCGTTGGCGGAGGCACGAATCCCAAGCCCGGCGAAATCTCGCTTGCCCATAACGGAATCCTGTTTATGGACGAGTTTCCGGAATTCAACCGCAGCGTGCTCGAAGTGCTCCGCCAGCCGCTCGAAGACCGCGTAATCACCATCTCCCGTGCGAAATACAGCGTGGACTATCCGGCAGGATTCATGCTCGTGGCCTCGATGAACCCATGCCCCTGCGGCTACTATACGCATCCCACGAAGGCCTGCACATGCACGCCGGCGGCGGTGCAGAAATATCTCGGGCGCATATCCGGGCCGTTGCTCGACCGCATCGACATCCAGGTCGAGATTCAGCCCGTACCGTTTGAGCAGATTGCCAACCGCCAAGGCGGCGAAAGCTCTGCCGCCATTCGCGAGCGCGTCGAGGCCGCCCGTGCCATCCAGGAGCGTCGTTTCGCCTCCGAGCCGGGCGTGCACTGCAATGCCCGCATGAACTCGCGTCTTATCCGCCAATGGGTGCGACTCGACACCGAATCCACCGCCCTGCTCGAAGCCATAATGCGCAAGCACGACATGAGCGCGCGCGCCTACGACCGTATCCTCAAAGTGGCCCGCACCATAGCCGACCTCGACGGTTCGCCCGACGTGCTCGCCCGCCATATCCGCGAGGCCACATCCTACCGCAACCTCGACCGCGCCTCCTGGGGCACCTTTATGTAATGTGCGGTTAGGAACACAATCCTCCGGATTGTGGGTGGATTATGTCGGTTTTTAGATTTTGAGGCGGTTTTTGTGAAAAATTGACGAAATTTGGTGGAAAATTGTGTGTAATTGAAAAATAATTGCTAACTTTCGTCACTTTTTGAAATGAAATATAAAAATTGTCTATGAAAAAATCATTACTCGCAAAATCCACACTGTTGGCCGGGCTGCTTGTTGTGCCCGCTCTGCCGGCTTCGGCGGCCGACCTTGCGGCGGTGACACGCCCGACGGTTTCTACCGCTGTCAAGGTTCCCAAAGGTATCCCCGCAGCAAACCGTATATCCCCGCGTGCGCCTCAAAGCCGCGCGTCGGTGATAATCTCCGAGGGCTTCGAGGGACGCACGTCGGCTTCGTGGCTTCCCGACAGCTGGAGCCAGCAGTCGAAAGCCGGCGTTGCCAACAACTGGAAAGTCGACGATCTCGAAAACCACATGATGTATCTCCAAGACGGCAAATACGGTATAGTGTGCCCGATGAACTCGAAGGCTGTCGACCAGTGGCTCGAACTCCCTGCCGTCGACCTCGGCGCCGATATGGAAATCAGCTTCCGCGCATATATCGACCCGTTCTTCTCGTTTGTGATGGGTGAGGTAAACGACGACTATACATATAAAGAATATGTGAAAACGGCCACGCTGAAAGTGATGGCCTCGGCCGACGACGGCGCGACATGGACAGAATTGCTCGACCTCGCCGACCAATATGTGGGCGTGCCCCGCACAACCCTTACCAAACTTGCCGACGGCGAGCTGAAACCTTACACCGTGAGCCTTGCCGACTATGCCGGCAAGACGGTGCGCCTGGCTTTCCGCTATGTCGGCACCGACGGCGGCGCCGTGGGCATCGACGATGTGGTGGTAGGCCCCGCGCCCTTGGCCGGCGTGTCGTATCTAAGCCCTATGAGCATGGCATATTTCGGCATCTCGAAAAATATGATGGCACTGTCGTTCACAGCCGGCATTGTGCCCGTGTTTGAGCCGGTGACGTTTATGAACTATTCCGACGACTATGAGGCCGAATATTCGTGGATTCTTCCCGACGAACCCGGCACTAAGGTCGTGGATATGGACGAATGGACGCTTACTCTCGAATACGCCACCGACAACTCTTCCGACGACACGCGCCGGAATAATTTCAAGACCCCGCCAACCCTTATGGGACAAAACGCCACGTCGGCTGCGTCGAAATTTGTGTCGGCCGACTATATCCAGGCCGGCGGCAGCGGCTACTATCTCACTTTCGGCGCCGCAGCTCCCGAAAACCTCGGTTTGGCCACATTCGACTGGCACACCTGCGGCGGACTGGAGCTGTATTCCGTGCCCGATGTAGACGAGGATGTGCCGCTGTTCGGTTACAGCGAGGCCACCGACAAATACTGGACCGACCAAACCTTCCGTTACGAGCCGGAAGCGGCCGGCCCCGACGACCGTGTGCGTCTCACCGGCATCCTTACTTATAGTTTCTGCGAGGCTCCAATAGTAATCAACGGGCTGTGGCTCCACGCCTTTGGCACCGAACTCAACGCCGACGCCGAATTCAAAGCCGAAATCATCACTCTTAACGCCAAGGGCGAGATGGATAAGGTGCTCTCAACGGCCACCCTTTCGGCGTCGCAGGTTGGCAAGGAACAGGCCGGCAAGGACAGCTACTTTTACGTGCTCGATTTCAAATTCGACGACAATGTGGTCGTTACACCCGATATGTGCCAGGCCTTCGTGGCGCGCGTTTCAGGCTTCCACGGCGCGGCATCCTACTTCTCGCCTTATATGACGGCAAATGGCCGTGCCGACGGAATGGCTATGTCGTGGATCGAGAAAGAATTTTTCATCGAAGGCAAGACCCGGACATCCATTACGCCTGTGGCTTATTGTTTCGAAGATGAGAAACGTGCCGGATTCGCCATGATGCTCGATGCATACTTCCCCTATCTGCAAGTGCCCGGCGAAGCTGTTAATATCGCCTCAAACCAGACCGAGGATATGGCGATAGAGACATACTGGCCTGCCGAGGCCCATACGTTCTCCAACGTGCCCGAGGGTCTGAACGTGAGCCTCACCGGACAGTACAACGATGCTCTGCTTCACATCAACTATACGGGCAGCGAGCCTCTCGACGGCGAATTCAACATTAATTGCCCCGGTTATAGCCGCGTGGTGAAAGTGAAGGCCGAGGCCGCCGGCATCGACGGAATCATGGATGATGCCTCCGGCTTGCCCGTGCGCTATTTCACCACCGATGGCCGCGAGCTTCCCGCAGCTCCCTCCGCCCCGGGTATCTACATCACCCGCCAAGGCTCGAAAGCCGTGAAAATAGTGAAATAACGACTTATACTTTATAGAAAACGGCCGGCGAAAAAATCGCCGGCCGTTTTTGCTGTCTGTAAATATCTTTTTTGATACGCTCGCCTATACCTCGTGCCGCAGGGCGTAGGTGTTGCGGAGCGTCTCGAATGTTTCGGGGGCGGCTTTGAGGCGAGCTGTGTCGTCCTCCGGATGGTATGAGCGCATTATGGCTGCGGGGCTTACCTTCAATGCCGCTCCTGCCGGGGCGCTCTGTGGCATCTCGATGTGCGGCAGGGAAAATGTGCGGCTGAACTCGTCGAGCACCATGCGCGCGGCGCGGATTTTGCCTTCGAGCGAATATCCGGCGATGTGAGGCGTGGCTATTGTGGCGCGACGCAGCAGCTCGCGCGAGATGTCGGGCTCGTTTTCCCAGCAGTCGATTACAAGGTGGTGTATCTTGCCCGAGTCGATGCCGCGTATAAGGGCGTCGGTGTCGGCAATGGGCCCGCGGGCGGCGTTTATCACGATGGGCGAGCGGCGGAATGTGGAGATATAGGCATCGTCGAGCAGATGGCGTGTGGTGGCGTCGAGAGGCGTGTGCACGGTGATAATGTCGGCGCGTTCCGCTATCTCGTCAAGTGTCGACCAGTTGTCGCCGCCCTCGGCGGCCTGTCGCGGAGGGTCGTTTACAAGCACCTCCATGCCCATCCGGCGCGCCCAACGCTCCACAATGGCGCCGACATGGCCCACGCCGATAATGCCTATGGTGTATTGCTCGATGGGGCGGTTGGCAATGGCGAGAATCGACGCCATCACATATTGCGCCACGGCCGGGGCGTTGCATCCCGGAGCGTTTACGGCGGTGATGCCGCGTGATGCGCAGTAGGGGAGGTCGATATGGTCGGTGCCGATTGTGGCCGTGCCTATGAAACGGCATTGCGAGCCGTCGAGCAGGGCCGCGTCGCAGCGGTTGCGGGTGCGTATAAACAAAGCGTCGGCCTTTTGCACGCGTTCGGCCGATATTTCTTCCGGAGCGAGATATTCCACCGTGCCGAATTGTTCGAACAACCCTTCGACAAAGCGCACGTTGCGCTCCACTATGATATGCAGGTGATGATTGTCCACAGGTAAAACAGAATATATATGAATACGAGGGAGAGTACGGCTATATATGATTTCTCGCGGCGATGCACCGCGGCGAAAAGATGAGCCACCTGCATGGCCGCGCAGCAGTCGAGCAGGGGGATATAGGCCATGACTCGGGTGTAGTCGAGCGTCACGGCAAGAATCACTACCAGCGAGAGCACGCTGAGCACACTCTGGAAAGCGCGGAACCGGGCGTTGTAGCTGAGTATCTTCATGGCGTTTTGCAGCCATGCGGCCACAGTGAGGAAGGCCGTGGTGGCAACGGTGACGAGCATGGGCACCTCGTCGGGCGTGTCGGCAAAGAACGACGCCACCTTCGGCATTGTAAATTGGAGCCTGTCGAGCGGCACGATTCCAAGCCCGAGTAGGATAATCCACGGTGTGGCAAGCCCCAAGAGCGAGGCGAGCACCGACCGCAACGAGAAAATGCGCATCTGCGCCAAGGCGAGCCAAAACACGGGCAGGAGAATGAGGGCTGCCGTGTCGGCGGCTGAGAGTGCCGATATGAGCAGGAAAGCCAGGAATATATTGCGCATGGCTCCCGTGTCGGAATATGAGGCGTAAAGCAGGAAGATGCACAAAATGGCCACCAGGGCCAGCAATTCGCCCGACCCGAACCACACGGCCGAGGCCGGAAGCGCACCCTGCATTATCATGAACAGCCCGGCTTGCAGGTTTGTCATCGCTCTCATCGGATTGAATATCTTGTTGAGATATATGAGAAGCAGGGCTATCACTATATTTATGCCTATGGAGAAGTATAGCGATGTGGCCCCCGACGCTATCAGGGGTTGCGTCACGGTGTTCATAATTCCGCAGGTATAGGGCGCGGGAGCAGTGACGCCGGCTTTCGAGGCTACCCACATTGCTCCTCCGGCCATGAGGGTCATTACTCCCACGGCGTTGCGCGAATGTATGAATCTAAGCCAGTCGGCGTGTCGCATTTTCAATCAGGTATAAAGATATGAGTGACGAGGTATAAAGTTATAGTGATAAGTTTTTAAGTTATCCACGGCGAAGCCGTGATTCCTTGGTTAACCGGGTTTGGAGGCAGAAGGCCGACAAGCCCGGTTGGTGATGATGATATAATTGCACTGCGAAGCTGTGCCTCGAGGCATGGTTGGCACTGTCGAACGCTACGGCAGGCTCCGCTCCAATACTGCGACTGATTCGCCTGTTCTCCACCCCGCATGTCGGCTACGCCTCCATACGGGGTTAGCCAAGGAGCCACGGCTTTGCCGTGATTGTGTCCGAGGGCCTTTGCTATCTGATGCTGTATATGCGTGACAAGTGACAAGGCGATTTGCCTCATCACTTATCTCTTATACTTTATACTTACATAAGGTCTTTGCCGATGTCGCGGCGGCAGTATTTGCCGTCGAAGTGGATGGCGTCGGCTGCGGCGTAGCTTTTGGCGAGGGCGTCGGGAATGTCGGCGCCGAGCGATGTCACGGCCATGACGCGTCCGCCCGATGTGACGAGGCGGCCGTCGGCGTCGATTGCCGTGCCGGCATGGTAGATGGTGGACTGCTCGGGATTGAGGCATCCGGTTATCTCCTTGCCCTTGGGATAGGAGCCGGGATAGCCGCCGGATACGAGCATCACGGTCACGGCTGTGCGCGGGTCTATTTCTGCGGCAAGGTCGCCGAGGTTGCCGTTGGCCGTGGCTTCAAGCAGGGCCACGAGGTCGGAGCGCAGGCGGGGCATCACCACTTCGGTCTCGGGGTCGCCCATGCGCACGTTATATTCTATCACCATCGGGTCGCCGCCCACGTTGATGAGGCCGAGGAAGATGAATCCGCGGTAGTCGATGCCGTCGTGGATGAGGCCGTCGACGGTGGGACGGATTATGCGTTCTTCCACTTTCTGCATAAATGCCTCGTCGGCAAACGGAACGGGGCTCACTGCGCCCATGCCGCCGGTGTTGAGGCCGGTGTCGCCTTCGCCGATGCGCTTGTAATCCTTCGCTACGGGGAGTATGCGGTAGCCTCCGTGGCCGTCGGTGAGCACAAACACCGAGCACTCGATGCCCGAGAGGAATTCTTCAATCACCACGGTAGCCGACGATTTGCCGAACATGCCGCCGAGCATCTCGCGCAACGAGGCCTTGGCTTGGGCGAGGTCGTCGATTATGAGCACGCCTTTTCCGGCGGCGAGGCCGTCGGCTTTGAGCACGTAAGGAGCGGAGAGCGATTCAAGGAAGCTGTCGGCCTCGTCGATGTCGGCGGCGGTGAAGCTCCGGTAGCGCGCCGTGGGTATGCCGTGGCGAGCCATGAAGCGTTTTGCGAAATCCTTGCTGCCTTCGAGGGCTGCGCCGTCGGCTCCGGGGCCTACGATTTTAAGGCCGGGATTTTTTTCTGCGAAAAAGTCGCGGATTCCGGCCACGAGCGGATCTTCGTTTCCGACAACCAGCATGTCGATGGCGCTCGATTCCACAAAACCGGCCACGGCCTCGAAGTCGGTAGGCTTGATGGCTACGTTGGCGCCATACTGCATGGTGCCGCCGTTGCCCGGGGCTATGAACAAAGCCTCGCAGAGTGGGCTTTCACTCAGTTTCTTTGCTATCGCGGCTTCGCGGCCGCCGCTGCCTAAAAGGAGAATACGCATATCTTATTCGTTATCTGTGTTGTTGTCGGTGTCTTTGAATTTCTTTTTCCAGCCTCGCGGACGCATCAGCGGGCCTTCCTGGGGAGGAAGCGACGGCTGCTTGTCGCGTAGCATTTTCAAGGCGTCGGGGTTGCGTCGCTTTGCCAATGGATTGTCGTTTTCGGCCGCGGGCTGCGCGTCGGCGGCAAACGGGGCGCGTTCGCCTCGGGGGCGGAAGTCCTTGCGGTCGTTAAAGTCCCTGCGTTCTTTGAAATCTTTGCGGTCGGGGCGTCCCGAGCGGTCGGGGCGGGGGAAACGGTCGTCGCGGCGGTCGCGGCGGTCATAGCGTTCGCGACGCTCACGCTGCTGCTCGTCGCGTATGGTCTTGATTGTGCCTCCGGCGGCGCGGAACGAGCGTTTGTCGCCTTTAAACATTATATATTGGCGCAGCTCGCATTCGAGCGAACCGTTGAAAAGACGCAGTTTGAGCGAGGGCGCAAGTCCGATTTTCTGGAAATATTCTTCGTGCAGACCGATTATCCAGGCCTCGTATCCGGCAAATACGTTTTTGAGCGTCGTGCCTATCAGGCCGTAGAGGGCTTCCATGTTGGGGGCGGAGATGCGCTCGCCGTAGGGAGGGTTTGTCACCACCACGCCGGCAGGCTGCGGAGCCTCGGTCCATGCCGATATGGGCTTGCATTCAAGGTCGATATATTTGCCCACGCCGGCGCTCTTTATGTTGGCGCGGGCTATGTCGACGGCTTTGGGCGATATGTCGGCGCCGTAGATTTTGTGTTTCACCTCGCGTTCGGCCGAGTCGTCGTTGTAGATTTTGTCGAATATCTCGCCGTCGAAGTCCTTCCAGTTCTCGAAGGCAAATTTCTTGCGGTAGACGCCGGGATTGATGTTGGCGGCAATCAGGGCCGCCTCTATCAGGAATGTGCCGGAGCCGCACATGGGGTCGACCAGCGGGCTGTCGCCGCGCCATCCGCTGAGCAGGATTATTCCGGCGGCGAGCACCTCGTTGATGGGAGCCTCGGTCTGGGCCACACGATAGCCGCGCTTGTGGAGCGACTCGCCCGACGAGTCGAGCGACAGGGTTACGTTCTCGCCTGAAATGTGCACATTTATCATCATGTCGGCATTTGTCAGGCGCACGCCCGGACGCTTGTCGCCGTAATGCTCGCGGAACCAGTCGGCGATGGCGTCTTTCACGCGGTATGTCACAAAATGGGAGTGGGTGAATTCATCGGAGAACGCCACCGTGTCGATGCAGAATGTCTTGTCGAGCGACAGCACCGAGCTCCAGTCGTATTGCTTGGCTTTCTCGTAAAGTTCGTCGGGATTGGACGCTTTGAACTTATAGAAAGGTTTGAGGATTCTCAGTGCTGTCCGGCAGCAAAAATTGGCTTTATAAAGCATTTCAAGGTCGCCGTAGAACGACACCATGCGCCTCCCGGGCAAAACTTGTTCGGCTCCTAAATTGCGGAGCTCTTCGGCCAACACTTCTTCCAGTCCGGCGAAGGTTTTGGCCACCATTTCAAACTTTTCTTCCATCTTTTTCAAATTTCTGCACAAAGGTAGCAATTATTTCGCATATCACAAATTTTAACGATTGTTAAATACGCATGTTTTTTCACTTGATACTCAAATCATTGCGCCTTGTAAATTTGTATTGGTGAAAAATAAATCGCAAAATATTTGCATAACATAAATTAGTGTTGTAATTTTGCCTTTGCAGAGCAGGAGAAAAACATCTTTTTAACCATTAATTTATTTATGCTATGAACAACACCGACGATTCTTTCGACGACATCCAAATTGAGGGCGAGGGCGGAGCTTTCAATGAGGATGCGCCGGAAGCGCAACAGACGGAAATGCCGTCAGATGGCACTGTCGACGACAAATGGTACCTCGACCCGGAGCTGGATTCAATCCCTGTCGAAATTCATGTTCTCGACGACATCGGCTACACGCCCGGCACACTCTCTTTTCTTTAAACCTTTATCTTGACCGGCATCTGATGCTATTGTGAAAACACCAATTTTTAACCTTTTTGTTTAATCTTTCAGTTTGATTCTATGTCAACATTCACCCAACCCGATTCTGTGGGAGTAAACGACCTCCCTCTCACCACCCAGATAACCGAGGAAATCGCTCCCGGTTTCATTCTCAACGATGTCGACCGGCAAATCGTGAAAATACGCCCCATGGCCACGCCGCTCGACCAAATCTCGCGCTCGGGCCGCGCCCGTTCAACCCGTACTATCGAGGTGAAATACTATGCCGTCGATCTCAAAGACGCCGCGACCCAAACCGCTGCCGCTATTGCCGCAAACTCGATGGACGTTGTCGACGGGCAGGTGTCGTGCTCCATCGCTATGAAAAACGCCAGGATTTTCTCGCAGACCGACACTTTCATGATTGCCGACACAAGTTCTGCTCCCGGCGGCGAAAACATGCTGTTCTATGTCACCGAAGTGTCGGGCGACAAAGTCTCGGCGATTCTCATCAACGCGCGTGTTTCCGACGAAGGCACTTTTCAGCACGCCGCCATCCCCGCCGAGGCAAAGGTGGTGCGCATGGCCCGCGCGGCATCCGAACTCGACGTGCAGTCGCCACAGTACCAGGCGCTCCCGCGCTCCAAGTCCAACAATTGCCAGATTTTCAAAATCCAAGTCGAGGAATCGACTCTCCAGCGTCTGGCGCCAAATCAGGCCGGGTGGACTTTTTCCGACCAGGAGGAAATAGCCGTGTCCGACATGCGCATGGGCATGGAACGGTCGTTCCTTTTCGGCTCGCGCGCCAAAATCCACGACCTTGAAAAAGACCAGGACATCTACTTCACCGGCGGCATCTGGAACCAGACCGACAAGACTTTTAATTACGAAAAAGGCCAACTCACAGCCAACTCTCTCGTGCAGCTCTGCTCCCGGGTGTTTACCGGCCAGAACGGCTCGCCCGTGAAAGTGCTCTTTGCCGGCTCCGGACTTGTCGACGCCCTTTCGAGCCTCGACTACACCAAAACCATATCGGCCGAGCGCACCGTGGCGAAATGGGGCCTCGAACTCCGCGAGATTCGCTCGACCTACGGAGCAATCTACCTCGTTCACTCCGAGGTATTCGACCAGTGTGGCCGTGCCAACGACGGTATGGTTGTCGATCCCAACTACATTACAAAATACGTGCACACGCCTTTCACCGTCGAGAAACTCGACCTTCGCCAGTCGGGGCAGCGCAACACCGACGCTGTGGTGCTCACCGAAATCTCATGCCTCGTCCTGCGCTATCCCAACGCCCACTGCCGCATCATCTGCGACGAATAGCCGCGCCGCTGTTTAACGCCGATTTCGTGGATAAATTTTACGTTAATTGCCGTAAATTAATCATTAATGAAAATTAACGATTTATTAATGGCCATTAACGCTAAAAATCCTCGTTATCTACGTAGATAAAACGTAAATAAGACTTAAAACGAGATGATTGTCGCTTTATGCAAGCCTTCCATGAAAATGGAGGGCTTTTGCTTTCAAAGGCAGGTTGCGTTGTCAGATTCTGGCCGTGCGGCGATATTCCGACGGCGTCTGCCCCATATCTTTCTTGAAGCATTTCGTGAAATACTTCGGATCTGAAAAACCGACATGGAAGGCAATCTGGGTAAAATTAAGCGTAGACCCGGAAATAAGCTCGCAGGCTCGCTTCATCCTCATTTTTCGAAGAAACTCCGACGGCGCCGCCCCCACAAGCATACGCATACGGCCATAAAAAGCCGTGCGGCCCATGCCTACGGCGTCGGCCATTTCTTCTATTTTAAGGTTCTCATCGTCGATACGATTCTCTATAAACCGCAACAGCGTGGAAAGCATATTGTGGTTGGCTGCGGAGAGATTCTCGGGGTCAACACAATGGTCGGCCGGTGTGCCGGCGGAATATGTGGCTATGTCCGCGAGCAAATAGTGTGTGGGGATTGTGTGTGTGTTCACGATGATGTGTTTTATGTGTGTTTGAAAGAAGAAAAATTTCTTCTTTTTGGAGTGGAATCTTACGCAAAGGTAAATAAATTGTTCGTAATTGCCAAACAATAATTGCTATTTGTTATCGATTTTTATTAATATGCTTAAAAATAAACAATTATTCCACCTCGTTTGTTGAATTTTGGTAACGTTCCACTTTATTTATGAATGACATATGGTTTATAATTCGATATTACAGCTTGTAGGCAACACCCCCATGGTGCGGCTTTCCCGCTTGCAGGCCTCTATGCCCGGCTCGCTTTTTGCCAAACTTGAATATTTCAACCCCGCCGGCTCGGTAAAGGACCGCGTGGCCCTGTCCATGATCGACGAAGCGGAGGCCGACGGACGCATCGCTCCCGGCGACACCATCATCGAACCTACCTCGGGCAACACCGGCATCGGCCTCGCCATGGTGTGCGCCGCCAAAGGCTACCGTCTCGTAATCACCATGCCCGACTCCATGAGCGTCGAGCGCCGCCGGCTTATCAGCGCCTACGGAGCCGAGGTGGTGCTCACCCCCGGGGCGCAAGGCATGGCCGGAGCCGTGGCGCGTGCCGAGGAGCTGCATCGCGCCACTCCGCGCTCGTTCATCCCGCAGCAATTTGCCAACCCCGCCTCGCCACGCGCGCATTACCGCACCACCGCCGAGGAAATAATCCGCGACATGAAAGGACGCCGCGTCGACTATTTCGTGGCCGGAGTAGGCACCGGCGGCACCATCGTAGGCGTGGGCCGGAGGCTGCGCGAGGTCTACCCCGACATCCGCATCGTTGCCGTCGAGCCGGCAAAGTCGCCCCTTTTGCGCGGCGGCAAGCCCGGCCCTCACGGCATCCAGGGCATAGGCGCCAACTTCGTGCCCGAAATCTACGATGCGTCGGTGGTCGACGCCGTGGTCGACATCACCGACGACGAAGCCTTCGAAGCCTCGCGCCGCATAGCCCGCGAAGAAGGCATCCTCGTGGGCATATCATCCGGAGCCGCCCTTGCCGCCGCCCTCCGCATCATGGTCGACGACGAGGCATGTGCCGGCGCCGGCGGCTGCATCGCCAACCCCACCGTAGTGACACTCCTCCCCGACGGCGGCGAGCGTTACCTCTCCACCCCTCTCTTCGGAAAATAGGCTCTAAACAGGCAATTCTTAAAGACAGTCAATTTTTAAAGACAGGAGAACAGGAGAACAAAAGAAAATAAAGTAAAAAAACTCATGTTCCTCCTGTTATCCTGTCAAAAAAACATATGAACTCCTGTCTAAAACTAATCCACTTCTGTCTAAAAAATAACAATATATGAAGGAACTTGAACATATAGTGAATTTGCTGGCCGAGGAAGGGTCGTATGCGTCGCTTTTCCACCGCTGCACCCGTGGCGAGCCCCTGCCGTCGGTGCCCGACCTTAAAGAAATAGTGAAACTGTGCCGGTCGGTCATTTTCCCCGGCTATTTCGGGGTGTCGACCACCGACTCGGCATCGCTCCGCTATCATATAGGCATAAGCGTCGAGCGGCTCTACGCGCTGCTCACGAGCCAGATACACGCCGGGCTGTCGTTCAACTGCGACTGCCGCGACACATCCCACCCCGAGGCGGCCCGCGACATGGCCCGGCAATTTATCGAGCGGTTGCCGCAGCTGCGCGCTGCCCTTGCCGACGATGTCCGCGCCATTTTCGACGGCGACCCGGCCGCGGAAAACATCGCCGAAGTCATTTCGTGCTATCCCTCGGTGAGAGCCGTGTCGAGTTACCGTATCGCCCACGCGCTGCTCGAGATGGGAGTGCCGCTGATTCCGCGTGCCATAAGCGAGCTTGCCCACGGCGAGACCGGAGTCGACATCCACCCCGGGGCCACAGTCGGCTCGCGGTTTGCCATCGACCATGGTACCGGCGTGGTGATCGGCGCCACATGTATCATCGGCAACAATGTGAAAATATATCAGGGCGTCACCCTTGGAGCGCGCTCGTTTCCCCTCGACGATGCCACCGGCCTTCCCGTCAAGGGCATCCCGCGCCACCCCATCATCGGCGACAATGTGATAATTTACTCAAACGCCACCATCCTCGGCCGGGTCACCATAGGCGACGGGGCCACTGTCGGGGCCAACGTGTGGCTCACGCACGATGTGGCGCCTGGGGCAACGATATATAAATAAAAGCATCTCAAAACAAATAAAAGGAGGTGGAAAAATGGACGCAAGTGCATTTTTTCGCCTCCTTTTCTCTTAAAATTTTAACAATTACGGGTTGATAAAAACTTACTTTTTTTGTTTTTTTAACACGCATAAATACTTGATAGACAGGGGTGTGCATTTTTAGATAGTTTACTCGGTGCCTTTACCGGGTGTTTTATAGTTGAAAATGAAGCACTAATTTTGTGTCGCAATCAAAACCGCAAGGCTAATGCAATGAAAAGCTATGCGGGCGGAATAAACCATGAAGACAAACACCCCGCCGCCCCGTATTAGCACATTATACCAAACCGTGAGAAAACAAAACTTAAATCCTAATAATTCTAATTCATTTATTCAATGAGAAATCTTAGAACGTTATTTACACATTCTTTTCTCATGATACTTGCGTTGGTGCTCGGAGCCTCTCCGGCACTGGCGCAAAGTGTCATCAAGGGAACTGTGACCGACGCCGAGGGCGAACCCCTGATCGGTGCCGGTGTTGTGGTCAAAGGCCGCACAATGGGTGTCATCACCGACTATGATGGTGTGTTCAACATCCAAGCCTCCGAAGGCCAGACCCTCGTGGTAACATCCATCGGCTTCAAGCAGCAGGAAGTAAAGGCTGCACAGGGCATGACGGTGGTGATGCAAGAAGACAACGCGCTTCTCGACGAAGTGGTCGTTATCGGTTACGGCGAAGTGAAACGCGGCGATGTCACCACTGCCGTTTCGTCCGTATCGGCAAAAGAAATTGCCAACCGCCCCATCGTGTCGGCTGCCCAGGCTATCCAGGGCAAGGCTGCCGGTGTGAACGTAATGTCGCCCAACGGCTCGCCCGGCTCTGCTCCCCAGATTCGCGTGCGCGGTACCACGTCTATGAACGGCTCCAACGACCCCCTCTATGTAGTGGACGGTGTGCCTGTCGACAACATCAACTTCCTCTCGTCCAACGATATCGAGAACATCCAGATTCTTAAAGACGCATCCTCCGCAGCTATCTACGGTTCGCGCGGTGCAAACGGTGTCGTGCTCATCACCACTAAGAAAGGCTCGAACCAGGATGCCAAAATCTCCTTCAACGGATATTACGGCGTGACAAAGGTCAACAACAAAATCAAGCCCCTCAACGTGGCCCAGTACAAGGAACTCATGGACGAAATCGGCATGATCAACCTTCCCGACGGCCTCACCGACCAGACCAACTGGTTCGACGAGGTGTTCCGCACCGGCCAGACCCAAAACTACCAGGTGAGCATCTCCCAGCAGGCTGAGAAACTGCGCTACTACCTCTCCGGCGGCTACACCCGCGAAGACGGTACTATCCGCGAGACAGCCTTCGAACGCTATAACTTCCGCGCCAACATCGAAGGCACCGTGCGCTCTTGGCTCGACATCCGCGCCAACATGTCCTACTCCGACAACACCTCCTACGGCGGCATCATCTCCGGCAACGGCGGCTCGCGCGGCGGTGTGATCATTTCCTGCATCCAGACCCCGACCTACGCTCCCATCTGGGACACCGAGAACCCCGAGCACTACTACAATAACTTCTACGGCGTCGGCGGCCTCACTCACCCGCTCGACAACCTCGCCCGCTCCAAATACAGCCGCGGCAAGGAAAACCGCCTCATCGCTTCGGGCGAACTCCTGTTCCATATCATCCCCGGCCTCAACTTCACATCGAAGTTTACCATGGACCGCCGCAACGCCCTCTCCACTTCGTTCCTCGACCCGGTGCACACCACCTACGGCCGCGAACAGCATGGCTCAGGTTCCGACAACCGCAACCAGAACACCGTGCTCACATGGGATAACATCGCTACATACTCGCTCAAATTTGCCAAAGTGCACCAGCTCGACATCATGGCCGGCGCATCTTGGACCGACTCCGACTACCGCAACTCTTGGATCAACGGCTCGCGCTACCGCGACGACAAAGTGCAGACCCTCAACGGCGCCAACCGTATCGGTCTTGGCGGTGCCGGCTCGGGCGCATCCGAATGGGGCATCATGTCCTACATTGGCCGCGTAAGCTACAACTACGACTCCCGCTACCTTATCTCCGCCAACGTGCGTATGGACGGCTCGTCGAAACTCCACCCCGACCACCGCTGGGCCACATTCCCCTCGGTATCGGCCGCATGGCGCATCTCCAATGAGAAATTCATGGAAGACGCCTCCTCTTGGCTCACCGACCTCAAACTCCGCGCAGGCTGGGGCCAGACCGGCAACCAGGGCGGTGTAGGCGACTACGCTTACCTCCAGCGTTACAACTTCGGCTATGTTGAATGGTACAAGGTGCCCGACGCAGGCGACACATTCGATTACGCCAACGCCGTGCCCAACCTCTCGCAGGCCAACCTCCGCACAAAAGACCTCAAATGGGAGCGCACAACCCAGACCAACATCGGTGTCGACTTCTCCGTGCTCAACGGACGCCTCTCGTTCAACGCCGACGCTTACTACAAGAAGACAACCGACATGCTCATGTGGGTATCCCTTCCCTCCGGCGCCGCAGCCGCCAACTCTATCCAGCGCAACGAAGGCGAGATGACCAACAAAGGTTTCGAGTTCGCCATCACATCGCACCAGTTCGAAGGTGAATTCTCGTGGAGCACATCGTTCAACATGTCGTTCAACAAGAACAAACTCGACAAACTCGCCCTCCAGAAAGTTTACTATGCCGGCTCGACCAACGACTACGTGAACGAATCGCCCGTGCGCAACGAGCCCGGCCGTCCCCTCGGCGGATTCTACGGCTACATCTCCGACGGCGTCGATCCCGAAACCGGCGAACTCATGTACCGCGACGTAAACGGCGACGGCCGCCTCTCGTCGTCGGACCGCACCTACATCGGCGACCCCAACCCCGACTTCACCTACGGTATGACCAACAACCTTTCGTGGAAAGGCTTCAACCTCAACATCTTCATCCAAGGCTCTTACGGCAACGACATCCTTAACGTGGGCCGCATGGAGACAGAAGGCATGTACAACGGCATGAACCAGTCGACACGCGTGCTCAACCGCTGGCGCATCCCCGGCCAGATCACCGACGTGCCCAAGGCCGGCTTCGACATGAAGACCTCTACCTACTTCATCGAGGATGGTTCTTACCTCCGTCTCAAAGACATCTCGCTCTCTTACGACATCACAGGAAAATGGATGAAGAAAGCCGGAATCACCAAACTCCAGCCCTACTTCACCGCCACCAACCTCCTTACCTGGACATCCTACAAGGGCTACGACCCCGAGGTGAACCAGTACGGCAACTCCGGTACCGTGCAAGGCATCGACTACGGTACATATCCCCAGTCGAAGAGTTTCATTTTCGGTGTAAACGTAGAATTCTAAACATTTAAAACGAAAAATTTCCATGAAAATATATAAATATGCACTTATCGGCGTGATGGCCTCCGGAGCCGCTCTTTCCGGCTGCTCGCTCGACTATGTGCCCGAAGACCAATACTCCGACGTCACCATCCCCCCCTCCGACGATGAAGACGAGGAACAGGCCCGCTTCGAGACGGCTACCGACGTCGAGAACTACATGAACGCCATCAACAACAAATACAAGAACCAGCAGGAACACTGGTATCTCGACCAGCTGCTCATCGCCGACTCACACTCCGACAACGCCTATGCCGGAACAACCGGCGCCGAGGTTGTGCCTTACGAAGACAACTCCATCGAAGGCTCCAACTCCGTGCTCAAACGCGACTGGGACCGCTACCTCGGCGACGTGGCCTACGTCAACGTCCTTATCAACGAGGTCGACAAAGTGAAAGACAACAGCCTCTCGGCTTCTGAAATCACTTCATACCAGGCTCAGGGCCGTCTTTTCCGCGCAATGATATGGTTCGACATGGTTCGCCTCTGGGGCGACATCCCCGTGATCAAGGCCACCGCCAAGGACATCACCGCCGACAATATCGACGAAAGCTACGAAGCATACTTCCCCGAGCAGAGCACCGAGCTCGAAGCCTACGAGGCTATCGTGGAAGACCTCGAATTCGCCCTCGTCAACTGCCCCGCCAACAATGGCGACAAGTCGAAACTCACCCAGGAAGTGGCCATGGCCATGCTTGCCAAGGTATATGCCGAGAAGCCCGTCCGCGACTACTCGAAAGTAATCCAGTATGCCGACCAGCTCGCCTCGCGCGGCTACGGCCTCGTCGACGACTTCGCCGACCTCTGGGCGCTCAACGAAGACAAATCCGACGCCCGTGCCCGCAACACCAAAGAAGCAATCTACGAGGCTCACTTCGCTCCCGGCGCAGGCTCCTGGGTAACCTGGATGTTCGGCCGCGACGAAATGGACTGGAACTCATCGTTCACATGGGCAAAATGGATTACCCCCTCGCGCGACCTCATCAACGAATTCACCGCCGAAGGCGACAACGTGCGCTATCCCCAGTCTGTCGTTTGGCGCGACTGCACATGGAGCAACTACTATCCCTCCGACAACTACGCATTCATGTACAAATGCCGTGCCAACGCCGTCTCAATCATAAAGATGCGCTACGCCGACATCCTCCTGCTCAAAGCCGAGGCTAAAATCGTGGGCGAAAATACCCGCGACCTCGCCGGCGCAGCCGACATCATCGACCAAGTGCGCGAGCGCGCAGGCCTGGGCAAACTCCCCAACACCGTGCGCTCCTCGCAGGAAGCCCTCCTCGAGGCTTACTTGAAAGAACGCCGTCTCGAACTCTGCTTCGAAGGCCAGCGCTGGTTCGACCTCGTGCGCCTCAACATGGTGGAGAAAGTGATGAACGCCGTTTACGCCAAAGACTCCGGCCGCCACGCACAGCGCAACATCTTCAACGAGAACTCTTACCGTCTCGCAATCCCGCAGGGCGCTATCGACCAGAACGACAACCTCGTTCAGAACCCCGGCTACTAACCGGCGATTCAAGGTAAAATAAGAAAGGTTTCTAATATTGAATATCGAGCAGACAGGGGTGGGCGCCGCCTCTTGATGTGAAAGCCGACGGCTGCACACCCCCTGTCTTTCTCATCTTAAAAACAAACACTTAAAATGTTGTCAACCACATATAAATCAATATTCTGTGCGGCTGCCCTCGTCGGTTCGATGGCTATGTGCTCATGCGGCGACTCCGACCCCAAGCCCGGTCCCGGCACGCCCGACAAGCCCGTCACTCCCGACACCCCCACGGAAACCAAAGATGTGCGCGTGATCACCACCACATCCAACCGCTCGCTCGACCTGGCCGAAAGCACGCTGTCGTTCTCAAAATCCGACAATATGTCGCCCTCGACCATCCGCCTCAACCCCACCGAGGAATTCCAGACAATGGACGGCTTCGGCGTGGCCATCACCGGCTCTACATGCTACAACCTGATGAAGATGAAGCCCGCCGACCGCAAAGCCTTCCTCGAGCTCACCTTCTCGCCTGAAAACGGCTACGGCTTCTCCTACTGCCGTGTCGCCATAGGCTGCTCCGACTTCTCGCTCAGCGAATACACCTGCTGCGACAAGGAAGGCGTCGAGAACTTCGCCCTCACCGACGAGGAAAACAATTACGTAATCCCCATCCTCAAGGAAATTCTCGCAATCAACCCCACGATGAAAATCATGGGCACGCCCTGGACCGCTCCCCGCTGGATGAAAGTAGAGAACCTCGACAACCTCAAGCCCAAAAACTCGTGGACATCAGGCCAGCTCAATCCCAAATACTATCAGGACTACGCCGAGTATTTCGTGAAATGGATTAAAGCCTTTGAAAAGGAAGGCATCAAGATCTACTCCGTAACACCCCAGAACGAGCCCCTCAACCACGGCAACTCCGCATCGATGTACATGCCCTGGACTCAGGAACGCGACTTCGTGAAGACTGCGCTCGGCCCGGCCTTCAAAAACGCCGGCATCGACACCAAAATCTACGCTTTCGACCACAACTACAACTACGATAACGTAGCCGACCAAAAGTCCTATCCCCTCAACATATACAAGGACGGCGACGCTGCCCAATACCTCGCCGGTGCCGCTTACCACAACTATGGCGGCAACAAAGACGAGCTCACAGCCGTGCACAACGCCGCCCCCGGCATGGACCTCGTGTTCTCCGAAACATCCATCGGCACATGGAACAACGGCCGCGACCTCACCCGTCGTCTCGACGAAGACATGCGTGAGGTGGCCCTCGGCACCGTAAACCGCTGGTGCAAAGGCGTGATCGTGTGGAACCTCATGCTCGACGAAGACCGTGGCCCCTACCGTCCCGGCGGTTGCGCCACATGCTACGGCGCTGTCGACATCAACCGCGACTACACCACCATCACCCGCAACTCCCACTACTACATCATCGCCCACATGTCGTCGGTAGTAAAACCCGACGCAGTGCGCATCGGCACATCCGGCTTCACCACCTCCGGCCTCGACTACTCGGCTTTCCGCAACCCCGACGGCTCATATGCGCTGGTGGCCAACAACCGCAACGCCACAAAAGTACGCTTCGTTGTCGACGACGGAGTAAAACACTTCACCTACGAAATGCCCGCCAACAGCGCGGCTTCCCTTACCTGGAAAGATTAATCATTACAAATTGACCAATCAATATGAAATTCTATAAATTTCCCATAATAGCAGCCGTTGCGCTGTCTGCTTCAATGGTGGCTTGCGACGACGACGATCTCGGCCCGGGCAATCCCGTGATGCAAGTTGTGTCATCGCCCTCCGACGTCCACTTCGGCGACTCGCTCGAATTCACAATCAACGCCTCCGACGCTTCCGTGCCCTTGTCGACAATCCACGCCACCCTCTACTTCGGCGACGAGCCCGTAGAGGAAACCGTGATCCGCACCAAGGAATCCGGCAAGGACTACACCGGCAAAATCTACATCCCCTATTTCGCCAACGTGCCCGACGGCAAGGCCCGCCTTCACCTCTCGCTCCAGAACATCTCCTTCACAATGGTTGAAGAAGACCGCGAGATTTCAATCACCCACGCCCAATATCCCTACCTCACTCTCGTGACCAAAGGTGAGAACGGCGAGGAAACCTACCGCATGGAGCGCACCGAAGGCGACACCTACGCCGTGAAGGCCAAGTTCCCCCAGAAACTCCCCGCAAAAATCATCGCCCCCGCCACAGGCACCTACGGCAATGAAATAACATTCGGATACGCCTCCGGCGCCGTCACAATCAACGGCACCAACGACATACCCTTCTCCAACTCGAAAGCCGGCAAATATGAAGTGACATTCAACACCCGCACTTTCGAAGGCGCTCCCTTCGTTGTGATGAAACTCGGCAACGACGAATTCATCACCGACGACAACAACGCCGACCTCGCCGTGCTCGACATCAACCTCACCCAAGGCCAGCCGATGGAATTCTCCGGAATCCCCTCGTTCGAGCAGTGGTGGATCGACCCCGACTTCATCAAAGTGGCAGCCGACGGCTCCATGACATGGGCGCCGATCAGCGGCTCCTACCGCATCATCGCCGACCAGGCCAACAAATACTTCCGCATCCACTCCATCACCGGCTCCAACCCCACTGTCCTTTCCGACGACGGCTCCGGCGCCCTGTGGGTAATCGGCAACTCCGTTGGCAAGCCCAAAGTATCCACCAACGAAGTGGGCTGGACCACCGAAAACGCCCTCTGCATGGCACCCGTAGCCGACAAGGTTTACCAAATCACATTCATCGGCGGCAAGACCGTGAAGACCGATGGCATCGACTTCAAGTTCTTCGGCCAGATGGGCTGGGGCGTAGAGCTCAAAGGCACCGTCAACTACGTGGAAGTACCCTCCGCTCTCGTGGGCGTGGGCCAAGGCAAGGACGTGAACGGCCACGACGACGGCAACCTCTACCTCCTCGACGGCGTAACCCTCCAGCAGGATATGCGCTACGTATTCACCGTCGACCTCACCGGCGGCCTCAACGCAGCCAAATTCTCCGTTAAGGAAGACGGCATCGACGACACCCCCGTGATTGAAGTGCCCGTGCTCGTCAACGACACCAAGATTGCCGACTCCGGCACAGCAATGGACCTTACCCAAGGCATGGACATCTCCGTTTCCGGCACAGAAATCGAATATGCCGACCCCGACTACTTCACCGGCGAAGATGGCGAATACACATTCAACGCCGTCAACGGCAAATACCTCGTTATCATATCCAAAGGCATCCTTTCGGCCAAGGCCCTCAACTCCGACGGCACATCAGGCACATACGAAGGCGATTCAAAAGCCATCTGGCTGATGGGCTGGGGCGTATCCTCGCCCTCCAACTCCTCGCAGTTTGGCTGGGACCCCGGAAAAGCCTACTCTGTGGCTCAGATAGCCCCCGGCAAATACCAGTTCTCCGGTTTCGCCGGTCCTGAAAAAGGCTCGGCCATCGGCGACCGCTTCCGCACCGACTACCTCTCGTTCAAATTCTTCGGACAAGACGGATGGGGCTTCGAGTTCAGCGATGCCAACGCACTCACTCTCACCGAAGGAGCCAAAGCATTCCTCAAAGCCGACGGCAACTTCCTGCTCGCCGACGGCGTCTCCCTCGAACAAGGCGCGTTCTACGTCCTCACAATCGACACCAACGCCATGACACTCGATATGGTCAAGAAGTAAGAGGACAGACACAGAATTTTGAAGTTTCTCACGGACTTCTTCACCGGTCGGGCCGAAGCGATTCACCCCGGCCGGTTTTTCTTAGTAACACGAGCCTCCGGCTTGTGAATAAGCAGGAACACGAGCCTCCGGCTTGTGAAAAATAAAAACCTCCGGATCTTGCATTTCTCCGAAATTTTCGTAAATTTGCAAATCCAATAGCTAATCCTAACAATAACCCTCTAAAATACGTTCATGAAAACTATTTCATTGATAGCAGCCGGTGCCATAGCCTGCTCGTTCGCTGCGAACGCGGCCGACATCCCCGTCTATCTCGATGACTCCAAACCCCTGGAACAGCGCGTCGAAGATGCTCTCGGCCGTATGACCACGGAAGAGAAAATCGCGATTATTCATGCTCAGTCGAAATTCGGATCCCCAGGCGTGAAACGCCTCGGCATCCCCGAAGTGTGGACCGACGACGGCCCCCACGGCGTGCGTCCCGAAGTGCTTTGGGACGAATGGGAACAGGCCGGATGGACCAACGACTCCTGCGTCGCTTTCCCCGCCCTCACATGCCTTGCCGCCACATGGAATCCCGAAATGTCGTATCTCTACGGCAAAAGCCTCGGCGAAGAAGCACGCTACCGCAACAAACAGGTGCTCCTCGGCCCCGGCGTTAACATCTACCGCACGCCCCTCAACGGCCGTAACTTCGAATACATGGGCGAAGACCCCTACCTGGCCTCAATCATGGTGGTGCCCTACGTAAACGGCCTCCAAGACCAGGGCGTGGCAGCATGCGTAAAGCACTATGCGCTTAACAACCAGGAAATCAACCGCCACACCACCAACGTCACCATCGACGACCGCACTCTCTACGAAATCTACCTCCCCGCCTTCAAGGCAGCTGTCGACGGCGGCGCATGGACTATAATGGGCGCCTACAACCTCATGGGCGACCAGCACCTCTGCCACAACGACCGCATGCTCAACAAAATCCTCAAGGATGAATGGGGATTCGACGGCGTGGTCATCTCCGACTGGGGCGGCACTCACGACACCGAACAGGCCATAACCAACGGTCTCGACCTGGAATTCGGCTCATGGACCAACGGCCTGAGCAACGGCGCATCCAACGCCTACGACAACTATTACATGGCCCAGCCCTACCTCCGCCTCATCAAAGAAGGAAAAGTAGGCACCAAGGAACTTGACGACAAAGCCCGTCGCGTCCTCCGCCTTATCATGCGCACATCCATGGACCGCAACCGTCCCTGGGGCTCGATGCTCACCCCCGAGCACTACGCAGCTGCCCGCCAAATCGGCGACGAAGGCATCGTCCTGCTCAAAAATCAAAATTCCGTCCTCCCCATCGCCTCATCGGCCAAGAAAATCCTCGTCGTAGGTGAAAACGCCGTGAAAATGATGACAGTGGGCGGCGGCTCCTCATCGCTCAAAGTGCAGCGCGAGCTCTCGCCTCTCGACGGCATCCGTGCCGCCGCTCCCGCCGGAGCCCAAGTTGAATGGGTGCGCGGCTACGTAGGCGACATCGGCGGCGAATACAACGGCGTAACCACCGGCCAAGACCTCTCCGAATCCCGCTCGGCCTCCGAACTCATCGCTGAGGCAGTGGAAAAAGCCAAAGACGCCGACTATGTAATCTTTATCGGCGGCCTCAACAAAGCCTCGCATCAAGACTGCGAAGACTCCGACCGCTTCGGCCTCGAGCTCCCCTACGACCAGGATGCCGTTATCAATGCCCTCGCCAAAGCCAACAAAAACCTCGTCGTGGTCAACGTCTCCGGCAACGCCGTGGCAATGCCCTGGGTGAAAGAAGTGCCCGCAATCGTGCAGGCATGGTTCCTCGGCTCCGAAGCCGGCAACTCTATCGCCGACGTGCTCTATGGCAAAGTAAACCCCTCGGGCAAGCTCCCCATGACATTCCCCGCATCGCTCAAAGACGTTGGCGCACACAACTTCGGTGAAATCGCCTATCCCGGCGTGGCCCGCAACGACGGCTCCAACATCCTCGACGAAACCTACTCCGAAGGCATCTACGTAGGCTACCGTTGGGCCGACAAGAAAAAGACCGCTCCCATCTTCCCCTTCGGCCACGGCCTCAGCTACACCACCTTCGACTACGGCAAAATCACCGCCGACCGCAAGGACATGACTGCCGACGACACCATCACCTTCACCATCCCCGTCACCAACACCGGCTCTGTGGCAGGTCAGGAAATCGTCCAGCTCTACATCACCGACCCCAAATGCACAGTCGACCGTCCCGTTAAAGAGCTCAAAGGCTTTGCCAAAGTCAGCCTCGCTCCCGGCGAAACCAAAGACGTGAAAATCTCCGTGGATAAATCGGCCCTCTCCTATTTCGACGCCGACACCCACGCATGGGTGGCCGAACCCGGCGAATTCCGCGCCCATGCCGCCGCCTCCGCCGGCGACATCCGCTCCACAGCCAAATTCACCCTCAAATAACCCCGACCAATCTCGACCTAAATCGACCTAAATCGATTTAAATCGAAATATCTCGACTTAATTCGAAATAAAATCGCCCCAAAAAGCAATGGCTTTTTGGGGCGATAATTTTTCAAAGGCGGATGGTGAAGGTGGTGGCGGAGGAGGGGGAGAGGGTGAGGGTGCCGCCGAGGGTGGTGACGATGCGGCGGCAGAGGCTCAGGCCGATGCCGCTGCCCGTGGGCTTGGTGGTGAAAAAGGGGGTGAAGATTTGGGCGGCGAGGGTGTCGGGAATGGGCTCTCCGTCGTTGGTCACGGAGATTTCGACGCTTTCGTCGTCGCGCACGCGCGCGTTTACTTCCACTTTCGACGGACCGGCCTCCACGGCGTTTTTCACAATATTGACAAGCACCTGGTTGAGCATCGACTCGTCGGTGTAGAGCATGGCGTCGGGCGGAAACACCGATACGCGGAAATCGACCGAAGAGGCATTTTCGGCGGAGGCTATCAACGCCGTAACACGTTCGACAAACGGCTTGATGTAGAACACCTTGGGCTGCGGAGCCGGTATCACGGTGAAGTGGCGGAAATTGCGCACGAAATCCATCAGGGCGCGGCTGCTCGACGACACCACTTCGAGCCGGCCGCGCAGGTCGTCGTCGGCCAAGTCGCGCGACAGTGTCTCGGCTATCGAACTGATGGGGGTGAGCGAGTTCATGATCTCGTGGGTGAGCACACGGGTGAGTTTTTCCCACGATTCCACCTCGGCTGTCTGCACGGGGCGGCGTATGTCGGTGATGGTGTACACGGTGTGGCGTGTGCCGCGGAGTGTGGCCGGAGTGGAACTTTATGGCCAGTCCTGGCGCGTCGGAGGGCAGCTGGCGCAGGTCGGTGAGCGCAGGCAGCGACAGCAGCGACAAGGCGGCGCGGTTGGCATGTATCACATGCCCGTGGTCGTTGGCCACGACAATGCCGGTGTCGACAAGGTCGATTACGAGGTTGAGAAACTCCTCGTTCTGCCGGGCGTCCTCGGCAAGTATCTCGAGGTGGGAGACAATGCGGTTGAGCGTGAGGTTGATGTCGCGCTCGTGGGGAGGCACCCCCTCGGTGGGAAATTTGTATGAGAAGTCGCCGTGGAGAGCCGCGCTTATGAGGTAGCGCACGCGGCGGCGCAGACGGTTGACGCTGTCGAGCACCTTTCCGGCGCAGGCCAAGGCGCACACCAGCGCGCCAATGCCCCAGTACTCACGCCCTGCGGCATATAAGAAGCATGAGGCCATGGAGAGCACCATGGCTGCTCCGAGCCAGAAGGCAGGCCCTGCAAGATAATCTCTCTTAAAGGCCATATTTGCGTATCTTGTTGTAAAGGGTCTGGCGGGTGATGCCGAGCTGGCGCGCCACTTCGGCGAGGTTGCCCCCGTTGCGGCGTATGGCCGAGGCTATGGCCGTGCGCTCCATGTCCTCGAGAGTGCCTGCGTCGGTTGAGGCCGGGGAGTCGGCAGTGTCGAAGAGGTCGAAAGCGTCGGAGCGGAGCACATCGCCGTCGCTCATTATCAGAGCCTTTTCCACCACATGCTCGAGTTGGCGGATGTTGCCCGGCCATTGCTGCGCTTGTAGGCGGCGCATGACCTCGTCGGCTACGGCAGGCACATCCTTGCCGTAGATGCGGGCGTATTTTTGCAGGAACAGGTCGACGAACGCCGGTATGTCGTCGCGGCGGTCGCGCAGCGGCGGCAATTCGAGCACCACGGTGTTTATGCGGTAGAAAAGGTCCTGGCGGAACTCGCCCGAGGCCACCATGCGCGGCAAGTCGAGGTTGGTGGCGCATATCAGGCGTATGTCGACGGGGCGCGGCGTGTTGCTGCCCACGCGCACGATCTGCCGCTGTTGCAGGGCGGTGAGCAGTTTGGCTTGCAGGCGGTAGGGGAGGTTGCCGATTTCGTCGAGGAAGAGGGTGCCTCCATGAGCGGTCTCGAATTTTCCGGGCCGGTCGGCCTTTGCGTCGGTGAACGCTCCGCGCACGTGGCCGTACAGTTCGCTCTCGAAAAGCGTCTCGGTCACGGCGCCCATGTCTACGGCCTCCATCGGGCCGGCCGAGCGGGCCGACATGCGGTGTATCTCGCGGGCGAGCAAGTCCTTGCCCGTGCCGTTCTCGCCGGTGATGAGTATGTTGGCGTTTGTGGCGGCCACGCGCTCGGCTATGCGGCGCAGGGCCGCCATGGCCGGCGAGTCGCCCCACAGCATCTGCGAGGCGGGAGCAGCCTTGGGCTTGCCCTTGTCGCCGAACGCGGCTTTGAGCGAGGCCACGAGCGCGTCGTTGTCGAAAGGCTTGGTCACGAAGTCGACGGCGCCGAGTTTCATGCCCTCCACGGCAAGGGCCACATCGGCATAGGCCGTGAACAGCACCACGGCTGTCTGCGGGCTCAGGCGTCGGATTTCGCGGAGCCAGTAAAGGCCCTCGTTGCCTGTGTTTACCGTGGCCCGGAAATTCATGTCGAGGAGCACCACCTGCGGGCGGTGGCGTCGCAGCAACTCGGGGATAGCGTCGGGAGTGGGCGAAGTCACCACCTCGTCGACGCGCCCCTTCATCAGCAGCCTCACCGCCGACAGAATATCCTTATTGTCATCAATTACGAGCAGAGTAGCCATATAAAATAATTTTTGCAAAGATACAAAAAATAATGTCATTAAGGCCCTTAAAGTCGTCAAGGGCCTTAATGACATTATTTTTATTCGTTGCGGCAGAGGGAGGCCACGGGGTTGGCGGTGGCGGCGCGGTAGGAGCGGATGCCGGCGCAGAGAAGCACCACGATGTAGACGGCGGCCACGCCGGCCAGGGCGGCCGGGATGCTGAGCGGGGCATGGGTGCTGTAATTGTCGAACCAGCGCAGGGTGGTCCATAGCGCCGCGGCTCCTCCGGCAAGCAGGGCGGGCACGGCTATGCGCGTTATGCCCGACGAGAGCAGCCGCAGGATGTCGGCCACGGTGGCGCCGTTGACCTTGCGCACGGCTATCTCTTTGCGGCGGCGGTTCACCTCGTCGCCCACATAGCCGATAAGGCCGATTAGCGAGATTGCCAAGGCTATGATGCAGCAGGCGGTGACGGAGTTGCGCAGGTTGCGCTCGCTTTCGTAATATTGGTTTACGAGCAGGCGATAAGATTCGGCCATCAAGTCGGAGCCGGGAGCCACTGCGGCGAGGGTTTTGTTCACTGTGGCGATATTTTCCGGCGTCATCTCCCGCAGGCGTATAAACAGGGCCGTGGGACGGTAGACGTTGTTGTTGGGGTGGTTGTAGAAAATCACCTGCGGGCGCGTGTCGGCCGAGGCCACGGAACCTACTTCGATGTCGTTGAACACGCCGGAGATGGTGAAGAGGTCGGATTCCGACCGGCTGTGCTCGGTGATGCGCACCGACCGGCCTATCGCGGAGTCCCAGCCGAGCATGTCGTGCATTTTCTCGGCAAAACGGCGGCTCACCATTATTTTGTTTTCGTTTGACTCGGCGGGGTCGAAGACTTTGCCCTCGGCCAGGGTGATGCCCAGGGTGGGGAAGTAGCCGTCGGATACATAGTAGAGGTCGCAGATGTTGAACAGTTCGCGGGGGTCGCCGGGCACCTGCACATTGTTGCCCGACTGGTTGTCGATGGGCAGCGAGCAGCCTAAGGCGGCATTTTCCACGGCTGTGAGGCCTTTGAGTGACGCAACAAGGGTGTTGAGGCGTTCCGATTCGATTTTCCCGCCGTCGCACACAAGGAGGTTCTCGATGTCGTAGCCGGTGTCGTGGGCCGTCATGTAGGTGTATTGGCGCGAGATGTTGATGAGCATCACGGCTACATACGCGCTTCCGGCGAACTCTACGAAAAGCAGGCATTTTTTCCACCAGCGGCGTGACGACGACAGTCCGCGGAAAGCGGCAGCCACCGGCACGCGGGCGAAGAACCACCAGGTGGCGGCAACCGTCACGGCCAGCACCGCCGCCACTATGGCCACGAGCACGGCGATGGTGGCCGGGGTAAAGAGCGCGGCATACGACACACCGAGCATCTTCTCGATGATGCCTCGCAGGGCCGCGGCCAGGGCGGCTCCCACGGCCAGGGCTGCAAGCAGGTTGACGAACGATTCCGCGGCTACGAGGCGCAGGAGGTCGGCCGACGACGAGCCGTAGCATTTGCGCACGCCTATCTCCTTGGCGCGCTCCATGAGCGTGGAAAGCACGATAAGGATGTAGTTGAGCACGGCAATGACGATGAGGATGGCGGCGATGAGCAGCATCATGTTGTTGAGGTTGCGCACCTTTGGATTCTCGCGGTGCAGCTCGGAGATGTGGCCAAGGCCGTAGCGCAGGTCGATACCGGCCTCCTCAATTTCTTTTATATTGACGTGGCTTTCCTGAACGCGGCGCATGGCGGCGGTCACGGCCGCTATGTCGGCTCCGGGGCGCAATTTGGCGTAGGAGCGGTAGCGGTCGTTGCCAACCCAGTTTTCGGTCGACTGCTGGTTGTAGGCCGCGAGCGACGATATGGCGGTGAAATTGAGAGTGCTGTTTTCGGGATAGTCCTCGAACACGCCGCCGATCTCAAATTTCAGGTCGGGATACATGTCGGGATGGAATGTCTTGCCTACGGCTTGGTCGACGCCGCCGAATTTTTCGGCCACCGAGCGCGACACCATCGTGCCGAAGGGCTTGGCAAGCACCTCGCGCGGATTGCCGGCGAGCACTTCCGAATCGAACACCTCGAACCACATCGAGTCGGCAAGCATGAAATTCATCGAAATCATGTTTTCCTCGTCCACGGCATATTTGGTGTTGCCGTCCCAAAGATAGGTCATGCGCGTGCCGCTGACTATGTCGGGAATCTCCGCGGCCATGTATGGGGCTATGGCGCCGGAGGTCTGGTCGTAGCTCATCGATTCGTTTTCGCGCTCGACAAGCGAGCGTATCACATATACATGCTCGTTGCCGGGAAAGAACGTGTCGAACGACTTTTCGAAATGCACCTTGGCCACAAGCAGCAGGCCGGCGGTGATGCCGAACGCCAGACACAGGATTTTGAGCACGTTGCCGTGCCGGAATAGATTTTTAAGAGCGGATGGCATATTTTAGAGCTGGGCTTTTTCCACGACCTTGCCGTCGAAGAGGTTGATAACGCGGTGGGTGTATGCGGCGTCGCGTTGCGAGTGGGTCACCATCACGATGGTCGTGCCCTCGCGGTTGAGTTCGGTGAGGAGGTCCATCACCTCGCGGCCGTTTTGGGAGTCGAGGTTACCGGTGGGTTCGTCGGCGAGGATGAGCGACGGACGGCCCACCACGGCGCGGGCTATGGCGGCGCGTTGCTGCTGTCCGCCCGAGAGCTGTTGCGGGAAATGCTTGGCGCGGTGGGCTATGCCCATGCGTTCGAGCACTTCGGCCACGCGTTTTTTGCGGTCCGACGCCGATATGTTGAGATAGCGCAGGGGCAGTTCGACATTTTCCTCGATATTGAGTTCGTCGATTAGGTTGAAGTTCTGGAACACGAAACCGATTTTGCCTTTGCGCAGGGCCGTGCGGTTTTTCTCTTTGAGGGCCGACACGTCGGTGCCGTCGAGCACATAGGAGCCTTCGGTGGGGTTGTCGAGGAGGCCCACGATGTTGAGCAGGGTCGACTTGCCGCAGCCCGAGGGGCCCATCACGGCTACAAATTCGCCTTTGTCAACGTTCAACGATACGCCGCGCAGGGCGAGGGTTTCCACTTCTTCGGTACGGAAAATTTTGGTGAGGTTTTCGATTTTAATCATGATTGTAATTTTTTTATTAAGGTCATTAAGGACTTTAAGGTCTTTAAAAGGTCTTTAAATTAGTTTTGGTAAAGGGCTTTGATTGGGTTGGCGTTGGCGGCGCGGTAGCTTTGGATGAATACCGACACCACGCTTATCACGAGGCATACGGCTCCGGCCACGAGGTAGATCCACCAGTATAGCTCGATGCGGTAGGAGAAATCCGACAGCCATGTGTTCATAAGCCAGTAGATAAGGGGCACGGCTATTACGAAGGCCACGGCCACATATGCCATGAACGAGAACACCAGGCGGCGCAGCATCTCGCCGCTTTCGCATCCGAACACTTTCTTCACGGCTATCTCGCGGCGGCGTTGCTCCACAAAGTAGGTGCTCATGGCCACAAGGCCCAGCAGGGAGATTATGATGGCGATGGCGGCAAACAGGGCCACGATTTTCACGAGGTTGCGCTCGGCCTTGAAGCGATATTCTATCTGGTCGTGGATAAAGGACGGGAACGCGCTTTCATATTCGAATTCGAACACATCCTTGTATATATCCATGATTTGCGCGTAGGTCTCGGCGCGGTCGCCTTTGATTTTTATCGAGAATCCCCATGGTGTGAAGTTGGCGGCGTCGGTGATTTGCACGCGCAGGGGGTGCTGGTCGTCGAGGATGGTGCGGATGTGGAGGTCGGCGATGATGCCGGCGATGGGTTCCGACTCCTTGTAATAAGGATAGCTTTCGGCGTCCTCGTCGAGGCCGAGTTCGGTCAGGGCCTGGCGGTTGAGATAGGTCTGCACGTAGTTGGTTACGTGGTTGTCGCGCTCGATTTTGAGGCCGTATAAGTCGAGGAAATTCTTGTCGCCGATTATGGTCTGGAACGAGATGGTGCGGTCGTTGTACGACATGGTGTTGTTGTTGCCGCCCGAGAGGGGAGTGCCGGCGGTTGCGCTTATCATCTCCACGCCGGGAAGCTGCTCGACGCGGCGCACAAACTCGGCCGGTTTCTCATCGTAGCCGCCATTGTTGATTTCGAGGATGTTTTCGGTGTTATATCCCAGGGGAGCGTTCACGATGTGTGAAATCTGCAAGTACATTGTTATGGCCGATGCTATCATGGCTATTGTCACCACATTCTGCACCACGATGAATACTTTCGAGAACACCATTTTGGTGTGGCGGCGGAACGAGCCGCGCACAATGTCGATGGGCTTGGCCGACGAAATGAGCATTGCAGGGATAATGCCGGCGAGCACGCCCATTACGAGCACGATGGCGACGAAAATCGACACCGTTGTCGGCGTGACGCAAGTCTTGACAGGGAGCGAGGCGTCGAGCAGCCGCTCGGCATAGGGCCAGGCAAGCCATGCAAGAAGCACGCCGATGGCCGCCGAAGCCACGCACAGCAGCGTGCTCTCGGCGATGAGCTTGCGGATTATGGCTCCGCGCGATGCCCCGAGCAGGCGGCGTGTGGCCATCTCCTTGGCGCGGTAGCCCGACAGGGCCACGGTGAGGTTGATGTAGTTCATCAGGGCGAAGAGCAAGATTACGATGCCGACGGAGAAGAGCACTTTTACCATCTTGCCGTTGCCGCGGGCGAGAACGCCGATGCCGTTGCATCCCGAGAAATAATGGTCCTTGAAGGGAAGCACTTTCAGCGTCTCGTTGGAGCCGGGCATATTTAGAATCCAGAAAAAGTCCTTGGCGAAATCGTTGTATTTCTTTTCGTTGGCGGCAAGGTCGACGCCTTCGCGGCCGAGGAGCACCACCTCGGCTCCGCAGGCGTTGTTCATCTGCTCGGAATAGAGGCTGGGGTTGTAATATTTAATCATCTCGAAGGGGATGATTGCGTCTAATGTCGAACCGTCGGGGCAATAGATGGCGGTGTTTTCCATCGGCGCCATAATGCCGGTGACTACAAAGGGCTTTTCGTTGGTGTTGAAGATAATGGTCTTGCCCATTGCGTCGGTGGTGCCCCAGATGCGTTGGGCATAGTCTTCGGTCACGACGATAGAGTTGGGCTGCGCGAGTACTTTTTTGCGGTCGCCCCGGATGAGGTCGAAGTCGAAGATGTCGTAGAAGGTGGAGTCGGCGTAGAGCACGGTGGTGGCCACGTTCTCGCCCTCGGTGGTAACGAGGTAGCGGCGGTTTGTCACCAGGGCCGTTCCCGACTCGATTTCGGGGAACTGGTCTTTGAGGCGTTGGATCATGCGCCAGTGGCTGCCGGTCATGCCGCTGTCCATGGTGTTAAGGCCAAGCAGATACATTCGGTCGGCTTTTGTTTGCTGCGAGTCGATGTGGGTCTCGTGCCATGAGTAGGCGCCGATGATCATGATAAACATCATGCTCAGAGCCAGGCCAAGCACATCGATGGCAGTGTAGGCCTTGTTGCGTGACAGGAATTTAAAATAAGATTTCATTGGAGTTGGATTTTTCCGATTTGCTTCGATTTATATCGATTTAAGTCGATTTATATCGAATTATTTCGAGGGTTTTAATTGATTGTCAATATTTTTGCGTCGCCGTAGGATTCGTAGCCGTTGATTATGACGCGCTCGCCGGGCTCGAGGCCTTCGAGCACCTCGTAGTGGCGCGGATTCTGGCGGCCGAGGCGTATTGAGCGGCGGTAGGCTTTCTTGCCGTCGGGGTCGAGGACAAATATCCATTTTCCGCCGGTCGAGGAATAGAATGTTCCACGTGGAACAAGTACGGCTTCGGTCGATTGTCCCAGTTGCAGGTTAAGGTAATAAGTCTGTCCGGCGCGGATGTTGTCGGGATGGGTGTCGGTGAACACGAACTCGACGCGGAACTTGCCCTCGCGCACTTCGGGGAAGACCTTGCGCACGCGCATGTTGTAGTTTTGGCCGCCGCGCTCGAAGGTGGCGTCGAGGCCGGCGCGGACGCGGTCGATGTAGTGCTCGTCGATCTGGGCCTCGACCTTGTAGTCGCTAAGGTCGTTGATTTGGCCGATTTTCTGTCCGGCAGAGATGTTTTGGCCGAGTTCCACGTCGAGCAGGCCGAGTTCGCCGTCGATGGGGCTTACGATATTGAGGTGGTCCTTGCGCTCGCGGATCAGGGTGACGTTGCGCTGCATGTTGGCGAGGTTGTCTTCCATCTGGTCGACCTGCGAGAGGCGGAAGACGCTGTCCTTGTCGAGGCGTTGCTCGATGAGCTTCTGCCGGCGCAGGGCCAGCTCGTAGTCTTCCTTGGCCTGGAGGTATTCTTCCTTGGCTATGAGTTTTTCGTCGAAGAGGCGTTTTTGCTGCTGATAGGCGCGATGCTTGCGCGTTACTTCGAGGGCGAGCTGGGCCTGCTCGGTGCGGTTGTTGAGGCGGTCCTGCTCCATCGAAATCTGGGTGTTGCGCAGGATGTTTTGCTTTTCGGCAAGCTCGGCCTCGGCGTTGAGGATTTGCAGGTCGAGGTTGCTGTTGCTAAGGCGGATAATCACGTCGCCCTTGCGCACCTTCGCGCCTTCTTCCACCACCTTCTCGCGCACTATGCCGCCCTCCTCGGGGCTTACCTGCACTGTGCTGATGGGAAGCACGCGGCCGTCGACGCGCACAAAATCGTCGAATTGCCCCTGCGTGGCCTCGGCAATATTCAGGGTGGCCCGGTCGACCTTATATGTCGAGGCCATGTCGGATGTGGCCAGCCATGTCACCAGGGCCACTGCGCACGCGCCGGCGGCGATATATGCCCACTGGCGGGGCTTGATGCCGCGTATTCCTTTTTTCTTTTCTATTTTGACATCCATAACGGTTCTCCTTTATAATAATCTACTAATTTGGTTTTCAGGATATAGAGCATTTGCTTTTGCAGCAGCGACACGCGCGAGGCATAGTAGGTGTTGGCCGAAATCTGCAAGTCAATCATCGACAGAAGGCCTTCTTCAAACTTGCGCCGGTTGAGGGTGTAGGCTTCGAGGTCGGCGTCGGTCTTGGCTTCGAGGGCGAGAATCTCCATGGCGTAGCCTTGTCGGTCGGCCACGGCCGAGGCAATGTCGTCGTGGAGGCGGCGGAGTTGCTCGTCGCGCGCGCTTTCAGCCTTGTGGAGCGATGCCGAGGCGCGGCGCACCGATGCCACGCGGCTCATGCCCGAGAACAAGGGAATTGTGATGGTGGCCGAGACATATTCGCCACGGTTGTTGCGGAACTGGTCGCCGAACGACGGCGCGGTGTATCCGTCGGTAATTGTCTTGAAATAAGAGGTGGATATGCCGGCGCTGAGGCTTATGGTGGGGGAGTATAGGCCCTTGGCCGTGCGCAGGGCGTAGCGGCTCGAGCGCACGGCCATGTCGGCGTCGAGGGCGCGCGGGTTTGTAGCCGCGGCGAGCGAGTAAACGGCCTCGGCGTCGTCCATGACGGGTTCGGGAGTCACCGACGGCGCCACGGAATCCACTTCCAGGGGCATGTCGGCCGGCAGGTTCATGCTCGTGCGCAGAGTGAGCATGGCCTGGGTGTAGAGATTTTCCTGACGCACGCGGTTGTACTCGTCGTCGGCCACGGTGGCGCGGGCCTGCGCCACGTCGGGGCGTCCTTTCATGCCCAGTTCCTCTTGACGCTCGGTGAGCAGGAGCATGTCGCGGCTTGCGGCGAGGCGGTCGTCGGCTATCTTCATCGAGTTCAGATAGTACACGGCGTCGACATAGGCCATCATGGCGGAGATGGCCAGGTCGTCGCGTTTGAGGTCGACGGCGTTGCGGCTGCGTTGGCGGTCGACGCGAGCCCGGCGGTAGCGGTTGAAAGTCTGTCCGCCGTCGAAGAGCATCATCGAGGCGTAGATGCCGTATCCGTTGTTGAACGTTGTTACATTATTGTAGGTGTTTGTTTCCGGGTCGATATTGCGGCCCCAGTTGAATTGCGCCCCTACCTGCGCCTGCACCGAAGGGAAGAAGTCGCCGATGGCCTCGGTGAGGTCGGCGTTTGCGGCGGCAAGGTCCCAACGTGCCTGTTCCACGGCCGCGCCATGGCTTGCGGCATAGTCCATGCACTCATCCATGGACCATTGGCCTTGGGCCGCGGCGACAGCCGGCAACAGGGAGATATATAAAAAAAGCTGTTTCATGCCCAAATAACATGCCAACAGCGTGCCAAACTATCAATTAACTGATATTCAACTATATAAGAAACAGGTATAATCCCTCTATGTCAAAAAATCATACACACCCCTGTCAAAAAATATACTAACCATAATGTCGCCGATGCCAAATATGCACATCCGGCTGTCGCTCTGCGACAATATTTAAATATAAAACAAACTTATATGTCGAGGATTTGCAGGATGAAGGGGGTGAGCAGGGCGGTGAGGAGGCCGTTGATGGTGAGGCCGAGCGAGGAGAAGGCTCCGTAGCGTTCGCCTCGCTCCATTGCCGCGGAGGTGCCTACGGCATGGGCGGCGGTGCCGATTGACAGTCCTTGCGCTATCGGGCTGGTGACGCGGGTGAGTTTTACAATCTTGAATCCGGCCATGCCGCCGAAAATGCCGGTGCATACCACCACGGCCGCCGTAAGGGCCGGGATGCCACCTGTCGCGGCAGATATTTCCATGGCTATGGGCGTGGTCACGGCCTTGGGAGCAAGCGACATTATTATCTCGTGTGACGCGCCGAGAGCCTTGGCAACCACCACTACCGACACAATGCCGGCCACGCATCCGGCCACCTCGGATATGAGCAAAGGCAGCAGTTGCTTGCGTATCGACGACAATTGCCGGTAGAGCGGCACGCCCAATGCCACCACTGCCGGTTTGAGCCAAAGTTCGATGTACTCGCCTCCTGCCTTGTATGTCCCGTAGTCGATGCCTATGCTTTTCAAAAACACAATGATAGCGACCATAGACACAAGTATTGGGTTGAGGAGTTTGATGCCTGTGCGCCGTTGCAGGTATTGCGCTCCAATGAAGGAGACAAAAGTAATGGCGATGAGAAAAATCTTATCTGAGAGGAAATCCATTGCAATCAAATTTTGGTAAGGCTGCCGACAGGCTGCCGTTTATGCGCGATGCTCTTGCGCACCCAGCGGTGGGTGCGGCCTGTCACGGCCATTATCACCACAGTGCTTATCACCGAGGCTCCGACGATAGGGAGCCATTGCTCAGAGATGATGCCCAGGCAATTCATAAGGCCTACTCCGGCGGGCACGAAGAAAAAGCCGAGGTTGTGCACCAGAAAATTCGACAGGCGGTCGACATGGCGCAGTTTTACAATCTTGAATTTGAGCGACAGGGTGAGCAGGAGCATGCCTATGATGCTCGACGGTATTGGCCACCCTGTGAGCCGCACTATCACCTCTCCCAAGGCAACGAATGTGAATAAAATGCCGAATTGCAGAATCATTTTATAATGGTTATGAATAAAAAAAGCCCATGAATATCCTGAGATTTTCATGGGGCGGTAAAATTGCGGGGGCAAAGGTAGTAATTATTTCAATAATACAATAAGGAACGGGGCTTAATTTTTGAGGGCCGGATGAAATTATTTTTTTATAGCGTGCATTTGTTTGCAAAAAAGCGGATTTTTGTTGCGGGATAAAGGAATATGGATTATATTTGCGACAAAATACACTCAAAAATCAAAAAAGAGTAAAATTTGTAATCAACTAACATTACCAGGATGAAAAAACTGCTGAAATTCGCCGGCGCCGCAATGTGTGTGGCTGCCGTCGGTATCTCTGCTTCGGCTGCCGCGCCCGCGGAAAAGGCGCCGGCGCTCGATTCGCGTCTGCAAACGCACGCCTCGCACAAGGCCTTGCAGCCAACCGAGTTTATGAAAAAGGAAATGCTGCCGAAGATGAGCCGCGGCACCGGGTCGATAGCGCGTCAGCAGCCATTGCGTATCAAGGGCTCATGCCGTCGCTTGCCGCGAAAGCCGCAGCGGCCAAGGCTTCACGCGCAGCCACGCCGGCGTCGATGGTCAACGGCCTGGTATATTGGGCGGAAGGCCTGCCCTCCTATGGCATTTACTCTTTCGACCTCGAATCTCAGCCGTCGGTGCTCGTGCCTCTGGCTATCTTCAACGATATAAGCGACGCCGGCGCCGCCACGATGGGCCGCGACGCCTACTATGTGTTCGACTGCATGCAGTATGGCTCCATGATGTATTATTACTGGCTCACCTACGACCTCAAAGGCGTGGACCTTACTCCCGGCTCGGATGTGGAATACATCTATTCGAGCATGACCGACGCCGACAACTACAACCAGGTTGCTTTCTGCGCCGACTACGACCCCACCACCTCGCTTATCTACGGCGTGTTCCTCAACGACGAAGGCGGCCATTTCCAGATAGGCACATTGGATCCCACGACGTTTACACGCGTGTCGACGCTGCGCGACGACCCGTCTGAGGACATCATGGGCCTTGACTTCGACGACAACGGCGTGCTTTACGCCATAACCGCCCAGGGCACGCTCGGCACTATCGACAAGAGCACCGGCGCCTTCAACCGCATCGGCGACACCGGCATAGCGTCGGCTCAGCTCAGCGACATTGCCGTAGACTCCGCCACGGGTTATATCTATTACTCGCCCTTTACCGACGACGATAAATCGTGGATGTACCGCGTAGACCCGGCAACCGCCGAGGCTACCCTCGTGTATCAGATGCCCTACAATGCCTGCATGATAGGCAACTATGTTCCCGCTCCTCCGGCCGACGGCGGCACACCGGCGGCTCCCGGCGATGTGTCGGCGGCTTTCGACGGCGCATCGCTCTCGGGCACTGTCTCTTTCCGCGCTCCCGAATCGAATATCGACGGCAGCGACGGCGAAGGCACCCTGCAATACACCATCATGGCCAACGGCACCGTCCTTGCCGGCGGCACCGTGGAATACGGCGAGACAAAAACAGTGCCCGTCACCTTGCCCGCATCGGGGAAATATACCTTCCTCGTGTCGGTGTCCAACGACAAAGGCCAGTCGGAGCGCGCCATGGCCACGCACTATGTGGGCGAGGATATGCCCCAGCCCCCGGTCGACGTGACGCTCGCATATGCCGACGGCATAATGACCCTCACGTGGGAAGGCGCCGAAGTGTCGGCCAACGGCGGATATTTCGACCCGTCGAAAGTGACATTCACCGTTACGCCCTACGTCAACGACGTGGCCGGCACACCCGTGACGGGACTCACCGACTGCACCTACACCGAGGCTGTGGCCGTGCCCGAGTCGCACACGCTCTTCAAATACACAGTGGCAGCCGTGTACAACGGCGCGGAAACCTACGCCAACCCCTCCAACAGCGTTGCTCTCGGCGACTACACCCTGCCGTTCTTCTGCTCGTTCTCCGACATAAACGAAATGGCTTCGTTCACCATAATCGACGCCAACGCCGACGGCACTACATGGAGCCGCGGCACCTTGGGCAGCGCAAACGTGGTGTCGTGCATGTACAGCATGTCGAAAATGGACGACTGGCTCATCCTCCCCGGCCTTAAACTCACCGCCGGACGCACCTATACCATCAGCTTCGACGCCGCCAACAACGGCGACTCCTATCCCGAAATCATCGAGGTGAAGGCCGGCGCCGCGCCCACCGTAGAGGCCATGACCGCCACGCTGATGGCTCCGACACAAATCACCTCCAACCAGGTGCTCGCTCCCAATTCGTGCACATTCAAGCCCGAAACCACCGGCACCTACTATATCGGCTTCCACGGCATAAGCGAGCCGAACATGTACTACCTGCACATATCCAACATCGGAGTCGACGCCGGCACATCCGACGCCGCTCCCGCCGCTCCCGCCATCACGGTCACAGCCGATCCCTCGGGCGCCCTCTCCGCTTCGATCTCGGTAGTGGCTCCGTCGAAAACCATCGGCGGCAACGCCCTCGCTTCTGTCGAGAAGATGGAAGTGTATCGCGGCGAGACACTCGTGCACACATTCACATCTTGCGTTCCCGGCCGGACCTATACCTGCACCGACTCCGAAGCCACAGCCGGCAACTGCGAATATACTGCCGTGGCCTACAATGCCGACGGCAAAGGCTTCACTGCCTCGGCGTCGGACTTCTTCGGCTTCACCTTCCCGCAGGCCGTTGAATCCGTGGCTATCGACGAACCCGAGCCCGGCAACGCCCGTCTCACATGGCCCGCAGTGACCCAAGACCTCAACGGCCGTCCGCTCTCCGGCTCCAACATCAAGTACACCGTGGCCACCCTCGGCTCCTCCGGCTCGCTCGAGATTGTGGAAGACGACATCGAAGGCTGCGAGTTTACTCACAGTCCTGTTGCCGAAGGCCAGACATTCATATATTATGCCGTCTACGGCAAAACTGTGGCCGGCCGCTCGCTCCAGCCCGCTTACAGCGAAATGGCCGCCATCGGCACACCCTACGACATGCCCTACTACGACACCTTCGCCAACTCCACCCTCACCCACGGCTATATGACCGAGAAAATCGAGGGCCAAGGCTCATGGCGAGGCTACACCGACGCCGACATCGAAGGACTTACCGACGCCGACGGCAACAACGGCTTTATCGCCTATGTCGGCCAGGCTATCGGCGACTGCGCCCGCATCGTCTCCGGCAAGGTTGCCGTCACCGGCGACAAGCCCGTGCTGTCGTTCTACGTCTTCGGCCTGCGCGAGACAAACGAAAATACCCTCGACGTGGCCGTAATATCGGGCGGCGAGACAAAGAAACTCGGCACTGTCATCCCCAACTGGGACGGCTGGAAGCGCATCACCTACTCGCTCGACGCCTACAAAGGACGCTCGGTGCAGATTTCATTCACCGCCACCGCCAAGACCAACACCCTTACCATCCTCGACGCCGTGCGCGTCGCTCCCGAGCTCGACTACGACCTGGCCGTGCGCTCCATCTCCGCTCCGGCCAAGGCCGCTGCCGCCAAGCCCTTCGACATAACCGTGAAAGTTGAGAACATCGGTATTGCCCGCGCCGAAGGATATTCCGTTGAACTCTATGCCAACGGCGAACTTGCCAAGACAGTCGACGGAGAGGCTATCGACCCCGACGGTTTCGTCAACTTCGTGATACCCGTCGAGCTCAACCCGATGTCCGACAAGGAAATCGAATATCGGGCCAAGGCAGCGTTTGCCGCCGACCAAGACCTAGACAACAATGAGTCGGCCACCGCGACAGTGACCCTCGACGAGCCGAAGATGCCCGTTGTCGGCGACCTTGCCGCCACGGCAGGCGACACATCCGTATCGCTCACATGGTCGGCTCCCTCAATCGAGGAAGGCGAAGACATCGTGACCGACGACTTCGAATCTTACCAATCATTTGCCTTTGCAGCCGGCGACTGGACCCTCGTCGATGCCGACGGCCAGACCGTAGGCAATATGGCCGGCGGCGTGACAGTGCCCACAATCACCCCCAACGTCACCACCCTCGCTTACTTCGTGCTCGACTTCGCCGGCTCCACATCCTATCTCTCGGCCCATTCCGGCACAAAGTGCATGGCCAACCTCTATGCCCAGCCCGCGTCCAAGCCCAACTCCGACTGGCTCATCTCGCCCATGCTTTCAGGCGAGGCGCAGACCATCAAGTTCTGGGCTTGCAGTTACAGCGAATGGTCGCCCGAGTCGATGCGCATCCTCTATTCCACCGAAGGCACCGACATTGCCTCGTTTAAGGAAATCAAATCCGACGGCGCAGTGCCCGCTTCTTGGACAGAATATACCGCCGACCTGCCCGAAGGCGCGCTCTATTTCGCCATCGAATGTAACTCTTACGACAAATATTACCTCATGATTGATGACGTGACCTACGCTCCCGCCAAATTCGACGGTGTGGCAGTCGGCTACAACATCTACCGCGACGGCGTCCGCCTCAACGACGCACCCGTAGAGGCAACATCTTTTGTCGACGAGGCACCCGAGGCTCCCGTTCACCGCTATGGCGTGACCACGGTCTACGACCTTGGCGAATCGCCCGTATCCAACATCGTCGAAGCCGGCCCGCTTAGCGGCATAGGCTCCGTCACCGGCGACAATGCACCGGTTGAATATTACAACCTGCAAGGCATCCGTGTCGACAATCCCTCGTCCTCCGGCATCTATATCCGCCGTCAGGGACGCACTGCCGCCAAGGTGCTCCGCTGATAATCATCACTCACATTTTAAGGCCATTAGGGACATCAAGGTCCCTAATGGCCTTAACTTTTTTTGGATGTTAGCCAAATATTGCATATCTTTGTAAAAGATTTAGGATATATAGCCATGAAATTTTCTTTCTCCACCACATTATTATATATAGCTGTTGTTTTGTTGTGCACCGCATGTGCCAACCGCAGCACCGACGATATGATTTCCGACGCGGAGGCTTGTATTGCCGACGGGCGCTACGACAAAGCCCTGTCGGTGACGCAATCATGTATCGAGAGCGACACCACCCTCACCGTTGGCCAAAAATGCCGCATAGCCTTGGTGCAGGTCACGGCCGGAAGCCGCACCGACGACCAGTCGGCGATAGCCGAGGGCGTGAAGCTGTTTCACAGCGCATATGCCGACGCGCCCGACTCTGTGCGCTCTTTTGTGGGAGAGATGATTACGCTCGAAAACGCCATGCCCGACGACACCTTTTTCCTCTTTGAGCTTGCCGACCCGGCCTCCGTGCAATACAGCGAATTTGAATATCCCGACTCAATCTCAGTAACCGACCTTGCCTCAATCGACTATGAATAGCGACTGGAAAGACGCCCTTGGCGCCTTGATGGGCGACCTGCCCCAAGGCGACGCCCCCGCACCCGAAGAGACTCCTGCCTCCGAAAGCCGTCAGCGCGGACGCCTGCGTGTGATCAGGGACAAGCGTCGCGGAGGGAAAATCGCCACTATAATCGACGGTTTCACCATAGCCGACGACCGGATAGAAGCGCTCGCTTCCGATATAAAACGTTCGCTCGGATGCGGCGGCTCCGTGCGCGACGGCGAGATTCTCGTCCAGGGCGACCGCCTCGACGCCGTTGTGGCGTTCCTGCGCACAAAAGGCTACAAGGTATGAGCCGGACAAAGCCCCTCACAATCTACAAGGCTTCGGCAGGAGCCGGCAAAACCTATACCCTTGCCTACGAATTTATCAAGGCCGTGGTGGGCATAAAGGACCCTTACGACAAGACCTACCGCCTCAACCACCCGCGCTACCGCAAGGCCGGACGCGGCCTCGCCTCGCGCCACCGCTCGATTCTCGCCATCACTTTCACCAACAAGGCCACGGAGGAAATGAAGCGGCGCATCATCGACGAGCTCGACGCCCTCGCTTCTCTGCCCGCTCCCGACGAGGAAGACGCTTCCTACGCCGAAAAATTGTGCGCCGAATTCGGCTGCTCGCGCTCCGAACTGGCCGAGACGGCGCGCAGCTCTCTGCGCCAGCTGCTGTTCGACTATCACTATTTCAACATATCCACAATCGACTCCTTCTTCCAGAGGGTGCTCCGTACATTTGCCCGCGAGCTCGACCGCCAGGGCGATTTCTCTGTCGAGCTCAACGACAACTATGCCATACGCATGTCTGTGGCCGACATGCTCGACCAATTCAACTTCGACGCCAACCTCGCGTCGCCCCTGGGCCGATGGATAGAGTCGTTTATGGACGAAAAGATAGCGCGTGGCGAGCGTGCCAATTTTTTCAACCGCAATTCCGACGTGCATCTCAGCCTTATCGAGAATATATCGCACATCTGTGAGGAGCCTTTCAAGGTGCACCGAGGCAAGATGCGCGAATATCTGGCCGACCCGTCGCGCCTCGACACGCTCAAAAAGCAGCTGAACGCGCGCATAGCCATGATTGCACGCGACTTGCAGCGCGCCGCCCGCGCCGCCTTGGATGCCGCTCCGCTCGTGGCCTCGTGCCCCGAAATGGTGAACGCCACCGTGCGCGACCGCCTTTGCCGCATGGCCGAAGGCGAGATGCCCGAGGCGTCCGACTTCTACACCAAGTCGACCATCGCCGCGGCCGCCGACCCGTCGCGCGGAGCCGATGCCGTGGCCGTAAAATCCAAATTCAAGGTAAAAGATTTCTCCGCCTTGCAGCCGGTGAAAGATTTCTTTGAGGCGGTAGGCGACACAATCCTGCAAATCGACACGCTCGAGCAGGTGCGCCGTTCTCTCGATTTCCTCGGGCTGCTGGCAAACGCCTGGAATTTCATCGACAAGTTTCACGACGACAACAATACAATCCTCCTCTCCGACACCAACGACCTGCTCCGCCGCATCATCGACCGCAGCGAGCTGCCGTTTATCTACGAGCGTCTGGGCGTGGAGCTGCGCCATTTCCTCATCGACGAGTTTCAAGACACTTCGTGCCTGCAATGGGAGAATCTTCGTCCGCTCGTAAGCTCCGGCGTGTCCGAGGACCACGACAGCCTCATAATCGGCGACGAAAAACAGTCGATTTACCGTTTCCGCAACTCCGAGCCCGACCTTCTGCACCATCGCGTGGCCCAAGACGAATATTTCGCCGCGTTCCACCACATACGCGGAGGCGAGGCCGCCGACAATACCAACCATCGCAGCGCGCCGGGCGTAATACGCTTCAACAACGCCCTTTTCCGCGACCTTGCCGCCCGGCTCGACGTGGAAGGCTTCGAAAACGTGGTGCAGCATATGCGCGCCGACAACGACGGCCTCCCGTCGCACATCCGTTTTATCAACACCATAAATCTCGATGCCGACCAAAACCTCGAGCAGATGGCCCTCGACATCATCGACCGCCACGACCGTGGCGGCTACCCTTGGCGCGAGATTGCAATCCTGGTGCGGCGCAACACCGAGGGAAGTCGCGCAATCGACTATCTGATAGAGCATTATCCGCAGATACCGATCATGTCCGACGAGTCGCTTCTGCTGGTGAAATCGCCGGCGGTGAATCTTATCGTGAGCGTGATGCGTATGCTCGACCGCGAATGGGCTTCGTCGGACAAGACGCCCGACGGCCGGCCAATCTACGCCTCGCCCCGCGATGTGGACATGATGATGAGCCGCTTCGAATATTTCCGTCGCGGAGCCGCTTCCGACAACGAGGCCTTGATTCTGGCCCTGAGCCCCGACCTCGCCGCCGACACCGAGGCCATAGCCGGCACCATCGGCCGCATCCGCTCTCACAATCCCGCCACCCTTCCGGCTCTTGTCGAGACTATCATACATGAGCACTTCTCCGAGCAGGAAATCAACTCCTCGATGGCCTATATCGCCGCCTTCCAGGATGCCGTGCTCGAATATTCCACGGTCTACAATCCATCGCTCAACGGTTTTCTCCGCTGGTGGGACACGCGATGCTCCAAACTTGCCATTCCGGCGTCGGCCGACATCGACGCCGTGCGCGTCATGACAATCCACAAGTCGAAAGGCCTCGAATTTGCCTGCGTCTACATCCCGTTCTGCGACTGGAGCACTTCGGGGAAGAAACGCGGAAAATGGGTGCCGTTCCCCTCGCTTCCGGGCATCGACCACGCAGTGTGCCCCGATATAATATATCTCACCGAGACAGAGGCCTGGTCGCTCGATGCGTCGCCGTTCCATCACCTGTCGGTGTCCGACGCCCGCGAGCGCGTCACCGACATGCTCAACATGACCTATGTGGCGTTTACCCGTGCCAAGCACGAACTCACCTGCTGGTACACCCCCAAGGCCCCGTCAAAAGACACGTCGGCCCCCTCCATGTCGTGGGTTATCAGCCAAATTTTCGAAGCCGGCACCGCGCCGTCCGACCTCACCCTCGACCTCTCGCAAGGCTACGACCCGTCGTCGCTCTCTTTCACCATGGGCGAGCCCACAGTGGCCGGGCAGGGACGGCGCAAGTCGCAGAAACGGCGCAAGACAGTAGGCGCGCCGCGCATAGAGCCGTTCACGGCCGAATATCCCATCCACTACCGCAAGGACACCGAGATGCTCCTGTCGGTCGACGATGTGCGCGAGCTCGACACCGACATCGACGACCGCGACCCCGTGCCCGTGGCAGAAGCCGAGGCAGAGCCCGTAAAAAGCCATGCCGAGACCGAAGCCGAGGAAAAAGCCCGCTTGCGAGGCATCCTCCTCCACGACATCATGGCCTCTGTCACCGACATTGCGTCAATCGACCGGGCCGTGACCGAGGTGTGCCGCCGCAACCGTCTGTCGCTTGCCGACACCGAATCCACCGCCGCCTTTGTACATTCCATAATCGAGGGAGGCACTCCGCAGGTGCTCAGCTGGTTTCGCGATTACGACCGCATCCTCGTGGAGCAGCCGATCTACGACCCCGAAACCGACGACACGCGCCGCCCCGACCGCATCGTTTTCCTTCCCGACGGCACAGTCGAGATAGTCGACTTCAAATTCACCTCCGAAATCCTCCCGGCCCACCGCCGCCAGGTAAGCCACTACGCCGACCTCCTCCGCGCCATGGGCCACACCCGCGTCATACCCCGCCTCTGGTATCCCCTCCTTCCCGCCGCCCCCGTCGTCACCCCCTGAGGCAATGCACTATGCACAATGCACGATGCACGATGCACGATTCACAATGCACGATGCACAATGCACGATGCACAATGCACAATTCACAATTCACAATTCACAATGCACGATGCACAATGTTAGGCTTTCTATGCTTCCTAAGCCTCCTAAGAGTCCTAAGCCACCTTATCTGCCTAATACTTAATTAAAGTTTTGCCATTTCGCTGAAAATCCGTAACTTTGCACACCAATTTTTTCACCACAGGAGCGAAGCGGCAAGGCAATGAAGGACTCGGCATATATTTTTGAACAGCCGGTGATGGTAAATCTCGACACCATCGCCGCACGTTTCCGTGTCGACACCATAGCCTGCCCGCAGCCCGAGCCGGAGCTGCCGCGCGAGACATTCGAGGCCGGTATCGAGCCCGAGCCGCGCACCGTGACCGTGGGCGACGACTCCGGAGTGCTTTCCGTCATATCGGTAATATCGATACTGCTGTTGCTGTGCTTCAAGCAATGCCGCAGGATATTCTCCACCATTGGCGACGACCTGTGGGGCCTTCGCCGCCGTGCCAACACCTTCGACGAGCACACATCGGGCGAGAGCCGCGTCATTGCGCTCATGCTCGTGCAGTGGGCCGTGTATTGCGGGCTGCTCATGTATTCCGCCCTGTCGCTGCGCATGCCGCTCGACCCGAGCCATGCCTTTTCCGACGCCGGAGCGCTTATCCTGCTCATGTGCGCATATCTTGGCGTGCAATATGTGGCCTACACTATCCTCGGATACACCTTCTCGCCCGGGCTGGGCGCGCATCAGCTCCTGAAAGGATTCACGGCCTCGCAGGCCGTAACGGGCTTCCTGCTCATCGTCCCGGCCCTCGTAGCCATATTCTATCCCGACGCCGCCACGGCAATGGTAATAACCGGCGGCATATTGTACTTTTTGGGCAGAATTGTGTTTATCTGCAAAGGATTTAGAATTTTTTACCAAAATTTTGTCTCTTTGCTTTATTTTATTTTGTACCTTTGCACCCTGGAAATTGTTCCGGTGATTCTAATAATACAATCCGCGATTTTTCTCGTATCGAACAACCCCCTTAACCAATAAGAAGAGTGAAAATCAAGAAAATTCTCGTTTCCCAGCCGAAGCCGACTTCGGAAAAATCTCCATATTACGACATTGCCTACAAGCACGATGTCGAAATCGTATTCAGACCGTTCTTCAAGGTTGAAGGGCTTTCTGCAAAAGAATTCCGTCAGCAAAAGATAAACATTTCCGATTTTACGGCTATTATCTTTACATCCAAGACTGCCATCGACCATTTCTTCCGCCTTTGCGAGGAAATGCGTATAAACATTCCCGACACTATGAAATATTTCTGCACGGCAGAGCCTATCGCCCTCTACCTGCAAAAATATATCGTGTATCGCAAGCGCAAGATTTTCCATGGCGCCACCGGCAAGCTCGACGGCCTCGTGCCCTCGCTCGTGAAGCATAAGGACGAAAAATACCTTTATTGCGTCAACGACGGCCATCCCATGAACGAGCCCGTGCTCGACGAAGCCGGCGTGAACTACACCACCGCCGTGATGTCGCGTTCGGTGTCCAACGATTTCGCCCCCGACGAGGCTTTCGACTACGACATGATAGTGTTTTTCAGCCCCCACGGCATCGCCGCCCTCAAAAAGAACTTCCCCGAGTTTGAGCAGGGCGAGAAAGTGATAGCAGCTCTCGGCACTGCCGCTCAAAACGCCGTGCGCGACGCCGGGTTCCGTCTCGACATCGAGGCTCCCACGCCCAAGACACCCTCCATGCCCTCGGCCATCGACCGCTATCTCAACAACCTCGACGACGAAGAATAAGCCATTCCTAATTTCTAATTCGTCATTCGTCATTAGTAATTCGTCATTAGGCATTCGTCATTAGTAATTCGTAATTCGTCATTAGTAATTCTCTCCGCCTTGCCACGCCTCTACAAGTCACAGAAACTTTGCTCCAAGATTGCCATCGACGCGCTGTTTGCCCGCGGCGGTGGCAAGCAATCTTTCATAGCCTATCCTCTGAGGGCTGTGTGGAGGCAGAATCCCGCGCCGTCGCCGTCGGCCCCGGCCCTGCAATTCTTTATCTCGATACCAAAGAAACGCCTGCGCCACGCCGTCGACCGCGTAAAGATGCGCCGTCGCGTGCGTGAGGCATTGCGTCTCGCCCTCCCTGCGCTCAATCTGCCTGCCGGAGCCGCCGCGCAGATGGGGCTGGTGTATGTGGCCGATGCGCTCATGCCTTATGCCGACATAACACACGCCGTGGAACGTATCCTCAAAATTGTAGCGCGCAGCTATGAACATGATTAGCCGCGGCGCGGCGTGGCTCATGAGCCTGCCGATTGTGCTCTACCGTGCCGCCATTTCGCCTCTCTTTCCTCCCTGCTGCCGTTTCACCCCCACATGCAGCCAATACGCTCTCGAAGCGCTTCGCCGCCACGGGCCCGTAAAAGGCTCCTGGCTCGCCCTGCGGCGCATCCTCCGCTGCCATCCCTGGGGCGGCAGCGGCTACGACCCCGTGCCTTAGCAAACCGGCCCTTCGACCCTACGATCGCTCGACCCTACGATTGCTCGGCTTTTCGATTGCTCGACTTTTCGATTGCTCGATAATTCGATTCCTCCATCCCAACTTCCCAACTCCCCAACACCCAGCCCCTTGCCCCTTCGCCAATTTTCCGATATACACTCCCACAGCCTCTCGGCCGGGGCTGACACAATTATTAACGTGCCGCTCCACATCGACCCTTGGGGCGATATTGCCCATTTTTCCTACGGCATACACCCGTGGGACACTGCCGATGCCGATATCGACGCCATGCTCTCCCGCGTCGAAGCCCTCGCCGCCGACCCGCGTGTTGTGGCAATCGGCGAGACAGGTCTCGACGCTCTCCGTGGCGCGCCGCTCGACGTGCAGGAACGCATCTTCCTGCGTCATGCCGCCATTGCCGAGCGCGTGGGCAAGCCACTGATTATACATGCCGTGCGCACAGCCGCGCGTATCGCCGAGCTTTGCCGCTTGCAGCGTCCGGCAGTGCCGTGGATTATCCACGGTTTCCGCGGCAAGCCGCAATTTGCCCGTCAGCTCCTTGCCGCCGGCCTGAGCCTTAGCCTCGGCACGATTCACAATCCGGAAACAGCCGCCATAGTTCCTCCCGGCCGCCTCTACCGCGAAACCGACGCCCAATAATACCTTCCCTTATGGTTTATCCCTTATAGTTTCTTCCATAGTTTCATCCTTATAGTTTAATCCCTTTATAAATTATCCCTTATTTTATCCTTTATTGCGCCACCGTGCCCCGCGTTTCAACGCGGCGGCTCCTGTCAATCCTCCATTCCCATGAAAAGACTTCTCCTTGCCCTTCTGCTCGCTTTCCCTCTAATGCTTGTTGCCGGTGTGGACCGTCCGGCCGATCTCGACCAAGCCATTTCTTTGCTGGAGCATAGCATCGGCCATTCGGCCGACTACCGTGCCATGCCTTCCAAGCCTCTTTCCCCCTCCGATTCGACGCAACGCAGCCTCGACCATGCCCGTCGGCTTTTTGCCGAGGGCGACTCGGCAATGGCGATGGCCGAGCTATCGGAATATTACGACACGCTTTCCATTACGCATCCGCTTTTTGCCGAGATGGCCACTCTTGTGGCGCGGTATTACGACAGTAAGCCCGGCCGCTCCGACGACGCGCTCTACCACCGCGTGCTTTCCGCCATCTCCGACATACAGTCAGGCTCTTGCTCGGCACTGCCGGTTATTCTGCCTTTGGTCGACCGCGACCGACATACATGGCTCGCGATAATTATAATCCTTGCCGTAGCTCTGGCCGTTGCCCTGGGGTCTGTCGCCGTGCTTTTGCGCCGTGTCGCCGCATGTCGAAATGAGGCCGCCGAAAGTGTGCCCGTTGTCGACACGGCCTCGCCCAAGGATGTATATATCCACCGCATCCTCGACCTTAGCTATGAATACGTCGACCGTCTTGAAGAATTCAACCGTATGGCCGCGCGTAAAATTAAAGCCAAACAGGTCGACGACCTTTACGAGCAGATTCAGACCGGCAAACTGCTGCGCGACCAGACCGCAAAGTTTCTCGAGGTGTTCGATTCAACATTCCTTTCGATATTTCCCAAGTTTGCCGACGAAGTGAACTCGCTGTTGCGTGCCGACGCGCAGTTGGCGCAGTCCGACCCCGACAAACTTTCCACCGAGCTGCGTATTCTTGCATTTATGCGTCTGGGCATTGATGACGCCACCCGTGTGGCAAAATTTTTAAATCTTTCGGTAAACACAGTTTATACCTACCGCAACAAAATGAAAAACCGGGCATCCGACCGCGAAAAATTCGAGGAAAATTTAAAAAATCGCCCCGAAATCACTCAATAATAGTTTATATTTTTGCAAAATCGCAAATAATATTACTTACTGTAAATCAGCGTGTTAATAACTAAAACCCTCTATATTTATTTATATTTCCATCTAAACACTATGGTTAATCCATTTCTATGTATTAACTTTGCAGTGTAAATAATTTTTCAAGTCTAAGATTCAGGGTTATTATTTAGGATAAAAGTAGAAGAAAAGTAAAAAAGGATTAACGAATAAAATGGTTTTAGGTATTTAGTGTTAGAGACACAAAACAAGAAACAGCCGCACCGAGAGGTGCGGCTGTTTTGCTTTATTCTATGTTTCCGTGAGATTATTATCTCAAGCCGGAGCCTTGTTGCGTTCCTACAAGAGGGCGGAGCGGAGGGCGTCGACGTAGTCAAGGCGTTCCCAGGTGAAGAGGTCGACGGTGAGGGTGCGGTCGCCGTAGTAGGGGTTGTGGAAGGTCTTGGTGACGGTCTGTGGTTGGCGTCCGACGTGGCCGTAGGCTGCTGTCTCGCGGTAGATGGGTTTGCGAAGGCCCAGGCGTTGCTCTATGGCGTGGGGGCGCATGTCGAATATGCCGGATACTTTTGCGGAGATTTCTGCGTCGGAGAGGGCGACGTGTGATGTGCCGAAGGTGTTGACGCACAGGCTTACGGGGCGTGCCACGCCGATGGCGTAGGCCACTTGCACGAGCGCGCGGTCGGCGATGCCGGCGGCCACGATGTTTTTGGCGATGTGTCGTGCGGCGTAGGCTGCGGAGCGGTCGACTTTGGAGGGGTCTTTGCCTGAGAATGCGCCGCCGCCGTGTGCGCCGTGTCCGCCGTAGGTGTCGACTATGATTTTACGGCCGGTGAGGCCTGTGTCGCCGTGGGGACCGCCGATCACGAATTTGCCTGTGGGATTTACGTAGAGGAGGTATTGGCCGTCGAAGAGGGCGCGGATTGCTTCGGGGAGTTTGGCCACGACGCGGGGAATGAGGATGTCGCGCACGTCTTCGGCTATCTTGTCGAGCATGGCGCGGTCGGCTATGGCCTGTGCCTCGGCGGTGGCTTCGGCAGGGGCGATGAAGTCGTCGTGCTGTGTGGATATTACGATTGTGTGGATGCGCACGGGGCGGTTTGCTTCGTCGTATTCTACCGTAACCTGGCTCTTTGAGTCGGGGCGCAGGTAGGTCATGTCGCGTCCTTCGCGGCGTATGTCGGCGAGCTCGCGCAGCAGGGCGTGGCTGAGGGAGAGGGTGAGGGGCATGTATTCGGGTGTCTCGTTGCAGGCGTAGCCAAACATCATGCCTTGGTCGCCTGCGCCCTGGTCGTCGGGTGTCTCGCGGGTGACGCCGCGGGCTATGTCGCCGCTCTGCTCGTGGATGGCGGAGAGCACGCCGCAGGAGTTGCCGTCGAACTGGAGGTCGGCGCGGTTGTAGCCAATCTCGTTGATGATGCGGCGGGCTACTGTGGGGATGTCGACGTAGGCGTCGGATGTTACTTCACCGGCCACGATAACCTGGCCTGTGGTTACCATTGTCTCGCAGGCCACGTGCGATGCTTCGTCGTAGGCGAGGAATTCGTCGAGGATGCCGTCGGAAATTTGGTCGGCAACTTTGTCGGGGTGTCCTTCCGACACCGATTCGGATGTAAAGAGGTAGTTCATAATGATATAAAAAAAATTGGCGGGATTTTGGCAGTAGTACCAAAAACGCGTCAATCGGCGAGGAAAATTGATATTTTCGAGGGACGCCGCAGGGTGGGCGTCGGGCGATTTTAGCATTTTTTCGAGTGGTTGCAAGCAGCCAAATTTGTCCACGTTTGTTTTGGATTGCAAAGTTACGCAAAATCCCCCGAAGCGGAGGATTTTGCAGGGTTAAAAATTATTAAAAAACACGAAACCCCGCGTTGAAACGCGGGGCACGGTGGCAAGGAGGGTAATATAGGAGACTTAGGAATCTTAGGATGCCTAGGAATCCCGGGAATCTTAGGAGACTTAGGAATCCCGGGATTTAGGAATCTTAGGAGGCAGGCTTAGGAATCCCGGGATTTTAGGAATCTTAGGAGGCTTAGGCATCCTATGAGTTTCAAGCCGGAGGGTTCTTTGCCTTTGGCAAAGCGCTTCGCGGTTGGAGTTCTTGTTAGAAGCGTCGGCGTCCGCCGGGAGGGGGGCCGGGATGGCCGCCGCGTGGGCCGCGGTCCCAACGGTCGGCATCGGCAGGGCCTTCGCCTTTGGCGAAGGTGTTGAATTTGTAGGTGAACGACGCCATGAAGTAGCGTGTGAGGGAGTTGTATTGGGTGTCGTCGATGTAGTTGGCGGTGATGGTGCGGTAGATGTTGGAGCGTTGCTGGAGGAGGTCGTAGGCCGAGAGGGTGACAGTGGCCTGGCGGTTGCGCAGGAACTGGTAGGCTATCGAGGCGTTCCACATCCATTCGCGTTTGTCGTAGCCGGCGGAGTAGCCGGAGGTGGCGGTGTAGTTGAGGTCGGTCTGGAGGACGAGTCCGAAGGGTGCGTACCATGCGCCGTTGAATGTGCCGCCATAGTTGTGGACGGTGCGGTTTGCTGTGGTCTGCACGGAGTTGGTGACGTACTGCAAGGAGTAGCGCGGGCGGATTTCGAGCTCGAGGTTGTCGGGGCGCCATGCGAATCCGAATGATTCGTTGATGCCGAAGTTGCCGGAGCGGTTTTTAAGGTCGTTGTTGTAGCCGATGGATGATGAGTAGGACATCATCAGGTGGTTGTTGAATGTGAAGGCTTTGTTGCCGGGGATGGGGAAAGATACCATTGTGAACAGGCGGGCATCCCATACGCCGTTGACGTTTTCGTAGGTTGTGAATCGGCCGCCGGTCTTGGGGTCGAATGTGGTGTGGGATATGATGCTGTTCTGGGTTATGTTTGCCATGAGCATTGCCATGATGGCGCGCTGGCGCTGGGGCTCAAAGTCGGAGAAGCGTGCGCGCAGGCCGTGGCGGAACGTGGGGTCGAGGTTGGGGTTACCTTGCACGATGTTGAGAGGGTCGCTTTCGTCGGCCACGGGCTGGAGTTGTGTCATGGAGGGCTGTGACGAGCGTCCGAAGTAGTCGATGTTGAGTGAGCGTGTCTTCGACATTTTGAGTTTGTATCGGAGGTAGGGGGCGTAGTTCCACACCCAGCGTTCGGGTATGTTTTTGGCGGAGTTGATCAGGTCGGTGGATTTCGACATCTGGGGCACAAGGGAGATGCCGACGTCGAGGGTGTTTTCTTTGCTTACGTGTTTGTAGCCCACGCGTATGTCCTGATTCATGTAGTCGTTGCGGAATTGGTTGCTGAGCCGCTCGTTGAGGTTGAGCTCGGGCAGAATCACGGGGTCGCCGTCCCATCCGTCGGGGAATGTGACGGGGTGGTCGTAGGTGAGTTTGTCGGCGTTGTTCCAGCGGTATTGGAATTGATATGCGAATGTAAGGAAGTTGCCTTTTGAGGGGTTGCCGAGTGGCTCGGTCCAGGAGACGCGTGTGGAGAAGGTGTTGGACCAGGTGTGGTCGTTGGCATACTGGTCGTAGAGGTCGACGGAGTCGTTTACGAGGAAGAATTTGTTCCAGGAGTAGGTGTTGGTCTTCTCACGCACGTTGGATGAGCGGAAGTTGGCAAACACGGAGAATGAGCGGCCGGGGCGGCTGCGGAATTTGTGGTTGTAGATTATTCGAGCTCCGAATTCTGTGGAGTTGCCGTCGGACGATGAGCGGTTGATGCTTCGGGTCACGTCGGCGCGGTGTGCTCCGCCCGATTGCGTGAGGGCTTCGGATGCTGATTCGGAGTCGCTGTAATTGAGCGAGAAGTTGGGGCGGAACTCGAAGGTGTTGAATGAGTCGGGGTTCCAGACGATGCGGAAGTCGCCGCGCACGTTGTGGCCTCGGTCGATGGAGCTGCGGTTGGAGTTTTGGTATGATGTTGAGTCGGCGAAGAGGTATTCGCGTTCCTGGCGTGTTGTGGAGGAGCGTCGGCTGTTGGAGTACATCACGTCGCCGCCTATGCGGAATTTTTCTTCTTTTCCGATGTTGAAGTTCACGCCGAAAGCGTTTGAGCGTGAGATGCCGTTGTTGCCTCCGAAGCGTCGGAACCGGCCTGCTCCGCCGTCGGTGAAGTTGAGGTCGTTGACGTTGTTGAGGCCACCGAGGAATGTGATTTGGTTTCCATCCCAGAAGTGGTTGATGTTGAACGAGCCTTTGTAGCGGCTGTCGGTGCCGTATCCGGCCTCGACGGTGCCGAACCATCCGTTTTGCATGCCTTTTTTCACGGTGAGGTTGATTACGGTCTCGTCTTCGCCGTCGTCGACGCCGGTGAGTCGGGCGAGGTCGCTCTTGCGGTCGACGACCTGGAGTTTCTCAATCATGTTCACGGGCAGGTTCTTGGAGGCCACTTTGGGGTCGTCGGAGAAGAATTCTTTGCCGTCGACGAGTATTTTTGTGATTTCTTTGCCGTTGTGGGTGATTTTTCCTTCGGAGTCGACTTCTACGCCTGGGAGGCGTTTAAGCAGGTCCTCGACCACGGCGTTGGGCTGTGTCTTGTAGGAGTCGGCGTTGAATTCGACGGTGTCTTCCATCACTTTTACGGGTGTCTTGATGCCCACAACGGTGGTTTCTTTGAGGGCGATGGCGTTTTCCTGCATCTTTATGGTGCCTGCGGCAAGGTTTTTGCCGTTGACGCGCACGGGACGGTGTATGGGGTTGTAGCCTACGTAGGAGGCTTCGAGGATGTATCGTCCGTCTTTGATGTCGGTGAGTGTGAAGCGGCCGTTGTCGTTGGTGAGCACGCCTTTTACGGCTGTTGAGTCGGATGTGGCGAGCAGGCGCACGGTGGCGCGGATCAGGGGTTCGTCGAATTCGTCGACAATGGTGCCCGTGATGTTGAACGCACGGGCGGCGAATGCCGACAGCATGAGGATGATTAGAAACGTGTACTTTTGGAATTTCATTTGGAAATATATATGTTTTTGAAGACTTTCTTGTCGGAATGTATTGCAAAGTTACATATAAAATGTGGACGGGCAACAGAGTGTCGACATTCGAGGTGATTTTGCCGATGTTTACATGTGATTAACGTTTGTTAACAGTAAATAGGCTCCATAGGAAGCCTATGAAGCCTATTTGGTTGGTATTTTACTCTCAAGCCGGAGGCTTGAGTTCCTGAGTTTCACAAGCCGGAGGCTTGTGTTCCTGCTATTTCACTTCGGGATCGACGCCCCACTGCTGGAGGGCGAGGCGGCGGTAGTTGTTGTAGCGCCACATTGCGTTAGACTTGGCTGCTGCGAAGAGTTCGGCTGCAATGTCGGGGTATTGCTTGAGAACGGATGCGTAGCGTACCTCGCCTTTGAGGAAGTCGTCGAACTTGTCCCAGTCGGGCTGCTTGGAGTCGAGGGTGAAGGGGTTCTGTCCTTCGAGCTCGAGGGCGGGGTTGTAGCGCCAGAGGTGCCAGTAGCCGCATTCTACGGCGCGTGCCTGCTCGGCCTGTGAGTGGCCCATGCCTGCTTTGAGGCCGTGGTTGATACAGGGCGAGTATGCTATGATGAGCGAGGGTCCGTCGTAGGCTTCGGCTTCGCGGATGGCTTTGAGGGTCTGGGCGTTGTCGGCACCCATTGCTATCTGAGCCACATATACGTAGCCGTAGGTGGATGCGATGAGGCCGAGGTCCTTCTTGCGGATGCGCTTGCCGGAAGCGGCGAATTTGGCGATGGCGCCGAGCGGGGTGGCTTTTGAGGCCTGGCCGCCGGTGTTGGAGTAAACTTCGGTGTCGACAACGAGGACGTTTACGTTCTTGCCGGATGCGAGCACGTGGTCGAGGCCGCCGAAGCCGATGTCGTAGGCAGCGCCGTCGCCGGCGATGATCCACTGTGAGCGGCGTGCGATGAATGCCTTGTGGGCTACGATGCCTTTGCAGATGTCGCATGAGCCGGCTTCGCACAGGGGCACGATTTGGTCGCGGACGGCGCGTGTAATGGCGGCGTTGTCGCGGTTTTCGAGCCATTGTTTAGCGAGGGCCTTGATTTCATCGGAGCAGCAGTCGCAGGTCTGTGCTTCGGTCATGAGCTGAACGAGGCGTTCCTGCATTTTTTCGTTGGCGATGGTCATGCCGAGGCCGAATTCGGCGAAGTCCTCGAAGAGCGAGTTGGCCCAAGCGGGACCGTTGCCGCGGTCGTTGGTGGTGTAGGGTGTGGAGGGCACGGAACCGGAGTAGATGGATGAGCAACCGGTGGCGTTGGCTACCATTTCGTGGTCGCCGAAGAGCTGCGAGATGAGTTTCACGTAGGGTGTCTCGCCGCAGCCGGAGCAAGCGCCGGAGAACTCGAAGAGGGGAGTTGCAAACTGGCTGTTCTTCACGGTCTGAGCCACGTCTACCAGGTGAGCCTTTGATTTGACGGAGGCCACGCAGTAGTCCCAGTTTGGCTGGTAGCCGAGCTCGAGCTCGAGGGGTTTCATGGCGAGAGCCTTCACGCCCTTCTTGCCGGGGCAAACGTCGACGCAGTTGCTGCAACCGAGGCAGTCGAGCACGTCGACAGCCTGGATGAAGCGCATGCCGGCGAATGTTTTGCCGATAGCGGGGAGCGTGTAGTCTTCGGCGAAGGGAGCTTTTGCCATTTCGTCGGCATCGAGCACGAAGGGACGGATGGCGGCGTGGGGGCAGACGAAGGCGCACTTGTTACACTGGATACAGTTGGCGGGATCCCATTCGGGCACGAAGGCTGCCACGCCGCGTTTTTCGTAGGCTGCGGTGCCTTGCTGCCATGTGCCGTCGGCGTTGTGCTCGAATGCGGAAACGTGGAGCAGGTCGCCGTCCTGTGCGTTGATGGGGCGGACGATTTCGTTGATGAATGCGGGGTCGTTGTTTTCAACGGCGGCATCGTCGGGGAGCTGTGCCCAGGCGGGGTCGACGGCGAGGGTGTGGTATTCACCGCCACGGTCGACGGCTGCGTAGTTCTTGTCGACGATGTCCTGGCCTTTCTTGCCGTAGGACTTGACGATGAATTTCTTCATCTGCTCGATGGCGAGGTCGACGGGGATAACGCCTGTGATGCGGAAGAATGCGCTTTGGAGGATGGTGTTGGTGCGGTTGCCAAGGCCGATTTCCTGAGCGATTTTTGTGGCGTTGATGTAGTAGACGGTGATGTTGTGCTGAGCGAAGTAGCGTTTAACCTTGTTGGGGAGGTTTTTGGCCAGTTCGTCGCCTTCCCAGATGGTGTTGAGCAGGAAGGTGCCGTTGTCGCGCAGGCCGCGTGTCACGTCGTACATGTGGAGGTAGGCCTGTACGTGGCAAGCAACGAAGTTGGGGGTGTTTACCAGGTAGGTCGACCGGATGGGACGGTCGCCGAAGCGGAGGTGGGAGCAGGTGAAGCCGCCGGACTTTTTGGAGTCGTAGGCGAAGTATGCCTGGCAATATTTGTCGGTGTTGTCACCGATGATTTTTACGGAGTTTTTGTTTGCGCCTACCGTACCGTCGGCGCCGAGGCCGTAGAATTTAGCTTCGTAGGTGGAGGGGTCGCCGAGGGCGATTTCTTCGGGGAGGGGGAGCGATGTGAAGGTCACGTCGTCGACGATGCCCACTGTGAAGTGGTCCTTGGGCTCGGGGAGGGCGAGGTTTTCGTAAACGCCGATGATCTGAGCGGGGGTTGTGTCCTTCGAGGCCAGGCCGTAGCGTCCGCCCACGATGACGGGGGCGTCGGCTTTGCCGTAGAAACATTCTTTCACGTCGAGGTAGAGGGGCTCGGCGTTGGCTCCGGGTTCCTTGGTGCGGTCGAGCACGGCGATGCGCTTGGCAGTGGCGGGAATTGCGGAGAGGAAGTGTTTTGCGGAGAAGGGGCGGTAGAGGTGTACGGACACGAGGCCGACTTTTTCGCCTTTTGCCACGAGGTAGTCGATAGCTTCCTGTGCGGCTTGTGTGACGGAGCCCATGGCTATGATCACGCGTTCGGCATCGGGTGCGCCGTAGTAGTTGAAGAGGTGGTATTCGCGGCCTGTGATTTTAGAAATTTCGGCCATGTAGTTTTCGACAACTTCGGGCACTGCGTCGTAGGCTTTGTTGCAAGCCTCGCGGTGCTGGAAGAATACGTCGCCGTTTTCGGCCATGCCTCGAGCCACGGGGGCGTCGGGGGTGAGGGCGCGGCTGCGGAAGCGAGCAAGGGCGTCGCGGTCGAGCAGCGGGGCGAGGTCGTCTTGGTCGAGCATCTCGATTTTCTGGATTTCGTGCGATGTGCGGAAACCGTCGAAGAAGTTGACGAAGGGGATTGAAGATTTGATGGTGGAGAGGTGAGCCACGCCGGCGAGGTCCATAACTTCTTGTACGGAGCCTTCAGCGAGCATAGCGAAGCCGGTCTGGCGTACGGACATCACGTCCTGGTGGTCGCCGAAGATGGAGAGTGCGTGAGAAGCGATAGTGCGGGCCGACACGTGGAACACGGAGGGGAGCATTTCGCCGGCGATCTTGTACATATTCGGGATCATGAGGAGAAGGCCTTGCGAGGCGGTGTATGTTGTGGTCAACGCACCGGCTTGCAGCGAGCCGTGGACGGCGCCGGCGGCACCGCCTTCTGATTGCATCTCCTGCACGAGGACTGTCTCGCCGAAGATGTTTTTGCGTCCTGCGGCAGCCCATTCGTCGACGTATTCAGCCATAGTCGACGACGGAGTGATGGGGTAGATGGCAGCCACTTCCGAGAACATATAGCTCACGTGTGCGGCGGCCTGATTACCGTCACAGGTCAGGAATTTTTTTTCTTTACTCATATTTGTATCTAAATTTAGAAAATATACGATTGGTGTAACCGCCGCAAAGGTACGAATTTTTTTAAAAATGGACAAAAAAGAGTGTGTCTAATAACAATTGTTAAGACAAGCGCCGGCCTATGGGGTGAAATAATTGTATATTTTAATAGTTTAAGCACAAAATAAAAAAATAATGTGCATTTCCCGATTTAATCCCTGACTGTGAAAGCTCGTAAGCATCCGAGCCATGCGAGGACAAGATAGTCCGGGATTTATTTTGGAAAAACTTAAAGGGATGGTTCTCTTTGGTTCGTTCATGGTTCTTGATAGTTCCGGCACAGCGCAGCGGTCCAAAAGGCTGCGCCGGCCCGAACTATCAAGAACCATGAACGAACTATCAGACAACCATTTTAATGATGTCGAATTGATACGACTGTCAATCATAAACAATCTTTGTCCTCGCATTGCTCGGACGCTGGCGCGGTAAAATGCGTGCAAAATGGGGGTGCGTCAAAATACCAACCGTGGTGCAGAACGCTACGCTGTCGCTCGCTCCAACACCATAATAAATAACATCCACGCCCCCCAGGGCTGTCGCCCTGCGCTACAATATTTGTCTCCTAACGGAGACGCAATGCACCGTAATTGCGTCTTGACCCGCATAAACAGCTTTTTGACACACCCCCATTTAAATAATGGAATATGCAGATGTGGATTTGGGGCAGGGGGCGGGCGGGTGAAAAAAACGGGCCGGCGCGCGTGTCGCGTGCCGGCCCGTGGTTGGGGTATTTGGTGTTTGGGATTTGCTTTTGGGCTTTCCCCGCGTTGAAACGCGAGGCTCGGTGGCCTTTTAGCCTATTTTTCCCTTTCTTGGCCCGGGATTAGTCGATTGCCTCGTCGGCAGGGTAGCCGCCCATTTCGCGGATGGCGTTTTTGAGCATTACGTACTGCTGGAAGAGGTGGTTTACGGGCACTTCACCCTTGGTGTAGTCGTGCATCGGGCTCTTGAGGAAGAACGAGAGGAAGCGCTGTGTGCCGTGGCGTCCGGCGCGGGCAGCGAGGTCGCTCAGGAGCACGAGGTCGAGGCAGAGGGGTGCGGCGAGGATTGAGTCGCGGCAGAGGAAGTTGATCTTGATCTGCATGGGGTAGCCCATCCAGCCGAAGATGTCGATGTTGTCCCAGCCTTCCTTGTTGTCGTTGCGCGGGGGATAGTAGTTGATGCGCACCTTGTGGTAGTAGTCGGTGTAGAGGTCGGGCTGCTCTTCGGGCACGAGGATTGATTCGAGCGTGGAGAGTTTCGACACTTCTTTTGTGCGGAAGTTGGCGGGTTCGTCGAGCACGAGGCCGTCGCGGTTGCCGAGGATGTTGGTCGAGAACCAACCGGAGAGGCCGAGGCAGCGTGTGCCGATGATGGGAGCGAAGCCGGATTTCACGAGGGTCTGGCCGGTCTTGAAGTCTTTACCTGCGATGGGCATGCCGGTTTTTTCGGCGAGTTCCCACATTGCGGGGATGTCGACGGTGGTGTTGGGAGCGCCCATGATGAAGGGAGCGCCTTCGGCGAGTGCTGCGTAGGCGTAGCACATGGAGGGAGCGATGTGCTCCTTGTCGTCGGCCTTCATGGCTGCTTCGAGGTCGGCGAGGGTGTAGTGGATTTTTTCGTCGACGGGAACGTAGATTTCAGTGGAAGCGGCCCAGAGTACAACGACGCGGTCGACGCCGGCTTCTTTCTTGAAGTTGCGGATGTCTTCGCGGATTTGTTCGGTCATGTCCCAGCGGTCTTTCACGGTCTTTACGTTGTCGCCGTCGAGGCGAGCGGCGTAGTTGTGGTCGAAAGCGGCTTTAAGGGGCACGATTTTTTCGAGTTCGTCTTTTACGGGGAGGATGTCTTTTTCTTTGAGCACCTCGGCGTTCATGGCCGATTCAAAAGCGTTGGCGGGATAAACGTCCCAAGCGGCGAACACGATGTCGTTGAGGTCGGCCAGGGGCACGATGTCCTTATATTGGAGGTATTTTTTGTCTTCGCCTTGTCCGACGCGGATTTTGTCGTATTGGGTCATGGAGCCGACCGGTTTGGCCAAACCTTTGCGGGCCATAAGTACACCGGTAATGAAAGTGGATGACACGGCGCCGAGGCCGACAACCATCACACCGAGCTTGCCCGTAGCGGGCTTAACATTAGCGTTGCTCATTTTAAAAGATTGATTTATTTTTTGATGTTATTTTCTGTTTTGGTTTTAGTGCGCGCCATGGCCGATTGCAGACGGTTGAAAATCTACAAGCCCGGTTAACACTTTTAAACGATTCGGCGCAAAATTACGTACTTATTTTCGTAGTGCCAACAAAAAAGCAAGTTAAAAATTGATAAACTTTGTATGTTTTAGTTAAAAATTATGCTGTAAAGTGAATATTTATTAATTACATTGCTTTTTAATGGTATGTATGTTAAAATAAGTAAACGGGCGTTTTATCCGCCTATCACCTGCTTGCGGCCGCGGCCGGGCACATAGGATATGTGAATCCAGCGGAAATCCTGCTCGTTGATGAGCTGGTCGAAGGGCAGGTTGAGTTGCCGGGCGAGTTGGAAAAGCCGGCGGTTTTCGTCGCGCGAGCCGGCGATAATGTCGGCTGCCTGGCCGCGCAGGTGCTGGGAATTGCGTGCGCCACCCACTTCGGCGTTGAGGCGGCGGCATCGAAAGCCGGATGTGACAACGATGGGGCGTCCGAAAGCCTCGCGCAGAGGGTCGAGGATGTTGTCGACCAGGGCGTTGAGGCTTGCGATTGCGAGGTCGGAAGGGATGTTGCGGATTCCGAGACGACGCGCCGTGGGCGAGTCGCAGAGTTCTTCGAGGGTGAAGTGCTTCATAATAATTAAGAATAAAGTGATAAGGCTTGGATTAGTAGGAGGCTTAGGAATCTTAGGAGGCATAGGAATCATAGGAATCCTAGGAATCCTATATCATTGTGCATCGTGCATCGTGCATTGTGCATCGGCTATTGCGGGCGGGTGCGGCGTCGGCAGGAGGCGCGCAGGCAGGCGTCGGAGTTGTAGCGGCGGCGCATGTCGAGGAGCTGTGCGGTGAGTTCGGCTATGCGTTTTTCGTGGTCGAGGCACTGGCCGGCAAGCCACTCGATGCGGGCACGCAGCGACTCGAACTCTTCAGTCTGAGTCTTGATTGCGGCCGAGCGGCGGTTGGGGCTGAGGTAGGCCAGGAATTTGACGAGGCCCAGTCCGCCGAGGGCTGTGACCAGTGAAGTGAGGATTGTGATGTCCATAATATATATTAATGTGTAAAGGTTAAGGGATAAAGGATGTGTTGTGGTGTTTTTGCAAAGGTAATAACAAAATTTATGTTTGTCAAGTTTTTTTGCAAATTTTTATAAAAAATTGTATACCTCATTTTTTTTGTATAATTTTGCATCAAATCACAATTCGATAATCCTTATAATCCTAAGCATGAGAAAAAAACTACTTTTGTTTGCGCTCGCGGCATTTTCGGCCGCGACAGCCTTGGCCGACAGTTTCGTGACGACATCAGGCACTAAGATACTCGACCGCAACGGAAAAGAAATCACGCTCCGCGGTTCCAACTGCGGCAACTGGATGGTGCAGGAGCCTTACATGATGAACACATCGGGCTCGCTCGACCGCCAGTTCAAAATCCATAAAAAACTCGTCGACATCGTCGGACGCGAGAAGGCCGAGGAGTTCGACCGCCTGTGGATGGACTGCGTATTCGGAGAGGCCGACCTCATATTCATGAAAGAGCAGGGCTTCAATGTGCTCCGCGCCCCGATGCACTATAAATATTTCACCTTGCCTATCGAGGAAGAGCCCGTGGCAGGGCAGCAGACATGGCTCGACGAAGGCTTCGAGCGCATCGACCGCCTGGTGGAATGGTGCGAGAAACACGGCATGTTGCTCATCCTCGACATGCATGCATGTCCGGGCGGACAGTCGAGCGGCGATATCTGCGACTACGACGAGACCAAGCCCTCGCTGTGGAAAAGCGAGGCAAACCGCACCAAACTCATTGCCCTGTGGCGCAAGATTGCCGAGCGGTATGCCAACGAGAAATGCATTGTCGGCTACGACCTCATAAACGAGACCAACTGGACCCTCCCCAACAGCAACAAGGCCCTGTGGGACCTCTTCCGTCAGCTCATTGCCGCTGTGCGCGAGGTGGACAAGAACCACATCGTGATAGTAGAGGGCAACAGTTACTCCAACGACTACACCGGATTCCCCGCGGCCAAACTCGACCCCAATATGATAATCCAGTACCACCGCTACGGCGTGTACAACACCAACGACCAGATTTCCGGCATGAAAGCCAACGGCGACTCCCACGACTGCCCCATCTACGTGGGCGAGTTCGGCGAGAACTCCAACACATGGGACGCCGACGCCGTGCGCGCCATGGAAGTAGGCTCGGGTTTTGCCGCATGGACACAGTGGCCCCTGAAAAAAAGCAACGTCAACACAATCCTGCGCGTAAATCGCGTAAAAGCCTACGACGACGTGATAACCCAGTTGCAGGCCGGACGCAACCCCGGAGCCGAGACCGTGTGGAACGCTTTCAAGGCATGGGCAGAGGCCCAGCGGTTCGACAACTGCATCGTGGCCCACGACTATGTCGACGCACTGCTCAAACGTCCCTTCGACCTGTCGGCGCGTCCCTATGCCGAGGGCGCCACAATCGACAGCCCCATCTTTGCGGCTCATTACGACCACGGAGCCTACGGACACGCATATTACGACACCACCGACGCATCCTACCAGTATAACGGCGAGGACTTCACCAACTGGAACGACGGATGGATCTATCGCAACGACGGCGTGGGCATCGAGTCAATATCAACAACCGAGACAACATCCTGCGGCTACAATGTGGGCTGGACAGCCGACGGCGAATGGCTCCAATTCACAGTCGAGAACCCCTACGGCGACGCAAAATGGGACCTCGAGCTGCGCTATGCCAATTCAGGAAAGGTATCGGTGACAGTCGACGGGCGCGAAGTGGCTCCCTCCACCGAACTCGCCTCCACAGGTGGCTACCAGACTTGGAAGACACACACCTTCGAAGGCGTGATAATACCGCAAGGCACCATAAAAGTGCGCCTGCATATCGACCGCGGAGGATGCAACCTCAACTATCTCCGATTTGTCAACCGCCGCGAAGCCTCCGCCGCCGAACTCGCCACACTCGTCACCCCGGCAGGCGCAAACCTGCTCAAAGGCTCCGACTGCTCACATTCCGACTTCTGGCTGCACGCCGACTCCGGCTCGCCTCACTCAATGTTGCTGCAATGGAACTCCACCGAAAACCTGCCCCAGCTGGCCTCGGGCGGTGTGCTCAAAGTGTCGTCGAAACGCTCAGGCTCCAACATCGTGATCTATCAGGGTGTCGACGTAGTGGCCGGCCACACCTACAAATGCGATGTGGCATACCGCGGCAACTCCACAAACAAGGATTTCTGGATTCAAGCCTTTGTGCTGGAAAACGAGCCCGTGCATTATGCCGACCTGTATATGCCCGAGGACGAGACCATCGGCCAGCTCAACTCATGGGCTAACTCTACGGTGGGCAATTATAACGGCAACATGTCGATGAAAGCCGCCGCAGGCAAAAATCACACCGACGGCGTTATGACATGGAAGGCCCCCAAGAGCGGACGCTACTACTTCGCCCTGAAAATGGGCACACAGGCGCATCCCTTCACCGCCACATTCGACAATTTCGTGATGCGCAGCCTTACCTCTTCCGCAATCGACGCCGTAGAAGCCGAGGTGGCCGAACTCTACACCCTGGCCGGACGTACTCTCAGCGTTGCCGACGGCGCGCGCGTGTTCGACATCAACGGACGCGAGATGCAGCCCGGCGACATGGCTCCCGGCATCTACATCGTAACGTCGGCCTCGCGCTCGTGCAAAGTGGCAATCCGCTGACAATAACATCCCGCAACGATATCATCCCGCCGATACGACAAATATCGGCGGGATTTTTATGAAGGAGCGCGAGCCGCCGGCCTGTGAAAGCCAAAATCGCGGTAAATTTGTTTAAATGTGAAATAAAAATGTTAATTTTGCCGTATGATTGACTTTACACCGATAGCACGACCGATATTTGCCCGCAGGATAGCGGCCCTCGACAGAGAGGCAGCCCGGGGAATAGCCGAAGTGCAACTCGGGCAATTGCGCCGCATACTCGCCAAGGCCGCGAAAACCCGCTATGGAGCAGGGTTGAAAATCACCCCCGATATGTCATATGACCAATTCCGCGCGCAAGTGCCCGTTGTGGAATACGAAGACTTGCGTCCGTGGGTGATGCGCATGGTGGGCGGCGAGCCCGACGTGCTCTGGCCCGGCGTGACGCGCCGTTTCGCCCAGTCGTCGGGCACGTCGGGTGGCAAAAGCAAATACATACCCCTCACATCCGACAGTCTCCGCCTCAACCACTATCAGGGCGGCTTCGACGTCGTGGCCCACTATCTCGACATGTGCCCCGGCTCGCGCGTCTTCGGCGGCAAGGCCTTTATACTCGGCGGCAGTTTCGCCAACGAAGTGGCCCACCTGCCCCGTGGCGTGAAAGTAGGCGACCTGTCGGCCCATCTCATCGACAAAATAAACCCGCTGGTCAACAGCCTTTTCCGCGTGCCCGATAAAAAAACGGCCCTCATATCCGATTGGTCGGAGAAACTGCCGAGGCTCGTAGAGGCTGCCGCCCGGCAGGATATAACCAACATATCAGGGGTGCCGTCGTGGTTTCTCAAAGTGCTCAAATCCGTAATCGAATACCGCGGAGCGCGCACCATCCACGACGTGTGGCCCAACCTCGAGGTGTTCTTCCACGGAGGCATAGCCTTCGGGCCCTACCGGCAGCAATATGCCGCCATCACCGATCCTGAGCGTATGCGCTTTATCGAGACCTACAACGCCTCCGAAGGATTCTTCGCCATGCAGACATCGCGCTCCGGCTCGGCCTTGGAAATGCTCCTCGACGGCGGCGTGTTCTGCGAATTCCTGCCAATCGCTCAGATCGACGCCGAAGAAAAGCATCCGCTTGCCCCGTGGGAAGTGGAGCCCGGACGGACTTATGCCCTTGTGATCACGAGCTGCAACGGCCTTATGCGCTACATCATCGGCGACACCGTGCGCATCTGCTCAACCGACCCGTTGACAATAACCATCGCCGGGCGCACCCACGCTTTTATAAACGCCTTTGGCGAGGAAGTGATGGTTTACAACACCGACCGCGCCCTCGAGCACGCCTGCGCCGAGCATCGCTGCACCGTGCGCGACTATCATGTCTATCCCGTCTTTGCCGACACCCGTTCGGTGGCCCACCACCAGTGGATAGTGGAGTGGGATACGCCGCCGGCCGACGAAGACGCCTTCATGTCTACCCTCGACCTCGCCCTCCAGGACGAGAACTCCGACTACCAGGCCAAGCGGCAGTCGTCGATATTCCTTAACCCTCCCGGCCTCACCGTTGTGGCAGCGGGCACCTTCGACCGCTACCTTGCATCCACCGGCCGCCTCGGAGGCCAGCGCAAAGTGCCCCGCCTCTCCAATTCCGGCGCCATCGCCGAGCGTATCCTCAACACCGCGACAAAAACCGACAAATAAAATATCACAAAATAAACCATGAAAATAAGAATATTTCTTGCAGCCGCGCTTGCGGCGATTATGGCCGTGGCCGCCTCTGCCGCCGAGCCTAAGTACATATTTTACTATATCGGCGACGGCATGGGCATGGGGCCGGTAGTGGCCGCCGAGATGTACAACCGCCAGGTGCGCCGGTCCGACACGCCCCTCACAATGTTTCAGTTTCCCGTGGCCGGCATGTGCCTCACTTACAGCGCATCGTCGCCCGTAACCGACTCCGCCGCCGCCGGCACTGCCCTCTCCACTGGCCACAAGACAAGCAACGGCATGCTCGGCATGACGCCCGACACCGTGGCCGTGACATCCATGGCCCGCGTGCTTAAAGACGACGGCTACGGCGTGGGCATCGTCACTTCTGTGGCCGCCGACGACGCCACCCCCGGCGCTTTCTTCGCCAACGTGCCCAAGCGCGGCATGTACCGCGACATCATCCTCCAAGGCGCACGCTCGGGCTATGAATTCATCGCCGGAGCTGGCCTACGCGCCGAACTCGACAAAAAAGGCAAGCCCACCGGCCTCATCGAAGAAATCGAAAGCGAGGGCGTGAAAGTGGTGCGTGGCCGCGACGGCATCGGCGAGATAGCCGACGCGCGACGCGTAATGCTCATCGGCGAACCCGGTTCCAACCCGAGCAACGTGTCGTTTACAATCGACTCTGTAGAAGGCGCGCTCACTCTCCCCATCATCACCGAAGCCTGCATGGCCCATCTCGAACGCGTGTCGCCCGACCGTTTCTTCATGATGGTAGAAGGCGGAAACATCGACCACAGCCTCCACGCCAACGACGCCGCCACAACTATCAAGGAAATCATCAACTTCGACCAAGCCCTCGCCCTGGCCTTCGACTTCTACCGCCGCCACCCCGAGGAAACTCTCATCGTAGTGACAGCCGACCACGACACCGGCGGATTTGCCACCGGCAACAATTACAAAGGCTACTTCGCCAACTTTGCCAACATCGACTATCAGCGCGTGTCAAAAGAAGAATTCGAGAATTATTGCCGCGGAATCCTCCGTTCGCGCCGCTCCTACTCGTGGGACGACATGAAAGAATATCTTGGCGAAAACCTTGGTTTCTACACCGCCATACCCATCGGCGAAAAGCAAGACGCCGCCCTGCGCGAGAAATTCAACGCCACATTCGAGCTCCGCAACTCCCCCGACCAGAAAACCCTCTACAAGACTTTCAACGGCTTCGCCGCCGAAGTTTTCAAAATCATGTCCGACGTGTCGGGCTTCGGGTTCACTTCCACACACCACACCGGAAACCCCGTGCCCGTATTTGCTGTGGGCGTAGGTGCCGAACGCTTTGTGAATCTGAACAATAACACGGAGATTCCCGTTAAGATACTGGATATTGCCGGAAAGAAACTCCCTGACACAAATAAATAATTCCCGACATATGAAAATCGTAAATTTCGACAACACCAACTCGCTCATGAGCCAACTCATGCTCGAGATGCGCTCCGTGACTATACAAAACGACAGAATGAGATTTCGCCGCAACCTTGAACGTGCCGGCCAAATCATGGCTTACGAAATATCCAAAACTTTCGAATACCGCAAGGTGGGCATAAACACGCCCCTGGGTGTAGCCGACTGTCACGAACCCGCCGACCAGGTGGTGCTTGCCACGATATTCCGTGCCGGACTGCCCTTTCATCAGGGATTCCTCTCTTATTTCGACCGCGCCGAAAACGCCTTCGTGTCGGCCTACCGTAAATACCGCGAGAAGGACGATTTCGACATCCTTATCGAATACCTCGCATCCCCCTCGCTCGACGGCAAGACGCTCATAATATGCGATCCCATGCTCGCCACCGGCGCCTCGATGGAGCTCAGCTACAAGGCCCTGCTCACACGCGGCACACCGCGCAAGATTCACCTCGCCTCGGTAGTGGCCTCGATGCAGGCCGTGGACTATGTGCGCCAGACATTCCCCGAGAACACCACCCTTTGGGTCGGCGCCATCGACGACGAGATCAACGCCCACTCCTACATCGTTCCCGGCCTCGGCGACGCCGGCGACCTCGCCTTCGGCACAAAACTCTAAAAAAAATTCAAGTTTCGCAAGTGAGTCACGGCGAAGCCGTGATTCCTTGGTTAACCGGGTTTGGAGGCAGCATGCCGACAAGCCCGGTTTGTTATGGTGGCTAAAAAAGCACTGCGAAGCTGTGCCTCGCGGCTTGTTTGACATTATCGAACGCTTCGGCAGGCTCCGCTCCGATACCGCGATTGATTTGCATCTGCCAAACCCCGCATGTCGGCTGCGCCGGCCATACGAGGCTAACATAAAGCGACACGGCTTTGCCCTGACTATTCAGAATCGCTTTGGCTATCAGATGTATATTATGCGAAATAAAAAATATAATCATAGGCATCCTAAGATTCCTATGCCTCCTATGCCTCCTAAGAAGCCAAAGCCTCCTATAATATCAAATTTGGTAAAAAACAGACGGACACTTTCTCACGAGAGTGTCCGTCGTTCAGTAATCTGATATTAGCTATCTATTACTATTTTACCACCATTGATAATTTTTCATTTGAAGAGCCACATCTTTTCTGAATAGATGTAGGAGCCGTCGCCATAGGCGGCTTTCACGTTGGGGTTGGAAAGCACGGCCGAGTTGGCATATGGCATACGGTAGGGGAAGCGGTTGACGCCCGACTGCACGTTCATAGGATTGTTGAGATGGATATACTCCTCGCCCATGGCCTGGCAGCGGCGATAGTCGTTGTAAGCCTCGATGTTGTTGTCTACCATCTGCTGGAGATATTTCTGCTCGAACACTTTCTGCAATGTGGCCGAGCCGAGGCTTTCGGCGAAGGCGGCTGCGTCGCAGTCCTCTTCCCAATAGTCAACCACAAGTTCCTCAACGGCCGCGGCCACACCGGCTTGGAAAGCGGCGTCGGCGTTTTGGCCTTTGCGCAGCTGACATTCGGCGATGATAAACTGCAATTCCGATTCAGAAATAAGGTGTATCGGCTGCACGCCAAGGTCGAGCCATCCGGGCGCTACGAGTTCCTGAGGCGACTCGTTGGCATATTCGGCCACGCCGGCGGGGTAGGCTATGCCGGTTTCGTAGGTGTAGATGCCGGCGCGGGGGTCGTCGTTGGCCACGAGCATGTCGAGCACTGTCTCGCAGCTTGCCGTGTAGTAGCGCGACCAATAGTAGGCCGACCAGGGGTTGTCGGCCGAGATGCCGTCGAACGTGGTGATGCAGAAGTCGGAGAAACCGAGGCTCTCGGCTTCGAGGGCATATTCAAGGGCGTCGTCGATAGCTTTGTCGTCGACCGCGCTCATGTGCAGGCGGTAGCGGGCTTTCAGGGCGTAGGCTGCGGCTTTCCAGGCGTTGCAGTTATTGTTGTAGGCTATGTCTTGTGCGCCGGCATTTTTGAGCTTGGCGTCGATAGCCGTGTCGAAATTGGCAATTGCGGCGTCGAAGTATTTGAGTATGTCGGCGTAGATGTCGGCTTGCGCGTCGAGCTTGGGGTGCATGTTGGCCTGGCCCTGCAAGGCTTCGGAGTAGGGGATGTCGCCGTGCATGTCGGTGAGGATGCCGAAGTTGAGCGCCCAAAGGGTCTGCGCCATGCCAAGGATATCGTATTGTCCTACGTTGCCCGGCACCTCGCCTTCGATTTTGTCGATTATCTGCTTGATGTTCAGCAGATTGCCGTAGACACCGTTCCATGTGTTGTTGAACGTGCTGGATGCGGCCCATTCCGAAGGGTTGCGAAGCTCGGCGCGCGACATCTGGTTGTTGCCTGTGCCGATGGTCTGCTCCATGAGGCAGGAGAGATAGAAGGAATAGTCGCCGGACGATGCGGTGAAGCCTGAACCCATTATGGCGTCGGAAATTTGAAGACGGACGGGCACGGCGTCGACCGGCGGGTTGCCCTCATTCTTGTTGATGCTGTCCATGGTGTCCTCCGAGCAGGCCCCGAGGGCGAGCATGGCAGCGGAAAAGAGGATATATCTTGAAAATTTCATGATTGTCAAAAAATTTGATTTTTTAAGGTCATTAAGGACTTTAAGGTCTTTAATGTCCTTAATGATTTTTTAGAATTTCACTGTGAGGCCGCCGCCGTAACTTGATGTGGCAGGCACGGAGAAGCGTTCGAAGTAGCCGCCCATGTTGCCGTTGCCTTGCGACGATTCGGGGTCGAAATTAGGCATCTTGGCCCAGATGAGCACGTTGCGGGCGAAACCGTAGACAGAGATGTCGAGTTTCCAGATGCGAGGCAGCTGGTAGGTAACGGTAAGGTCGCGGAGTTTGAAGAACGAGGTGTCGTACACGCCCGACTCGGTCACTTCGTAGTAGGCGCGGTAATAGTCCTCGCGGGCCACCTCTATGGTGTTGGGTTCTCCGGTGACAGCGTCGATGCCGTCGACCACCATTGTGCCTTCGTGGAAGGGGATGGATTCCTTGGTGGCGCCGAAATAGTTCATCGTCATGTTTGTGCCGTGATACATATGTCCGCCGTTCTGCCACGACCATGTCGACGACAGGCTCACGCGTTTGTAGCGTCCGCTCAGGTTGAAGCCCATCACGAAGTCGGGCGAGCAGTTGCCAAGGTCGTAGGAGTCGCCGGTGGGCATGGGGAGGCCTTCGAAGGTGAGAAGGCGGCCCTGGTCGTCGCGCTGGAATTTAAGGCCGTAGATGTTGGGATAGGTGCATCCGGCCTGGGCGCGGATCTGCGGTTCGACAAAGCCGCCGAGCATGATAGACTCAACGCCGGGGGCAAGTTCCACAACCTTGTTTTCCACCTTGGTGAAGTTCACGCCGAGATTCAAGTCGTAGTCGCGGGCTTGGAGTATGGCGGCGTTGATTGAGAACTCGTGCGAGTTGGTGCGCATTTTGCCGGCATTGGTCATTACATACTGGTAGCCGATGGAGCCGTCGGTGGGCACGGTGAAAATCTGGTCGGTGATGTTCTGGTAGGAGTAGGTGTACTCCATTTTGATGCGGTTGTTCCAAAGGTTGATGTCGGCGCCGACCTCAAAGTTGGATGTGTTCTGCGGTTTGAGATCCTTGTCGTACACCACATAGTAGGGCACGTACGACGATACGCCCGAGGGGAGAGGGTAGCTCACGGGGGTGTAGCCGTAGAAGCCGCCGCCGTAGGAGGGTGTCCAATAGTAGTTCTGGAACCAGCGTCCGGCCTGGCCCACCTGGGCGAATGAGGCGCGGAGCTTACCGTAGGAGATTACTTTCTGCGAGTGAAACGCGGGCAGTTGGGTAAATTCCCATCCGAGCGACACCGAGGGATAGAAGAACGAGCGGTTGTTGCGTGGCATCGACGACACATAGTCGTTGCGGCCCGTAACGGTGAGGTATATCTGGTTTTTCCACGATGCCATGGCGCTGCCGAAGAAGCCCACGGTGCGCTCCTGGTCTTTCGACTCGCCGCCGCTTATCGATGCGGTGTTGCCGATGGTGGGGAAGCCGGGGAAGTTGAAATTCGAGCCGTAGTAGTCCCATGTGCGGACGTTCTCGTGGTTTATTTCATTGCCGAGGAGCACGTTGAGGTTCCAGTCGTCGCCAAACTGCGCGTCGAAGTTGATGGTGAACAGGTTGTTGAACACATTGTGCTCGGAGCCGTAATTCTCGATGTCGCCGTTTTTAAGCGAAGTGGTGGTGCCCACCTCGTTGATGTCGGAATAGTCGGAGGTCCACATGTCGATGCCGGCCTGCTCGCGGAATTTGAGGCTCATGTTGTCGCCCCAGTTGATGTTGGGAGCGAACTCGATATAGGCGTTGCCGAAGAAGCGGTTGGTGTGCTGGTTATAGGAGTTATGCTCGGCCCACCAGTAGGGATTGGTAAACGATAGGGAGCGGAAAAGAATCTGCTGGGTGGGGTCGCCGGGCACATGGCTGGGGATGCCTTTGAGGTCGTATTCGGCCGGGGCGCTGTACACCACGTTCATGATGCCGGAGTTGGCTCCGGGAGCCGATTTGATTTTGCTCGACGAGTAGATTCCGGAGAAGCCGGTCGACCATTCTTTGCTAAGGCGCCAGTCGACGAGGCCGCGGGCGTTCCAGCGGTTCATCATGGTGGAGGGTATGATGCCGTCCTGATAGGAGTTCGACACCGACACCGAGTAGTTTACGCCGCCTACCGAGTGGGTTATGTTGAGGGAGGTGTTTTCTGTGAGGCCCGAGCCGAAGAAATCGCCGACATTGTCATAAATCTGCGGAGTTGTCCAGGGGTCGAGGCCTGCCTGGGCGCGCTGGGGCGAGTAATATTGGCCCTGGTGGAGGCCGGAAGCGGTGTAGTCGTTCTGGGTGTTGCCGCCATAGACGGGGTCGTTGGGAATCTCTGAGATTTTCGGGCCCCATGTCATCGACGATGTGGGGCTGTAACCCTGATAGCCGTTGCCCTGTGCATATTCGGTCTGGCGCTCAAACTTGCGCGACACGCGCTGTGCGGCGATGTTGGTCGATATGGTCACCTGCGGTTTCAGCGAGGAAGCCGAGCCGCGTTTTGTGGTGATTACAATCACGCCGTTGGAGGCGCGGATACCGTAAAGAGCCGAAGCGGCCTGGCCTTTGAGCACGTTGATGGACTCGATGTCGTCGGGGTTGATGTCGATAGAGCGGTCGGCAATATTGGCGCCGGTTGTGGAGTAGCCTGTCGACACGTCGGGAGTGGTGGTCACGGGCATGCCGTCGATCACATAGAGCGGCTGGTTGTTGCCGTCGAAGGAGCGCGCGCCGCGTATCACAATCTGGGCCGAGGCGCCGGGAGCGCCCGACGACTGGCGGATGTCCACGCCGGTGAGCTTGCCCTGGATGGCAGAGGCCATCGAGGTGGTGCCGTCGGTGATAAGCTCGTCGGCTTTGAGGTCCTGCGAGGCATATCCGAGAGCTTTTTTATCGCGTTTGATACCCATGGCGGTCACTACCACTTCGCCCAGTTCGAGCGTGGGTTTCATTTTAATTTCCATGTTCGGGGCAATTTTCACCTCTTGGGTGGCCATTCCCACATAAGCCACGGTTACATATTTTGCCGATGAAGGCACGTTTGTGATTACGAATCTGCCGTCGATGTCGGTGTTGGCGCCGATATTGGTGCCCACCACCATCACTGATGCGCCTACGATAGCCTCGCCGTCGTCGGCCGACGTCACCGCGCCGCGCACCGTCGACGGTGCCTGTGCGGCAGCGATGCCGCACAGGAGCATCAGCATTGAGATGAGGGATAACAATCTTTTTTCCATAAAGTTTCTCTCTGTTTTGGTTAAAAAATCGATGAGTGTGTTGGATTAATTCTTAAAATACCTTAATTGTAACGTTACCGGAATGGCGCAAAAGTACACAAAAATTTTAATATGCAATAGTTTTTCGTAATTTTTTTCAAAAAAATATTTAAAAAATGTAACATTTAACCTCGTTTTGGAGGAAAAAATGCAGTAAATCAAACTTTTTTGTAAATAAAAATAAATTTTAACAACACATCTGCCGCTAAACGTATTTTAACAAAAAAAGACCCTGCGCCAATTTCGGCGCAGGGTCTTTTTTAAACTATTAAAGGTCTTTAAAGTACTTAAAGACTAAGTTTAGCAGCACGGCACGGCGAAGCCGTGATTCCTTGGTTAACCCGGTATGGAGGCGAAGCCGACATGCCGGGTTGTTGATAACGGTAGTCAAGCACTGCGAAGTAGTGCCTCGTGCCATGTTTGGGATAATCGAACGCTTCGGCAGGCTCCGCTCCAATACCGCGATTGATTTTTATTTACTTAACCCCGCATGTCGGCTTCGCCTCCATACGGGGTTAACATAAGAGTCACAGCTTCGCTGTGATGAAACTGTATCGCATTGGTGTTTAATGATATACAAGCGGAGCCTATGCGTTTCTTAGATGGAGAGGCGGCGGAGTGTGTTGAGGAGTTCGCGGTTGATGGGCTTGTCGTTCTTGATAGCCTTGGAGAAAGGCACATATACGATCTCATCGTTCTTGATGCCGATCATTACGTTGCGCTGGTCCTCGAGCAGCGCGTCGATTGCCGCCGCGCCCATGCGCGAGGCAAGGATACGGTCGTGGGCTGTGGGAGAGCCGCCGCGCTGGAGATGGCCGAGAATCGACACGCGCACATCGTAGCCGGGATATTCATTTTTCACACGTTCGGCCAGGCCGATGGCGCCGCCGGTGACAGGGCTTTCGGCCACAAGCACTATCGACGAGTTCTTGCTCTTGCGGAAGCCGTTCTGGATGAGTTCGGCCAACTGGTCGACCTCCGTCGAGATTTCGGGGATGATGGCAGCCTCGGCGCCGGCGGCGATGGCGCCGTTGAGGGCGAGGAAGCCGGCGTCGCGTCCCATCACCTCGATGAAGAACAGGCGTTCGTGCGATGTGGCGGTGTCGCGGATTTTGTCGACACACTCCATGATAGTGTTGAGGGCTGTGTCGTAGCCGATTGTTGTGTCGGTGCCGTAGAGGTCGTTGTCGATGGTGCCCGGCAGGCCGATGATGGGGAAATTGAACTCGTTGGCAAATATGCGTGCGCCGGTGAGAGAGCCGTCGCCGCCGATTACGACGAGGGCGTCGATTTCGTGGCGGCGGATATTGTCATAGGCCAGCTGACGCCCCTCGGGTGTCTGGAACTCCTTGCAGCGGGCGGTTTTAAGGATAGTGCCGCCCTGCTGTATGATGTTCGACACATTCTGGGTGCGGAATTCCACGATTTCATCGGTGATGAGTCCGCGGTAGCCCCTGTATATGCCTTTTACTTTGAGGCCCGAGAAGATGGCCGCGCGGGTGACGGCGCGTATGGCGGCGTTCATGCCCGGGGCGTCGCCTCCGGAAGTAAGAATGCCGATGCATTTAATTTCTGCCATGGTATATGTTGTTATTGGATTGTATTCTGTTTATACCCTCTGAAAAGGCAAAATTACAAAATATTTCGAAGCACGGGCATTTTATTGGCAAAAAAAATTGTAATTTTGTGCCATAAGCAGATATAATGGATATAGAAGATTACATAGAAGCGCATATCAGCCCCGAGCCGCCCTTGCTCTCGGAGGTGGTGCGCGACACCTACCTCTACCATCTCTACCCCCGCATGTGCTCGGGCCACCTGCAAGGAAGGCTCCTGAAAATGCTCGTGCAGATGATAGAGCCGCGGCGCATACTCGAATTGGGCACGTTCACCGGCTACTCCGCCCTGTGCATGGCCGAAGGGATGCCCCCCGGCGCCGTGCTTCACACCGTGGAAATCGACCCCGAGGCCGAAGACAGCCTCCGCGCCACTTTCGCCCGCTCCGACCGCGGCTCCGATATTGTCCTGCACATCGGCGACGCTCTCGAGGTGGTGCCCACCCTCGACGAGGTGTGGGACCTTGTGTTTATCGACGCCAACAAGCGCAATTATATCGACTACTACAATATCGTGCTCCCGCGTCTGCGCCCCGGCGGATATATCTTTGCCGACAACACCCTGTGGAGCGACAAGGTGGCCGACTCAACCAAGCGCGACGCGCAGACCCTTGGCATCGAGGCTTTCAACGACATGGTGGCCGCCGACCCCCGCGTCGAGGTGGTGATAGTGCCTTTGCGCGACGGAATGACCATTATCCGCAAAAAATTGTTATAGCTATAAAATATCTCCCAACTTCCAAACACCCCAACTAAAATGGAAACTACAAGACAAGCTAAAATATCACGTCTTCTTCAAAAAGAACTTAGTGAAATATTCCGTCAGCAGACATCGAAAATGCGAGGCGTGCTCGTGTCGGTAAGCGCAGTGCGTGTGTCCCCCGACCTCTCCACGGCCAAGGCATACCTTTCGGTGTTCCCCTCCGACAAAAGCTCTGAGATGCTTGAATCCATCAACGCATCGGCCCGCACCATCCGCTACGAATTGGCGCAGAAAGTGCGCTTCCAGTTGCGCAAGACTCCCGAGTTGAGTTTCTTCCTCGACGACTCCCTCGACTATCTCGAAAACATCGACCATCTGCTGGCCAAATAGGTAAAAATAGGCGGCATAGGATTCCTATGCCGCCTAAGCCTCCTAAAATCTTCCCGACTCCCAAACTAAAAAAACTTCACACCCCCCTTGTTTCTTGCCTGGAAAATAGCGTCGCGCTATCTGTTTTCGAAAAAAAGCCATGCGGCGGTCAACGTTATATCGGCCGTGTCGGTGGCAGGCGTGGCCATAGCCACCGCCGCCATCGTGGTGGTGCTGTCGGTGTTCAACGGCTTCACCGACCTGGCGTCGGCGCATATGTCGATGCTCGACCCCCAGCTGATGGTGCGCCCCGCCTCGGGAAAGGTCCTTGCCGACGGCGACTCTCTCGCCGCCGCGCTCGCCTCGCGCCCCGATGTGGAAGCCGCCACGCCCACATTGCAAGAGCGCGCGCTGCTCGTCTACGACGGCGCCCAGATGCCCGTAGTAGTAAAAGGCGCGGGACGCGACTATGCCTCCGTCACATCTATTGACTCAGCCATAATCGACGGCGCGTATCTGCCGGCCACATTCGACCTCCCCGCCGCCACAGTGGCCGTGGGCGTGGCCATGACATCGGGCGTGCGCCCGGGCATATCATCGGCGGTAGACATACACGTACCCCGGCGCACAGGCCGCATCAACCCCGCCAACCCTGCCGGAGCATTCCGCACGGCGCGCGCCGTGGTAACAGGCGTGTTCCGAGTCGACCAACAGGAATACGACGCCGACCGCGTGATTCTGCCCTTGTCCGACGTGCGCTCCCTGCTCGAATACCACGGCGGCGAGGCCACGGCCGTCGAACTGCGTCTTGCTCCCGGCGCCGACCCCGAGCAGGTGCGTCGCGCCTTGTCCGACATGCTTCCCTCCGACAAATACCTGATACTCACCCGCATGGAGCAGCAGGCCGACGCCTTCCGCATGATACGCGTCGAAAAATGGATTACCTTCCTCATGCTCGCCTTCATAATGGTGATAGCCGGCTTCAACATAATATCCACGCTCTCGTTGCTCATAATCGAGAAGCGCGGCAACATGGCCACGATGCGAGCTTTCGGAGCATCGGCCGCCTTTGTCCGTCGCGTCTTCATGATAGAAGGCTGGCTGGTTACAATGGCCGGCGGCCTGGCCGGCGTGGCCCTCGGCGCCGCGCTCGTGCTCGCCCAGCAGTGGGGCGGATTCATACGCCTATCGGGCGACGCAGCCATGCTGGCCGTCACAGCCTACCCCGTGCGCCTCGACGCCGGCGACATAGCCGTGGTCATAGCCCTCGTCGCCCTCGTCGCCGCCCTCATCTCCCAAGTCACCCGATTCAAAAAACTGTAAGGTGGGCTTTTTGTAGGGTCTCAGCAAATCCATGTAGGTCTAAGTTGCAAATGTTTAATCTTTGCTTTGCAAATATTAAAATATTATATATATTTGCATATTATTAATAATTAATTAATTATGCTCACGACTTGCAAATGTTGTCAGGCGTGTGTTGCAAATGTTTAAACCTTTTGATGCAAATAGCAATTATGAAACTTCAAATACCAAAGATTTCATTTGACATGCCGATTACAGATTTGATAATGGAGCTGGAAAAGCTTCGTTACAAAGATTTGTCCGGCATGACTAATCCTCTTATATTTAATCAGATTAGACAAATATTCCATATGTTGGAGAGTGTTGGTTCAAGTCGTATAGAAGGCAACAACACCACCATAATGGATTATGTTGAAAATACAAAGATTGAGACGGGACGGCAGGCCTGGCACGAACAGATAAAAGAAATTCGCAATATTGAGGTAGCGATGGCCTACATCGAGGAAAATATTAATGATATGCCCATATCAAGTATGTTTATTCGTGAACTCCATCAACTTACTGTGAATGATTTAAGTTATAAAAAAGAAGGAGCCGCTCATCCCGGGCAATTTCGGCAGCATAATGTACGTATTAGCGGATCGGCACATACCCCGCCGGATTATACACAGGTCGATAATATGATGCAAGAACTTATCGATTTTATCAATCAAGAGACTGCTCCGAAATACGACCTGCTTAAAATAGCCATAGCTCATCATCGGTTTGTATGGATACATCCCTTTGAAAACGGCAACGGACGTGTGGTGCGCCTCTTTACATATGCTATGCTGCTTAAATCTGTGTTTAAAAGCCGTGAGAGGATTATAAACCCCACGGCGGTGTTTTGTAATAACAGGAATGAGTATTACGACTACTTGTCAAAAGCGGACGAGGGAACAGATTGCGGTATGTTGCAATGGGCCGAATATATGCTGCGAGGCTTAAAACAGGAAATAGAGAAGATTGACAAACTTTCAGATGCGCAGACTTTGAGGGAAAAAATTCTGTTGCCTGCATTAGATGACGCATTAAATCGTAAATTTATTACGCCGGAATATTTTGCCATACTTCAAGTAGCGGTAAAATCTCCTAACAGTACTATACAGTCATCAGATTTGACGAAAGTGCTTCCCGGAAAATCAAGTTCTGACAGGTCGCGTGCAATTAAGTCTCTTGTCGATGCTCATATGTTGGCACAGATAAAACCTAATGCTCGAAAATATTATCCTGTGTTTTCAAATAATTACCTTTTGAGGAGTATTTTGTGGGCGCTTGATAAAGAGGGCTTCCTGCCGGTAAATTCCGGAATAGATGCCGTGGAGGATACTGTAAAAAAACTATAACGATAAATACTGATTAATCAACGAATAATATAATGCAACGCGTTCTTTTCCACGACACGATATTCGGGCCGATTCATTCTCGCAGGCTCGGTACGTCGCTGGGCGTGAACCTAAGCCCCAACGACGGCAAAATTTGCACTTTCGACTGCCTCTACTGCGAGGCGGGATACAACGCGCAAGGCCCCGGCACTACCGGGATGCCATCGCGCGAGCAGGTGCGTCGCCTCCTCGACGAGCGTCTTTCTGCCATGAAGGCCGCCGGCGAACGGCTCGACGTAATCACGTTCTCGGGCAACGGCGAGCCTACCGTCCACCCCGACTTCCCCGGTGTGATCGACGACACAATCGAGCTCCGCGACAAATATTATCCCGACGTGAAAATAAGCGTGCTCACCAATTCCACGATGATCGACCGGCCCGCCGTGGCCGAGGCCCTGCGGCGTGTCGACAACAATATCCTGAAACTCGACTCTGCGGTGGAATCTACAATGCGCGCGCTCGACCGCCCCGTGCGCGATTCGTTCACCGTCGACAGCGTGGTAGCCGCCCTCGGCCAATTTGCCGGCACGGGCATAATCCAGACCATGCTCACGCGCGGCACACACGGCGGCGTGGCCGTCGACAACACCACCGATGCCGAAATCGACGCGCTCATCCGGGCCTATCGCAGCATCCGCCCGCGCGAGATAATGATATATTCCATCGACCGCCGCACGCCCGAGCAGTCGCTCGAGCACATCGGCCCCGACCGGCTCCGCGCCATAGCCGCCCGCATCGAGGCCGAAACCTCAATCCCCGTTCAACTCACCCTTTGACAAAAATTTGTGTTGAATCTCGGATTTTTCACGTTAATGGCCATGAATGAGCCATTAATTTGAATTAATTAAAAATTAATGAGTAATTAACGGCAATTAACGCAAAATTAAATCCACGTAATTAACGTTTAAGACTTATATGAATACATTCGGCAACAATGTTACGCTCACCACTTTTGGCGAAAGCCACGGCCCCGCCCTCGGCGGCGTGCTCGACGGCATCCCGGCCGGCGTGGCTCTCGACATGGAGCAGATTCAAAGGCAGATGGCCCGCCGCCGCCCCGGCCAGTCGGCCATAACGACAGCCCGTAAGGAGGCCGACACGGTGGAACTGCTCTCCGGAGTGTTCGAGGGGCGCACCACCGGCACGCCGATAGGATTCATAATACGGAACTCCGACCAACATTCGGCCGACTACGACAATCTGCGCCATGTCTTCCGTCCGTCACATGCCGACTATACATATTTTATGAAGTATGGCGTGCGCGACCATCGTGGCGGAGGCCGATCGAGCGCGCGAGAGACGGCCGTGCGCGTGGCCGCCGGGGCAATAGCCATGCAGGTGCTCGCTGCCCGTGGCATCTCGGTGTGCTCCTACACCTCGCAGGTGGGCGACATACGCCTCGACAAGCCGTATGCCGAGCTCGACCTCGCCGCCGTCGACAGCAACGCCGTGCGCTGCCCCGACGCCGACACGGCCCGGCGCATGATAGCCCTCATAGAGCAGGTGAAGCGCGAGGGCGACACCGTGGGCGGCGTCGTCACCGGCGTGATTCGCGGTCTGCGTCCCGGAGTGGGCGAGCCCATGTTCGACAAATTGCAGGCGCGGCTCGCCTATGCCATGCTCAGCATCAACGCCGCCAAGGGCTTCGACTACGGCATGGGTTTCGACGGCGTGGGCAGCCGCGGCTCGCAGATGAACGACGCTTTCGTGCGTTCGTCCGACCCTGTCCGCCCCTTGCGCACCGCCACCAACCATTCCGGCGGTATCCAGGGCGGCATCTCCAACGGCGAAGACGTCTATTTCCGCGTAGCCTTCAAGCCTGTGGCCACGTTGCTGCGCCCCATGTCGACGTTCGACGATGAGTTCCGGCCTGTGACAGTGCAGCCCCGCGGCCGCCACGACGCCTGTGTGCTTCCGCGCGCCGTGCCCGTGGTCGACGCCATGGCCGCGCTTGTCACGCTCGACCTTGTCGAAAGTATGAGTGATAATGCAAAAATGTAGGGACGCACGGCCCGTGCGTCCGCGTAAAACCTTCGACACAATAAATTAACATTATCTTACAACGGACGCACGAGCCGTGCGTCCCTACACTCGGGGCATTAATTATCTTATTATAAGACATATAATGAAAACTGTTGTTTTTGGACCAAGATATTTCGGGTCGGTGGATTATTATGCCGCGATGGCAAGGGCGGAAAAGGTCGTAATCGACCGCGAAGTGCGCTACGACAAACGCGCCAAGGACGTGCACCGCTGCGAGATTGTGGACACGCGGCAGCGCGTGCTCCTTACCGTGCCCGTGAGCAAAGGCGCGGAGCACGTGTCGCGCTGGCAGGATATGGCGGTATCGGCCCACGACTCCTGGTGGGAACGGCATGTCACCGCGTTGGAGTCGGCTTACGGACGCACTCCATTCTTCGAGTTTTATATCGACCGCCTGCTTCCCTTCATGGGCCCCGAGGCCGTAGGACGCTCGATAGTAGATGTCGACATCGAGCTGGATGCTGTGATGCGCCGGCTGTTGCTTATCGACGCCGAGGTAACATATGATGCCTCCGGCCTCGACCCCGCCGAAACAGCCGACTATCGCCGCGAGGCCATTCCCGACGCAGGCCTCGGCCCCTACTGGCAGGTGCGCGCCGACAAATTGGGCTTCACCCCCGGCCTGTCGATTCTCGACCTCCTCTTCTCCCTCGGCCCCGAAGCCGCCCGGCACATTGCAGGGGCGTGATAATGCAGGAACACAAGCCTCCGGCTTGTGGCTTTATTTCACAAGCCGGAGGCTTGTGTTCCTGCATTGATAAATAACTTGTGTTCCTGCATTGATAAATAAAAAGTGATAAGGCGAAAAGCCTTATCACTTTTTATTTTATCACCAAAACTTTATACGTGGTTTATTTGTCGGGGTTGGCGTCGATAAACATGCGGTCGAAGCGCAGTTTGCCGTCGAAAAGTCCACGCTCGCCGTCGAACGAGGCGAGTACTATCATGGGAGTGCCCACGATGTGGTCCTCGGGAACGAAACCCCAGAAACGGGAGTCCTGAGAGTTGTCGCGGTTGTCGCCCATCATGAAATAATAGTCCATGTTGAACGTATAGGTGTCGGCGGGCTTGCCGTCGATATAAGCCTGTCCGTCCTTGAAGTAAGCCTCGGGATGGTTCTCGTAGTTGCGGATGCAGCGGTTGTAGAGCTGCCATGCGGCCTCGTTGAGGCGCACGGTGGTGCCTTTTGCCGGGATGAGCACGCCTGAGCCGCCCCAGTTGTTCACCGTCCAGTTGTCGGCGAGGCCGCGGGGATACATAGAGCCTTGGCCGAGCGCCCAGAGGTTGTTCATCTTTACGCGGCCGAGCAGAGAGCCGTCGGCTTCGAGAGCGTCGATCATGCCCTGCGACAGAGGCAAGGCATAGAAATTGACCGGTTGAGTAAGGCCCATCATTGACGAGAAAGCGGCAATCTGGTCGGGTTGCTCCACGGTCTGAATGTCGGAAAGGGCTATGTCGAAACGGCGCACGAATTCATCCGTCATGGGAGCCGAGAGAGCCACGATATAATTGTGCTGCGCATGCTTGGGCATAGGCTGTGCCTCGCCGTTGATATAGATTGTGTCGTCGACGATTTTCAAGCGTTGTCCGGGCAGGCCTACGGCGCGTTTCACAAAATTGACGCGGCGGTCGACGGGGCGGTATTTTATTTCGCCGAAAGTCTCGGGATGCTGCTTTATATAGTCGCGTCCGAAGCGTTCGACAAGAAGCTCGTAATATTCCGGCGACTCTTCAAGGAGCGTGACTATGGTGTCGCCTGCCGGAAAGTTGAACACTACGATGTCGCCTGCCTCGACAGAACGCAGGCCGGCGAGGCGGTGGTAGGCGTTGGAGGGAGCGTCGAGATAGCTGTCGCAACCCAGCCAGGGAAGTTTGTTATGGACGAGAGGGAAGTGGACGGGAGTCATGGGCACCCGGGGGCCGTAGACAAACTTGTTCACCCACAGATAGTCGCCGGTGAGCAGGGTCTTTTCCAGCGACGACGAGGGTATCATATAATTCTGGCCGATGAAGGCAAACACGAAATACACAAGCACCAGCGCGTAGACTATTGCGTCGACCCATCCCATCACGGTGCGCACCGCCGGGTTCGAGCTTTTCTTCCACCATGTGAAAGGTATGTAGCCTGTGATATATATGTCGAAAAGAAGCACAAGGCCAAGAATCCACCACCAGTTGCCGAGCCAGGCCACCCATGCGGTGTATATTGCGGCTACGGCGGCGAAGCGGATCCAACGTGTTGTCTTGATTTCGGCTATGCGTTCCTTGAAGGTTTTTTCGGACATTGTGTTATTGGTAATGGATTGGGATTTCGCGGTTGAGCGACTGTTCGAGTGAGATAAGGGTCTCGGTGCCGGTCACGCCGGGAATCATCTGGATATTGTCGTTGAGCAGGCGCATGAGGTGCTCGTTGTCGCGGGCGTAGAGCTTGATGAGCATGGTGTACGGGCCGGTTGTGAAGTGACATTCCACGATTTCGGGAATTTTTTCCATTTCGGCCACTACGTCGCGGTACATGGAGCCTCGTTCGAGGTTTACTCCGATATATGTGCAGGTGGCGTATCCGAGGATTTTGGGGTTCACGTTATAGCCGGAGCCGGTGATGACTTTCAGGTCGATCATGCGCTGGATGCGCTGGTGTATGGCGGCGCGGGATACGCCACATTCGGTGGCCACGTCCTTGGAAGGAATGCGGGCGTTGCGCATCACTATTTCAAGAATCTTACGGTCGAGATTGTCAATTTTTTCCATGAGAAATAGACTGTTTGTGATGAGGGGAGAAAATAATTGGCAAAATTATACAAAAACGACGATATCTACAAACGATTGCTTTAAAATTAACATAATTTTTGTAACAATCCTTCCAATGCACAATTCACGATGCACAATTAACAATGCACGATGCACAATCGGGCTTCGCGCTGAAAGCCAATTGTGCATCGTGCATCGTGAATTGTGCATTGAGCTGAAAGCCAATTGTGCATCGTGCATCGTGAATTGTGCATTGAGCTGAAAGCTCAATTGTGCATCGTGCATTGTGCATCGTGCATTAGAATATAACTTTGTCGGCTTTTTTGCCTTGGAGACGGATGTAGACGGCTCCGGGCGCGGGTGTGCGGGTTTCGATGCCTTGGAGGTTGAAGTAGCGCACGGGTGCGTCGGGGTTGTCGTTGCCAATGGCCGGGGTGGAGGCGGTGTCGACAAACGAAGAGAATACCGATTTGTAGATAGGAGTGTATTTTGTGTAGTCGGAGGCTTCGTCGAGGCCGTTGAAGATTATTTCGACAGGCTGTCCGGTTGCCTCGTCGTAGGTGTAATCGTATTTTTCGCCCTGCACGAGAGATGTCACGCCATTTTCGGTGTCGTACTCTTCGTGGCTTATGAGATTGCCGTGAGAATCGTATGTGCCGATGAGTTTCATCTCGGTGTTGTTGTAGGGGAGTTCGATGATTTCCAGGAATGAGCCGTAGGCGTCGGTTTCGGTGTAGGAGTGGCGTTCGTAGATTTCATTTTGGTCGAGTCCGGTTTCGAGAGCTATGAAGTCGGGCTTTTCAGGGTCGGGGTAGGATACGATGCGGAAGCCGTCGGGGTCGCCCTCGTAGTACATCTCGGCGCTGAGCACACGGTTTTCACCGAGCACGAGGGTTGAGAAGTCGCCCATGATTTGCCCGTCGGTGTTTTCCCATTGTATGTTTTTGGCTTCGGTGCCGGTCTGCCAGTAGAATGTGAGGCCGTTGTATTTGAGAGCTTTTTTGGTGTATGTGTCGGCGGTGGTGCCGTTGTAGGAGATTATGGTCTGCTCGGTGTGGTCGTATTCGCCGTTGTAGGGCACGTATATGTCGATGTTTGTTACATTGCCGTCGGCGTTGCGGGTCACGGGGCGTTTGTATCCGTCCTCGATCCATGAGCCTTCGTAGCTGGTTTTGCGGAGCATGGATGTGATGAAGCCGGTAACGCGCGAATCGTAGGTGTAGGATGTGATTTGGGTGGGAGTCTCGACGCCGTTTACGAGGTCGGCCTCGACGCGCTCGGTCACTTTTCCGTTTTCGTTGTAGGTATAGGTTATGATGTATGTGTCTTTGCCGGAGGTGGATACCTCGCGGATTACGCGGCCTTCGTCGTCGTAGGTTTTCTGGATTGTTTCATCGAGAATCCACGAACCGTTGCGATAGTTGTAGACAGTCTCGGTGGCCGGACGCCAGATTTCAGTGGCGCGCGAGCGGGGGGAGTCGGCCGATTGCGCATGGCGCGACACGGGAGTGGCGTTGAGCGGGCGACGCGGAGCGTCGGCAGCCGCCGATACGGGCAGGGCGGCGGCGATGAGTGCAATGTAAAGAAGTTTCATAGAATTGTTATATGTTTTAAGTAGATGTTAAAAATTAATTTATATTTACAAGCAGATGTTGTTTCATTTCAACAGCCATATCTTCGGATGCTTTTTGGCCGCTTTCTTCCTCATCGTCAGTCACGTAGCTCGCTACGCTCCTTCCTCCTCGGAAGAAATCGCCTCAAAAATCATCTCGAATATATTGTCTGTTAATTTTTAACATCTACTTAATTTGTAGAAATCAATAGTGGAATGATGAGCCTCCGAGGAATTCTCTCAGCAGAGAGGTGGAGGGGATGTTTTTCTCGCCGATGGGTAGGAAATAGGACAGGAATTTGCGCAGGCGGTGGGCTTCGCCGTATTCGGGGGTGTCGCGGGGAACGCGGCCGAGGATGTCTTCGGCGTAGTCTTTCATTACGCCCAGTTCGAACAGGAGCGACGAGTTGAACGTGGCGTCGGCATTTTCCTGATAGGGGAAAATCCAGCGTTCCTCGCCGCGGCGCACCGACGGCCAGCGGCGTATGGTGTCCTCGGCAGAGGCGCCCCGGTATTTGTAGTCGCGGATTATGCGCCGGAGCAGGCGGTTGTCGGTGGTGGGCACCCAGTTGTGGTCGTCGATGGAGATGGTGGTGAGTGCGGAAACGTAGATGCGGAATTTCATGTCCTCGGCCACAGCGGCGGTGAGCTCGGGATTGAGGCCGTGGATACCCTCGATGAGGAGGATGGAGCCTTCGGTGAGGCGGATGGTGTTTCCGCGGTATTCGCGTGTGCCGGTCTGGAAATTGTAGGTCGGGAGAGCCACTTCTTCGCCGGCTATTATGGCGTTGAGGTCGCGGTTGAACAGCGGCAGGTCGAGGGCGTAGAGTGATTCATAGTCGTAGTCGCCGTCGGCGTCGCGCGGAGTTTGGGTGCGGTCTACAAAATAGTCGTCGAGCGATATCATCTGCGGTTTTAGCAGGTTGGTCATGAGCTGGATGCCCAGGCGCTTGGTGGTGGTGGTCTTTCCCGACGACGACGGGCCGGCTATGAGCACCACGCGGGCTCCGCCGCGATGGTAGCGGGCGGTGATTTCGTCGGAGATGCGGGCTATGTATTTGTCGTGGAGTGCCTCGGCCACGTTTATGAGCATGGCTGTGCGCCCGGCCTCGACGGTGCGGTTGAGCTCGCCGGCGTTGCGCACCCCTACGATGGAGTTGAATTCGAGGTAGTCGGTAAAGGCCGTGTACATTTTTTCCTGCGTCACGGGCTGCGGAGGCACGGCGGGGTTCTCGGAGTCGAAGGAGCGCAGCAGGAAGCCTTCCTTATAAGGGTCGATGGCGAAAACCCGGAGGCATCCCGTAGAGGGGGCAAGGGTGCCGTAGTAGCTGTCGCAGATGCCGTCGAGACGGTAGTAGACGGTGTAGAGAGAGTGGATGGACGATAGCAGGTCGACCTTGTCGGTAAGGCCCTGCTCTTCGAAAATGCGGATAGCGTCGCGTGTGAGGCGTTCTTTTCTTTCGAATGGGATGTCGGCGTCGATTATGCGCTGCATCTCGGCGCGGATAGCGTCGATGTCGGCATGTGAAATCGGGCCGTTGAGGCCGATCAGACGCCCGTACCATCCTCGGGATATGGCGTGCTCGATACGGAGACGCACCCCGGGAAACAGGCTCGATACGGCGCGGTAGAGCACCATGCAGAGCGAACGGACGTAGGTGCGGCTTCCCGAAGGACTTGTCTTGTCGAGGAACTCGACTTGTTTTGGGGCGAAAACCTGGTAGAGGAGGCTTTCGGTCTTGTTGTTGACGCGCGCGCAGATTGGCTCGAAGGGCAGGTCGAGCGTGCGGGCTATGTCGACAAGCTTTTCGCCGCCTTGTATGTCGATGTAGCGTTCGAGGTTGACGCAATATATTTTCATTTGTTCGCTCATGGGAGTGGGGGAGTGGGGGAGTTGGGAATAGGGGCCGCCGCGTTGAAACGCGGGGCACCGTGGCTATATAACTTGGCAAATATAGGAAAAGTTTATTAAATTTGCAATATGGAAAAGAAAACGATTTTTGATTTGCACCGTGCCACGGTGGATGAATTTCGCGCCGCAGAGAAGACTCCGCTGGTGCTTGTAGTGGATAATGTGCGCAGCCTCAATAATATAGGGTCGCTCTTCCGCACATCCGATGCCTTTGCCGTGGAGCGGATGGTGCTGTGCGGCATTTCTGCCGTGCCACCGTCGGCGGAAATACACAAGACGGCTCTCGGCGCCGAGGGTTCGGTGGCGTGGACCTACCGTGAGTCTACGCTCGACGCCGTGCGCGAGTTGCAGGCCGAGGGCACCGTGGTGTGCTGCCTCGAACAGGTGAAAGGGTCGGTGGAATTGCAGGAATTCAAGCCCCAGCCGGGGCGGCGCTATGCCATAGTGATAGGCAATGAGGTCGACGGCGTGCTGCCCGAAGTGGTGGATGCCTCGGATGTGTGCCTCGAAATTCCGCAGCGCGGCACCAAACATTCGCTCAACGTGTCGGTTTCGGCCGGCCTGGCTATCTGGCATTTTTTTACACATATGGAGTGCGTCTAATAACAAATGTTAAAAAATGAGGCTTGGTTGCGACAGAGCTTAAAAATATTTGTTATTTTTGCAATAATCTATAAAAACAGAGTAGACGAGAGATGACACCGATGGATATATTTTTGATGGTGATAGCCGGGCTGGTGCTTGCCGCAGTGGCAGGTCTCGCTTTTTATTTGGCCTGGAAGGGCCGGGTCGAGGGCGTGATAGCCGTGTATGTGGCCTTGTTGCTGTGCGGCCACGGACGTGTGCCCGCGGGCCAGCTCGTGTTCTGGGGCGTGGCCTCGGCCGTGACAGTGGCTTTGATGCTGCTTCTTCCGCGTCAGGTGTCGAAATCGACAGTGGGCATGGCCTACCTCACAGCCGGCGGCCTTGTCGGCATGGTGGTGGGGCTCTCTCTCGGCACCATGGCGTCGCTTATCCTCGGGTCGGCCGCCGGCTGCCTGCTTGGAGCCTTCGCCGTGGGGCGTCTCGACACGGGCCGCGCGCTCGATTTCCCTTCTCGCAAGTTCTTCAATTATGTCTGTGCCAAGGGGCTTCCGGTGGTGGTGCTTTTCTCGATGCTCGGCTTAATCCTTTCTCCATTATTCTCATATAACTGGCAATGATTACCTTGGAATTTCTGAAATATCCGATATTGGCGTTTGCCTTGGCGGTTTCGACCTGTGCTTTCGCCACGGTGAACCGTCCAAAGGTGGAGATGTCCGACCTCGAAAAGATAAAGATTGAGTCAATCGGCCCGGATTCGCGTTACTACTATCCGCGTTTGCTTAAAACGTTTATGAGCAACGACACGGAGATGTCCGACGACGCGGAGATGACTGACGACGACTACCGCTATTTATATTTCGGCACTCTCTTATTCTTGCTGGTGGTATGCGGACTGGGGCTTGTCGCAGTGGCATGGCTCGCTTTTTATCTGGCCCGGAAGGGCCGGGTCGAGGGCGTGATAGGCGTGTATGCGGCCTTGTTGCTGTGCGGCTACGGACATGTGCCCGCGGGTGAGCTCGTGTTCTGGGGCGTGGCTTCGGCCGTGGCGGTGGCGTTGATGCTGCTTCTTCCGCGCCGGGTGTCGAAATCGACCGTGGGCATGGCCTACCTCACAGCCGGAGGTCTTGTAGGCATGGTTGTGGGGCTTTCGCTTGGCACCATGGCGTCGCTTATCCTCGGGTCGGCCGCCGGTTGCCTGCTTGGAGCCTTCGTCGTGGGACGTCTCGACACGGGCCGCGAGCTCGATTTTCCTTCGCGCAAATTTTTCAATTATGTCTGCGCCAAGGGGCTTCCTGTGGTGGTACTTTTCTCGATGCTCGGCTTAATCCTTTCTCCATTATTTTCATATAAGTGGCAATGATTACCTTGAAATTTCTGAAATATCCGATATTGGCGTTTGCCTTGGCTGTTTCTACCTGCGCTTTCGGCGCGGTGAACCGTCCAAAGGTGGAAAAGCCCGACCTTGAAAAGATAAAGACGGAGTCGACCGACCCCGATTCGCGTTACTACTATCCGCGTTTGCTTAAAATGTTTATGAGCAACGACACGGTGATGACCGACGACGACTACCGCTATTTCTATTACGGCACTCTCTTTCAGGAGGATTTCGACCCTTACCGCGAGCCGGTGGATGCCGAACGCCTCAACAAGATAGAGCCTCTCTATTACAAGAACGAGCATACTATCGCCGAGAAGGATATGATGATGCAATATGCCCAGGAGGAGCTTGCCAACAATCCTGTCGACCTTGTGCAGCTTAAAAACTTGGTGTATGTGTATGAAAAAAAGGCGAAGGTGAATCTTGCAAAGATATGGAAGCACAAGCTGAACCATCTTTTGCTTACGATAGCTTCGTCGGGCACCGGAGCCGACACCGACAATGCCTGGATTGTGGTGTACCCGCGCCATGAGTATGATTTTCTGAATCTGTCGGGTCTTACGGCCCAGGCTCAGGAATTTGTTCCGCCGTACTACGAGCGCATCTCGGTGCAGCCGAAGTCGGACAAGGATCCGTCGGCATATTATTTCGACATCCATTCGCTGTTGGAGCAATACTATCTGAAGCATCCGGGCGAGATGGCGGAGCAGTAAATAAGTTGGGGAGTTGGGAAGTTGGGAAGAATGACCCCGCGTTGAAACGCGGGGCACGATGGCAATTTTGGTTTTTATGGAGGCTACTTGTGGAGCAGCTTGTCGAGGCGCGTGCATGCCCAGGCCACCGCGAGGGTGACGGCGCAGGCGAGAATTACGGCGACCTCGGGGTTTGTTCCACGTGGAACAAGTGTGCCGATCAGGGCATAGCCCATGTTTTGGTGCACGAGGTACCAGGCAAGGGTGACGCCGGCGACGGCTCCGATGAATGTAGCGATTTTTGCCGGCATGGCGGGCCGGATGATTATGGCGGCGATGAACAGCGCGGTGTAAACCGGGAACCATATGCTGCCGAGTTTGGCATATACGGCGCACCACAGGACAAGGGCCATGAAGAGCGCGCAGAGAAGCGGACGGTTGGCTCTGTTTTTGTAATCGGCAAGAAGTTTCGGACCTTTTTCGATCAGCAGGGCGGTGACTATGCCGATGAACACGCACCATATGTAGTGACGGTTGCCGAGTATCTTGGCTATGCGGTCGAATATTTTTATGTCGGTGGCGATATACAGCAGCGAGCATGCGGCGTTTATGCCCACGATAATCATTAGTATATTCAGGCGTTTTTTTGGCGGGGCGAGCAGGGCGAGGGCGAATATAAACTGGATGAGGAGCAGTGTCTCGAGAAACCAGTGCGCTCCGTCGACGTGGTGCGCGCCTTTGCCGATGGGGAAGATGAGAAGGTTTTGGATGAATTGCAGAGGGGTGCAGTCGCGTTCGCCGGCGGATATGAAGAATTGGCTGCCGACTATGGCCACGCAGCATATGATGAACAGCGGCCAGAAGCGCATGTAGCGTCGCAGGCAGTAGCGGCCGAATTGCCGCGGCCCGTGGTCGGCCTGTCGTAGAAGTGATGTGGCGGCGAAGAACCCGCTGATTATGAAGAATATGGCCACGCCGACAGTGCCTCCGTTTTCGAAAGTGAATCGGAAGGGCAGGTCGACGCCATAGACCTTGTTGTAGTGGACGGTGTAGTGAAAGAGCACAATCCAGGCAAGGAGGATGATGCGCAGCAGGTCGATGAGGATGTTGCGGGACAAGCGAATTACGAATTACGAATGACTAATTATGAATTATTAATGACGAATGACTAATTATGAATTTTAGTATGTTATTCGTCATTAGTCATTCGTCATTAATCATTCGTCATTATTACAGGTCTTCTTCGAGGTCGAATTCTTCGTCGAAGAGGTTGTCGGGTGCTTCGGGAGCTTCGGCCGCGGTTTCGTCGACGGGACGGGGGGTGTCGTTTTCATCGTCGGCTTTCTTGGCTTTTTTTGCGGGGCGGAGCTCGCCGTCGTGGTCGGCGGCATACATGGCGTCCATGATTTTCTTTTCGAGCTCGGCGGCCACGTCGGGGTTTTCCTGGATGTAGCGTTTGGCTGCGTCGCGTCCTTGTCCGATTTTTGAATCGGCATAGCTGAACCAGGAGCCTGATTTCTTGATTACGTCGTATTCAACGCCAAGGTCGAGGATTTCGCCGGCTTTGGAGATGCCTTCGCCGAACATGATGTCGAATTCGGCGCGTTTGAATGGGGGCGCCACTTTGTTTTTCACTACTTTAATGTAGGCGCGTTTGCCGAGGACGTCGTCGCCGTCCTTGATCGGGTTTCGGGAGCGTATGTCGATGCGTACCGATGCGTAGAATTTGAGGGCGTTGCCGCCGGTGGTGGTTTCGGCGGGGCCGAACATCACGCCGATTTTTTCACGCAGCTGGTTGATGAAAATGCAGGTTGTGTTTGTGCGTGCTATGGCGCCGGTGAGCTTGCGCATGGCTTGCGACATGAGGCGGGCTTGCAGGCCGACGTTGCGGTCGCCCATCTCGCCTTCGATTTCGTTTTTGGGGGTGAGGGCTGCCACGGAGTCGATTACGATGATGTCGATAGCCGATGAGCGGATGAGCTGTTCGGCGATTTCGAGGGCTTGCTCGCCGTTGTCGGGCTGGGATATGAGGAGGTTGTTTACGTCTACGCCGAGTTTCTGGGCATAGAAGCGGTCGAAGGCGTGTTCGGCATCGATCATGGCGGCGATGCCTCCGGCTTTTTGAGCCTCGGCAATGGCGTGGATTGCGAGGGTGGTTTTACCGGATGATTCCGGGCCGAAAATTTCGATGATACGTCCGCGGGGGAATCCGCCAACGCCGAGGGCGTAGTTGAGTCCGATAGAACCTGTCGGTATTACTTCGACTTGCTCTATATTGTCGTCGCCGAGTTTCATCACCGCTCCGCGGCCGTAAGATTTTTCGATCTTGCCGAGAGCTTGCGCCAGGGCGTCGAGTCGGGCTTGTTTTACGGCTTCTTCGGGAGAAACGGTGGAAGCTGCTGCTTTTGAAGTTTTCTTTGCCATTGAGGTATATGGTTTTTTATTGTTTGTCGTTTTGGTTGTCTTGCAATGCAAAGATAGCGCGGGAGGTGTGCTGTTTGTGTGCCCGGCGATGCTAACTTATGTTAAAATTGAATATTGTATTTATGCTTGTGAACAAACATGCGAGATGCGATGTTTTAATTTTACAAAAAGCAAAAATACTTTTTCCATTGCAAGAAATGTGATAATGATTGGTTTATTATCTAACGTGGAGATTCCGTGAGGCATCTCCACGATTAGTTTTTATACGTATGGGTTATTTCGACTTGGGAATGACGTTGCCCTTGATGCGCAGGCGTGTCTTGCGGCTTTTGGGGTCGTTTGATGTTACGTCGATGGTTTTGTTGAATTCGCCGGGGCGTCCGGCGGGGTTATAAGTTACTTTGATTTTGTCTTTTTTGCCCGGGGCGAGCGGAGCTTTGGGGTAGGAAGGACGTGTGCATCCGCAAGAGGCTATTGTCTTGAGGATAACCAAGGGGGCGGAACCGGCGTTGTCGAACTCGAATTCGTGGCTTACGGGGCCGTCGGCTTCGCGTATTGTGCCGAAGTCGTAGACGGTTTCGATGAAGTGGATTTTGGGCGCGTCTTTTTCTTTTGCCGACGCGCCGATGAATATTGAGAGGATGAGTATGATGAAAAGGGATATTTTCAGTTTCATGTGGTGTGACTGTTTATTTTTCTGAGAAATAATGGTCGAGGATGTCGCGCGCGGCGATGAACGACGAGAGTCGGTTGGAGAGCACGAGGCGTTCTTTTTCTTCGAGCATGCGTGCTATGTCGGGGTTGTCGTAGAAGTGGCGGCGTAGCTGCTCATCGATGGTCTCGAACATCCAGTAGCGCGACTGCTGGCGGCGGCGGGTCTCGAAGTAGCCGTTTTTGCGGACGAAATCGAAGTATTCGTCGATCATCTGCCACACTTCGTCGATGCCGAGCTCGTAGTAGCCGGAATATGTAAGCACTTTGGGCGTCCATCCCGAGGGTGGCGTGGGGAAGAGGTGGAGGGCGGAGCGGAATTGGGCTTGCGCGAGTTGCGCCCGCTGTATGTTGTCGCCGTCGGCTTTGTTTATGACTATGCCGTCGGCCATTTCCATGATGCCTCGTTTTATGCCTTGGAGCTCGTCGCCTGTGCCGGCGAGCTGGATGAGGAGGAAGAAGTCGACCATTGAGTGTACGGCTGTCTCGCTCTGGCCCACGCCTACTGTCTCGACAAATATGGTGTCGTAGCCGGCGGCCTCGCACAGCACTATGGTCTCGCGTGTCTTGCGGGCCACGCCGCCGAGGGAGCCTGCCGACGGGCTGGGGCGAATGAAGGCGGCGTCTTGCACGGATAGTTTTTCCATGCGGGTTTTGTCGCCGAGAATTGAGCCTTTTGTGCGCTCGCTGGATGGGTCGATGGCGAGTACGGCGAGGCGGTGGCCCTGGCCTATGACGTGCATGCCGAAGGAGTCGATGGATGTGGATTTGCCTGCGCCGGGCACGCCTGTGATGCCTATTCGGCGTGAGCGTCCGGAATGGGGAAGGCATTTTTCGATTACTTCCTGAGCTATGGCCTGGTGGGCGGGCACGAGGCTTTCGACGAGGGTGACGGCACGGGCGAGTTGTGTGGTGTCGCCTTTAATGATGCCTTCGACCAGCTCGGAGGCCGAGGGGAGGGGTTTGCGCTTGGCCCGTCGCATGTATGGGTTTACCGATGGGGGCTGAGCCACTCCGGAGTTGACGGTGAGGCCGGTGTATTGGGAGTCGTTTTCGGGGTGTTCCATGGGGTAGAGATGCTTAATTTACAAAGGTACGGGTTTGGCGCGGGAGTAAAAAGATAAAAAAGGTTAAAAAAGGTGAGAAGGGGGGGGAGGGGAAGGTGGCCGCCGCGTTGAAACGCGGGGCACGGTGGCGGGTGGGAGTGGGTATAGGAATCTTAGGAGGCTTAGGCTTCCTATGCTTCCTAAGATTCCTAAGATTCCTAAGATTCCTAAGAATCCTATGCTACCCAAGGAGCCGGTGCCGTAGATGGCGAAAGGACCGCGGCCCCGGGCGGGGTGCGGTCCTTTCTATTTAGAGAACTATTGATGGGACGGGTTAGCGGGCTTCCTGAACGAATTCGAGGGAGTTGTTTTTTACTTTTTCATCGCCTACGAGCATGTTGTAGTAGTCGGAGATGCCGAAGGATTGCATGAAGGACATGCCGTCTTGACGGGCGTCGAAGGGACGGCCTTCTTTCTTGGCGCCGTTGACCATGAAGTAGACGATGGAGTTGTTGGCCTGAACGGGACCTACGATTTTGCCTTGGGGTGCGGCGGCGATTTTGCCTTGTACGGCGTATTCACCGAAGCCGAGGGCGCCGAGGCGGGGCGATGTGAACACTACTGCGGAGTCGGCCTGAACGGTGGTGTTCATGGCTTGTGCGTAGCCTTGGAGGTCGTTGTATTTTCCGGCGGGGTATTGCTCGGAGAGTTTGGCGGCCTTCTTGTCGGCGAGCACGCGAGCGCGGAGGGCATCCTGAATTTCGGGTGCGTTGGCGGGACGGTATTCTCCTTCGTAGATGTTTTTGAGTGCTACGACGAGGTAGTGGTCTTGGTTTTCAAATATTTTGGATACTTGTCCGGCTTTTGCGTCCATTGTCCATTTAACGGCCTGACGGGAGTCGGCAACGTTGCCGATGTGGGCCGACGAGGGGGTTACTTCGGCGTGCTGGAGACGGTAGAGGGAGTCGGCGTTCTGCGAGAAGAGGTCGGCTTTCGAGTTGGAGGCGAGGAATGAGTTGAGGCCGGTCTTGATGTCGGAGATGGTCTGTGCGGAGGGGTCTACCACATATTTGATAACGGCTACTTCCGCTACGTTGACGGGAGCGTGGCGGCGGTTGATGTTGTAGATTACTGCGCCTTCGCCACGGAGGGAGTCGGAGTAGACGAAGGGAACGCCAACGTTGGCAGCTTCGAGGAGTGTCTTCATTTCGGCGGGAGCGCCTACGAGGGTTTGCCAAACGCTGTCGACGCCCATGCCTTGGTTTTCTTCAACGAGGGAAGCGAATGAGCGGCCGCCGTTGATGAGGGCGAGGAGGGAGTCGGCGGCAGCGCGAGAGGGTGCGCCGAGCATGGAGATGTTGATTGAGTCGATCTGAGCGGTAACGTCGAGCACTTTTGCGATGGTGAATGTGTTTTGACGTTTGGGGAATTTGTGAACGCGGCCTTTTGCAAGAGCGGAGTCGGGGAGGGTGCGGAGGTCGGCGTTGTTTTTAAGACGAGCCACGGGAGTGACGATGTTTTCGGTTGTGAAGCGGGGCTTTGCGGCGAGGGCTTCGAGGCCGTCGGTTGTGGCGAGAGCGGCAACGGTGTTGTCCACTTCCACTTCGGCTTCGTTGAGGTCGTTGACAGAGGGCTGGATGTTGACTACGATGTAGTCGACAGTGCGTGTTTCTTCGGGGAGGAAGTAGTCGCTCTTGGTTTCGGCCCATTTGTTTTTGAGGTCGACATCGGAGTATTCCACTTGGTCGTCGGAGATTGCGCTGAACGGGGTGGAAACGTATGCAACTTGGGCTTGGGTCATGTTGTTGTCGTACATGGCCTGGGCGTCGATGTCGTTGGATGTGAAGAGGCCGGAAACGAGGGAGCCGAATGCGGCTTGCTTGATTTGTGTTTCAAGCTGGTCTTCCTGGGCTTTCCACATTTGTTTGATTTGCTCGCCAACTTCGGGAGGGAAGTTGTAGCGGGCGGGGTTGTTCATCACGTCGATGATTGTGCGGCCGTTAGAGCCTTCGGGGAGGCCGAGCTGCTGAGCGACGGTGTAGATGAACTGTGCCACTGCGGGGTGGGGATTGTCGCCTGTCATGGCGGCGGTGATTTCTTTATCGGTAACGGTGATTCCGAGGTTGTCGATCTCGCGGTTGAGAAGTGTTTCGAACACGAGCTGCTGGAGTGTGCTTTGAGCGAGTTCGTCGGGATCGGAGCGACGCTGGCTCTGCTGGGCCTGCTCGGAGTTTTGGGTGTAGCGTGCGGAGTAATCCTGGTATTTGATTTTTTCGCCGCCTACTTTTGCGATTGTGTCACCGGGGCCGAAGAAAGAGCGGCCAGAGGTGAGGGCGTCGCCGAGAATGAATGCAAGAAGGGCAAGGATGATGATAGTGAACAAGAACACCGACTTGCTTCTGATTTTTTCAAGTGTTGCCATTTGGTTTATTAGGGGTATTTGTTTATTATTCGAGGGATGGTGCGCCGGGGGCGCAAGGTTGTGTTTTTGCCATTGTGCGCAAAATCGCACAAAGATAAGCATTTTTTTTCAGATAGCAAAAAAAATGGTGCTTTTCACATATAAAGTCGTTTATATGGTGGTTTTAGCGTTGAATGTTGTGTGTTTTTTAGCGTTAATTATCGTATAATGAGCCGTTAATTTTCAAAATATGTTTTTGGCGTTAATTATCGCATGTGCGTTAATTATAATTAATGAGTAATAAACGTTAATTTTTTAGGCAGGGCTAAATTACCGGATTTAAATTAATGTCGACAAGAAAGCAGTCGTTTGTGTCGAGTCTGTATGCCCACCTTTCACATTCCAGCTTATTTGTGCCGAAGTTTATCAACAAACCGATAGGCTTGTGTGTCAACCGGAGATAATTGCACAGCTGTGCCCTATGAGCGGGTATTATTTTTGAGACGGATTTCAGTTCGCATATTATATCGCCGGCCAACAGGTCGATTTCATAGTGCTTTTTCAGCAGGTTGCCTTTGTAATATACCGGTACGTTACATTCGGTCTTGCATTGAATTCCCAATGTATTTAATTCAGTTTCTAAGGCTTCTTGGTATATTGCTTCGAGTAATCCGAAATTGAGTTCACGGTGTACTGTCATTGCCGCCCCGATAATTTTGTAGACGATGTTTTGGTATTGATGAATTTCGGGCATGGCTGATGATTCAAAAAAATTAACGAGTAATTAACGGCAATTAACGTAAAAATGTTATTTGCGGCCGAAATCGGCGGGGATTTCGCCCCAGCGGTCGGTTTCCCATTTGAGGATGGGGTTTTGGAAGGGGTGGGTCTGGAGCCAGCGGTCGGCGCGGGCGAGGAGGCCCGGCAGGGGGCTTTCGGGGGGGAATTTCACGGTGGAGCGGTGGGCGCGGCGGCGCACCCACGAGAGGGCTGTGACGGAGTCGGTGTAGATTGGTGTGGATGTGTCGCCTTTTTGTGCGAGCAGGGCGAGGGCATGGACTATGCCGAGGTATTCGCCTATGTTGTTTGAGCCGTAGAAGAAGGGGCCGGCGTGGAAGATGCGCTCGCCGGTGCCGACGCGCACGCCTTGGTATTCGACGTTGCCGCCGGGGTTTTTGTTGCATGCGCCGTCGACGGCTATCGCGTCGAGGCGTATTTCGGGGAATGCTTCGTAGTTGACTTGTTGCACGGGTTGAGTGGTGAGGAATGTGTAGAATTGCATCAGCGACGCGTCTTGGTCGCGGCGGAATGCTTCTGTGGCTTCTTCGCAGGAGCTGAATGCTTTGTATTTTGCGCCGTGGTAGCCTTCGATCTGGTTTTTACATTCTTCCCAGGAGTCGTATATTCCGGGCTGGTATCCTTCCCAGACGACGTAAAATTTTCGTGATGGCATCAGGAGAATTGCAGGATTAGGTTTATGTCGACGGCGCGGAGGCCTACGAGGGCTCCGATTTCGGCGTTGACGGGTTTTCCGAGGAATGTGAGGGCGGCGTTCTGGAGTCCGCGGTTGAGCATCAGGGCGTTTGTCATTCCGTCGCAGGTGAATATTTCTGTTATCATTGTGAGGAATGTGTTGCTCAGGGCCATGGCCACGGTGCGTGGCACGGCGTTGGCGGGGTTGACGTAGCACACGCGGCGTCCGTCCATGGTGTTGTCGGCGGCGGATGCGTTGCCGAGGTCGACTTTGGGCATTGACGGGAATACGCTGCGGACGCCGGCTGTGAGGTCGAAGGTGATTACTCCGGCTTTCATTTCGGCCACTACGTCGGCGGATATGATGTGGAGGGGGCGTATGTCGGTGGCCACGACCACGTCGGCCGAGCGCAGGGCGTTAATCAGCACGCGCGGGTGGAGGGCCGATCCGGCAACGCCTTGGCCGAGCTGGCGCAGGGCCGAGCGCAGGCGGTAGGCGTCGTTGTCGAACATGCGCACGGTGGCTCCCAGGCCCATCGCCGACTGTGCGGCTGCTATGGCGTCGATGCCTGAGCCGAGGATGGTGACTTCGCACGGGACGATGCCGGCGATGCCTCCAAGGAGTATTCCTTTTCCGTGGACGGAATCGGCGAGCAGGGCCGATGCCGTGGCCATTGAGGCGCGTCCGGCTATCTCGGCGAGGATGTCGGCGAAGGGGGTGTGGCCTCCGTCGTCGGTGATATGGTCGAGCGCTATCGTTATTATGCCTTTGATGAGGAGGGTCTTGACCACTTCGGGGTCGGCGGCCACAGCCGGGAAGAGGGTCATGAGCATTGATCCGCGTTTGAGGCCGCGGGCGTCGGCAGGGGAGAGGGGCGAGAGGTATATCACCATGTCGGTGCGCAGGGCTTCGGCGCGGTCGACAATCTCGACGCCTTGCTGCTGGTAGCGGAGGTCGGGGTAGTGTATCGCGGCTGCTCCGCCTTGTTGCATTTTCACGGTGAAACCGCGCTCGACGAGCATGCCGGCGGCCTCGGGGGTGAGGGGGAACCGCCGGTCTTCGCCCGGTGCGGGGGCGGGAAGGCCTATGGTTATGTTCCGGCGGTTGACGCCAATGCGGAGCATTTGTTCCAGGGGTGTTGGCGCTGAGGAAATTGTGGCCATTTTGGAGGGTTGGTTAGGTTTGTTGGTTGGGGTATTCGGCCTTGAAAGCGGGTGTGGCGATGAATCGGTCGACGGAGGCGGCGATTTCTTCTTCGGTTTCGAGCAGGGATGAGTCGAAGCGGACGGCTGCCATGTCGTAGAAATGTTGCCGCTCCGACAGCAACGGCTCTACAATGCCGCGGAGGGCTTCCTCGTTGTGGGCTTCGGCGAGCAGGGGCCGGCTTTGGCGGCCAAGCATGAGCCGGGGGTATAGTCGGCCGGGGCAGGCATGGAGCGCTACGGTGAGGCCTGCGGCGTTGAGGCGCTGCATCATTCCGGGGCGGCACGGGGTGCCTCCCCCGGTGGCTACGATTGTGTCTGTAAGGCGGCATATTTCGTCGACCATCTCGGCTTCGAGGCTTCGGAAGCGGTCTTCGCCCAAGGTGTGGAAAATCTCGGCCACCGACATGCCGGCGCGCTCCTCGATGGCTTGGTCGAGGTCGATAAATCGCATGCCGAGCCGGCGGGCGAGAGCTTGCCCGAGCGTGGTTTTGCCCGAGCACATGAATCCGATGAGGAATATGGGCCTCAACGGTTTATTGCTTTTGGTTTTTGGCGAGGATGTCGCGTATCTGGATGAGGAGTTCTTCCTGGGTGGGTCCTGCGGGCGCTTCGGGCTCGGGTTCGGCGGGTTTCTCGCGTTTGAGCTTGTTGACGAACTTGATGGCAACGAAGATGCAGAAGGCCACTATTATAAAGTCGAATACAGTCTGGACGAATGCACCCCATGTGACGGCCACTTCGGGGGTGACGATTTCCTCGCCCTTGGTCACGGCTTGCTGTATCACCCATTTATGGTCGGAGAAGTTGATGCCTCCGGTGGCAAGGCCGATAAGGGGCATGATGATGTCGTTGACGAGCGAGGTGACGATTTTGCCGAAGGCGGCGCCGATGATAACACCGACTGCCATGTCGACCACGTTGCCCTTCATGGCAAACTCTTTGAATTCGCTGAAGAATTTTTTCATGTGCGGATATGTTAAAGGTTGTCTAAAATTTCGATAATTATTTCTATTGTAGGGACGCACGGCTCGTGCGTCCGCATTAAATTTCATAAACAATCAATTTGTTACTCTATTTCGGACGCACGAGCCGTGCGTCCCTACACTCTTAATTGTAAGATTTATGATTTGAATTATTAAGCGCCTCTCTCATAAATCAATATTTTAGTCTGTTCCACATGGTTGTTGGCAAATGGAAGGAGGTGCCCTGATTCAACCACGTCAACGCTATGGCCAAGAAATTTTGATATGGATGATATTATGCCTCCTATGGTGAAAAGAGTGAAATTATCGTCTTTGTCATAGTCGACAAGCAAATCGATATCGCTCTCGGGGGTAGTTTCGCCGGTGGCATATGACCCGAATAGCCAGGCTTTTCGAATTGGAAACCTCGGCAAAATTTCTTTGAGTTGTGAAATCAATATGTCTTTTGAGAGATTTGGCATTTTTAGGTTATAACAGTGGATAGGAGGTTGATGTTTTGGGACCCGGGAATGTAGGCCTGAGGCTTGCGGTATGTTTTACAAGCCGGAGGCTTGTGTTCCTGAGAAGACAGTTTGGAAAGCAAAGGTATGTTTTTTTTTATGATTTTGCAAATTTTCGGGTAAAACTATGACGATGTGCAATTTGTTATTAATGTAACGTTTAACCAAATTATTCTAATCATGAGTTACAAGATTGATGAAATAGAGGGCATCGGCGCCGCATATGCCGAGAAACTGCAAGAGGCCGGCATCCGCACCACCGACGATTTGCTCGACCGCTGCGAGACACGCCGCGGACGTGCCGCCCTGGCCGAGGCTACGGGCATCTCCGAAAAACTGATTCTGAGATGGACCAATCATGCCGACCTGTTCCGCATCCGGGGCATCGCCGGGCAGTTTGCCGAGTTGCTCGAGGCAGCGGGCGTCGACACCGTGAAGGAGCTGCGCCACCGCGTGGCCGGCAATCTTGCCGCCGCTTGCGAGGAGGTGAACAATGAACGCAACCTCTGCAACCGCGTGCCTTCGGTAAAAGAAATCCAGGCCATGATCGACCAGGCCAAGGAAATGGAGCCGCGTGTGAAATATTGAATCTTATTGAAGGTATTTGACCATGATTGGAGGATTGCGCATGTTTTATTTGCGTAATCCTCCAAAATTGTGTAATTTGCGGAACAAAATTCTTCTATTATGCAGGCGCTTAAAATTTTTCCGACATCGATCAACGAGCGGTTTATCGACACGGCCGTGGAGGCTCTTTCCGACGGACAGGTTATCTTGTATCCCACCGACACGGTGTATGCCTTGGGCTGCGATGCGCTGTCGAACCGCGCCATCGAGCTGCTGTGCGCCATCAAGGGCGTGGCCCCCGACAAGCAGCTGCTCTCGATAGTGTGCGCCGATATATCGCAGGCGTCGGAATATGCGCGCATCGACAACCGCGCTTTCCGTCTTATGAAGGAATGGCTGCCCGGCCCGGTTACGTTTGTGCTTCCCGTGTCGCCGCGCCTGCCAAAGGTGCTGAAAGGCCGCAAGACCGTGGGCGTGCGTGTGCCCGACAATGCCATAGCGTGCGCCCTGGCCCGAGCCTTGGGCCACCCGATACTGTCGGCGTCGGTCGACATCGACGATGCCGACGAACTGGCGTCGCCCGACGCCATCCGCATGCATTATGCCCATTGCGCCGACTTGATGGTCGACGGCGGCGAGGGCGGCACTGCCCACTCCACGGTGGTCGACCTCACCGACTCGGCCTCGCCCGTGATACTCCGTCAAGGCATCGCCGAGGTGGAGGTGTAGAAGTTTTGGAGTTGGGAAGATTAAGGTCCTTAAAGACCTTAAAGTCCTTAAATTGGAATAAAAGAGCGCCGCGCCCCGAAGATGGGGTGCGGCGCTTGAATGTTATGGGGGAAGTGTGTTTAGAAGCGTACTTTGGAGGCTTGGCCGTTGGCAACGCGGATGTAGATGTTGCCGGCGGCGGGGGCGTCGACGCGGATGCCCTGGATGGTGTAGTAGGTGGCGTCGGCATCGGCAGCGTTGATGTCGGTGATGCCTGTGGTGATGCCTTGCGACATCTCAGCCACGTCGGAAGCGTTCCAGAGGTGTGCTCCGGCCATTGTGGGCACGGCTACAGCCTTGATATTGATAGGATTGCCGTGGGCGATGTTTTGCCAGTTGTTGGGGTGGATGGCGTAGAAGGGGCCGGAGTAGACGAAGGTGCCCTTGTCGAGAGTCGGGTCGGCGACGGGAGCTTCTTCCTCCTCGCCTTCGGCGCGAGAGCGGGCCGAAGCGGCGGCGTTTTCTTCACGGGCATTCTTGATGTTGGGCGTAGAGCCGTCGCGGGTGTAGTAGATAGTGGCGTTTCCGGCAGCGTGGAAAGCGTGCGAGATGGTCACAGGCTTGTGGATATACTGTGCTCCGCCCTGGGTCGGCTCGCCGTTCTCTTCGAACGAGATGGCAGGCATCGTGTCGATAGCGAGCATCGGGTCGTTGGAGTCGGCAATCACAGCGTCGACGATAGAGATTGTCTCGCCGTCCTTAGCCACGGTGCCGATTACATTGTGGATGCGGTTTGCGACAAAGCTGTGTTCGGCATTTTCGTCAAGAACGATGGCGTATATTGCTGAAATATTACCATTAGACTTGTCGTAGACTACGACAGATTTTTCGCCATCAATTTCAACAACATATGCGTCAGTGATTTTAACTTCTGCACCGTTTTCGAGGTCGGCGATTTTTGCTATGTCGTCATATGCAATTTCGGTAGTGGAAGGAGTAACGAGAACACCCGCAATATCGAATTCGTCGATAAGGGCTCCTGTATTGGAGGTGTTAAATATTACTTTGAAATAAGTATTATCGGAAAGAGGTGTTGGGACGGTTACACTAACTTTTGTATAAGATGTTGCACCGGTTGCAGAATGTGGAATTTCGGTATAGGATGTTCCTCCATCGGTTGAGTAGGCAATAGAGGTAGTGTATGTCCCTTTTATAGATGCGGCTTTCCATTGATAGGATGCCGTTACGTTAGATGCAGAAGCAAGATGAAGCGGCCCGACAATGAATGAAGCATCCTTGCCTTTGGTTGTTTGTGTTAAACCTGATTTTGTTTCACCTCCTGAGTTTTTTGTTTGCTTGGCATTCGTGATGGTGTATTTTGCATTGTTATAAACTGATTCAACACCGGATTTTACGGAGTATTCATCGCTCCAAACTCTTGCATTTCCGGGGTTATCACCGAAAGTTTCATGGAAAAGGGTTTGAGGTGTATCGCTCGGGGTGGGGTCGGGATCAATCGGGTCTACGGGAGTTTCTCCGCCTTGTTCGTCTTTGTAGTAAACGGTTACGGATTTTACAAAGACGCGTTTTGCAGAATTCTCGATACACAACTCTTTTAAAACGTCTATGGTTATTATTTCCCAGGTAAAATCTTTAGGAGAGGTGCCAACTGTTCCAAGTGTCTTTTTTTGAGAATCATTAAATGAAATTTTGATATCGTTGGCAGCGTCAAAAGTACCGCCAGTTGAGCTGTATCTCAAAGCGTTTACAACAATTTTTGTTGGGACAACTTGTGCTTCCTCGGATATAGACATGGTCACGGAGCCATTTTTAGAAGATGTTCCTAATTTTAAACCACCTGTACCAGCACTGGCTTTTGAAACGGAAGATAATCCAGAAACATAATTCAGCGATTCATCAACAATAATATCGGAAGGAGATGATGCGTTCGATTGCTCGTTGTTCTCTGCTGTTTTGAAGGTGATGGTAAAGGATTTTTCGCCTTTCTGCGCTGTGTCTTGCGCTGTGGCGGGGAGGGTGCCGGCGAAAAGGAGGGTTAGGAACCCGAAAAGGAGTAGTAGTTTTTTCATATATTTTAGTGATTGGTTGGCAGGATAGGGGATAGGTAAATGTATATTGATGTTTATTTTTCAAAATTAGTGTTTATTAACGGTGTGGAAGGTAGAATTATGTGTGTTTAACACTACTTTAACGTTTGTTTAACATTATTTGCATATAAGGAGGTAAGCCGTGTTGCATTGCAACACGGCTTATAAAGGGAGGTGAAAAACGGCGATGTATGAAATGTACCGGTTTTGATGTGTTAAATATACCGCAAAATCTGTGTTAAAAAACCTTAAAGAGATGTATGAAATGTTCCAAGTCGCGAATTGCGCGAATTAAAAAATTAGTCTTTGAGGCAAGTTATTGGTACGACATATATTCCGTCTTTGCGTTGGAAAGCATATTTGCCGACAGCGGTAAGAATCATCATAAATGACGGTTTGGGCATATGGTCGGTGTCGATTTTGTCGCTTAGTTTTAGCAAATTGGCGGCACCCTCCTCTATAAGTTTATCACCTCCGAGTTTTATTTCGACAAGGCCATATTTGCCGTTACGGAGATGTATTACTGCGTCACATTCAAGACCTTTTGCGTCGCGGAAGTGATATACATTGCCGTAAAGAGGCTCGGCATATATGCGCAGGTCGCGGACGCATAGATTCTCAAAGAGGAATCCAAATGTTTTAAGGTCGGCTATGAGGTCGTCGGGGCCTATTCCGAGAGCGGCCGCGGCAATGGAAGGGTCGACAAAATATCGGGTGTCGCTTGTGCGGATGGCGGTCTTGCTGCGAAGGTTTGGATTCCAAGCCGGCATATCCTCTATAACGAAAATCAGTTTCAGCGCGTTGATGTATGATTGGATAGTACGGCTGTCGTTTGTGGTGTTGTCGGTTGAAGACATGTCGGAGCATATAGCGCTCAAAGGAGCTTGGCTGCCTAATAATCTGGCGTAAGAGCGCATGAGCTTGGCTGCCTTGTCGGGGTTTTTCAACGTGGAGTCGGTGCGGTTGATGTCGGAATTTATCACAGCATCGAAATAATCGGATGCGCGTTCAAGAGCAATCAGAGGCTCTTGTGATATTGCTCTGGGCCATCCTCCACGGCAGGTTAGGTAGGCTATATGGTCGAGTGAGCAGTCGTTGGCGGCGGATTGTTTCACACCGTCGAATAATGCCCGCAGGCTAATCTCACCGGTGGACTCTTCGGATTCCCACAGGCTCATGGGTCGCATCTTTATCCTTGCGATACGTCCGGTGCCGGTGTGCATACGTTTCTTTTCGTCGTCATCGACAGGAGGCACAGCGGAACCGGTGAGAATAAACAGGCCGTCTTCGCCACGGTGATCGACAGAGAAGCGGACTGCATCCCAAAGTTGAGGGGCGATTTGCCATTCGTCAATGAGCCTTGGATTCTTTCCGTGTAGAATTATATTCGGGTCTATTTCCGCGGCTTCAATATTGGCAAGGCGTGAGGCCGGGGCATCCATATAGATTACACTTTCTGAATGTTGCTCGGCAGTAGTAGTTTTTCCGCACCATTTTGGTCCTTCAATCAAAACTGCGCCCATCCCCTTCAATTTATTTTTGAGGGTGGCGTCTACGATTCGCGGTTTGTAAGGAATTTTTGCCATATCCGGGGGCTGTTTTGTTTCATGGCAAAGATACGAAAAAAAACGGCGATGTATGAAATGTTCCGGCTTTGATGTGTTAAATGTACCGCAAAATCTGCGTTAAAAAACCTTAAAGAGATGTATGAAATGTTCCGAGTAGCGAATTGTGCAATGCGGGGGTTATTTTTCTAAGGAGGAGAGGATGGCGGCGCGGGAGGCGTCGATGAGGGTGGAGAGGTCGTGGCCGTCGGCGGGGGCCTCGATGGGGCGGTGGATTGTGAGGCGGATGTGGCCGGGGCGCGGGGCGAAGGCGGTGCGCGGCATTACGCGGAATGCTCCGTCGATGGTGACGGGCACCACGGGGAGGCCGAATTCTACGGCGAGGGTGTAGGCTCCGCGCTTGAAGCGGCCTACGGCTCCGGTGAATGTGCGCGAGCCTTCGGGGAAGACTACGACTGACATGCCTTTGTCGAGTTGGCGCTCGGCGTCGGCCATGGTGGCGCGGATGGCGGAGGGGGAGGAGTTGTCGACGTAGACTTGCCCGGATATGCGGCATGAGAATCCGACAAGGGGGATTTTCTCGAGGGATTTTTTCATCATCCAGCGGAAGTTGTGGCCGAGCCATCCGTAGATGGAGAATATGTCGAAGGCTCCCTGGTGGTTGGCGACGAAGACGTAGGATGTGTTTTTGCGAATGTTCTCGTGTCCGGTGACGGATACGGTGACGAAGTTGAGCCAGCAGAATAGGCGTGCCCATATGATTTGCGGGTAGTAGCCCCACCAGCGTGCGCCGCCGAGCGCGCTTCCTATTATTGTGACGATAGCGGCCAAGGTGGTGACGACGAGCATTACGGGCACCATTACGAGAATCTGGTATATGCGATAGAAAAGCATTTTGATTTTTGGGGTTTTTAGGGGGGGGGCGATTTATTTCGAGGGAAATCGATTTATTTCGATTTAAGTCGATTTAAGTCGATTTAGGTCGAATTATATCGATTTGTCACAAGCCGGAGGCTCGTGTTCCTAAGAGACTTTGGATTTTTTGCGGAAGGGGTGGAGGGTGTTGCCGGGGAAGTGGTAGCCGATTTCGTGGACGTATTCCACGGTGCAGCCGTCGAAGGGGTCTTGGAAGATGTGTTCGTCGAGGTCGGCGTCGAAGGTGCGGTGCAGAGGCATGCGCACGGCTTCGGTGTAGGCGGCGATGCCTTGGGCGGGTGTGGCGGCGAGCCATGCGTCGATGACGGGCCGGCGGTGGGCGTGGAATTTTTCAATTTCTGACGCGAGGTTGAGCATCATGGCCTTGTTGTCGTCGGAGAGGTCGAGGCCGAGTATGGCTGTGCGGGCCGGGGCGATGCCGTTTTCGTAGTCGGCGAGAGATGCGAAAAGAACCGGGATGGCGGGCTTGGCGGTTTTTTTCATCGATGCTATGCTGTCGGCAAGGGCCGTGAAGGCATGCACGGCTTCGTTGTAGGCGTCGAGGGTGGGGGAGTTTGGGTGTTGTGAAGTTGGGGAGTCGGGAAGTTGGGGAGAGGGGGCGTTTTCCATCAGGTCGTTGACGACGAGGCGGATTTCGTCGACGTTCTCGCCGACATTTTCGCCCGAACGTTCGAGCCGGTCGATGCGCGCGGCCTGCACGGTGAGCGAGTTGCATATTTTTTCGACCATAGCGTCGGTGTCGGCCGATTTGTGCATCAGCGACGAGTCGGCGGCGTCCATCTCGGCGAGCCGGGCCTCGGCGCGGGCGAGGCGCGAGGCGAGTTCGGCTGTGTGCAGTTCGGCTTTACGCAGCGCGGCGATGAGCGCGATGGATACGATGATTCCTGTGGCTGCTATGGCGATAAGAGCCCAGAGAAGGCCTTCGGCAAAGGTAGTGATCATGGCTTGGGGTGGTTAAGGCGGAGTTGGGAAGTGTAAGAGGCGATGTCGGCGAGGCGAGCCGGGATGTCGATGCCCTGGGGGCAGTGCGACAGGCATCGTCCGCATGCTATGCAGTGCTCGGCCTGGCGAAGGCGGGGCACAGAGCGGTCGTAGCCGATGAGGAATGCGCGTCGGGCAGCGGCGTAGTTGGGGTCGGAGCCGGAGCGGGGCACACGGTCGGCGTTGATACATTTATTATAATGTGCGAAGGTGCCGGGGATGTCGACGCCATAGGGACATGGCATGCAGTATTTGCAGTCGGTGCAGGGCACGACGTCGTTGGCGAGAATTTCGAGGGCGGTGCGCTGGAGGAATTGCTGCTCGTCGTCGGAGAGAGGTTCGAGCGGGGAGTAGGTGCGCACGTTGTCGACAAGGTGCTCCATGTAAGTCATGCCGGAGAGCACGGTGAGGACGCCGTCGGGCGTGCCGGCGAATCGGAAAGCCCAGGAGGCCACGCTGTCGTCGGGGCGGCGTTGCTTCATCTTTGTGACTATCGGGTCGGACACCTTTGCGAGGCGTCCGCCAAGGAGCGGCTCCATGATTACGACGGGGATGTCACGCTTGCGGAGTTCGCCGTAGAGATAGTCGGCGTTTATGGCGCCCGATTTCTCGGCGTTGAGCCAGTCGATGTAATTCATCTGAATCTGGACGAAATCCCAGTGTACCTCGCCGCGGTCGTGACGGGCGAGCATTTGGTCGAACACCTCCACGTCGCCGTGGTAGGAAAAGCCGAGGTTGCGGATGCGTCCGGCCTCTTTTTGCTCGATGAGCCATTGGAGGATGCCGTTTTTCTCGTATCTGTCGGCAAAAGTGGCCATGCCGCCTCCGCCGATGGCGTGGAGCAGGAGATAGTCGACATAGTCGGTGCGGAGATATTTGAGCGAGTTTTCAAACATCTCGATAGAGCGTTCGCGCGGCCAAGTCTCAGGCGAGAAGTTGGAGAGTTTCGTGGCTATGAGATAAGACTCGCGCGGATGCCGGCTCAGGGCAATGCCCATGGCTTCTTCCGACTTGCCTCGGCAGTAGGCGGGGGATGTGTCGTAATAGTTCACGCCGTGTTCCATGGCGTAGTCGACCGAGCGGTTTATGGCCTCTTGGTCGAGCACGTCGGTCTGCTCACCGTCGACCATCTCTTTTTTTGTCGGCAGGCGCATGCAGCCGTATCCGAGTATGGATACGTGGTCGGATGTGTTGGGATTGGTGCGGTAGGTCATCTCGCCGGTTCCGGCCGCGGAGGCTGCGCTGTCGTCTTTCGTCGATACGCCGCAAGCCGTGGCCGCTCCGGCCACAGCTCCCAGGCCCATATATTTTAGGAAATCTCGTCGATCCATTTTAGTCAGGTATAAGGTATGAGTGAGAAAGTAAGCCTATATTAGCCGATGTGTCTCGAGGCCTTCGACGTGGATGGCGGCCGTTGAGGAGCGCATTGAGGCGACAGTGCCGGCGGGGCAGTGGTTTTCGCATGCGCCGCAGCCTATGCACACGTCTTCGAGCACAATGGGCATAAGGCGGTCGGAGCCTTCGGCCACGGGTTCCATCTTTATGGCAGAGGCTGGGCACACGGTGGCGCATTTGCCGCATTTTTCGCCTTCGGAGGCCGAGAGGCATGTTTTGAGGTCGACCACGGCCTGTCCTATCTTTATGGATGATTTTTTATCGACGGCGACGGGGTGGAAGGCACCTACGGGGCAAAGGTCGGAGCAGGTGGTGCACAGCGGGTCGCAGTAGCCGAGGGTGAAGTCGAGCTCGGGCTGCATCAGCCGGTCGAGGCGCGTGGAAGGGCGTATTATGCCCGAGGGGCAGTTTTGGATACAGAGCTGACAGGCGGTGCAGTGGGCGCCGAGGTGGGCGAGGCTCACGGCTCCGGCGGGCACTACGGGAGTGTCGCGGCGCGGCGTCTGTTTTTGCTTGAGAGGGGTGAATCCGCCGTCGGTGGTCTTGGCCACGGCGTCGATGGCGAGGGCTCCGAGCACGAATCCCGTGCCGGCCACGAATCCGCGGCGTCCGCGGTCGGGAGCGGAGGACGGCAGGGTATGCTTTTGCGCGGGGCGTCGCCGGGTGTAGGAAATGGCGCCTTCGGCACATTCGTTGATGCAGTCGAAGCACACTACGCAGCGCGAGTAGTCGATTTGATGGGCGCGGGCGTCGATGCACTTGGCCTTGCAGCGGCGGGCGCACTTGGTGCAGTTGACGCATTTGCTTGTGTCGATTACGGGGCGGAGCACCGAAAAGCGCGAGAGGTAGCCGAGGATTGTGCCCACGGGGCATATCGTGTTGCAGTAGTCGCGTCCTCCGCGCCAGGCCATTACGGTGACGAGCGTCAACGTGGCAATGGCAACAATGAGCACGGGCACCGATACGGCGACGGTGACACGGTAGAACCAGTAGTTGTCGTCCATAGATTCCGACCAGGCGGCCAGGGCATTGTTCACGCCGTCGACGCCGGGGGCGAAAATTTGCGATGCGATGCGGCCATACGCGCTGTACGGTTCGATAAGGCCGGCTATGGCGGCAAAGAGCAGATGCGTGAATCCCAGCACAAGCAGCACGACAAACACAAGCAGGATGATATGGCGGCACGTATGGGCAGGGACATATTTAAAGCGGAATCGTCGCGTCTTTTTCGGCCCGAACTTGTCGCGCAGCCACTTTATGGCGTCCTGGTAGATGCCGAGCGGGCATATCACAGAGCAATAAAGCCGGCCGAAAATCAGGGTCGCCGCGATAAGGGCAACAATCACCGCCGCATTTGCTGCAAGCAGAGCGGGCATGAACTGAATCTTAGCCATCCACCCCCAGAGGCTTGCCGCAGTACCGGTGAAGTCGACGAAAAGCAAGGTAACGGCTATTATTGACAAAATAGCTAGAAATCTACGAAAGTGTTTAAGCATAACAGGTCGGATTATGGTGCAAATTTAAATAAATTCGTTGTAAAGAGCAAAAAATCAGCAATCTGTTTTCTTTGCAGGTCGGATTTTTTTTATATATTTGCAAAGTTAACCATAATTTCGTCGAACGATGAAAAAACAAGAAACCGACCGTACAAAGAAAGCGTCCAAGGCTGCGCGCAAGCCCCGGGCGAAAGTATTACCCATAATAAAGAATGACCCTTGGCTCGAACCTTACGCCGAGGCCATCACCGGGCGCCATCAAGACGCCATAGCCAAAGAAGCCGAGCTTACAAGCGCAAGCGGCTCTCTCTCTGAATTTGCCAACGCTCACGAATATTTCGGACTGCACCGCCTGCCCACCGGCGGCTGGGTTGTGCGCGAATGGGCGCCGAACGCCACGGCGATAAGCCTCATCGGCGACTTCTCCGGGTGGAAAGAACTGAAAAAATATGCCTTCAAACGCCTCGACGGCGGAGTGTGGGAGCTGAAACTGCGTCCTGCCGACCTTGCTCACGGACAACTCTACAAGATGCTCGTGCACTGGCCCGGCGGCGAGGGCGAGCGTATTCCGGCCTATGCCCGGCGTGTGGTGCAGGACGAGAACACTCACATTTTCTCGGCCCAGGTGTGGGCGCCCGAGCAGCCCTACAAATGGCGCCACCGCTCGTTTCGTCCCGACACCAAGCCTTTGCTTATCTACGAATGTCATATCGGCATGGCTCAGGAGCGCGAGGGCGTGGGCACATACGATGAATTCCGCACCAATGTGCTGCCGCGCATCGCGGCCGACGGCTACAATGCCATACAAATCATGGCCATCCAGGAGCACCCCTACTACGGGTCGTTCGGCTACCACGTGTCGTCGTTCTTTGCCGCGTCGAGCCGTTTCGGAACCCCCGACGAGCTTAAAGCTCTCATCGACGAAGCTCATGGCATGGGCATAGCCGTGATAATGGATATAGTGCACTCCCACGCCGTGAAAAACGAAGTGGAAGGCCTCGGCCGTCTCGACGGCTCCTACGACCTTTACTTCTATGGCGACGGACGCCGCGAGCACCCGGCATGGGACTCGCTGTGCTTCGATTACGGCAAGAATGAAGTGCTCCACTTCCTGCTGTCAAATTGCAAATACTGGCTCGCGGAATTCCATTTCGACGGTTTCCGCTTCGACGGCGTCACCTCGATGCTCTATTACAACCACGGCCTTGGCCAGGCTTTCGGCGGCTACGGCGACTATTACAACGGAGCGCAGGATACCAACGCCATCACATACCTCACCCTGGCCAACAAGCTCATCCATCAGGTCAACCGTCACGCCATAACCATAGCCGAAGAAATGTCGGGCATGCCCGGACTGGCCCTGCCCGTGGCCGACGGCGGCATAGGCTTCGACTACCGCATGGCTATGGGTATTCCCGACTACTGGATCAAGACGCTCAAAGAGAAAAAAGACGAGGACTGGCATCCCACCTCGATATTCTGGGAGCTCACCAACCGACGCGCCGACGAGAAGACAATCTCCTATGTCGAATCGCACGACCAGGCCCTTGTGGGCGACAAGACGGTTATTTTCCGCCTTATCGACGAGAAAATGTACTGGCACATGATGAAGGACGACAACGACATGACCGTGGCCCGCGGCATCGCCCTTCACAAGCTGATACGCCTTGTCACGCTCGCCACCATCAACGGCGGCTACCTCAACTTCATGGGCAACGAGTTCGGCCACCCCGAGTGGATCGACTTCCCCCGCGAAGGCAACGGCTGGGGTTACAAATATGCCCGCCGCCAATGGAGCCTCGTCGACAGCGAGGAACTTAAATATAAATTCCTGCAAGCGTGGGACAACGCCATGATCGAGCTCGTTTCCGACATCTACAACTTCCAGGCTCTGCCCGTGCGCGACCTTTGGAAGAAAGACGACGACCAAGTGCTCGCGTTCATGCGCGGCGACTACGTGTTTGTGTTCAACTTCAACCCGGCCAAATCGTTCGACGGCTACGGCATCCTTGCCCCCGGCGGCTCATACGAGACAGTGCTGTCGTCGGACAATCCCGACTTCGGCGGCTACGACAATATCGACGTGACCACCGAGCACCTCACCATCCACGACCCTCTTTACGCTCCCGCCGGCGTCGAATGGCTCAAACTCTACCTCCCCTCCCGCACCGCCATCGTCCTCCGCAAGAAATAGACGGCATGTCACCAAACAAAAAACGCGAGACAACCTCTCGCGTTTTTTTGTGTATTTTTATGGGTGTGTTATTGGCGGGTGAGGCGGAGGACGCGGGAGGAGTAGTCGGTGTTTTTGTGATAGTCGACTTTGTGGGTGAGGGGCATGTCGAGGCCGCGGTCCATGAGGAAGCGTCCGGAGAAGGCTTTGCCTTCGAAGGGGAGGGGCTCGTTGTCGATGCGGTTAAGTTCGGTGACGATGTAGGTGGCGTCGGGGTCGAGGCCGGCCATGGGGATGCGGGGCAGCTGCTGGTTCATGAATGTCTCGGTTTTCCACCAGAAGAACACGGCGTCGTCTTTTTCGGGGGTGATGTACATGAGCGAGGCGGCGCCTTTGCCGTCGTAGGGCGAGAGGAGGCGGTAGATGTCGCCGAATTGCACGATGTGGCGCACGTTTTTGTAGTCGGCGATGGCGCGTCGGCAGATGTCGCGTTCCTCGTCGGTCATGTTCTTGGGCTGGAGCTCGAGGCCGAGGCGTCCGCTCATGGCCACGTCGGCGCGGAATTTCACGGGTATGCTGCGGAAGGTCTGGTGGTTGGGCGCCGCGGAGATGTGCGAGGCCATGGCTATGGCGGGGAAGAAGTAGGATGTGCCCCACTGCATGTAGATGCGCTGGAGGGCGTCGTTATTGTCGGAGGTCCAGAATTCGTCGAACCACGGGAGGATGCCCCAGTTGGCGCGTCCGCCGCCGCTGGCGCAGGCCTGTATTGTTACGTCGGGGTGGGCTTCGCGGATGCGGTCGAGGGTCTTGATGAGGCCGCGGTGGAAGTCGATGTAGAGGTGGCTTTGGCGGTCGGCTGTGAGGTATTGCGAGCCGTGGTCCATGATCGGGGCGTTGGCGTCCCATTTAATATAGTCGATGCGCGGGTATTTGCGCATGAGGGTGTCGACCACTTCGAATACGAGGTCCTGGACCTTGGGGTTGGCCATGTCGAGGACGAGCTGTGTGCCGCCGCGTCCGGTGGTGGGCTTGCGGTTGGGGGCTTTGATTACGTATTCGGGGTGTTTGTCGTAGAGTTCGCTCACGGTGTTGGTCATTTCCGGCTCGATCCAGATTCCGAATTTCACGCCGTGGCGTTCGGCGGCATCGAGCAGGCTGTTGATTCCGTTGGGCAGTTTGCGTGTGTCTACGGTCCAGTCGCCGAGTGCGGCGTTGTCGGTGGCGCGGGGATATTTCACGCCGAACCATCCGTCGTCCATCACGAAGAGTTCGCCGCCCATCGAGGCTATGTCGGCCATCATGTCGTCCATCGTTGGCTCGTCGATGTCGAAATATACGCCTTCCCAAGAGTTGAGGAGGATTTTGCGCGGGGTATCGCCGCCGTGGAGGCGGTGTTTGCGTCCCCAGCGGTGGAAATTGCGGCTTGCGCCCGAGAGGCCTTCGTTGGAGTAGGTGAGGGCCAAGGGGGGAGTGGCGAAAGATTCGCCTTTTTTGAGGGTGTATGCCGAGTTTTCCTCGTTGATGCCGGCGAAAAGGCGGTGGTAGTCGGAATCGTCGGTGTCGATCATTATCTTATAGTTGCCGGGGTATTCGAGGGCGGCTCCGATGACGCGGCCTGTGTTCTCGCGCGGCTTTCCGTCGAGCGAGAGCATCACCTCGGCGTGGGCAGTGTGCGAGTTGCGCACGCCGTCCTTGTTCTTTATCATGGTTACGCCGTGGACCAGCGGACGCTCCTCCACCTTGGCTTCGTTGGCCCAGCTGCCGTAAAGGCTCGACAGCCATACGTCGCCCATGCGCACGGGCAGGGAGGCCGACATGAAGCGGCTTAGAGTGATGGCTCCTTTTTCGTTATTGCGTATTTCCGACCATGTCTCGATGATGTTCTCGCCGGGATATGTGCGGTAGTTTACGTCGACTTCGACGGGATAGAACGTGTCGGCGAGGGTGACAGTGAGAATTTCGGCACCGTCGGCATCGGTGGATTTAGCTGTTGATTTCACCACGAGGTCGGTCGACATGGAGCCGTCGGCGTGTGTTATCGACAGGGCCGCCTCGCGTTCGGGATTTATGCCGTAGGCCGGATATGTGTCGAGTCCGGAGCCGAGTCCGGCGATGTCGGCATCCGAGACCGGGGTGCCGTAGTGGACCAATGACAGTTTTTGGCCGGGAGTGGCATCGAGCACGAGCGACGATGCCGGAGTGGCCACATGGAGCGTTTCGGCGCTGAGAGAGGCCGCGCAAAACATGAATAGCAGGGTTGCAGGATATTTCATGGCAAGGGGTTTGATTGGTTTTGCAAAGGTAGTGATAAAGGGTAGTGCTCACTTTGCAAATTTTAGCAAAAACCTCCACTATTTTATCATTTGTGAAAATATTGTAAAACAAAGTTTTGCAGGGAAGAAAAAGGGTTTTATATTTGCGATATAAAAACAACATCCGGCAAACATTGCATTATATTGCCCTTTTCTACCTAAATCTTGCCATGACTAAAATCCTTACTGAAAAAACTCCGCTGTCGGATTGCGACTGCTTTTATCTCATCGACCGGCATAAAGACAAATTTGACTATCCCCTGCACGTCCACGACGACTATGAATTGAATTTTGTCGAGAACTGTGCCGGCGTGAAGCGCATCGTGGGCGACAATATTGAGGTTGTCGACCGTTACGACCTTGTGCTTGTCGGTCCCGGCCTGGCCCATACATGGGAGCAGGGCGAGTGTGAGGGCGGCAATATCCGTGAGGTCACTATCCAGTTTTCGGCCGACCTCTTTTGCAAGTCGATGATGGAGAAAAACCAGATGAAAAGCCTGGCGGTGATGTTTGAGAAAAGTTCGCGCGGGCTTCGGTTCGGCATGAAATCCATTCTCAATGTATATTCCAAGTTGCAGGACCTTCTTGCCACCGAGTCGGGTTTTTACCGGGTGATGCGCCTTATGGAGATATTTTATGAGCTTTCGGTGTGCGACGATTACTGCCAATTGTCGACCGGCGCGTTTGCCAAGGCCGAGACGGCCGCCGACAGCCGGCGTATCAAAGCCGCCGAGGACTATGTAAACGCCAATTTTCAGCGCAACGTCACCTTGCAAGAGCTGGCCGATGTGGTGAAGATGACGCCCACGGCGTTCAGCCGCTTCTTCCATCAGCGCACTGGCCGCACCCTCAGCGACTATATAATAGATGTGCGCCTTGGCAAGGCCGCACGCATGCTTGCCGACACCACCATGACCATTGCCGAGATATGCTACGACTGCGGATTCAACAATATATCCAACTTCAACCGCATATTCAAGAAAAAACGCGGATGCTCGCCGTCGGAATTCCGCTCGAATTATCGAAAGACAAAAATAATAATATAATAATGAGAAAATATTATATAATATTGGCGTGCGCCTTAGGCGTGCTGTCGATGAGCGGACGCAATCTCAACGCAAGTCCTGACGCCGGGCATGGCCTTTGGTGGTCGGCTCCGGAGCAGCCTTCGGTGATGGTGACGGTGGCCGACACCACCGGTGCGGCAAACAATTCGGCCGTGACCCTGCGGGTGGTGTCTGACCGCGACCCCGGGATGTTGATTTCAGAGATGGCATATAATGTCTCTCTCCTGCCCGGCGAAGCAAAAAGCGTGGAATTCAAATTTGGTGTGCCGGGCCCCGGATTTTATAAATGCTCCGTAGCCGACGACGGCAACGTGATAAGCCGGTTCAACATCGGCTATGAGCCCGAACATGTGGTGTCGTTGCCCGACGCCCGGCCCGATTTCGACCGGTTTTGGGAACGCGCCCTCGACGAGCTTGCCGCCGTGCCCGGCAATTACACGATGAAAGAGCTCAAAGACCGCAGCGGAAAGAAGCGCGCCGTCTACGCCGTGACGATGCAGAGCATTGACGGTGCAGTAATCGACGCCGTCGCGGCCATACCGCGCGCCGAGGGCAAATATCCCGTGCTAATTTATTACAACGGCTACGGAGCCAAGCCCTGGGACTTCGACGCCGACTCGCGCGACGATATAATAGAGATACAGACATCGGTGCGAGGTCAGTATCTCAGCGAGCACCGCAACGTCTACGGCGACTGGGTGCGGTATCACCTTGAAGACCCCGAAAAATACTATTATCGCGGCGCGTTTATGGATGCCGTGCGCGCCGTGGATTTTGCCTGCCAACTGCCGCAGGCCAACGCCTCGGCCATATTTGCGGAAGGTGGCAGCCAGGGCGGGGCGCTTACGCTTGCCGCGGCCTCGCTCTGCGGCGACCGTCTGCGCGGCATCATGCCATATATCCCGTTTCTGAGCGATTTTCCCGATTATTTCAAAATCGTGGATTGGCCTGCCGCGCCGGTGCTCGCAAAAGCCGCTGAGGAAAACATGACACCGGGCCAAATGTACGGCAACCTGTCGTATTTCGACATGAAAAACCATGCGCGCCGTATAAAATGCCCCGTGCTCATGGGCATCGGCCTGCAAGACCCAACCTGCCCGCCTCACACAAACATGGCCTCGTATGCCCTCCTTCGCGTGCCGCGTCAACTGGTGATATACCCTCTTTGCGGCCACACCGTCGACTATTCCGACTGGAATCCCCGACGCGATGCTTTTATAAAATCATTACTCGACAAAAAATAAGAAAATATGAAAAAAACATTGATAGCGGCGGTTGCGCTCGGTGCGTTTTGTGCGTGCACCCCGTCGAAAAAAACAGAGGACACGACATCCGACGGTTTCGTAACCGTAGAAGATGGCCGTTTCATGCTCGACGGCGAACCTTATAAATATGTAGGCGCCAACTTCTGGTACGGCACCATACTCGCGTCGGAAGGGCAGGGGGGCGACCGCGCGCGCCTTGCCCGCGAGCTCGACACCCTCGATTCCCTCGGATTGCGCAACCTGCGTATCCTTGTGGGAGCGGAGGGCCGTAGCGGGCTTCCGTCGCATATCGAGCCGGTGTTGCAGCCGGCCCCCGGCGTTTACAACGACACCCTCCTTGCCGGGCTCGACTATCTGCTTTGCGAGCTTGAAAAACGCCGTATGAAAGCCGTGCTCTACCTTGGCAACGCCTGGGAATGGAGCGGAGGCTACGGCGAGTACCTGCAATGGGCCGGAGCCGGAGAAGCTCCCGTGCCGAGTGTCGACGGCTGGCCCAAATATATGGAATATGTGTCGCAATTCGTTACCAACGATTCGGCCAAGGCCATGTATGCCGACCATGTGCGCCATATCGTGGGCCGCAGCAACTCCTTGACCGGCAAAAAATATTCAGAATCGCCGGCCATCATGTCGTGGCAGATAGCCAACGAGCCGCGCGCGTTCAGCGACGGCGGCAAAGAGCCGTTTGCCCTCTGGCTCGAGTCCACGGCGTCGCTTATAAAGAGCATCGACCCCAACCATCTTGTGTCGGTTGGCAGCGAAGGCTCTCACGGCTGCGAGGCCGACCTCGACCTGTGGGCGCGGATACATGAATCGGAAAATATCGACTACGGCACGCTCCACCTGTGGCCTTACAACTGGGGCTGGGTCAACGAAGGCAATCTTGCCGAGGCTGTCGACAGCGCGGCAGTGAAGGCCCGCGAATATATCGGACGGCACTCAGCCGTGATGGCCCGGCAGCGCAAGCCGATGGTGCTCGAGGAATTCGGCTATCCGCGCGACGGCTTTGTATTCGCCAAAGGCACGCCCACATCGGGACGCGACCGTTTCTACGGCGAGGTGTTTGCCTTGGTGGCCGCCGACAGCGTTCTTACCGGATGCAATTTCTGGGGATGGGGCGGCGAGGCAGAGCCGGCGCATGAGACATGGCTCCGCGGCGACGACTATACCGGCGACCCGGCGCAGGAGCAGCAGGGGCTCAACAGCGTGTTCGCCTCCGACTCCACTACAATAGCCGTGATACGCAAACACACGACGGCTCTATGTCACGAAAATGAAAAGGATGTTAAAAAAGTATTATAATTTGATAATAAAGACAAATTTTATCTAAAAAACACGCACTAATTTTGCAATGTTATAAGAAGTCCGCACACCATACCATGTGAAAACTATCCTTACCCTGTGAAAAAATAATAATTTAAATACCAATCTAAAACCTACATTTCAATTTTATGAGGACAATCAAGCGTAAATGTCTCGTGACGTTGCTTCTCGCTGCCGTGGCGTTATTCAATTCGCTGGCGGCATCGGCGCAGCTTACAGTCAAGGGGACCGTGATTGACGACACCGACGAGCCGCTGATAGGCGTGTCGGTAAAAGAAGAAGGTGCGGCCTCCGGCGTCGTCACCGACTTCGACGGAAATTACACAATCAAGGTATCTTCGGGCAAGGCCGTGCTCGTATTTTCATACATCGGCATGAACGAACAAAAAATCAAGGTCGACGGCCGTTCTGTAATTAATGTGACTATGAGCGCCAACTCTACGGCTCTTGACGAAGTGGTGGTTGTGGGCTACGGCACACAGAAGAAATCGGACATCACCGGTTCGGTTGCGTCAATCGGCGAGGACGCCATGCGCAAGACAATCGTTACCAATGCCGACCAGATGCTGCAAGGCAAGATTGCCGGCGTGCAGGTGACGCAAAACTCCGGTGCTCCCGGCGGCGCCACCTCGATCCGCATCCGCGGCGCATCGTCGCTCACAAGCTCCAACGAACCCCTCTATGTAATCGACGGCGTGCCCATGAGCACAGCCAACAGCACCATCGGCGGTTTCGAATGGGCAGGCGGCACCAACGGCCAGAACACCGTGAACCCCCTCGCTGCCATTGCTCCGAGCGATATCGTGAGCATCGACGTGCTTAAAGACGCCTCGGCCTGCGCCATCTACGGTGCCGCCGGCGCCAACGGCGTTGTGCTCGTTACCACCCGCCGCGGCTCGGCCGGACATTCCAGCGTGACCTACGACGGATATGTGGCATGGCAGACCGCTCCCAAGAAACTCGACATGATGAACCTGCGCGAATACGCAGTGTATCAGACAAAACTTTACGACGACGGCATAATCGGCGACGGCAACTACGACAAGACCTTTGCCGACCCCTCGATCCTCGGTCTCGGCACCGACTGGCAGGATGAGGTGTTCCGCACCGCCTTCATGCAGAGCCACCAAGTGAGCCTCACCGGCGGCAACGACAAGACCACCTACGCCATGAGCGCCGGCTGGATGGACCAGGACGGTACGATCGTCGGCTCCGACTTCAACCGCTTCAACACTCGTTTCAACCTCGACCACCAGCTTACATCCTTCCTTAAACTCGGCGGCTCGCTCGCCTATACCCGCACCAACGAGAAAATCACGCTCAACGACGGTTCCGACGGTGTAATCATGCAGGCCATAACCATGCAGCCGCAGGTGCCCGTGCGCGACTTCGACGGCAACTGGGCCGGCCCCACCACCGTAAACGGCTCGTCGAGCTGGAACCCCGTGGCTCTCGCCTTGGAAAAGAACAACACACTCCTGCGCCAGCGCATGATGGGTAACTTCTACATGTCGGTAGATTTCCTCAAAAACTTCACTTTCCGCGCCGAATACGCTTTCGACGCCGGACAAAATGAAAACAACGCTTACTCTCCCCGCTACGACTTTGGCCTCAACAAAAACGACATCAACCAAATGTACCATCGTGAGGACCACTCTTTCTTCTGGATGCAGAAAGACTACCTCACCTACCACAACAACTTCGGCGGCCGCCACGACCTGACAGTAATGGCCGGTTTCGAGGCATCGAAATCGTCGTGGAGAGGCACCTCGTTCATCAAGAAAAACTTCACCTCCGACGATATTCACGTGATGACCGGCGACGGCGAGTTCGTAAGCAACACCGGCTGGAAAGACGCCGCCTCCACCGCTTCGGTATTCGGCCGTGTCAACTATGGCTTCGACAACAAATACCTCCTTACGGCCACTCTCCGTGCCGACGGCTCCTCCAAGTTCGGTCCTGAGAACAAATGGGGCTATTTCCCCTCCGTGGCTCTCGGCTGGCGTATCAACCAGGAAAATTGGTTCGAGAACGCAGCATGGCTCAACAACCTCAAACTCCGCATCGGTTATGGCGAGGTAGGTAACTCCAACATCGACACCTACCGCTACGCAGCCGCAATGCAGAATGTGAACACGCCTTTCGGCACCGGCTATTTCCCCATGAACCTTGCCAACTCCAAACTCAAATGGGAATCATCCGTACAGTACAACGCCGGTATCGACTTCGCTGCCTTCCAGAACCGACTCGAATTCACATTTGAAGTCTACAACAAGGAAACAAAAGACCTCCTCCTGCAAGTATATGCTCCCGGCCATATCGGCGTGACAAACGACGGCAACGCCATCCAGACCCCTTATGCCAACATCGGCAAGACCCGCAACCGCGGTTTCGACGTCTCTATCGTAGGCCGCCCCATCGTGAGCAAGGACTGGAACTGGACCTCGAACCTCACCATGTCGTTCAACCGCAACAAAATCGTTGCCCTCAACAACAACGACCAGGTAATCTACGGCAATGTCGACTGGTACTCGGAATTCCAGACCGTGTCGATGTTCAAGGTAGGCCAGCCCATGGGCGTGTTCTACGGCTATGAGACAGAAGGCATATTCCAAAACGCCGACGAAATCCGCGCCCACGCCACACAGACAGGCAGTGCCGAACCCTATTCCAACAATATCGACCGCACTTCCGGCGCATGGCCCGGCGACCTCAAATTCAAGGACCAGAACGGCGACGGCGTAATCGACTCCAACGACCAGGTGGTGATTGGCGACCCCAACCCCGACCTGACCTACGGCTGGACCAACACCGTGCAGTTCAAAGACTGGGAACTCTCCATCGGCCTCACCGGCCAGTTCGGCGGCAAAATCCTCAACTGGGTGCGCTACCGCACCGAGGCTCAGAACTCAATCTGGGATAACCAGGACGTGAGCGTGCTCTCAGGCGTCAAACTCGGACTGATCGACCCCGCCGGCAGCTCCACCGACCCCGACAATGTACAGGTAGTGAGCAACGGCAACGGAATCCCCCGTTTCTCCAACCTCGACGGCAACGGCAACAACCGCATGAGCGACCGCTGGCTCGAAGACGCCACCTACCTCCGCATCCAGAACATCTCGTTGCGCTACAATGTGCCCGAACGCTGGTGCAAGAAAGCATTCCTTTCCGCCGCAAGCATATATGTGAACGTGCAGAATGTGCACACCTTCACCTCTTACAGCGGCTATGACCCCGAAATCGGCGCGTACAACCAAAGCTCGCTCTTGCAGAACATCGACCGCGGACGCTATCCCACACCCCGCACCTACACCCTCGGTCTCAATCTCTCTTTCTAACCTCTTTCAATCAGACATACGACAATGAAATCATTCAACAAATATATTGCCGCCGCCCTTGCCGGGCTCGCCCTCGCATCCTGCGACGACTTCCTGACGGTGACACCTGAGGACAAGTTCGTGCAAGACAACTACTATACTTCCGCCGAGGCCATACGCGACAACACAAAAGTGATATATTCCGCAACAGTATGGCGCGACTTCATGATGAATTTCCACTGGAAACTCGACGAACTCGTGGGCGACATGTACTACACCTATGCCGCCGAAGGCCAATGGTATTTCGGAACATACACCGACGTGAACCAATATATCAAGGAAGGCTGGAACGGCCTCTACAACGTGATATCGCAGTGCAACTCCATAATCGAGGATATGCCCGGATATGTTTCCGGCGTGCCTCAGGAAGATGTCGACCGCGCTATCGCCGAAGCACGCGCCATACGTGCATACTGCTACTGGTATATCGCCGAATGTTGGCACGACGCTCCCATCATCACGCACAACTCCGACAATATCACCAACAACAACTTCAACACTCCGCGCAACCCTCAGGCCGACATCTACCGCTTCGCCCTCGAGGATGCCGACTTCGCCGTGAACACCTTGCCCGAGACTGATGCCGACGCCTTCCGCGCCACAGTGGCCACAGCACGCGCCATCCGCGCCCGCATCCTTCTCACCATGGCCTCTCACTCCGACTATGGCTACGACCGCGCCGACCTTTACCGCCGCGCTGCCGCCGACGCTCTCGCCGTGATTGACTCACGCGACAATGTAAAGGACATTCCTTTCGCAACACTTTTCGACGCCACCACCAACAACGGCCCCGAATCGCTTCTCGCAATACAGTGCGGAACCCTCGGATATGGCACCGGCAATCCCAAGACCATCGCATGGGGACGCTCGTCGGTGATTGCCGACGGCTGCTGGGGTTCGGGCAAAGGCCCCACTATCTCGCTGCAAAGCATGTACGACCAGCTCGACCAGCGTCGCAAATGGACATATATGGCCAACGGCGACTTCTATCCCAATCTCAACACCGCCGCCGGAGGATACACCTACTACATCCAAAGCTACGAAGACGGCAGCGTGCTTGAATCGCGCAATGAGATGAACTCTCACATAAAGAAATATATTCTTGGCCGCGATGCCGACGGCAACGGCACCACATCCAACAATCAGGACGGATCCAACAACGTATATCTCGTGCGTCTGGCCGACATGTACCTGATCTATGCCGAAGCCATAATGGGCACTGCCAACTCAACGACCGATGCCAACGCCCTCGACAAAATCAACAGCGTCCGCGCCCGTGCCGGCCTCGCAGGCTTCACATCGCTTACATACACCGACCTTCTGAAAGAACGCCGCCGCGAGTTTGCCTTCGAGTCAATCAACTGGTTCGACATCCTGCGCCTGCGCTACCGCGAAGGCGACGCCACCGCCCTCGAATTCCTCAATTCCGGCTATGGCTCCGGCTACAACCGCTCCTGCATGTACGTGTTCAAGGACTGGAGCATGAACGAAGAGGCTTACGCCAACCTTGAAAGCACCTACAAGATTGTCGCTTCTGTCGACGACGGCGGCATGTACGACCCCATCGTGCTCACTGCATCCTCGTTTGTGATTCCACTACCTGCTTCTGCCACAACAAGCGCGCCCGCCCTGCTCGGCGACATCGTGCCCTTCTATACGTCCAACACCGAAAAATAATATTCCATGAAAAAATATTTCAGCATCTTCACCATAGGCGTGGCTTTGGCCGCATCGCTCTCGTCGTGCGACCAGACCGATGCCGAGGCCGACAAGGACGCCACCCCGCAGATTGAATATTGCCGTGTGTGCGACCCGGCGGCGGCCGACTCCATGATTGTGTCAGCATCGCTCGGCTCGCGCATAGCCTTCATCGGCCGCGACCTCGGAGCCGTGCAGCAAGTGTGGTTCAACGACCAGAAAGCAAAACTCAGCCCCACTATGGTAACGTCGAACTCGATTATCGTCGACGTGCCCACATCCTTGCCTCAGGAAGTGACCAATCAAGTGCGTTTCGTCACCTCGAAAGGCCGCGAGACCATATATCCCTTCTCGGTGAAAGTGCCCTCGCCGCTTATCACCTCAATCTCCTGCCAGTATGCCTCGCCCGGCGATGCCCTCGTGATGGTGGGCGACTACTTCCTCTCCACCGGCGACATCCCCGTCACTGTCACCTTCCCCGGCGGTATTGTCGTAGAACCCGATTCCTACACCAAGGAAACTCTTACCGTGACCGTGCCCGCCGAGGCTACAACCGAAGGCTTCATCAAGGTTACATCTGAAAACGGCACCACCACCGTGCCCTTCAAATTCCTTGAAACCGACGGCCTTATCTGCGACTTCGAGCCCGACGGTTACATGAACCCGTGGGGACAAGGCGGCTACGGCACCGAAGGAGGCGTCTCCGGACAGTATCTCCATTTCAGCCAGACCGCAGCCGGCGAATGGAGCTGGAACAACGCCCTTATGTGGTGCTACTGGAACGCCGCTTCCGGCAAGCCCATAGCACGCGGCGACCTCTCGCAACTTGGCCTCCGCTTCGAGACCAACATAGTGTCCTGGGCCAACCTGCCCATGCTCATCTGGTTCTTCAAAGACGACGAGACCACCAATGTCGACGGCGACGAGGCACAGGCCCACTGGATGCCTTGGTCGAGCCTCGGAGGCGACACTCCCTTCACCACCGGCGGATGGACCACCGTGACAATTCCTCTCACCGATTTCAAATATGACAAGACCGGCGAGGTCGACAACCGCGTGATCGGCAATATCGAAGAATTCTACAACATCGGCTTTATGGTGTTCGGCGCGTTCGCTCCCGGCACACAGGCTTTCGACTTCGACGTCCGCATCGACAACCTCCGTATCGTCAACATCAACTAACCCCTCCACGCTTTACCAATCATGAAATCCAAATATATTTTCAAGACAATGCTGGCGGCTTTCGTGGCGTTCGGCGCTATGCTCTCGGTAAGCTCCTGCTCCGACGATGACGACGACCTGCCCTTCCACACCAGCCGGCTCCACTCCTTCGGCCCGTCGCCGGCCGACCGTGGCGGTGAAATCACCATCCTTGGCTATGGCCTCGGCGATGTACGCGAGGTGGTGTTCCCCGTCGACGTGCACGTCACATCATTCGTATCAAAGGCCGACGACAAGATTGTCGTGACCGTGCCCCAGGAAGCCGTGCCCGGCCAGATTCGTCTGGTCATGGCCGGCGGCGAGGAAATCACTTCCCGCTCCATCATCTCGTTCAACGAGGAGCCCGAGGTGACATCCGTGGCGCCCACCACCGTAAAAATCGGCGATGTCGTCACCGTAACGGGTGAATATCTCTACAACATAGCCTCCATTACCTTCGGCAACGACTATGAGCTGTCGAATTCCGGCTTCACCACCCAGACACGCAACGAAATCACTTTCCGTGTCCCCGCCGAGGCTGCCTCGGGCGAAATCACCTTCTCCAACGGAGGCGACTGGGCGCTCACCTGGGAAACACCCCTTGAAGTGTCGGCTCCCGCTGTAACCGCAGTTTCTGCCACAGCCGTTGATTTTGGCGACAATGTGACCGTTACCGGCACAGGCCTCGACCAAATCGAGAAAATATCCTTCCCCGGCCAGGCCGAAGCCTATTTCACCGTCAATGCCGACGGCTCGGAAGTGGCCGTTGAAGTGCCTCTCGACACCAAATCAGGCGCAGTATCCGCCACGCTTCTCAACGGTGCGGTTATATCCCTGTTCGATGTCACTCTTCCCGAAATAACATATTCGTCGATTTCTCCGGCAAAAGACATCGTGGCCGGCAAGATGCTCACCATCACAGGCTCGCTGCTCGACCGCGTGAAGGAAATACGTTTCCCCGGCGGCGCAAGCGTGGCATACGGCTCATGGACCGTGAGCGACGACGGCGCTCAAATCGACGTCAAGGCTCCCGAAGGCATCGTCGACGGCAAGCTCACCCTCGTGCAGAACAGCAACATCGCTGTCGACACCGAGTCAATCTCAACCCGCAAGATGGGCAATGTGATATGGACCGGCAACATCGACTTTGGCGGATGGTCGAATTATCTCCAGATTGCCTCCGAGTGCAACGACGACGTGTGGGATACTTTCAGCAAGGAAATAAAAGGCCCCGGCACACTCACTCTCCACTTCGACGAGGATGCTTCCAGCACCTACTGGCAGATTGCCACAGTGTACCGCTCCGACTGGGATACACAATTTGAAGGTGCCACTTCAAAAATCTACGAACTCGAAGCCGGCGCATCCACCCTGCAAGTGCGTGTCACCGAAGCCGACTATCAGATGCTTCAAGGCGCAGGCTGGGTATTCAAGGGCTGCTACATCACCCTCACCGCGGTAGAGTGGGAAGGTGAAGGCGGAGGCCAGGACACTCCCGGCGCCACCATATGGTCGGGCAACCTCGCCCTCGACGGCTCATGGGGCTCTTTCGAGCAGATTCCCGCATCGGCCTTCGAAAGCCTTGCCGACGGCAACTCGCTGGTGTTAACATATTCAGTGCCCGGCACAGGCGATGCGCAGGTCAAGCCCATGGACGGCAACTGGACTCCTCTCTCGGCTGCCAACGCCGCCAACGAATGGGCCTGCATAGGCCTCGACGACTCCGGCTCGTATGAGATGCCCCTCTCGGCCGACGATGTGGCCGCGCTCAAATCCTCCGGCATGATTCTTTCCGGACAGCACGTAACCATCACTGCCGTAGCCATCAAATAACGAAAAAAAATGATAGTTATAAATTAATGTATTGAGTGTAGGGACGCACGGCTCGTGCGTCCGATGCGAAAAGATTTTTGATGCGGACGCACGAGCCGTGCGTCCCTACACAATGAATACATTGATTCTTTCAATTACAGATACTTTACGACAATGAAACAATATAAATATATCGCAGCCGCCGCAGTGCTTGCTCTCTCGATGGGTTTCACCGCCTGCGACGACGATGACGACCTTATCTTCCCCGAGGTGCCCGAAACACCGACCGGCGCCGTCAAGGCCGTGGGCGCGTCGGTAGAATCCGGCGCGGTGATAAGCGCCGATGTCACAGAAATCTCAATAGCCTACGACGGCCTCATCTCGCTCAACTCCGCCGTGCACATCACCCTCAACGGCTCCGCTGCCTACGCTTCTATATGGGAGAAAACCCTTATAGTGTATGTGGCTCTCGAACCCGGAAAGGCCTACACCCTCGACGTGCCTGCCGGAGCCGTTATAGGCAACAAAGGCAATTCGTATGCCGAGGCATATTCCCTGCAATTTGCCGTGGCCGACCCGGCCAAGGCCGATTTCATCGCCTCGCTTTCCAACGCCAACGCCACCGCCCAGGCCAAAAATGTATTCAACTTCCTTATTGAGCAGAGCGGAAAACGCATCCTCTCGGGCGCCATGGCAAACGTAAACCTCAACAACGATTTTGCCAACTGGGTCTACGGTGCATCTTACGCCTATCCCGCAATGACTTGCTACGATTTTATCCACATCAACGCCGACTGGATCGATTACAGCGATGTGTCGCTCGGTGTCGGCCAATGGAAAAACAACGGCCTTGTAGGTTATATGTGGCATTGGGCCGCACCCACCGATGAGGCTGCTTACCGCGCCGGCGACCTCGACCGCTACGGCTTCAACGTGCCCGGCGGCGACAACCCCTCCGAGTTCGATATCCGCGAAGCTCTCAAAGAGGGTACATGGCAGCATGAATTCATCATGGCCGACATCGACCGTGTGGCTGCCGTGCTGAAAAAATTGCAGGATGCAGGCGTGCCTGTAATCTGGCGCCCGCTCCACGAAGCCGCCGGTTCGTATCAGTACAACAATCCCTGGTTCTGGTGGGGACGCCACGGCGAAGAAGCAACCAAAGACCTCTGGAAGCTGATGTACGACCGCCTCGTCAACCATCACGGACTCAACAACCTTATATGGGTGTGGACCGCGCAATATGCCGAAGGCTATGAAGCTCAAATGGCCGGCGGATATCCCGGCAACGAATATGTCGACATTGTGGGCGTTGACATGTACGAAAACACCAACGACGCGCAGCCCGCAGCCTATGCCGCTGCCCTGGCCATGACCGAAGGCAAGCGCATGGTGGCTCTTTCCGAAACCGGACGTCTGCAAATGCCCGCCGACTGCATCGCCCAAGGCGCCAACTGGGCATGGTTCATGCTCTGGTATTCCAACCCCGCCACTTTGGAAAATCCCGATATGGATGGCTTCGGCAATACCAAGGCCCTTATCCGCGAGGTGATGCAAAGCCCGTTTGTAATCAACCGCGAGCAAATGCCGTCGCTCAAATAGAAATAGTATAATAGTATAAAGATTGTTTTTTGCAACGTCGCCGGCGCTCTTTTCGATGAGTGCCGGCGATTTTGTTAATAAAGTATCATTAATTGCTAATTTAGACACATCTTTGCATCGTATTTATGGCTAAATTTGCGATGAAAAACTAACCTGTCATTATCATGCACTTCGGACATTTCGACGACAACGCCAAGGAATATGTCATCACCGAACCGGCCACCCCGTGGCCCTGGATCAACTATCTCGGGTCGGAAGATTTCTTCTCGCTCATTTCCAACACGGCGGGAGGATACTCATTCTTCCGCGATGCCAAGTTTCGCCGTCTTACCCGCTATCGCTACAATGGCGTGCCGATGGACGACGGAGGCCGGTATTTCTACATCAAAGATGGCGACGCCGCCCCGTGGAATCCCGGATGGAAGCCCTGCAAGACCCCGCTCGACCGTTACGAGTGCCGCCACGGACGTGGGTACACACGCGTCGTAGGCGAAAAGGACGGCCTGCGCGCCGAGGTGCTGTTTTTTGTTCCGCTCGATGCTCCGGCCGAGGTGATGAGCCTGCGGCTAACAAACCTTTCCGGCTCGGCAAAGCATATTTCTCTTTTCTCTTTTGTAGAATGGTGCCTTTGGAACGCGTCGACCGATATGGAAAATTTCCAGCGGAATTTTTCAACCGGCGAGGTCGAGGTCGACGGCCCGGTGATATATCACAAAACCGAGTTCCGCGAACGCCGCGACCATTACGCATTTTTCTCGGTTAACGCTCCCGTCGACGGGTTCGACACCGACCGTGAGGCTTTCGTCGGCCTCTACAACAGCTTCGGTCAGGCGCAGGTGCCCGCCGAAGGGCGCAGCCGAAATTCCGTGGCGCACGGATGGAGCCCCGTGGCCTCCCACCACATCTCGCTCGACCTTGCTCCGGGCGAGACTAAACGATATGAATTTGTCTTAGGTTATATAGAAATTGTGAACGATGAGAAATGGGAAGCACCGGGCGTGGTGAACAAGCGACCCGCCCGTGCGCTCATTTCACGCTTCGACTCTGCGGAAAAGGTCGATGCTGCTTTCGATGCCCTCCGCGGATATTGGGACAGCATCTTGGCCAATTACACTGTTGAAAGCGAGTCGAAGGAACTCGAACGCATGGTCAACGTCTGGAATCAGTATCAGTGCATGATCACATTCTGCTTCTCTCGCTCAGCCTCGTTCTTCGAGAGCGGAATAGGCCGTGGAATGGGGTTCCGCGACTCTTGCCAGGACCTTGCCGGCTTCGTTCACCAGATTCCGGCACGTGCCCGTACGCGAATACTCGACATTGCCGCCACCCAGATGGCCGACGGCAGTTGCTATCACCAATATCAGCCGCTGTCGAAACGCGGCAACAACGACATCGGTTCCGGCTTCAACGACGACCCCATGTGGCTCGTCTTCGCCGTAAGCGTATATCTTAAAGAAACAGGCGATTTTTCCATATTGTCCGAGCCGGTGCCTTTCGACAACAAGGAAGGCTCGGAGGTGGCGCTCATCGACCATCTCACGGCCTCGGTGCGCTTCGTCACATCGCATCTCGGCCCTCACGGCCTGCCACTTATCGGTCGTGCCGACTGGAACGACTGTCTCAACCTCAACTGCTTCTCGAACGACCCCAACGAATCGTTCCAGACCACCGAAAACCGCTCGGAAGGCTCACAGGCCGAAAGCCTTATGATAGCCGGGCAGTTTGTGATGCTCGCCGATGAATATGCCCGCATATGCCGGCTCGCCGGAAAGGATGAAGAAGCCGCATTTGCCCTCGATGAGGCCGCGAAAATGCGTCTTGCCGTCGAACGCCACGGCTGGGACGGCGAGTGGTTCCTGCGCGCCTACGATTTCTTCGGACGCCCAGTCGGCTCGCATGTCAACGACGAAGGCAAGATTTTCATCGAAAGCCAGGGCTGGTGCGGCATGGCCGGAATAGGCGCCGACAAGGGGCTGGTGGAAAAAAGCCTGCTGTCGGTGAAAAAACATCTCGACACCCCCCACGGCCTGGTGTTGAATCAGCCGGCATTCACAAAATACATTGTCGACTACGGCGAAATCTCCACTTATCCCCAAGGCTACAAGGAAAACGCCGGCATTTTCACCCACAACAATCCCTGGATTATGATTGCCGAGGCTCTCTATGGCAGCCGTGACCGCGCATGGGATTATTACACTAAAATCGCGCCCGCATTTATCGAGCGCGGCGACCAGAGGCTTCACAAAGTTGAGCCGTATGTCTACTGCCAGATGACGGCCGGAAAGGATGCCGCGCGTCCCGGCGAGGGCAAAAACTCATGGCTTACCGGCACCGCCGCGTGGAATTGGCTCGCCATATCGCAATATATCCTTGGCATCCGCCCCGATTACGACGGCCTTGTCATCGACCCCAAACTTCCTGCGGGCGTGGGCGCTTTCACCGTCCGTCGCAGTTTCCGCGGAGCCACATATATAATCCATGCCGTGCCCGCAGGAGCATACTCCCTTTCCTTGAACGGCGAGCCGCTTCCCGGCAAAAAGGTGCCGGTGTGCCCGTCCGGTTCGGAAAACATAGTAAACGTAACATTTTGAAAATCACATGCCATGAAAAAAATATCACTGATTCTTGTCGCGCTGGCAATCACCGCCTCCACCGCGGGATGCTCGCAAAAAAACAATACTGAAAATACTTCGGCCGAGGAGCCTGCGCCGTCCGAAATGCTCATGACGCGCCTTCATGCGCTCGCCGACAGCGGCCTCACCGCTTTCGGCCATCACGACGACACGGCCTACGGTATTTCCTGGGAATATGCCGCTGACTCCTCCGACGTAAAAGCCGTAACGGGCGACTATCCCGCCATTATCAACTGGGACCTCGGACTTGTCGAAGTCGACTCCGCCCGGCAGCTCGACGGCGTGCCGTTCGATTTCATGCGCGCCGAGATAGCGAAGCATCACGCTCGCGGAGGCATAAACTCAATCTCATGGCACCCGCTCAATCCTTTGACCGCAGGCAATTCATGGGATGTATCCACCGGAGCGACACTCACACGCATCATGGCCGACTCTGCCATGGTCGACACTCTTGCCGCATGGGCCGGACGTGCCGCCGATTTTGTCGCGAGCCTGCGCGATGCCGACGGACGCCGCATACCCGTGATGTTCCGTCCCTGGCATGAGCACACCGGCACCTGGTTCTGGTGGGGCATCAATTCCGGCACCCCCGAGGAATATGTGAAACTTTGGGAAATCACGCGCAAGGCCTTCGACGACCGCGGCCTCGACAATGTGGTGTGGGTCTATTCTCCCGACAAAAGCAATGTCGACACCTACGACGACTATATGAGCCGCTACCCCGGCGATGAATATGTCGACGTGATGGGTGCCGATGTATATCATTTTGGCAACGAGGAGGAATTCGACCGCTGGATCGACGCCACGCTCGGCTCTGCCGTGCGCGCCGCCCGCGAACACGGCAAAATCGCCGCCCTGTCTGAAACAGGATGCGAAGGGCTTAAAGTCGACAACTGGTACATGCAGTCGCTCCTTCCGGCTTTGGAACGCTGGCCCGTGGCTTTCGTCACCGTTTGGCGCAACAGCCCTACAAAACCCGGCCATTTCTATGTGCCTTATCCCGGCCACCCCGGCGAGCAGGATTTCCGCGATTTCCACGCTCAACCGCGCATCGCGTTCTGCTCCGATTTGAATGAAAATAACTAATACTTGTCCTATATTTTAGATTTTGAAATAATGCTTAATTTCGAACAACGCAAGGCTCTTGTCGAAGCCCGGCATGAAGAACTTATAACTCGTCCGAATATCGCACTCGAAGGCAACGGCGTCTACCGCCGCTATAAAAATCCTGTTGTCACCGCCGATATGGCCCCGCTCCAATGGCGCTACGACTTCAACCCCGCCACCAATCCTTACTTTATGGAGCGTATAGGCGTTAACGCCACCCTCAATGCCGGCGCAATAAAATGGAACGGCAAATATGTGATGGTGGTGCGCGTCGAGGGTGCCGACCGCAAATCATTCTTCGCTGTGGCCGAGAGTCCCAACGGCATCGACAATTTCCGCTTCTGGCCCCGGCCCATTACCATGCCCGAGGACACAATCCCCGGTACCAATGTCTACGATATGCGACTTACCCGTCACGAAGACGGATGGGTATATGGCCTATTCTGCGTGGAGCGTCACGACGACTCAAAGCCCGGCGACCTCAGCGCGGCTACCGCCACCTGCGGCATCGCCCGCACACGCGACCTTGTGAACTGGGAGCGTCTTCCCGACCTCAAATGCAAGAGCCAGCAGCGAAACGTGGTGTTGCATCCCGAGTTTGTCGACGGAAAATATGCCCTTTACACCCGTCCGCAAGACGGATTCATCGACACCGGTTCGGGCGGCGGCATCGGCTGGGCGCTTGTCGACGACATCACAAATGCCGAGGTTAAGGAAGAAACCATTATCAACCGCCGGTTCTATCACACAATCAAGGAAGTGAAAAACGGCGAGGGCCCGCACCCCATCAAGACCCCCAAAGGCTGGCTCCACCTCGCCCACGGCGTGCGCGCATGCGCCTCGGGCCTGCGCTATGTGCTTTACCTCTACATGACATCGCTCGAAGAGCCGTGGAAGGAAATCGCCGCCCCCGGCGGATATTTCATGGCCCCTGTCGGAGATGAATATATGGGCGACGTGATGAACGTGCTTTTCTCCAACGGATGGATTGCCGACGAAGACGGCCGTGTGCTCATCTACTACGCCTCGTCCGACACCCGCCTCCATGTGGCCGAGTCCACCGTCGACCGCCTTGTCGACTATTGCCTCAACACTCCGGCCGACGGCCTTGCCACCGGCGAGAGCGTGAAGGCAATCAACCGCCTCATCGATGCCAACGAAGCCCTGATGTAGGATTCCTATGCAGCCTAAGCATAAAAGACATGAATTGGCAAAGAATTAATGTATTGAGTGTAGGGACGCACGGCTCGTGCGTCCGTTGCGAGATGATGCCAATTCTTTATTTTAAAGGCTCTGACGCGGACGCACGAGCCGTGCGTCCCTACACTGTGATTGCATTTACTTTTTAATCTAAGATCAATACCATAGAAAATGTCATTGTTAAAAGAAAAAATCGGCTATGGCTTCGGCGACATGTCCTCGTCGATGTTCTGGAAAATATTTTCATATTACCTGCCGATTTTCTATTCAAATATCTTCGGCCTGAGCCTTGTCGACGCCGGTATTCTCGTGCTGGTGACCCGCATATGGGATGCCGTGTCCGACCCCATGATGGGCGTCTGCGCCGACCGCACCCACACTCGCTGGGGCAAATATCGCCCCTACCTGCTGTGGGTGGCGGCACCGTTCTCGATTTGCGGAATCCTTCTGTTCACCACGCCCGATTTCTCCTACGGCGGTAAACTTGTTTGGGCCTATGTCACTTATGTGATGATGATGACGGTGTATACCGGCATCAACGTGCCCTACGGCGCAATGCTCGGAGTAATCACTCCCGACTCGACGGAAAAAACGGTGTTCTCGTCGTTCCGCATGTTCTTTGCCTACGGCGGCTCGTTCATCGCTCTTTTCTCATGGGAGCCTCTATGCCGGTTCTTCGAGCATAATTTCGGCGCGTCGGTTGCCACAAGCTGGCAGCTCGGCATGTCGGTAATCGCTGCCGGATGCTTCGTGCTGTTCCTTTGCTGCTTCGCCATGACACGCGAGCGTGTCGCCACCGTGTCTACCGTATCGATAGGCAAGGATTTCCGTTCGCTGCTGTCAAACCGCCCCTGGTGGCTCCTTATCGGCGCGGCGCTCTGCTTCAACCTGTTCAACACCGTGCGCGGAGCCTCGGTCGCTTACTTCTTCGCCGACGTGATTGGAGCCGATGCAAGGCTCGATTTCGGCCACTGGGGCAATGTCCTGTTCTATTCCGGGCTTTTCCTCGGGGTAGGGGAGATAGCCAACATGGTGGGCGTGGCCCTCACCGTGTCGATAGCCGGACGCTTTGGCAAGAAAACGACTTTTATTGGCGTGAACGTGGCTCTTATCGTGCTTAGCGTCATTTTCTTCATGGTGCCGCTTTCTGCCGCCGGATATTGGATGATGATGGTGCTTCAAGTAGTGATATGTATATGCACGGGCATCATGTCGCCATTGGTGTGGTCGATGTATGCCGATGTGAGCGACTATGCCGAACTCAAATACAACACTGCCTCGACAGGCCTTATCTTCTCGTCGTCGTCGATGGCGCAGAAATTTGGCGGTGCCATTGGCGGCGCGGCCGTGCTGTGGCTTCTCGATATCTGCGGCTACATCACTCCGGCAGCCGAAGGCCTGGCCGTGGAGAGTGTGGCTCAGCCGGCCTCGGCCATCGCTTGCCTTTGGTGGCTCATGTCGTTCATCCCCGCCGTTGTGGCGGCCCTGGCCGTGTTCACGGTAAGTTTCTATCCCCTTACTACGGAAAAAGTAAATGAAATATGCTCGCGCCTTGGCGTGCGCCGTGCCGCCGCCAATGCTGAGGAAGCCCGCGAGCAGTCAACCCTTCAACCGGAATAACCCAATATGATTGCCGAAAAATTGTCGCGCGAGGTGATGCAAAACCTCACCGAAAATATTCTTCCCTACTGGCTTGATAAAATGCAGGACCCTCGTGGAGGTTTCTATGGCCGCCGCGACGGTTCCGACCGTCTCGATGCCGACGCACCCAAAGGAGCCATCCTAAACGGACGCCTGCTGTGGACTTTTGCCGCAGCCTATCGCGCCACCGGCCGCGAGGAATACCGCCTCGCCGCCGAACGTGCATTCAATTATATCCTCAGCCATTTCATCGACACCGAATACGGCGGCGTGTATTGGAGCGTGAATCCCGACGGCTCGCCTTGCGACACTAAAAAGCAGTTCTATGCCATAGGCTTTGTAATCTACGGCATGAGCGAATATGCCCGTGCCACATCCGACCCCGTCGCGCTCGACACTGCCATAGCCCTCTACCGCTCGATTGAGATGCACAGCCGCGACCTTGTGCGCGGCGGCTATTTCGAGGCTCTGGCGCGCGACTGGACCCCCCTGGCCGACATGCGCCTAAGCGACAAGGACGAGAACGCCGCAAAGACCATGAACACTCACCTTCATATCATCGAGCCGTATACCAACCTTTACCGTGTGTGGCCCGACGAAGGCCTGCGCGACGACATAATCCAGCTCATGCACATTTTCATGGACGTGATGGAGGACCGCGCCACCCATCACCTCGGCCTTTTCTTCGACGAGGATTGGTCGCGCACCGACGCCGACATATCTTTCGGCCACGATATCGAGGCTTCATGGCTTCTGCTCGAAACCGCCCAGGTGCTCGGCGACCCTCTGATTCTTGAAAAGACCATGGCGCACACACGTGCCATTGCCAACGCGGCTCTTGAAGGACGACGCGACGACGGCTCCATGATTTATGAAAAAACAGCCCGCGGCCTCGACTGCGACCGCCACTGGTGGGTGCAGGCCGAGGATGTGATCGGGCTTGTATATCTCTACAAATTCCATGGCGTCGACGAGGCTCTGGAAAAGGCATGGCACTCCTGGCGTTATATTGCCGACAATATCGTCGACCGCGAAGGCGGCGAATGGTATTGGAGCCGCCGCGCCGACACATCGGTGAACCGTGCCGACGATAAGGCCGGATTCTGGAAATGCCCTTATCACAACAGCCGCATGTGTCTCGAAACGGCGCGTGTGCTCTCTCTAAAATAACCCCTCGGCAATGAAAAAGATAACACTCTTATTCTCCTTTCTCTGCGCCCTGTCAGCTTCTGCCGCCGTAACGCTTCCCGACCAGATTGGCGACAAGATGGTGCTTCAGCAGCAAGCCGACGCAAAAATATGGGGATGGGCCACGCCCGGAGCAAAAATCAGTGTTTCAGGCGATTGGTCGGAAGCTCCCGTTGTGGCCGATACCGACAAAGACGGACGATGGACTGCCATGTTGCCCACGCCTGCCGGTTCGTTCCGTCCTCACACTGTAAGCATTAAGGGCGACGGCTCCGACATAACTCTCGCCGATGTGCTTGTCGGCGAGGTGTGGATAGCCTCCGGGCAAAGCAATATGGAGATGCCCCTCGACGGCTTCCGGGGCTGCCCCATAGAAAACTCCAACCAGGCCATTGCCGAGGCCAAGAACTATACCGGCCGTGTGCGCATGGCCACCTTGCCTCTTGTGGGCGCGCTCACCCCTCAGGACCGCGTAGCCGGAGCCTGGAAGGAATGTAACATCGAAAACGCTCCGCGCTTCTCGGCGGTGGGCTACTTCTTTGCCCGCACCCTCTCCGATCTTATCGACATGCCCGTGGGCATAATCAGCGCCGCCTACGGAGGCAGCCGTGTCGAGGGATGGTTGCCGCGCGAGATACTCGAGACTTACCCCGATTTCAATATTGCCGATGCCGAAAACGCCGAAGTGCACTACTACCGCCCCATGGTGATGTACAACGCCATGCTCGTGCCCATAGCCGGATACACAGCCCGCGGATTCCTCTGGAACCAAGGCGAGAGCAATGTTGGCCGCCATGAAACATATGCCGACCGCCTTTCTACAATGGTGAGCGAATGGCGCCGCCTTTGGGGCTCGGACACGATGCCATTCTATTCCGTGCAGTTGCCGCCTTACCAATACGGCGACGGACTCTATGCCACATCCGGCGCTCTCCTGCGCGAGGCTCAGCAGCAAGCGATGGACAAGACCCCTAATTGCGGTATCGTAACGAGCATCGACTTGCAGCAGCCGGGCCAATACCTGCAAATCCACCCCGCCCGCAAAGAACCCATCGGACGTCGCCTGGCCTGGATGGCTGCCGTGCGCGACCACGGCATACGAGGCCTCCAATGCGAGTCGCCGCGCCTCAAAAACGTGGAATTCATGGGTGACAAGGCCAAAGTCTACCTCCTCGGTGGCGAAGAAGGAGTCGGCCCTTGGCAAGGACTTACAGGCTTCGAAGTGGCAGGTCCCGACCGTGTTTTCCATCCCGCCGAGGCTATAAATTTTTCCGGCGACAACACATCGCGTCCCTGCATTATTGTATCATCGCCGGAAGTCACCGACATTAAATCGGTACGCTACTGTTTCAAAAACTGGGCCGAAGGCAACGTCATCAGCCCCCGTGGCCTCCCCCTGCTCCCCTTCCGCACCGACACCTGGCAAAATTAGTAACCCTCCGTTAGCCCGGTAGGAATACATGCCTCCGGCTTGTGAAAACTCCAAAAATAACCCTCCGGCATGTGAGTAATTCGTCATTAGTCATTAGTCATTCGTCATTAATAATTCGTCATTAAAAATGTTCCACTCATCCCGCGAGCCCAAGGCTCCGGCATATATGTCCGACGCGTCCCGTCCGCGCACCAACGACTCTGTCCGCCCCCTTCCCGGCCGCATATTCAGCCTTAGGCCATCGCTGAAATCCGTAGTATGGGGCGGCACCGACATCCTCCACCTCAAAGGACTCGATTTCCCCGAAGGCACCATCGGCGAGAGCTGGGAACTGTCTGACATTCCCGGCCACCGCACCGTTGTGGTCGGCGGTCCCGACCATGGCCTCACAATAGCCCAACTCATAGAAAAATACGGCGAAGGCCTTCTTGGCAAACGCTCTGTCGAGCTTTTCGGTATGGAAATGCCACTGCTCGTGAAAATAATCGACGCGCGCCAGAACCTCTCTGTGCAGGTCCATCCCGACGAAGACCTGGCCCAAAGCGTCCACGGATGCCACGGCAAGACCGAAATGTGGTACGTCCTGAAATCCGAACCCGAGGCTCGAATATATGCCGGACTTAAAGAAAAAATAACGAGCGACGATTTCCGACGCAGCGTCGAAGACGAAACACTGATGGAAGTCGTGGCTTCGAGCCACCCCGAGCCTGCCGACGTCTACTTCCTTCCCGCCGGGCGCGTACACGCCATCGGAGCCGGAAACCTCCTCGTCGAGATTCAGCAGGCCAGCGACATCACCTATCGGGTGTTCGACTACGGCCGTGGCCGCGAACTGCATGTCGACCGCGCCATCGACGCCATCGATTTCGATACCATCCTCCCCGACTACCGTACCGCCTACGACAAGTCGGCGCGTATCGCCACAATAGTCGATTGCCCCTACTTCCGGGTCGAACGCCGCAAAATCGACGCCTCTGCCGACCTCGTCTTCTCCGGCGACAGCTTCACGATAGCCGTATGCGTCGAAGGCCGTTGCATAGCCGAGACCTCCGGCCGCATGACAGCCCTTGAGCCCGGACGCACCATCCTCATCCCCGCCTCCATCCCCTCGGTCCGCCTCCTCGGCCACGCCACCCTCCTCACCGCCTCCATACCCTGACCCCATCCCCATAAACGCCGCGACGGTTCACGCCCCCAATCAGCGTGAACCGTCGCCCGTTTATATATTTTTTAAATCCGGTTTTGCAACAGAGCATCTACCTCTCGTTTGAGCACCGGGATATGGTTAATATCTGTCAAGTATTTTTCTATTCGTTCATCCATAAATCAAATGCTTTGTCGAGTCGAGTTCTTTACGGAATATTGGGTTTCTGACCGCATCATCGCAAACCATATCTATTTCTCTGTTGACAACAGCTTTGAGTTCATGTATGAAGTCGAAAAAATAATCAGCTCTGTCAAGAAGAGGAATTTTCTCTGAATCGAAAACGACTGAAAAATCCACATCGCTTTCATCATTGAAGCGGTCGGTGAGAATTGATCCGAACACCCACAGTTTGGCCACCTTGTACTTTTTGCACAAGGCTATAATTTTGTCCATGTTCATCTCAATCAACTTCATACGTTTGCAAATTTGAAGAAATCAATAATTCTGTATTATTTGAGGAAAAATCCCTCAAAAGATAAATCTTCGTCTATGTCGGGCCAATGGATGCCAAAATACGACATGACGTAATTCTTGCGTTGTTCATCCGTCGCCTTGGAAAGGCGTACATAATCCGAGAAACGCTCCTCGGCCTTGCGTCCGTCGGTCAGTTCTATCCAAATGGATGTATCAGTAAGCCATATCTTCGTTACTTGTGTACGGTTCATATTTTGCTCCCTTTATTAAAATATTCATTCCAACGCTCAATGATAATCTCTTGATTCTCTTCTATAATAGATTCAATCATTTTTAACTCATTCTTCTTAAAACCAAAGTTTTCAACAAGTTCAATGTTCTTTACGTTGTATTTTGCTTCGGAATCACCTTTGGAAATATGCACGTGAATAGGCTCATGGTCATTTGACCAAAAGAAGAAACGAAAGCCAAAAAGAATGAAAAGAGTAGGCATGTCTGAGAATGATTTTCGGCAAATATACTTAAATATTTCTACATAACAAAAAGCAGACTTGAAATTGCTTTCAAATCTGCTGTTGGTGGAGTATAGCGGACTCGAACCGCTCACCTCGACACTGCCAGTGTCGCGCTCTAGCCAGATGAGCTAATACCCCATGAGGTTTACGGATGCAAAGGTAAGAAGATTTTTTTGATTTGGGCAAGATTTCATCGCTTTTTTTTGAAAAAATTCGTGTTTTTATATTTTGTTAATCTATTTATACACTTTTTAATTATACTGCCCCGCTTTTTTTCACTATCTTTGGCTCATGTTTAAATCTTTGTTTATTGCGGCTGTGATAGCCGCCTCGTCGCTGATTCAGGTTCAGGGGCGAATCGATTCCGCCGATGCGGCTTCCGTTGAGGAGCCGGCAATAACGACAGGCGCAGAGCATCCTCAGGTGTATCTGCCTATGCTCGAAGGCGAGCGCGTGGGCTTGTTTTCCAATCACACCGGCGTGGTGGGCGACCGCCACACGCTCGACGTGCTCCGCGAAGGTGGCATCGACGTGGCTTGTGTCTTCGCGCCCGAGCATGGATTCCGCGGCACGGCCGATGCCGGCGAGCACGTGGCCAGCGGCGTAGATTCCAAAACCGGCGTGCGCGTCGTCTCGCTCTACGGCCCTGGGCGTGCCAAGGCCATGGCCGAGGCTATGAAGGATATCGACGTGGTGGTGGTCGACATACAGGACGTAGGCCTCCGCTATTACACATATTACTGCACGATGCTCGAATTGATGAACGAGGCCGCCCGCACAGGCCGTCGCGTGCTTGTGCTCGACCGCCCCAACCCCAACGGCATGACCGTCGACGGTCCGGTCCTCGACATGAAATATGAATCCGGTGTCGGCCGACTCCCCATTCCCGTGTGCCACGGCATGACCATGGGCGAGCTCGCGCGCATGATAGTGGGCGAGGGCTGGCTCAAAGACGGGCGCACGGTTGCGCTCGACGTAGTGCCATGCAAAGGATACACTCATTCGAGTCGCTATCGCCTGCCTGTGCCGCCGTCGCCAAATCTGCCGAACATGACCTCAATCTACCTCTACCCCTCGATTTGCTTCTTCGAGGCCACCCCTGCAAGCCTCGGGCGAGGCACCGATTTCCCCTTCCAGGTATATGGCCACCCCGACATGCGCGGATATAAGTTCGAATTCACGCCGCAGTCGCGTCCCGGAGCAAAAAATCCCCCGCAGCTCGGTCGGCTCTGTCATGGCGTCGATCTCCGCGGCGTCACCGACGACGAAGCCATAGCGCAGGGCGTCAACCTCGAATACATCATCGATGCCTATCGCAACCTAAATGCCTCCACCGGCATCGGCGACAAATTCTTCACCTCTTTCTTCGAGAAGCTCATTGGCCGCGGCGACATCCGCACGATGATCGAGCAAGGCCTCTCGGCCGAAGAAATCAAAGCAACATGGGCCGACGACGTGGCCCGCTTCCGCCAACAGCGCCGCCCCTACCTGCTCTACGACGAGAATTAAAATCAAGAATCATAGGATTCGTAGGCATCCTATGATTCCTAAGAATCCTAAAAACTTTCCAACTTCCCAACTCCCACGATGTCAACCCCAGTTCTGATTATACTCTCGCTTGCCGGCTACTTTGCCGTGCTCATGCTCGTGTCGTGGCTTGCCGGCCGAGGCGGCGACAATGCCACATTCTTCACCGGCGGACGTCGCGCCCCCTGGCCTCTGGTAGCCTTCGGCATGCTCGGCGCCGGCATCTCCGGCGTAACATTCATCTCCGTGCCCGGCATGGTGGCCGCCAAAGGCTATGCCTATTTGCAGATGGTGCTCGGCTTCATCGTGGGCTATTTCGCCATTGCATATGTGCTCATCCCGCTGTTCTATAAACGCAACCTTGTGTCGATCTACGGCTACCTCGAGCAGCGGTTTGGCGCGTCGACCCATCGCACCGGCGCGTGGTTCTTCTTCATCTCCAAGATGCTCGGCGCCGCAGTGCGCTTCTTTGTGGTGTGCGCCGTGCTCCAGGTGCTTGTGTTCGGGCCGCTCGGCATCCCGTTCTCGTTCAACGTGATAGTCTCGATTGCCCTCATTTGGCTCTATACCATGCTCGGAGGTGTGAAATCTGTGGTGTGGACCGACGCCCTCAAAAGTTTCTGCCTCATCATGTCGGTGGTGCTGTGCATATGGTTCATCGGACAAAACCTCGGCTACTCGCTCTCCGATATGGCCGGAGCCATCTCCTCTCACGAATCCAGCCGGATGTTCTTCTTCGACGATGCCAAGTCCGGACTTTACTTCTGGAAACAATTCCTCGCCGGCGTGTTCATGGCCATAGCCATGACAGGCCTCGACCAGGACCTGATGCAACGCACCATGGCCTGCGCCGACTCGCGCCGCTCGCAGAAAAACATGATAACAAGCGGCATCCTCCAGTTCTTCATCATAGCCCTCTTTCTGCTCCTTGGCACACTCCTTATTATATATATGGATGCCCGCGGCATCACCCGCCCCGAGAAATCCGACGACATTTTCAGCCTTGTGGCCACCGACGAGGCCATGCCCGCCATCGTGGCCATTCTCTTCGTGGTAGGACTTGTAGCGGCCAGTTACTCAGCCGCGGGCTCGGCCCTCACATCGCTCACCACATCGTTCACTATCGACCTGCTCCATGAGCGTCATCGCTCCACCGACGAACGTCTCGGCCGCTCGCGCCGTCGCGTCCACTTGGCCATGTCCGTGGCTATGGGCGCAGTAATCATCGCCTTCTATTACATAAGCAATCAGGACGCCATCTCGGCAGTCTATACCCTTGCCTCCTACACCTACGGCCCTATACTCGGCCTTTTCGTGTTCGGCATCTTCTCCCGCCGTCGGGTCCGCGACCGTTGGGTGCCCGCCGTGTGCGTCGCCGCGCCCGTTCTGGCCTGGGCGTTGAAATGGCTTCTCGCCCGCTTCTGGGGCTACGAGACAGGATTCGAACTACTCCTCACCAACGCCGCCTTCACCGTGGCCGGCCTCTGGCTTTTACAAGAACGCAAACCTACCGTCTGATTATGGCAAAAGATCTCCTTTCAAGATATATCTGGCTTGTCGACACCATCAAACGCCACGGACGCATAACCCGAGGAGAAATCGACGAGCAGTGGAAACGCTCCCGTTTCTCCCAAGGCGACGGCATCCCCCGACGCACATTCTACAACTACCGTGTCGCCATCGAAGAACTGTTCAACCTCAACATCGAGTGCGACCCCTCCACCTACGAATACTACATAACCTGCGAGGACACCCACAGCGAGTCTATGAACAACTGGGTGCTCAACTCTGCCGCCACATCAGGCATCATCACCGGGGCACACGACCTCTCCGGGCGCATCTTCCTCGAGCAAGTGCCTTCGGCGCGCGACCACCTCGGCATCTTTGTCGAGGCTATACGCGAATCAAACATCGTGCGCTTCGACTATCTCCCATACACACGTTCTATTCCCACACGCGCCATCGATTTCGAGCCCTACCTCCTGCGTATCTTCCGCCAACGCTGGTATGCCGTGGGCCGCAACGTAAAGGAAGACAAGATAAAAACCTACGCCCTCGACCGTGTCTCGGCCGTGCAGCAGCTCACCGGCCATTTCGACCTCCCCGCATGGTTCGAGCCTACGGAATACTTCACCGACGCATTCGGCATCATCGTCGACCACAGCGAGCCACGTCTCATCGAAATCCGCACCGACTCCACACAGGCAAAATACCTGCGCGCCCTGCCCCTGCATCACTCACAAAGCGAGATGGTGGGCGACGGCTACTCCATATTCACCTACCGCATGCGCCTCACCACCGACCTCCTCAACGAAATCCTGTCCTACGGCTCGCGTCTCACCGTCCTCAATCCCCCCGAGCTCCGCGCCATGGTAGCCTCCGAGCTCCGCAAAGCCCTCAAACCCTACGAATGATAATTAAAAATAAAAGAGAAATGGACAAACGTGAAATTAAAAACCGAATTGAATATATTGTTGCTGTTGTAAGCAGTTTCGGCGAGCGTTTCGGCTTAACCAATGCCCAGGCCTATGCTTATCTTCGCCGATTCAGCGGGATAGATATATTGATTAGGCATTATGGCGTGATGCATACTTTGTCAATAGAGAATGTTGTAACAGACATGCAGGAAGCGTGTCACAGGAGAGGAGGCAGGATATGATTATTCTGCATCATGGCTCAAATGTTGCCATCGAAACCATCGATTTGTCAAAAAGCAGGAAAGGCAAAGATTTTGGGCACGGATTTTATCTCAACCCCAGTTTCGATCAAGCTATGGAGATGGCCTTGGCAAAGGTAGATATCTTTGCGTCCGGATCTCCTGTCGTTTCTTCTTTTTCCTTCGATATTGACCTTGCTCTCAAAGAAGGTCTTAACATAAAAATATTTGAAGATTACTCCGAAGAATGGGCGGAGTTTATCGTCCTCAATCGCAAAAACACTTCTTCTGTACAGTCTCACCATTTTGATATTGTGATTGGACCTATTGCAGATGATAAGGTTGGACTGCAAGTGCGTTTATTTGCAGAAGGCAATATATCTGTTGATAAACTGATTGAACGTATAAAATATTATGGAGATAAATCCGTCCAATATTTCTTTGCAACGGAAAAATCGCTAAACTATTTACATAAGGTGTTATGAATAAGGATATGCAGACCCTAATCGAGTTCCTGGCGGCAGACCTCACGGAAATGCTTATGGAGGAATATGGCTGGGATATGCAAAAAGCTCTCGATGAACTATATAGCTCCAAGACTTTTGAAAAAATCAACGACCCAAAATGCAAGTTATACTATCAAGGTTCAGTATATGTTTTTCAGTTTCTGAAAAATGAGATAGAAACAGGGAGAATTGCTTGATTTCGGCTTATGCTCTTTTTTTAGAAAAAACTTGACTTTCTTCGTTGAGTTCCGTATATTTGCAGATAATAACCAAAAATTTATTTTGAAATGAACGGCAATACAAACGAACACGAATATCACGGCATGACCATCAACGGCTTCGTCATGATATTCTTTACATTTATCCTCGTGCCCCTGCTCATCCTCTTATGCATTGTCGAAGGCGGCGAGAGTAACCTCTTGCTCAGCATAGGCGGCACTATCCTCCTTGGCATAGTCTTTATCCTCGGATGCGTGGGCTATTTCACCCAAGAGCCAAACGTGGCCCGCGTGATGGTATTCTTCGGAAAATATAAAGGCACATGCCGAAAAGTGGGCTACTACTGGGTAAACCCGTTCATGGACCGAATCAAGCTCAGCCTCCGTATCCGCAATATGGATATCGAGCCGATAAAAGTGAACGACAAAGTGGGCAACCCCGTGCTCATCGGCATGGTGCTCGTATGGAGAATCAAAGACACTTACAAAGTAGTGTTCGACCTCGACTCCCAGAGCCTCGGAGCCACAAAAGGCGTTTCCAACCAAGCCCTCGAACGCTTTGTGCGCATCCAGAGCGACGCTGCCCTCCGTGAGGTGACAGGCCAATTCGCCTACGACGAGACCGGCACCGCGCCCGACGAGCTAACCCTGCGCGACGGCGGCGACGCCATCAACGAACTCCTCGAGCATAAAATCAACGAACGCCTCGCAATGGCAGGCATGGAAGTGGTAGAAGCCCGTCTCAACTACCTGGCCTACGCCCCCGAAATCGCCGCCGTGATGCTCCGTCGCCAGCAGGCTTCGGCCATAATCACAGCCCGCGAGAAAATAGTCGAAGGCGCAGTATCCATGGTAGAAATGGCCCTCAAACGTATCGAAGCCGACGGCGTGGTGCGTCTCGACGAAGACCGCAAGGCCGCCATGGTTGGTAACCTCCTCGTGGTGCTCTGCGCCGACGAAGCCGCCCAGCCCGTGCTCAACACCTCCTCCAATTAATAACATAAGCCTCCGGCCGGTGTAAATTACAAATCGCCCTCGTGCCCCGCGTTTCAACGCGGCGGCCTATCCCTTCATCTTCCATGCGCCCCCTCCTGTCCGAAATAATCCTCCTTGCCGCCGTGCTCCTGCTGGCCACGGGCTGCTCGTCGAGCCGCAAAGTAAGCCGCGGCTCCGACGGTGCCGTGTCCGTGCGCCAAGCTGCCGCCGAAGCAGCAGGACGCGCCCCCGAGAGCGTGCGCCCGCTTGTCGAGGAAGCCTACCGCTGGATAGGCACCCCCTATTCCTATGGAGGCAAAACCCGTTCGGGCACCGACTGCTCCGGCTTCCTCCAAAGCATCTACCGCAACGCCTTAGGCATCTCCATTCCGCGCTCCACCCGCGAGCAGAGCGACTTCTGCGCCAACATAAAAGCCGAACGACTCGAGCCCGGCGACCTCGTATTTTTCAACTCCAACGGCCGAAAAGGCAAAGTGAGCCATGTCGGCCTCTACGTCGGCGACGGCAAAATCGTGCATGCCTCGTCGTCGCGTGGCGTAATTGAAAGCAGCCTTTCCGAAAAATACTATACCAAACATTACAACCATTCCGGCCGTGTCCCCGCCATGGCCTCCATATCCAAGAAGCAAAAAAACAAGAAAAAAGGCAAGGACAAAGGCAAAGGCTCCAAGCCGGCCCCGGCCGTCACGCCCCCACCCGTGGCGCAGCCCTCGGCTCCGCCCGCCGTGCGCGAAATCACCCTCGACGAATTCACCCGCGCCGTCGACCAGGCCGCCGACAGCATCTACTCCCAACAGTGGATGGACTGATACCCATGTAGGAACGCGAGCCTCCGGCTTGCGCAATTGCACATCGCCCCCAAATACCCGTGTAGGAACGCGAGCCTCCGGCTTGCGCGTAGCCCCGGCAGTGGAGCGCACGAATTGTCCGTCCCTGCAATGCTTTTTTTGCTCGTTCGGCTGTCAATATACAATCTTCGACACTTTCTTGCCTTGGCGCACTATATAGATGTGCCCCTTGGCCGGCTCTGCCACAGCCCTGCCGTCGATAGTGAAATACTCTGCGGGCGCGTCATTGAATATGTCGTCGCTGCCCGGAACCTTTATGCCGCTCAGGTCGGCGTCGATGCTGCGCACCGATATGGCGTAAGAAGCCGTGGCCGTCGACTGGGGCAGCAGCGGCAGCGAAAGGTAGGCGCGGTTAGGTTGCAGCTCCTGCTGTGTTCCGTCCTCGTTGGCGCGAAGTTTGTAGAACCCGACCACGCCGTCGGCGTTGACGCTGAACACGCGCATCGTCGACTCGTCAAATGGCGTACGTCCGCTATAATCCTTGTCTTTCCAGAGCGCGAAGTCACCCAAAAGCAGATTGGATGTAATATTGGCCGACGCGTCGGCAAGGCGCGTGTCGTCGGGGAGTACGGGAATGAGGCGGTTCTCTTTGGGCGACGTGCCGCGGCATTTCAACAGCACCGGTGTCATGGCCGGCACAATGCCCGATTCGAGACGGCGGATTATTATTGTGCTCACGCCATTTTGCAATTCCTCGCTTTCAGCCACATAGGCCTCTACGCCGTCCGGTTCGTAACACTCATAGGGAAAAGCCGTGTACATCGACGTCCAGTAACCGCCCTCGGCCTTCATCGTTTCGTCGGGCATCGCTCCAAAATAATACTTGTCGATGTGCTCGATGTCGACAGGCTGGATTTCAAGGTCGCCGTTCACAAGCTGCATCGCGTCGCCCGGTTTATCGGACGTTACCCATGCGCGACGGTGAGCTCCGGCAAATTGCAGCGTCAAGTCCTTGCCTGAAATTTTGCTTCCGATATGATAAAATCCCGGCAGCGTGCCGGCTCTTAGATCAAAATTGGTATTCGCCGGAAGAATATCTGATATCGATGTGCCTTGTGACGATGCCATTATCTTGTCTGCCACTTTTGTGCTGCGGACGGTCGACCGCAGGTTCGCTGTCGGTTCGGCCGTTACATAAAATATGCTTCCGGCATCGGCATATGGTGCCTCCGACATGGCATAGGCGTCCGGCTTTTTACCGCCGTTATTGTCCGAGCCATATTGCTGGTAATATGAATATTGGTTCAGATCGATTGTGGCGGTGAGAAAACGGGTTTCAGAATTTGATGTTGCGCTGAAATCCGATGCCTTATAACGGTGCGAGCCGATAATGGTCAGGAAATGTGTCTCATCTTTTAGTAGCGGAGATTGAAGGCGATAGTAACCGTAAATCTTGTTGTTATCGTCGGTCTTGATGCCGAATTCAAGGCGGAAACGAGCCAAAAACTCATCATTATCGGCCACGACATGATTCTTGATAATCCGGTCGGTGGTGACAAGGTTGCCGTCCTTGTCATACCAGCCTTCAAATATTACCTGCTTTCCCGGCTCCATTTGGTGGCCCCATTCTTCCATGGCGGCGCGCGTGTAGGCCTCGATGTCCACCACATCGCCGACGGCGTTCACCGACTTGTTCACTGTCGGTTTTGCCGAATCGTATATTTTTACCCAGCCTATGGTGTAGTCGTTGCTCCTCACTGTCAGTGCCGATGGCGCGAATGTGGCTGTTATGGTCTTTGTGTCAGGGGATGCCTCTTTTTTTGATGTTACGCTGTTGAATGGGTAGTAGCGCGGATTTTCAGTATTGTTGTCGCTCCATTTCTGGAAGCCATATCCGGCATCGCCTTTGGCAAACAGCAGATAGCCGTGATTGGCAGAGGGCGACGTGCTGGTGGCGCTCATTGGATCGGTGGCGATGGTAAGTGAATGTGTCTCAGAAGTGATTTGTGAATCGTCTTTAAGGTCGTTCTTGCCGTATTCCGACACATACACCTTGCCGTTGCCTGTCGACGTGGCGGTGACTTTTGAATACAGGGTGCCGCCGTATGAGAGCATGGCTGTGACGGTCATGAGCCCGACGGCCACGCCGCGAAGGAGGGAATTTTTAGTAAAGAGAGTCATTATGGTAATAGATTTATGATTTAAGTAGATGTTGAAATGAAATGGCATCTACTTGTAAATATAAATTAATTTTTAACATCTACTTAAGGAAATGTGACAGTATTCTGAGTGCGATAGCCGCCGAAAGGATGCTGCTCCATGTGTCGGCTTCGGATGTAAGCAGTGGCGCGGCTATGAAAAGCACGCACGCGCCTGAATAGATTAAGAAAACCGGCCGGCAGAGCGGTGTTCCGCGCAGTAGCGTCCCGGCCAAAAGCGGAAGCAGGTTGAATGGTATAAACATCCAGTTCCATGCCGAACCGATGCTCGCCGGAATCACGGCTACGGCTATAAGCGCCAGTGCGGCCAACGATTGCAGCCCGAGCGCCACGATATCAATTGCCTTCACCACGCGCGGCCATCGGCCTGCCATATCCATTGCCGATACGGCCGCCGAGAGAATCAATATCGCTATGGCAGCCCCCACGGGTGTTACGGGCTGCGGTCCGTTCCGCCGTGTCGCCTCGACAAGCACCGCCGGCGTTCCTGAAAGCAAATGTCTTACCGTGCCGTCGCGCGACACGATAGAGGCCGACGGGAGACATTCGTCCATGGTCCGGGGTGTAAGGGAAGTGTGCCAATGGTCGGAAACATCGCAGTCGGTGCCAAGACCTACGGTGAAAACCAATGTCGACCACGGGCTTTCGTCTTTGAGGCCTTCTTTAAAATGAGTGCCGTTATCCATAGCCTGGAAGCGGTTGTTCATCCGGATTTCATCGTCTCCGAGAGCCTCTGTGATTTTTCTTATGGCCTCTGAACTGCAACTGCGGAACCTGACGTTGAAATCCTTCTCGATGCCCGATTCCACCGCTTCATCAAGCAGACGCCACAGTGTGCGTATCTGCGGGTCGGTAAGGTTGAGTGGATATTCTTTCACCTCGCGTCCCTCCGAGCGGAACATCCCGAGATATTCGTCAATGCCTATGGCCGCAAAACGCCCTTTTGCATGGCCCAGAACTTGCCCGAGGGCATTGTCGGTGCTTGTCTCGAAACTGAATACATTGTCGAGTCCAAAGGCCGGGCATTGCAGGCGTATGGCCGCATGGCCGGTGGCCTGATAAAAGAGCGGCCCGGGCGATGTCACCAGCATTGATGCGCCGACTTCTTCGGTAAACGTGGGCTCCGGAGCTTGCGCTGTGGCCCACACGGCGGAAAGAAGCATCATAACCGCAACGACGGCTCGCAGCCCGTAGCGGCTGCGGTATTCATCCGGCATATATTTATTTATCGTCAGCAATATACTTCGTTCCGTTATGTTAACAGCCTGTAAATTCTGCTATTAGCATCGAGTTTTCATAAGATAGTGTGTTCTGTGTGTAAAATCCGTTACGACAGGCGTAGATTGCAAAGATAAATCAAATTATATAAATCACCCCTCCCCAATTGTTAAATAGTATTAAATATTATTAAACATGAGGGTGCCGATGTCGCGCTACGACTTCTGGTATTCGGTGGGCGACATGCCCGTGATGTGCTTGAAATATTTGCCGAACGACGACTGGGTGTTGAAATTGAGCGCATAGGCCACTTGCTGGATGTTTTTGTTGGAGAAACGAAGCATGTTCTTGGCTTCGAGTATCACAAACTCGTCGATCCACGCCGCGGCCGAGCGTCCGGTCGCCTCCTTTATGATATGCGACAGATATTTCGGCGATATGAAAAGTTTGTCGGCGTAGAAAGCTATCGAGCGTTCGTGGGTGTGATGAAGTTGAACGAGATTCATAAACTCATGCACATAGTTGAGCTTGCGCGACTGAGGCTGCTTCGAGTTCTCGGAATTAGGCCCTGTGTGATTTTCCTCGAATTGAAGCATCTGGTAGATTATGGCCTGGATGAGCGACCGGGCTATGTTCTTGGAAAAAACAGCCTCGCGGTTGCACGTGGCATTGAGGTGGAGCAGTTCCATATACTGGCCAAGTTGCGAGGCCTCGTCGGGCGAGAGGTTGCCCGTGGGCGACACATGCCGGTCGATCATCTGCTTTATATTTATGGCGTTGAGGTCGAGATTGAGGTCATGCATAAATTTCGTTGACACGAATAAGGCATATGCCTCTACTTTCGACCAATCCACCTTGTTCACCTTTATTATCGACCCCGAGCCGAGCACCACTATCGAATTTTGCCTGATCGTGTAAGTGTTGAGGTTTACGTCGAGCGAGATTTCGCCTTTAAGCACCAGGCACACCGTGAGCCCCGCGAATCTCACGGGATTGGAAAGTATCTCGATGCCGTCCTCGCCCGGCTTTATGCGTGAAAAAATATAATCGTCGCCGAGCTGTCCGTAATGCGATGAATATTTCTTTATTTCCTCGAAGCGTTCGAATTGTATGATTTGTTCCATAAAATATGCTCTAAAACTCCAAATTTTGGTACAAATATACACATTTCCGCACAATCGGCAAAAATTAAAGAAAAAATCACCCTTTCGGCGTTATCGGCATAAAATATATATGTCGGCTTGCTTTTTAAAAAATATTTGTTAAATTTGCAACCGCATATCGCTTGCAGAGGCCCGATATGGGGCTTGCGGGCGGGTGCGACGACATATTGGAATGCGTTTATCGACGCTTTTTCTTGACGATTAGAAACTTCGCAACTTTCTCAGATATAGTCAGGAATCGGCAACCGGTAGATGTCTGATGTGGATATGTATATTATCGGCCGGCGGACTGCGCGAGAGCGTTGTGTCCGACGGTATTTGCCTATACATATTTGCGTGAGGTCTCTGCATGTGTTGCCCGTTCTAACTATATCGGGCAATGCGAAGGCCTCTAATCGTGAGAACGGGCAGCAAGGTAAGGCTCTCACGCATTTTCTTTTCCTACCGTAAAGGCCGCCCGGGAGCCGCCGGCATTTTTTATCCTATGAAGCGCATTTTTGCCTCTGCCTAAACGTCAACTTAAAATCAAAAAACAAATCTTATGAAAAAACTTATCGCATTTGTGTGCATTATGATGCTTGGCATTGCCGGCATCGCCGCGCAAGACAACATCGCCGGCGACTGGACCCCCGACGGCGCGTCGTGGCTGGGCGACATCAAAATAAAAAGCATGGGCGGCGACGAATACAAAATCCGCCTCTCCACATCCGACGGCGTATTCACCACTACCGGCAAACTCTACAATGGCACCCTTTATGCCGACTTTGAGGATGAGGCACCAGAATATGGTGAATACTGGGTCGAAAGCGGCGATGTTCTTGTAGGCCGTGGCGGTGGTGGATACAGTATTCATGGCAAGGCAGCCGGGTGGATTGGTAGTAATCAAAGATATTGCTTTACATCATCCCGCTATGGTTGCGCCACCGTAAGAAAACACCGTTGCTACATAAAACTTGAATTTACGAAAAACGGGATGGACGCTTCTTTAAATTTCAAGAGCACCTATCTAAAAAACGGGAATCCAATGTTTTATCAAGGGGCGACCTGGGTGTCACAAGGTTCGTACACCTGTTGGTGATTTAAGGCTGCGGAGCTTCGAGCGAGGCGAGGATGGTGCGCAGTTCGGTCTCGGTGGTTGTCAGGCGAGAGCGGCACTCCGACAGAAGTTCGGTGGCGCGGCGTGTGAGGGCGGTGAGGCGGTCGATGTCGCAGCTGTCCGACTGGATTGTGCGCAAAATATTTTCAAGTTCAGTAACAGCCTGTTGATATGTAAGTTCCATATTATTTTAAGTTGGGGAGTTTGGGAGTTTGGAAGTTGGGTAGTAGGGCGGTAGGAACACTAACCGCGGAGCGCTTTGCCATCGGCAAAGAACCCTCCGGCTTGTGAAATTGTGCATCGTGCATTGTGCATCGTGCTAATTTGCCGTTGACCGTATCGTTCCCGAGGCGAGGATGGTCTCGATTTCGGTGCCGGGGGCGATGTCGGCCGCGGAAGTGACGGCGCGTCCGTCGACGCGCGTTATCGAGTAGCCTCGGCGGAGCGTGGCCTCGGGCGACAGCACGGCTATGAGCTGGGCGTCGGCGTCGAGACGCCGGCGTTGGCGGTCGATGGCAGTGGCCACGGCTTGCGTCAAGGTTCCGGCCATGGCATCGAGGCGCGCTGCCTGCGGGCGCAGGCGGCTGTCGGGTATGGCGGCGAGGCCGGCGCGCACGTTGACAAGGCGGTTGCGGGCCCGCGAGAGAGCGGCGGTGGCGGCGGTGGGCAGCGCGCCGCGTATATATTCGAGCTGTTGGCGGCAACCGCCGATGCGGTCGGCCACAGAGCGGTGTATCGCCGCCGCCGTCTGGGCCAGTCGCGCCAAGGCGTCGGCTCCGCGGCCCACGAGCCATGCCGCGGCTGCCGTCGGGGTCTTCACGCGCATGTTTGCCACATAGTCGAGAAGCGTAATGTCGCGTTCGTGGCCTATGCCGATAATCACCGGTATGGGAAATTGCGCTATGTTGGCGGCCAGGTCGTAGCTTTCAAACGAACCGAGATCCGACGTGGCTCCGCCGCCTCGGATTATCACCACGCAGTCGTACGCGTCGATGTCGGCGTTGATGGCGTCGAGCGCGGCGATGATAGACTCGGCCGAACGTTCGCCCTGCATTATCGCCGGGAAAAGACGCCCCGTGAAGCGCAGGCGGTAAGGGTTGAGGAAAAGCTGGCGGCAGAAGTCGCCGTAGCCGGCCGCTCCCGCTGCCGATATTATGGCTATGCGCGAGGGCACGTCGGGCCACGGCAGCGTCCGGTTCATGTCGAGGATACCCTCGGCTTTGAGCCGGGCGAGTATCTCGGCGCGGCGGCGCAGCAGGTCGCCGGCCGTGTATGAGGGGTCGATGGCGTTGATGTTGAGCGAGAACCCGTAGAGCGGATGGAACGATGCCGTGACACGCACCAACACCTTCATGTCCGAGCCGAAAGGCCGCCCTGTCGCCTGCAAGAACTGGCGCGATATTATCGAAAAAGCCGAGGCCCATATGTTGGCGCGCGCCTTGGCCCGCTGCTGCCCCGACGCCGGGTCCTTCTCGATGAGCTCCATATAGCAGTGGCCGCCGGAGACGCGCACATCGGCAGTCTCGGCCACCACCCACACATTCTGAGTGCCCGGCGCCGATGCCACGGCGCGGCTCACGGCCGCGTTAAGTTGCGAAAGGGTAAGAGCTTGCGTGCCGTTCATCGGTCGAGAAGTTTAAAATTTTTGCCGTTCCAGTAATAATTCAGTTGCTTGCGTATATTGGCCAGAGCCTCGGGGCGGTCGCCCGGCGAGAAATACCGGTCCACAGTAGGCGTTAGAGTCAGGATGGCCGAGTCGGGATTATAGGCATATTCCGCGAGCATGAAAGGAATCTGCTCCTCGGCCGCCGCCGTGGCATCCTTGCTGTCGTCGATCAGCCATGTGCGCAACGACGGAGGCGTGAAAGGCGACTTGGAAAGCGGCTCCCAGCGGTAATTGTAGAGGCGCATCACACTGTCGCGCACCGGCGTGGCCACAGTCTCGATCACGCCAAGCACCGGACGCTCCTCCATGGGGTTGAGCACAAAAATCTGATAGACAGTACTGTCCGAAGCCTGCACAGTGAGGCTGTAAGGCTTCTCGTCGACGATGCGGCATCGTCCGCCCGTGGCGTTGGCCGATTGCTTTGTCGAACCGGCATGGAAATAGTCGAGCATATCGAGGCGCACCGAGGGCCCCAGCAGCAGCATCACCTCATCGGGAGCCACCGTAAAAGCCTTCTCCGCCGTGACCTGCGCCTGCGTCGCAGCCGCCACCGCCAAAAATATCGTAAGGAGAAAATGTTTCATAACACAAAGATAAACAAAAAAACGCACATCCCGAAATTTTAAACATCGCATTGTAGGGACGTACGGCTCGTGCGTCCGAGGAATAAAGCATTAACTATCTACTGTGACTTATTCAACGGACTTGCCTTGTCGTGAATCGGATTCAGGCGATTAGTCTTTTTTGTGGCGCTCGTTATATTTCTTGTAGGCGCGGCCGCCTATAATGCCGCCAATGATGCCGCCTGCAATCGGAAGAAAAATCCAAAAGGTCATAATACTTTTATTTTGTTTTAAGCAAAGGTAAATAAAAAATAGGGAATGTGCAAATAAAACGGCGCGGCCCGACACTGTGGAGGTGCCGGGCCATCAGATTATTGTGGGAGAGTAGAAAAAACCAAACCCGATAGCTTGAACCAGAGGCTACCGGGAATAAACATTGCAAATGTAATGCTTTTTTATCAATCAAACAAGCAAACAAGCAAGTATATAACCACTATGGCTGAAATTTAAGTTTTTTTAAGAGTCATAGAGTCTTAATCTTGTTGCATATTCTTACAACGTCGCCTAATCCATATAGCAGAGAAGGACTGTCAATATCAAGCCATTGCAAAAGAGTGAGTATTCGAGAGTAGCGATTTAGGGCATAGAATGTATCAATGGTCGTACGGTTTGTGCCCGTACCGAAACATATTGGTTCATGGTGGGCTATCCGGTTTCGTAAATTATTTATATAATCGAGTTCTTGGAAAATATATGTGTTATTGTAGCGTTGGCTACGGGTTGAACGGGGCTTGTTTGGAAAAATATCGAGTAGAGTTTGGCCGGTAAGCTGATATTGCACGTTTGAAAACATGTACTTCCAAATTCCAAACTCCATTTGAGCAAGAAGTTTTGTGTGACTGTATTGGTTGTTGCGAAGCAGTTCGTTATAGGCCTTTTCAATTATGTTTTTTGTTTTTGCCGTTCTATGGTCGGAATGAAAGCATCCGCCGGGCATAATAAAATCCATGAGCCAATTATTGCCATGCTGTGAAACAAACTGCTTATTGATTTTATTACGCAAAGCAACTTCAAAACACCCGACAACAGCCAGCAATTCTTGTGAAAGCCTGATGTTATAGCGGTATAATGTCATGGCTTTGCGAGTGTCATAATTACATGCTGCGAGGTACCTTCGCATCCTTTCAGGAGAGATTATATCTTCAAATTCGGAGAATTTCATAGAATAGAGATGTATTGTATAGAATACAAAAATACACAAAAAGGTAGAAATGTGCAAAGGATGGGTGTATAAAAAACGGCGCGACCCGACACTGTGGAGGTGCCGGGCCGTGGTATGGGGGATGTGGGAGGGGTGGGTCAGTCGAGGTCGGAGTTGGTGGCTACGATGCGCAGGCGGTTGTCGCGGATGAAGTCGACGATGGTGCGGCGTATCTCGTTGTCGTCGATGTCGGCTTCGATGCGTTTGAGGGCGTTGAACACCGAGGTCTGGCATTGGTAGATGTGGCGGTAGGCTTTGGCGGCGTCGTCGATTTCGGCCTCTGAGAAGCCTTTTTTGCGCATCACCACGGAGTTGATGCCGTAGTACGACGCGGGGTTGTGGGCTAAGATGATGTATGGGGGCACGTTGGAGCCGATGCGGCATCCGCCTTTTACGAGCACCCAGCGGCCCACGCGGCAGTTTTCGTGGAGAATTACGTTCGACGACAGGATTGTACATTCGTCGACGTAGGCTCCGCCGGCTATGGTCACGCCGTTGCCGAGCACGCATTTGCCCACGATGTGGGAGTCGTGTCCGATGTGGGTCTCGGCCATGATGAAGCAGCCGGTGCCGATGCGCGTGCCGCCTTCGGGGGCGATGCCGCGGTTGATTATCACGTGCTCGCGTATTGTGTTGTCGTCGCCGATGTAGCAGAATGTGGGTTCGCCGTTCCAGCGGAAGTCCTGGGGTTCGGCACCTATTACCGCGCCTTGGAACACGCGGTTGTTCTTGCCCATGCGTGTGCCCGACATGATCGAGGCGTAGGGGAGGATTTCGCATCCGTCGCCGATTTCGACGTTGGCGTCTATAAAGGCGAACGGGTGTATTTTTACGTTTTCGCCGATCTTGGCTGACGGATCGACGTGTGCCATTGGACTGATCATTGTAATTCAGGTATTAAGTATAAGTTATGAGTGATAAGGGATAAGCGATAAAGTATAAGTGATGCCACTTTTTACTTCATCACTTATACTTTATCCTTTTTTTGTATTAGCGTCCTCCGCCGAGCGACTGGTAGAGGTTGATTATCGACTGGGCCGTGGTGAGCTCGTTGGAGAGCTGGGCCATCTGTGCTCCGAGCAGGCTTTGCTGCGCGGTGATTACTTCGAGGTAGGTGCCGTTGGAGTACTGGAAGAGGTCGACGGTGTATTCCACGGATTTCTCGAGGTTGGCAACCTGTTCGGCGAGGTAGGTCGATTTCTCGGTGGCCTTGCGGTAGGTGGTGAGGCCGTCGGACACTTCGGCCGCGGCGGTGAGCAGGGTGTATTCGAAGTTGTTCATGGCCTGCTGCTGCTGCACTTTGGAGGCTTTCAGGCGCGCTATGTTCTGGCCGCGCGAGAAGATGGGGGCCACGAGCGAGCCTGCGAGGTTGTAGAACCAGTCGCCGGGGTTTTTCACAAACGAGCCGAGAAGGTTGGTGAATCCGCCCTGTGCCGAGATGGTGATGCCGGGGTAGAAGGCTGCGCGGGCCGAGTTGGTGGCGTAGTAGGCCACGGCGAGGTCTTGCTCGGCGGCGGCTACGTCGGGGCGCATGGCCAGGTACTGCATGGGCACGCCCTGGATGAGCATTTCGGGCACTTGCAGCGAGGCGTCGGGGCTTACGGCCCAGGTCTGGGGCATGGTGTTCATCAGCAGCGACATGGTGTTGTTGAGCTGGTCGAGGCTCACTTCAAGGTCGGTGATGCCGGCCAGCACATTGTTGTAGTTGGCGGTCATCTGCACGACGGCGGCCTCGGTGGTGCGTCCGGCCTCTTTCATGTCTTTCATCATCTGCACCGATTCTTTCCAGAGCTGGGCGGTGGTGCGGTAGAGATGGAGCTGACGCTCTACGGAGGCTATGGCATAGTAGCAGTTGGCCACGCCGGCTATGATGCGCGAGCGCACGGCCTGGGCGTAGGCTTCCGATTTGTAGACGGCCACCTGCGCTCCGCGCTTGGAGTTGAGCAGCTTGGCAAACACGTCGATTTCCCAGCTTGCCGATGCCGGGATGGTATAGGTCCACGAAAGGTCGGAGCCGGCATAAGAGGCTCCGGCGCCGTTGGGCGTGAGCGCCAGCGAGGGGAGGTAGGCCAGGCGGGCGCCGCGGAGCTGGGCGTCGGCTATTTCGACGTTGAGCTGAGCGTTGCGCAGGGAGGTGTTCTCGGCGAGGGCGCGGTTGATAAGGTCGACAAGCACGGGGTCGGTGAACACGTCTTCCCAAAGGAGGTTGCCGAAGGCGGTGGAATCCGGCTCGGCCTGGCGTGCCTGCTTGTATTCGGCGGTGAGGGCCGTCGAGTCGGGCGTCTCGTATTTTTTGTAGATGTGGCAGCTTCCGAGGCTCAATGTCATGGAGGCTGCGACAGCCATATATATTATTTTTTTCATCGGGATGTTGTTGGATTTTGGCCTTGCCGCGTCTACCCGGCGGGTAAGATGCCGGGCAGACGCCGATTTGGCCGTATGTTATCGGGAATATTGTTCGATCTCGTTTTCGATGTTGCCGCCGGGTTCTTCGTCGGTGAACTTGATGGGCGAGATTTTTTCCTGGATTGTCTGGAACACGATGAAGAGCGCGGGCACGAAGAGCACTTGCAGGATCATGCCGATGAGCATGCCGCCGACAGAGCCGGCGCCGAGCGCGCGGTTGCCGTTGGCGCCTACGCCGTGGGCAAACATCAGCGGGAGAAGACCGATGATGAGGGCGAGCGAGGTCATGAGGATAGGACGCAGACGGGCCGATGCACCCTGGATTGCGGCGTTGAATATCGACATGCCCGTGCGGCGGCGTTCCACGGCGAATTCCACGATGAGGATGGCGTTCTTGGCAAGAAGGCCGATGAGCATGATGAGGGCGATTTGCAGGTAGATGTTGTTGTCGATGCCAAACATCTTGGCGAACACAAACGAGCCCATCAGGCCGAACGGTATCGAGAGGATAACGGCCCAGGGGAGGAAGTAGCTTTCATACTGGGCGGAGAGCAGCAGGTAGACAAAGAGCAGGCAGAGGCCGAAGATTACGGCTGTCGACGATGCGTCCTGCTTGCTTTCCTCGCGGGTCATGCCGGAGTATTCGTAGGTGTAGCCGGTGGGCAGGGTTTGTGCGGCCACGCGCTGGATGGCGGCGATGGCGTCGCCGGTGGAGTAGCCGGGATTGGGCGAACCGTTGACCGATATCGACGAGAACATGTTGAAGCGGTCGAGAAGGTCGGGGCCGTAGACGCGCTCGAGCGACACGAAGTTGGAGATGGGCGCCATGTCGGCTCCGTTGCGTATCTTTATGGCGTTGAGTGTCTCGGGCGATACGCGGGCTTCGGGAGAGGCCTGCATCATCACGCGGTAGATTTTACCGAAGCGGTTGAAGTTCGACACATACATCGAGCCGTAGTAGCCTTGCAGGGTGGAAAGGATGTTCTTCGGGCTTATGCCGGCCTGCTTGGCCTTGGCCACGTCGATGTCGACCATATACTGCGGGAAGGTGGGGTTGAAGGTGGTGTAGGCCATCTGGATTTCGGGCTGCTGGTTGAGCTGTCCGAGGAAGCCTTGCACCACGGCGAAGAAGTCGTTGATGTCGCCGCCGGTCTTGTCCTGCATCTTCATCTCGAAACCGTTGGATACGGAGTAACCCGTAATCATAGGCGGAGCGAATGCGGCCACCGTACCGTCCTTGATGTATTTGCGGGTGGCGCCGTAGACTTGCTTGATGATGTTGTCGGAGCTTTGGCTTTTGTCGCGTTCTTCCCAAGGATTGAGCTTCACGATAAACGTACCGTATGTGGCGCCCTGTCCGGCGATGAACGAGTAGCCGTTGATCATCTGGGTAAGTTTCACGCCCGGGATGTTGCGGATAATCTTATCCATCTGGTCGAGTGTCTCGCCGGTGCGTTCCTGCGATGTGCCCGGGGGCATTGTAAGCATTACGAATATTGTGCCGGTGTCTTCGTTGGGCACGAGCGACGAGGGTGTGCTGCGCATAAGGCCCACGAGCACCACGATGGATACTACGACGGTGGCAAATGATGTGATTTTGTGGCGGCTGAAGAAGGATACGCATTTGTTGTAGACGGCGAGCACGCGTCCGAAGCCTTTTTCAAATCCGCGGTGGAAGCGCGGGGTGAAGATGCCGATTACAGCTATTATGGCGCATACCGAGGCCACGGCGAGTTTCCAAAGCGATTCGGTGTTATACCAGCCCAGAATCATAAACACGATTGTGGCGCAGAGGAACGCGAAGATGATTATCGGGTGCAGGTTGAGGCGCGACTTGGCCACTTCCTTGGCGGCGTCGCCGGCCGCGGAATATGCCTCGCCGAGGCGCTCGGTGAGCGGACGGTTGTCGTCGTGAGCTTTGAGGAACACGGCGCACAGGGCCGGCGAGAGCGTGAGGGCGTTGATAGCCGAGAAACCTACGGCGATGGCGATGGTGAGACCGAACTGGCGGTAGAACACACCCGATGTGCCTTCCATAAACGACACGGGGATGAACACGAGCATCATCACGAGGGTAATCGAGATAAGCGCGCCGGCAATTTCGCTCATGGCGTCGATCGACGCGCGGCGCGCGCTCTTGTAGCCCACGTCGAGCTTGGCATGCACCGCCTCGACCACCACAATGGCGTCGTCGACCACAATGGCGATGGCGAGCACAAGGGCGGAGAGGGTGATGAGGTTGATGGAGAAGCCGATGAGCTTGAGCACGAAGAATGTGCCGACCAAGGCCACGGGGATGGCGATGGCGGGGATGATAGTCGAGCGGATGTCCTGCAAGAAGAGGTAAACCACAAAGAACACGAGCACGAATGCCTCGATGAGGGTCTTGATTACCTCATGGATAGAGGCATAGAGGAATTCGTTGTTGTTGAGCGGCACTTCCACGCCCAAGCCCTTGGGAAGCTCGGGACGGAGGTCGTCGACAAACTGGAGACAGTCGTTGATAATCTGCGTGGCGTTCGAGCCTGCGGTCTGGAACACGATGGCGATTGTCGACGGATTGCCGTTGAGAGCGCCGTGGAAGCCGTAGGTCACACGGCCGAGTTCTATTTCGGCCACGTCTTTGAGGCGGAGCACCTCGCCGTTGGAGTTGGCGCGTATCACGATGTCGCCGAATTCCTCGGGAGTGGTGAGGCGGCCTTTATATTTCATCGTGTACTGGAAAGTCTGGTCGCCTTGCTCGCCGAACGCGCCCGGAGCGGCCTCAACGTTCTGTTCGGCCAGGGCTGCCGACACATCGGAAGGCATCAGCGAGTACTGGGCCATCACGTCGGGCTTGAGCCATACGCGCATCGAGTAGTCGGCGCCCATCACAAGCACGTCGCCCACGCCGGAGATACGTTGCAGCTGGGGCACGACGTTGATTTTCATATAGTTCTCCACGAATTCTTCGTCGTAGAGACCTTGCTCGTCGACAAGGGCCACGGCGCAGAGCATCGAGGTCTGGCGTTTCTGAGTGAGGACACCCACCTGGATTACCTCGGCCGGCAGGAGGTTCTGGGCCTTGGCCACACGGTTCTGCACGTCCACAGCGGCCATGTTCGGGTCGAAGCCCTGCTCAAAATATACGTTGATGGTGGCCGAACCGGTGTTGGTGGCGGTAGATTGCATGTAGGTCATGCCCTCGGCGCCGTTGATCGACTCTTCGAGAGGGGCGATTACAGAGTTGAGCACGGCCTGGGCGTTAGCGCCGGCATAAGTGGTCGACACCTGGATTGTAGGAGGCGCAATATCGGGGAACTGCGTGATAGGCAGCGTTGTAAGGCCGATGAGACCCAACAGGACGATGAAGATAGAGATCACCGTCGAGAGCACCGGCCTGTTGATAAATGTATCGAGTTTCATTTTGTAATTTCAGTTGATTGCTTATCGGAATCTATCATTCGGCAGCGGCCTCGGCGGCAGGTGCGGCTTCGGCTGCGGGGGTGACGGGAGTTACCGTCACGCCGTCTTTCACGATTGTGCCCACGCCTTCGGTAATGACGCGGTCGCCGGCTTTGAGTCCGGAAGTCACGACAAAGTTCTTGCCGTCGTTCACGTTAAGCACGGTGATGGGGGTGGTTACGGCCTTGCTGGAATCATTGAGCACGTAGACATAACGCAGGTTCTGGAGCTCGAACGACGCTTTCTGCGGAATCACGATAGCCTCTTCGGTTATTTCAGGAATTATAACCTGGCCTGTCGAGCCGGAGCGGAGCATGCCGTTGTTGTTGTCGAAAAGCGCGCGTACAGAAGCTGCGCCTGTGGTATTGTCGAGCACGCCCGACACCGTGGCAATCTTGCCCTCGATGGGGTAGACGGTGCCGTTGGCAAGCTGGAGCTTTACCGACGGCATATTGTCGATGCGCGAGTCGAGGGAGTATTTTCCGCCTTCGGTGAGGGCGAGTATGTCCTTCTCGTTAAGAGAGAAGTAGGCATACACCTGCGAATTGTCAGATACCGTCGTGAGAGGTTGGGCCGACGAGGGCGAGGCAAGCGAGCCCTCGCGGTTGGGGATGGCGCCCACCACGCCTGCCGACGGAGCCGTTACTACGGTATACGACAGATTCTTGCGGGCCGAAGCCAAAGCGGCCTGAGCCTGGGCGAGCTGAGCCTTGGCGGCCGACAGCTGGTTGGCGGTGGTGGTGTATTGCGATTCGGAGATAATATTCTTCTCAAAAAGACGACGCTGGTTGTCGGCCTGAATCTGGGCGTTGTCGACGGCAACTTTTGCAGAGTTCACTGATGCCTGAGCCTGGTCGACTGCTGCCTGATACTGCACCTGGTCGAGAGTGAAAAGAACCTGGCCTTTCTGCACGTGCTGGCCTTCGTCGACGTGCACCTTGGTGATGAAACCCGAAACTTGCGGGCGGATTGCGATGTCAGTTTTACCTTTAATCTGAGCGGGATAGGTGGAGTTGAGCACCGAAGTTGTGGGCTCTACTGTGATAACGGCTACTTCGGGGGTTGCGCCCTGCATGGCTTGCTGCTGGCCGCCCGAACACGAGTACATGGCCGTGAGCGCGGCGGCCACGGCGAGATTTGTACCGATTGAGAAACGATTCAATTTCATAAATAACAATATTCTTCGATTTTGCCGACAAAGTTACGAAATATTTTCCAACGTAATTTCCCCAAAAGGATAAAAAGTTTTACAAAAAGTCGACTAATCGGAATATCGTGCCTACGATATGAATCAGTTTCATTAATTATCAGTGTCCTAAAAAAGAATTAACGTATACAAAATTGTCGCAGAGCGACAATCTCTTAGGTAACCCCCGGCTTCAGCCGTGGGGTGCGTGAATGCATCAACGAGCGGTGTGGCGGAGCCACACTCTTGCTTGTGGCTGCATTTATAGAGTGTGGCTCTGCCACACCATTACTATCATACGTTTATCCCCACGGCTGAAGCCGGGGGTTACCTGAAAGACTGTGGCAGAGCCACAGCCGAAGAGCATATATTGATTTCTGAATGTATTAACTTTACTTTGGGAGAGACTTAGCCGTAAGTGAGTCCTAAGCCTCCTATGCCTCCTCCCGGGGCGCCTTATTGAATCTCCTCGAAGTCGGCGTCGGAGATTTGCTGCTCAGGCGTGAATGGCGATGGGGCCGGGCTGCTATGGCTGCCCGGTATCTCTTCAAATTCGACATATTCGCCCACGGAGGCGTCGATTTTCTTGCGGCGGCGGGCCCGGCGTGTGAAAGGAGCCGACGCGCCCTCGGAGGCGGCGCCGCCCGTAAAGCTGCGCCAGAAATCCTGTTGCTCGCGTTGCACCCGGCGCACCTGCCGGAAAAGGCGTACTGCCGGCAAGAGAAGATATATAAGGCCGGCTATGGCTATAAGTATAAGGAATGTACCCATTTATGGAAGAGAGAATTAACTGAGGTTAATCGCGGTTTCGCACCGCAAAAGAGATGATGATATAGAGGATAATGGTCCAGGCAAGGCCCGCTATGCCTTGGCTCCATACGAAAAGGGCGGCGGCAAGGATTATGATATAGCGGCGGAAATTCTCACGGATGTCGAGATTCTTGAATTTCAGCGAGAACATCCTGAAACGCGACACCATGGCCAGCGATATGAGCAGGATGGTGACGATAATAAAAGTGTTGCCCGGAAAACTGTATTGCGCCATCCAGTCGGAGAGGCCGATCCAGAATATTGCGTTGGCGGGGATGGGAAGGCCGGCAAACGATGTGGCCTGGCTGTCGTCGATGTTGAACTTCGCCAGACGCAGCGCGCCGCACACGGGGATGAGCAGGGCGGCAAATGGCACCCACGAGGCCGTCGACAGCGCGCCGATAGTGTTCAGCATCAACATGCCCGGGGCCACGCCGAAACTTACCAGGTCGGAAAGCGAGTCGAGTTCCTTGCCCATAGGCGAATATGCGTGGAGCAGTCGGGCGGAGAAGCCGTCGCAGAAATCAAACATTGCGGCAAGCGCTATGAAGATATAGCACCATGTCGTGCCAGTGAGCGCGGTGCCGAACATCGGTTCGGAAAGATTGAACGCGCAAATCACGGCCATACATCCACTCAACAGGTTGAGGCTGGTGATGGTGTTTGGTATGAATGAGGTAATCTTTTTAATCATTTTTTGGGTTGTAGCCGGCCCACTTCGGTGATGCCGCCGGTGGTCTTGTCGCCGATTTTGACATAAATCTCTGTGCCGAGAGGGAGATAGAGGTCGATGCGCGAGCCAAATTTAATGAAGCCCATGTGGTCCTCGATAGAGGCCTCCACGCCTGGGTGAGCGTAGGTTACGATGCGGCGGGCCATCGCTCCGGCCACCTGGCGCATCAGCACAAGCTGGTCGTGGGGAGTGCGTATCACCACGGTCGAACGCTCGTTCTCGGTGCTCGACTTGGGCAGATATGCGGCCATGAAACGGCCGGGATGATGCTTGGTGAATACAACTTCGCCGTCGACGGGAAACCAGTTGGCGTGTACGTTGAGCACGCTCATAAACACCGACAGCTGTATGCAGCGGCATTTCAGATATTCAGGCTCATATACCTCCTCGAGAGCCACGACAGTGCCGTCGGCCGAAGACACCACCACATTCTCGGGATTGCCCGTAAACTGGCGTTTGGGCGAGCGGAAGAAGTTTACAACAAGTAGATAAAACACGCCCAGAACCACCGTGGCGGTTATAGGCACGGCAACAACGTCGACCCATAGCCATAGCGGCAGCAGCACGATAAGTAATGCCACGGCCAAGATTATGAGGATGTTTGTGCCTTCGTGATGTATTTTTACGCGCATTGTGGTTTAGGTTCTATTTCGCAAAATTACAATCTTTTTTGTAACCCTGCAAATTTTTACGATAAAACTTTGGAAGTTGCATGTTTGGATTGTAGGAACACAAGCCTCCGGCTTGTGACAATTCTCTCAAGCCGGAGGCTTGAGTTCCTGCCGAGGTTCGTTCCAATAATTCATGCGGATGAGTATGTCAGAGATGGTCCACCGGTGGCGTAGTTCGTCGGCAATGCGGCCGACAGTCTTGCCCACGGCGGTGCCGTCGTGGTAGATGGCTGTGCCGGGATGGTCGCGAAATATACTTGTGCCCATGCCTCGGTAGGGGCAGTTGCCCACGCCCGTCATGTCGAGTATCGATGGAAATATATCGCCTTGTCCGATAACGGCATCTGTGTCTTGCGCCCCGAGCGGTGAGTTGATTATTATCAGCGGCACAAACCGGTCGGAGAGCAGGCATTTCTCCCGTCCTTCATATCTGTTGCGGGTAATGCAGTCGTGGTCGCCGGTGATAACCACCACGCTGCGGTCGAGCAGTCCGTTTGCACGGATCTCGTCGATGAAACGGCCGATGCAGCTGTCAACATATTGTGTTATTATAAGGTTGTATTCCACTTCTTTCGACTTGAATTTTTTCCCTCTTAATGGCGAGGGGATGTCTGATTCCACGGCATCGTGACCGCTCATCGTCACCATTTGGGCATAAAATGGCTCCTGAAAGCCGGGGAGTGTGTCGGCGGCGAACCGGAAAAGATGCTCGTCGTTGCGGTAGACGGGCGCGCCATGGGCTATACGGTCGATGAGCGCGTCGAATCCGTATGATTTTGTCGAGGCTTCCTGATTCCAGTAGGCTTTGTTGTCGCAAAGCATCGAAATGGAGTGGTAGCCATGCTCTTTAAGAATCTTAGGCAACCCTAAATACTCGTTAGTGCCGAACAGGCTCGCCGTGGCGCCATTGTTTATCGGCAAAAGCCCGGTATTGAGTAGCAGTTGAGCGTCGGCCGACCGTCCGCCTTTCACTTGTGGCAGCACATTAGGAAAATATGTCACGGATGAATCCGCCACTAAGCTGTTGAGACGTGGAGTTACTTCCATGCCATCGATTTTCAGGCCTATTGGCCACGATTGCAAGGACTCTACCAAAACCAGAATGAGATTCTTGGGCGGATTGTTGGATATGAGTGGTTTCACGTTTTTGTCGCAAGCGGATTTCCTTGCCATCCACTGTCGGGCCAGTTGCTTCTCTTCATCGGAAACGCCCGACGCATAATATGCCTGATATATGAAGTAGTTGATGAAGCCAAATTGGCGGTAGGCTCTCAGCACTTCATTGCGGTATAGCCCTAATGGATGCGAATAGTCCGTGCGGTGGTGCAAGATGTATGATGGCGATATTACCAATGCGGAGATGATAACTGCGCAGCCTCCCGTCCACCAAATATATTTCTTACGGGGAAGCAACTGCCTTTTTGCCGAACAGTACCAAATTATAAACAGCAATGGAGGGAAGATGGCGAGCAGGTCGCGCCATCGCATGGAGTTGATCACGCTCGGGCCTAATCCTTCAAGATTGCGCACCATCAGATACGAAGATGCCGGCATGAGCGTTCCATAGTTGCGGTAATACCATAGGTTGGATAGAACGAAGGCCGTGACCAACGCGCACCACAACGCCACAATCCATCGTCGACGGACGTAGAGAATCGGCAACGATATTATTAATGCGTCAATAAGTCTTCTGATGTGTGTCGACAGATAGTCGATGCCTTCGATTGGCAATTCATAGTTTAGAACGAGAAGCGACAGGTAGATGCTTGCAGCCAAGGCAAGAAGGTCGGCTATCCTGCTATTGATGAGTTCTTTGGCGATGTTTCGCCGTGGGGGGGGGTAAAATGCTGTTAATCAAAGTGTTATGGTTTGTTGTGATGAGCGGATTCGATTTTTCAGCTGCAAAATTATATAATTTTTTTCAAGATAGCAAATTTTTATTTTCCAAATGCAGATACCCATGCAGGAACACAAGCCTCCGGCTTGTGGCGGTTTTCTCAGGCCGTCTATCCCGCATAAGTCTTTGGTTTTATGGTACAAGCTCAAAAGCCATGTGGAATGATGGTTCGTTTTGGTTCTTTCATAGTTCTTGATGGTTCGAGCCAAGCGCAGCGTACCGGCAAGTGCTCGGGGCATACGCGCCGACTGTTTGGTATTTTGACACAACTGTTAGGTGTTTTTACACACCCTCACTATTTCTCTCAAGCCGGAGGCTTGAGTTCCTGCCGGGTAGGTTCCTGCCGGGTTTGAGTTCAGATATATAAATGGAAAACGCGGCGCCGGAGGGGCGCCGCGTTGGTGGGGCTATTTTATAAGCCGGGGCTTATTTGAAGCGGTTGATGGAGGTGGAGGGGATGGTGCGGAAATCTTTGATGGTGAAGTAGATTTCAGAACGCATTTGCAGGGGCCATTCGCGGTCGTTGCGGATTGTTTTGAGGGCTGCTTTGCCACGTGCCTGCTTTGCCGCGGGGGAGTCTTCGTCGAGGACGAAGGTTACTTCAACGGGGTTGACGCGGTAGGTGTTGTAAACCTGGTAAGCGGGGTAGGGGGTGCGGATGGAGATGATGCCCAGGCCGTCTTCTTCGGTGTATGTGGAGAGGTTCATACGGTTTTTCTTGAAGAAGTTTTTCACCTGCTCGATCGAGTAGTTTTCGTAGTTGATGAGCTCGCCTTCAACGTTGTAGACGATTTCGGGGTTGATGATGTGGTCCTTGGCGGGGTTGCGCTTGTCGTTGATACCCTGGATGTATTTGTCGACTGAATTCGAGAGGAAGCCGGTGTACTGGGGATTTACCACGACACATTCGGGGTCGGAGCAGTCGAACACGATGTTGAATTTCTGGTTGGGGTTGACGCTGTTTTGCGAAGCGAAGGGGAATTCAGATTCTGCGCCGTAGGGGTTGACCAGACGGAGAATGTTGGGGTTCTCGATGAGCGACTGGATTTCTACCTGGAACATGTTTGCTTGCAGGAAGTTGGTCATCGAACCGTAGGTGTTGGCGTATTGTTCGTCGGCGGAGTAGACGAGCGGGAGCACGAAGCCGTCGGAAATGTCGGCCCAGCCGTAAGTCTTCCATGCTGTGGGGTCGTTGGGCACGGTTGTGCCGGCGCCGACGTTGAAGCGGAGCACGTAGTTGGATACGGGCTCGTCGTTGCAGTAGCCTACTGCCACGGCGATGTGGAGGCCGTCGCCGAATACGGGGATACGGGCTTCCTGGCCTTCGCCGGCGGCTACGGATTCGTAGCTTACGGTGCCGGCTTTGATGCCGTCGTAGATTTCCTGGGCTGCGAGTTTGCCGGAAACTGCGATGCGCACTTCGTTGAGGTCTTCGCCGGAGTCAACGTTGAGCATGGCGTAGGTCTGTGTGAAGTCGGGAGCAGTGAACAGGCCTGCAAATTCGGCGGATATGGTGTAGTTGGGGAATCCGTCGATCTGAAGGGCCTCGTATTCTGCGCCGAATGCGTAGCCGGCTTCCATTTCGTTGGTGTAGTAGATTGCGTAGATGTCGAAGAGGCCGCGTTCGGTGTCGTAGTACGATGAGCCGTAGAGTGCTTCTTCACGGTCGGGCATGCCGATCGCGCCGAACCATGTGCCGTAGTCGGCTATGATGAGCTCGCCTTCTTTTGTCTGGTAGCCAAGGCTCTGGGGTTCGATGGTTATGGGCACGAGGCCTTGCTGGGCGTCGGCGTAGTGCATCTTGATCACGAGGGTCTGCTCGGGGTTGGGTGACATGCCGCCGAAGAAGGGCACGAATTTGGAGGCGTCGGTCTGGCCTTTGGGAAGACCGCCGACCACGATTGTGGTGTCGGATTCGATGTCGCCTACGGTGTGGCCTTTGTAGATGGGAATTGATGTCTGGTAGCCGGAGAGCATGGCGGTGTAGGTGTATTCACCGAAGTTCCAGTACTCGCCTACGAATTCGGTGGCGACCATCACGTCGAACGAGTAGGATGAGGGGCCGTATTGAGTGCCGGCTGCTTCATCGGCGATTGTAATCGACGCGGGATATTTTTCCTTGTATTCCATTTTTTCGGGGTCGTAGCCGATGGTGATTTCGGCCGATGTGGCTCCGGCTGCGAATGAAACGGATGTGGGGAATGTGAAGAGGTTGTTCTCGTCTGTGCACGAGATGTTTACGGTTTCAGCCGATTTGTCGTCAACGCGCATGATGGTTACGTTGAACGATGATTCATCGGCGCCGACAGTGATGGTGGCGGGGTTTGTCTCCGGGAAGTACGCGCCGGGGGACTGGGCGCCCGGGGTGTACTTTTCGTCGTCGGAGCAAGCGGAGAATACGGCAGCCAACGCCAGAGCCGAGTATGAAAGAATTTTATTGAGTTTCATTGAGTCGTAAATTTAAAATTCGATTACCGATTACATGATGGGTGAGTAGCAACCGTCGGTGGAGGGGTTGTTCCATTCGCGGACTGCGGCGTTGTTCTGGCCTTCGGAGCGGACAATCACGAAGTTCATCCATGCAGGACGGCCGGTTGTGTTCATGCGGGCATAGGATTCGAAGTTGGAGCCTGATGTGGCGCGGGTAACGGAGATGTTAAGACGCTTGATGTCGAAGTAGGACTGTCCTTCGCCCCAGAGCTCTACACGTTTTTGGAAGACGATTTCGTCGATGATGTCTTTCTGCGATGTTCCGGCGAAGCGGTAGAGGCCGTTGCGGTGCGAGCGCATGAAGCTGAGGAGGGTCTGCTTGCCTTGCTCGGGGTTGGTGTGAGCCTGAGCCTCGGCGAGGATGAAGTACATTTCCTCGACACGCATCAGCGGGTAGCCGGAGCAAGAGCCGGTGGAGTGCACCTCGAAGCCACCCATGGCGGGGCGGAATTTGAGCGAGGAGTAGGGCTCGAGCTGGTACTGGCCGCCTGCGTAGGGCGAGAATACGTTGTCGACAAACAGCTCTTTGCCTTGGAGGGGCGAGCCTTCGGGGGCTACCCATGAGAGTTTGCGGAAGTCGTTGTCGTCGATGCGCGAATAGAATTCGTCGGTACCGCAGAGCAGGCGGGGACCGGCGTTGGCGTAGCCGTAGGTTGTCTCGTTGGAGCACCACGATGTCCAGTTGAGGATACCGGAGCGTACCACGGAGTTTTCTTCAACTACCTGCGAGCCCCACATCCATGCGGGCGATTCGATGGTGTTGAAGCCCGACGAGGTGTTGAGCCATTCGTCTTTGGTGAGGGGGCGGCAGCCCGAGGTGACGATGGCGAGGTCGGCATATTTCGCAGCCTCGGCATAGTTCTCGTTCCACATGTAGTAGCGGGCTTTGAGGCCGTAAACTACGGAGAGGTCGGGGAGGGTCTTGTCGGCGCGATCTGCTCCGGCGATGAGGCGTTCGGCCTCGTTAAGGTCGCGGAGGATGGAGTCGGACATGTTTGCTCCGTCGAACTTGTCGGTCTTGTAGTGGGGCAGACGGGGGTTGTTGATGGCCTGGGCCTGGGTGGTGTATTCCGTTACGTAGGGCACGGTGAGGTTGGTCACGTCGTTGCCGTAGTCGTTCACGGCGTTCACCTTGTCGTTGGGGAGGAACTCGTACATACGTGCGAGGTCGAGGTAGCCGGCGGCGCGGAAAGCGTAGCCCATGCCGAGGTAAACCTGGTAGGACTTGTTTTCGGGGTGCTGCTTGTAGAAGCGGATAGCGTCGTTGGCGGGCTGCACCATCTTGTTGAGGAATACCCACACGAAACCGGTGGAGGCGTACACCTCGGAGATGTTGCGGTTCTGCTCCCAGGGGGTGTAGTGGTCGTAGTTGGATGTGGCGATGGCCATATCGGCGGTCATTACGTCGCGGATGTGCATGATAGAGCCGTAGCCCCAGTCGTAGTGGCCGTCGGTGGCAACCTGGAATTCGTTGTAGAAGGCTGGCATCGACCATACCATCGCTTCGCCGGTGGCGGTGGACGAATTCAATTGCGATTCGGTAACGCCGGAGGTGGGGAAAGTCTCCTCGAGACATCCGGTGAGTGTCATTGCTGATACACCGGCGGCGACAATCGAAAGTGCTTTAAATATATTTTTCATTATATAGGTCTAATTTGGCGATTCAACTTAGAAAGTGATGTTAATACCGCCGGAAAGCGTGCGGATAGGTGCGTAGTAGGCGTTGGATGAGCCACCGGTGATCGACTGTGTGGGGTTGAGGCCCTGACGTTTCGACCAGATGAACACGTTGTCGGCCGAGAAGTAGACGCGCAGCTTGTTAACCTGGATTTTGCGTGTGATCGAGCGGGGCAGTGTGTAGCCAAAGTTGATGTTCTGGAGTGTGAGGTACGACGCGTTGGTGATGAAACGGTCGGAGAACTGTGTGGCATACAGGTCGTTGAACACGAGAGCGGGGATGTTGGAGTTGGGGTTCTCGGGTGTCCATGCGTTGTAGAGGTCGCGGTGGAAGTTGGAGCCGTGGCCGTCGGTAGAGGGGTTGGCCATGTATGAGGCGTAGGCCGAGTCGTAGACTTTACCGCCGATCTGGTAGGTGAAGTCGACGGAGAGGTCGAAGTCGCGGTAGGTGAGGTTGGTGCCGAAACCGCCGTACATGTGGGGGAGAGCCGAGCCGCAGAGGTACATTGTGGCGGCGTTGTAGTCTTCGGTCTTTTCGCGGCCGATGACGCGGGTCACGCCGTTGGCGTCGGTCTCGGTGATGTCGCGCCAGTACATTGCCTTACCGTTTTCGGGGTTGACGCCGGCATATTTCTGCATGTAGAATGTCTGCAAGGGAAGGCCTTCGCCGATGAAGTAGTTGCCGTTGGCATAGCCTTTGTAACCTTCTGCCTCTTGGCCTTTGTGGTCTTCGGCGAGTTTCTCAACTTCGTTCTTGTACCATGTGAAGTTGGCGTTCACGTCCCAAGAGAAGTCTTTGGTGCGGATGATAGTGCCGTGGAGGTCGAGCTCGATACCGCCGTTGATCATGTTACCCACGTTGTCGTAGTAGCCGGTGAAGCCGAACGATGCGGGGAGGTAAACGGCAGAGAGCATGTCGGTGGTGCGACGGTAGAAGCCTTCTACCGAACCGCCGAGGCGTGCGTTGAAGAGGTCGAATTCGAAGCCGACGTTGAAGTTGGCGTTCTTTTCCCAGGTGATGTTGGGGTTACCCATCGTGGCGGGGATGGCGGCGGGGTTGCCGTTGGAGTTTACGATGGTGTAGGTGTTGGTGTAGCGGTAGGAACCGATCTGGTCGTTACCCTGCTCGCCGTAAGATGCTTTGAGCTTGAGCATGTTCACCCATTGGGGGAACGAGATCCAGTCTTCTTTGGTAAGAATCCATGCGCCGCCGGCCGACCAGAAGTTACCCCAGCGGTGGTCGGGGTGGAAGCGGCTCGAACCGTCGCGACGGAACGATACGGAACCGAAGTATTTGTCACCGTAGTCGTATTGTCCGCGGAAAATCCAGCCTTCGGTGTTGTAGGCCGACGATGAGGAGTTGGTGGAGCCGACGATTACGGCAGTGGCGAGTTCGTCGTTGAAGGGGTCGAACATGTTCTCTTTCTGGCCGGAGAGAGAGTAGGAGCGAGCCCAGTAGTTTTCGTGACCGGCGAGAATCGACACGTTGTGTGCGCCGAACTGGTGGCTCCAGTTCAAGAGTTGCTGGAAGGTGTAGTCGATGGAGCGGCTGTGGCCCTTGGCGAGCATACCGTTTGCGGTGGCGTACTGGCCGTACCAGGGGTTGGTGAACTGGGTCGAGCGTGTCTCGTCGACGTTGACGTTGTTGTTGGATGTGAACTTGAAGTCTTTGAGGAAGCGTACTTCGAAGTAGCCGGTGGCGTTGAAGGCGTTGCCTTCGGAGCTTACGCGGTCGAGGATGGCCTGCGACAGGGCGTTGGACTGGCCGTAGACGGGACGTTCGAGGCCGGCGTTGTCTTTGTCGCCGTAGTCATAGCGCTGGAAGCCGTTGGAGTCAACGAGGATGTTGCCGTTGGCGTCGCGGATATAAAGAGGATAGATGGGTGCTACCTGGGTGGCGGCGGCAAACACGTTGCCCGACGATGCGGAGGAGCCGTCTTCGTCGAGAGCGCGGCTCTGGAAGTGGGTGTAGCTCATGTTGGCGCCCACTTTGAGCCAGTCTTTTGCCTGGGTCTCGGCGGCGAGGCGGCCGGTGAAGCGTTCGTAGTCGGATGAGTTGGTGATACCTTCGTTTTTGAGGTAAGAAGCCGAAGCGTAGAAGTTGCCGCGGTCGTTGCCGTTGGCTACCGACACGTTGTATTCCTGGCGGAGGCTGGTGTGGTAGGCCTCGTCGAGCCAGTTGTCGGGGGTGAGCCAGTACTGCTGGCCCTGGAATGTGGCCATGCGGCCGAGGGTGGCGTTGGGGTTGAGCTTGCCGTTTGTGCCGATCATGTACTGGCCTTCGGGGATAGTGTAGACATTGTAGCCAAGACCCATGCCCGCGCCGTTGATAAGGTTCTGGTTGGCCCAGATGTGAGCTTGAGCGGCGTCGTATTTGATGAAGCCGTCGTTGCCGTCGTCGAAGCCGCGCAGGTGCGAGTAGTTGTAGAGCGACTTGTAGTACATTTCATAGTAGGCGGCGGGATCCTTCACGAGCTTGTAGTCCTGAGTGGCGCGCATGTTGGCACCCCACTTGGCGTCTACCGAAACCTGAGCCTCGCCGTTGTTGCCACCCTTCTTGGTTGTAATCATAATTACACCGTTGGCACCGCGCGCACCGTAGAGGGCGTTGGAGGCGGCGTCTTTGAGGATGGTCATCGACTCGATATCCTGGGTGGAGATGTTGTTCATATCGCCGGAGTAGGGCACGCCGTCGACCACGATGAGGGGGGCGTTGCCGGCGTTAAGAGAAGATATACCGCGGATGAAAATCGAGGGGTCGGACTGACCGGGCTGTCCGGAAGCGTTGTTGAGCTGTACACCGGCAACTTTACCGGTGAGGGCGTCGAGAGCGTTCGACACCTGAGCCTGCTCGATTTCGGTTGACTTAATCACAGTGGCCGAACCGGTAAATGCCGATTTCTTGGCCGTACCGTAAGCCACGGCGATCACTTCGTCGAGTGCCGTGGCACTGGGGGTGAGGCGGATTTCCATTTTGCCGCCTTTGATTTTTACTTCCATGGGGTTGTATCCCACCGAAGAAACTGTGAGCTTCGTGACGCTTTCAGGAAGCACGATCGAGAAATTACCGTCGATGTCGGTATTCACGCCCTTGCCTGCCTGGTCGGTGACTGCGGCGCCGATAATCGGCTCGTCGGTCTCTGCGTCGACAACAGTACCTGTCACCGTACGCGTCTGCGCCGACGCACACAGGGTGACGGAGAGTACCGTCAAGAGTAATAGAAAGAGCTTTTTCATACTTGGTAAATACTTTGGACTATATATTTGATTAATATTTTTTGTGGTGAATTAAAGGTTGGATATAGCCTTGGTTTTTGTTAATTGATATATGGTGGTTTAAAAATTATTAATTAAAAATGTACTGTGAAATGCAAAATTTTAGTAGATGACAAAAAATGAATTTTGTCGGTTATATTGTTGATTTTTAAT